>Ga0073928_10006215_pt1 | contig 16164 bp, 15 predicted proteins | sample PaiPotPPA55metaG_FD_76969 | JGI IMG/M metagenome (GOLD analysis project Ga0073928, IMG submission 76969) | Iron sulfur acid spring bacterial and archeal communities from Banff, Canada, to study Microbial Dark Matter (Phase II) - Paint Pots PPA... ... | reverse complement strand
TCCTCCGCGTCTCCGCGTCGCCGTGTCTCCGCGTCCCTTCGCCCCCTCGCCCGCTCGCCCCCTCGCCCGCTCAGCCGCCGTCTTGGCAGTCTCAAAGGAGCAAAACATGAGCCGCCGTGGGCTCGAAATTCTCGCCGTCATCCTGGCTTTCCTCATCGTGGTCGTCCTGTTCGCCGGCCTCGATAACCTCCCGCGCCAGCTTCGCGCGGATATCACCAACGAACTCCAGCAACTCCCCCAATCCGCAAGGCAGTTTGACTCCGCGCGCGACGAAGTCACTCACGACCTCGCCTCCGACCCCGGTCTCTTCAAAGCCCATGACATGGTCACGGTCTTCCCCGGCCGCTTCCGCATCGCCACGGGCGAACTCGATGGCGCCAAGCGAGACGCCCAAAAGCTCGAAGACCTCCGCAAAGCCAACCACCGCAACGATCGCCTCGCGGCCGAGAAACTGCTCACCGAAGCGCAGGCCCTGCGCACCGGCGCGCTCAAGGAAGCCACCTCCATGCAGGCCGAAGCCCAGCATTGGCTCGACCTCAAGCGCAACCTGCCCACCGAAATGAAGCAGATGGCGAGTGACCACGATGCTCTCCAGCATTACGACTTCACCGCCGTTACCGCCGCCGTCCAGCGCGCCGAGTCCGATTGGCCCGCCAAGAAAACCGATCTCGATCAGCGTCTCACCGCCCTTCGCGCCATACCCACCGATGCCGAAAAGACCTGGCAATCGAGCGATGCCATGCGCCGCCAAGTCGAGTCCAATCATCTCGATGGCCTCGATTACGCCGCTCTCCTCACCGACGCCGAGTCAGAGCACGATGCCGCTACCTCGCTCCCCGTCCGCACCGCCGCCCTCCAGTCACTCAACGGCCAGCTCTACACTTCGTGGGATAAAATCCTGGTCGATCTCCAGGACCGCAAGTCCGGCGGCTCCCGCGATTACGAAGAGAAGGTCCGCTTAGTCAAGACTCAGTTACTGGATGCCACCGGCAAGAAGGGTGAGACTTCCTCCGGCGAGTCGTGGGTCGAAGTCACTCGCGCTGTCTATCAAACCAACGAACGCAACATAGGCATGTCCATCGCCCATAAAGGGCCGGGCAAGTACGACACGGAGGCCGATGAGTTACCGCAACCCGCCGGCTTCGCCTACATGGCGCCCCCAGGCGAGCGCAATGAGTACGGATATTGGGACCATCGCGATGGCGGCAGCTTCTGGGTCTTTTACGGGCAATACGCGCTGTTGCGCGACTTACTCTGGGGCCGCAGTTACCAACCCATCCCAACATACGAATGGGAGCAATACCGCACCGCGCGCACCAGCGGACAGACTTACTACGGCCGCGACGAATCCGCCGGCGCTCCTAAGTACGGCACTCACGGTACCTTCACTCAGCAGCACTATTCCGACAGCCGCTACATCCGTAGCTCCGGCGGCTACAACAGCTCGAAATACGCCAGCGGCACCGTGCGCAGCGGAGGCAGCGGCGCCGGCCACACCTTCGGCTCCGGCTCCAAACCGCCCAGCTCCGGCACATTCCGAGCCCCACGCCCTAGTTTCCGCCCGCCCTCCGGAGGCCGCAGTTTCGGCCGCCGCCACTAACGCGGCCGCGCGCGGGATGACGTCACTGTAAAGTCCAGTGCGTGGACGCCCCCAGACCAGACTCGCCGCAAGGTGTTCTCTTCGGCCGCGCCCCGAAGATCTTTGACAATCCTCTTTGTAAGTCCTTCGCGCAGGCGCGCGAACCGAAAATTCGCGCGCCACCCGCGCCCGCGATAGTCTGCCGGTCTTCTGCCGGTCTTCTGCCGGTCTTCTGCCGCCGGGTGGTGGCGCAGGCGGTTTCGCCTGCGTCGGAAACGAGTACGTTAGTGTCGAGAACCACTCTTAAGCACGGCGGCTCGCACGCTGCTCATGAATCAGCCTGACAATATCCGCGTCCGTCGTCCGGATGCCAAGCTTCCTGGCTTGGCGCTGGCCTGAGCGGGCCAGACGGCGGCTCTCCTCGAGAACTTCTTCTTTGCTCATCGGATTCACATTGCTGTTCACGTTTGGCATCTTCGACGAGCTGGCCTACCCAGCGCTCTTCAGCCGCATCGCGCCGCTTGCGGTACCGTTTGTAGAGGCTGAACATCTCGCCAGAATAGCTCGCATTGCACCACCTCCACAAGGGTGCTATCCTAGACCCCAGCCCGCTTGCACCCGCGGCCAAGAACTTCGAGAGGAACCTATACATGAAATACACGCTTCTGCTGATCGCAGCACTGCCACTCGCGGCGCAAACCGCCGCCGACCATTGGGCTCATCCGCCCATCGTCATTCTGCCAACCACACCTGACGTGTTGGGAAAGCCCAGCGGCATCTTCCCCGCAGCCATGCGCGCGGCTTACGGCTTCAACAAGATTGCGAACCAGGGCCAGGGCCAGATCATCGGCATTGTGGACGCCTATGACGATCCGAATATCGAATCCGACTTGGGCGTGTTCGACCAGCAGTTCGGCCTGCCGGACTGCACTACGGCCAATGGCTGCTTCAAGAAGATCTACGCCACCGGAACCGCACCCAAGACGAATTCCAACTGGGCGTCGGAAATCTCGCTGGATGTGGAATGGTCGCACGCCATCGCGCCGCAGGCCAAAATCTACCTGATCGAAGGCGCCGATTCCAGCAACGCGTCGCTCTACCAGGCCGTGGACGTAGCGGTGCAAAATGGCGCGACGGTGGTCTCCATGAGCTGGGGCATTAACGAATACAGCACCGAAGTGAATGACGACGTGCACTTCAACGTCGCCAACGTGACGTTCGTGGCGGCCTCGGGAGATAGCGGGCATGCCGCATATTATCCGGCTTCGTCGCCCTACGTGGTCGGGGTCGGGGGAACGCAGTTGACGATCAACTCATCCACCGGCGCCTGGGAGAGCGAGACCGCTTGGAGCGGCAGTGGCGGAGGAACCAGCGCCTATGAGACCGAGCCTTCCTATCAGGCCAAAGCACAGAACACCGGCATGCGCGGCGTTCCCGACGTGGCTTACGATGCCTCCCCGAAGAGCGGCGTGCCGGTGTATGACACGGTGGGTATCTACGGATTGCTGGGATGGCTGCCGGTAGGCGGCACCAGCATGGCTGCGCCGGAGTGGTCGGCGCTGTTTGCGATCACCAACTCGCTGCGCGTCGCGGCTGGCAAGACCACGCTAAACCAGGTCCAGTTCCATCTCTACCCCGATGCCGAAAAGGACTATCACGACATCACCACCGGCAGCAATGGCTCGTGCGGGGCACAGTGCACCGCCGGCACAGGCTACGACTTCGTGACAAGACTAGGCTCGCCGCAGGCGAATCTCCTGATCCCCACGTTAGCCGCCGCGAAATAACCATTCGCGCGGGAGGGGCGGACAAAAAACCCCGCCCCCTGCCCCCCGCCTCCTGCCCCCGGTGCGCGCTCTAAGCGCCCTTCGACTGCATCCGCGCGGTGAAGCGCGCGATGTTGATGATCGCCCGCTCATGCGTGCCTTCGCCCGCCTTCTGCTTTTCGTCCCAGGCCTCCACGCGGAATCGCACGCGCCGGTCCTCGACGCTCAGCACTTCGGCCTTGAAGGTCACCGTCATACCCATGGGCGTGGCCGCCAGATGGTAGACGTCCACGTGCGTGCCCACCGTGTCGTGGCCCGGCTCCAGGAACGGCAGCACCAGATCGCGGCAGGTGCGCTCCATGTGGCCGATCATCATGGGCGTGGCCAGCACGCGCGCGCCTTCCAGGCCCAGAAAGTTGATGGCCACTTCGTTGTCCACCAGCAGTTTCGTTTCGTGTTTGGTTCCGATAGGGATTTCCGCCATAGCAGTTGCAGCATCCAGCGTAGCTAAATTCGCGGCGGCAAGGTAACCACCAGCGCCTTGCCGCCCCGCTCGCCCGCGCCGCGATAGGCGTGCGGCTCCGACAACCGCTGGCGCTCAGATGGCCGCTAAGGCACGGCACGGGGTCCGGTATTGTATCAAGAGTTACAAAAGTTGCATGCTCGGGCATACTCTGGCGGACCGTCGAACGAGATAATGAGTTCAGGAGGTCGAAAAACATGAAGAAGGTTCTACTTATTTTAGGAGTGGCCTGCTGCTCGTCGCTCGCGGCTTGGGCCGCCAACGTCAACGAGGAGCTGCAGACTTCGGCGGACGTTTTTCACGAAATCATGGCGACGCCGGATAAGGGGATCCCGCAGGATTTGATGGACAAGGCGTACTGCGTGGTGATTGTTCCGGGGCTGAAGAAGGCTGCATTTGTGGTGGGCGGCCAGTATGGCCGTGGTGTGGTCACGTGCCGCAGAGGCCCGGGCCGGGGGTTTGGCGCGCCGGCCGCGGTCCGTGTCGAAGGCGGTAGCTTCGGGTTTCAGATCGGCGGCTCTTCAACCGACGTCGTCATGCTCATCATGAATGAGGATGGCATGAAGAAGCTGGATCGGGACAAATTCACGGTAGGCGCCGATGCCAGCGTGGCTGCTGGCCCGGTAGGCCGGAGTGGTACAGCGGATACGGATGCCATCCTGCATGCCGAGATTCTGTCATGGTCGCGCAGCAGGGGACTGTTTGCCGGCGTCGCGCTGGACGGCGCCACCCTGCGGCAGGACAAAGACGACAACAAGGTCCTGTACGGCGAGCCGCTTGATAACAAGGCAATCCTGATGACCGACCGAAAAGTGCCGCCAGCCGCGCATCCGCTGATTGCGGAACTAGACCGGTTCGTAGCATCGCAGCGGGGCAAGTAGGATCGAGCCGCGGGCCCCATCAGCGGAACAGGGCCTCCACGCCCTGTTGCAGCGCGGCCGCGCCTGCCGCGCCCGTCAGCGCGGTGACGAGCGCGGTGGCCGGCCCGCGGCGCTTCCATTCCTCATGCACCGCATGCGCGCCCAGGTAGAACAACCACCCGGCCGCGATGCCCAGCGGATAGGTGATCCAGGCGGTTCCAAGGCGTGGCGCGATGGCTAGGCCCAGCGCACCGCCCCCCAGCGTCGCGCCTTCCGCCACCACGCACCATCCGAGCGCCACCGCTCGCGACGATAGCGACGCGCGCACAATCGCACCGAGCGCGATCCCTTCCGGAATCTTGTGCAGCGCTATCGCCAGCGGTACGGTCACGCGAATGCCGAGCGGCACGGCCATCTGTGCGGTCGCGATGCTCCATCCGTCGAAGAAGCTGTGCAGGATGCTGGCGGAAATCAGCGGCGCCGCGAATCCGTGCAGGACCGTGTCACAGCGCAGATGATCGTGATCGTGCGCGCACGACGGGCACACCGGCGCGACCTTGCGGTTGATCAGCAGCAGCAGGCCGTAGCCGCCCGCGAACATCAGCGCCGTGCGCCACCATCCGGTTTCCGCTGTCAGTTCGGGCAGCAATCCGAACAACACCACGCCGAGCAGAACGCCGGCGCTGAACGGCACCACGATGCGCGCGCGCCGGCCCGCGCTGGTGAGCCACAATCCCAGAAAGACTCCGCCGATGCCGATCAGCGTGGCCACGAGCGGCGCTCCCATTCCGGAGATGAAAATATCAGGCCGCAACCTTCCACGCTAACACGGGCGCCCCGCAACGCCGCGTCTGCACGATTTGACAACGGTTGGCGCAGCTTCTTATGATGAAATTTCACGTGCATCTCATGCGTTTGCGCGTGTTCCTTCAATGGCAGTTTTGTTGGTCTTGTCGGGAATCAAACTATGATCAAAGTGCAGGGATTGACTAAGCGGTACGCCCGCACGGTCGCGGTGGACAATATTTCGTTCGAAGTCGAAAAGGGGCAAATCATCGGTTTCCTGGGGCCGAACGGCGCCGGGAAAACCACCACCATGCGGGTCCTGACTTGCTTCCTTCCGCCCACCTCGGGCAGCGCGACGGTCGCCGGCTTCGACGTGATGGAGCAGCCCTTCGAAGTGAAAAAACGAATTGGATACCTGCCGGAGTCGCCCCCGGTGTATCCGGAGATGGAAGTGGTCGAATATTTGACCTTCGTTGGCAGGCTTAAAGGCATCAGTGGGGCGGATGTCGCGCGCCGTGTCAACGAAGTGACGGAGCGCTGCGCCATCGGTGATGTTCGCTACAAGCTGATCGGCAAGCTGTCGAAAGGTTACCGGCAGCGCGTGGGGCTGGCGCAGGCCATCATTCACAATCCGGATGTGCTGGTACTGGACGAACCTACCGCGGGTCTCGATCCCAAACAAATCATCGAGACGCGCGAGTTGATTAAGCACCTGGCGGGCGATCATACGATTATTCTGAGCACGCACATTCTGTCGGAAGTGGAGCACTCCTGCCAGGGCGTGGTGATCATCAATCAGGGCAAGCTGGTGGCGACCGACTCGGTGGAGAATTTAACCAACCGGCTGCGCGGCGCCGAGGCCGTGGCGTTGGAAATCGAGTCAGCCAACGGGCCGCTCAACCAGGCCGACGTGCAACAGCGACTGGAGCAGGTCAGCGGCGTGAGCCGGGTACTGCCGCGCGACGGCAAAGATGGCCGGCTGATGTTCGAGGTCGAGAGCCTGCAGGGCCAACACATTCGCGGCGATCTGGCACGCGCGGTTGTCGGCGCCGGGTGGAACCTGAATGAGATGCGATCGGTCGGGCTGAGTTTGGAGGAGATCTTCCTGCAACTTACCGCTTCCGAGAAAGGCAAGCAATAGCATGAAGAATATTTGGATCATATACCGAAAGGAACTCAAGAGTTACTTTGCTTCGCCTATCGCTTATCTGTTGATGGCGTTCTTCGCGCTGATCTTCGGATTCGGGTTCTTCACGGCTACGCGCGATTTCGTGCGTTTCGGCTTTATGTCCCAAATGCAGGGTCGCAACATGCCGATGAACGTGAACGAGCAGGTCATCCGGCCCCTGCTGGGATTCGCCAGCACGGTGGCGTTATTTGTCATTCCGTTGATCACCATGCGTCTGTTTGCCGGAGAAAAGCGCCAAGGCACAATCGAGCTGCTCATGACGTCGCCGGTGGGCGATTGGGAGATCATTATCGGTAAATGGCTCGGGGCCATGTACCTCTATCTTTGCGTATTGGCCATGTCAGCCCTGAACATCGCGCTGCTGTTTGGCTTTGGCAAGCCGGATTGGAAGCCGATTCTAATCGGATACCTCGGTTTGCTTCTGCAGGGAGGCACCCTGCTGGCGATCGGAGAGTTCATCTCTACCCTGACAAAGCACGAAATCATCGCTGCCGCGGTCACATTTTTTGTGTGCCTGCTGTTATGGCTGCTGAGCTGGTTCAGCGCATTCGATAACTCGGGCTATGGCAGTGTGGTCAATTACCTGTCGATCGTGACGCATTTTGAAGGCTTCGCCAAGGGCGTGCTGGACTCCAAGGACGTGATCTTCTATCTCTCGATGATCTTCTTTGGCCTTTTTATCACGTCGCGTTCGATGGAGTCATGGCGCTGGAGAGCATAACATGAGAGGCGATTGGATTAAAACCAGACAGACAAAATACTCCGCCTACGTCACTGTCTATGTCATTGTGATTTTGGCAGTGCTGGGCGTGGCCAATTTCCTGGCGAACCGTTACGACAAATCTTACGACGCCACGGCGAACAAGCAATACAGTCTTTCCGACCAAACCATCAAGGCGGTGAAGGGCTTGCACCGGGACGTGACGGTCACATATTTCGGCGAGACCAGCCAGTTCCCGCAAGCCCGGGATCTGCTGGGCCGCTATTCGAGTCTCTCTCCGAAGCTGCACGTGGACTACGTGGATCCGGTGAAAAAGCCTCAGATAGCGCGCGCCGCGGGGGTGCGGCAAGAAGGCACCGTCGTGGTAGATGCCGGACTGCGCAAGGAGGATGCCAAGACGCTCAGCGAGGAGGAGATTACCGGCGCACTGGTCCGCGCGCTGAAGGGCGGGGAACGCAATGCCTGCTTCCTCGCAGGCAGCGGCGAGCATGGCTTGGACGATTCGGGCAACGGCGGATTTTCCGACCTCAAGGACGCGCTGGAACACAATAACTACAAGACTCGCACGGTGAAGCCGTCTCAGGCAGAGGCCGCGCCCGGCGCTGCCCCGGTGATCGGACAAGTAAGACCCGCGAAAGTCGAGATTCCGAAAGACTGCACGGTGCTGGTCTCCGGCGGCCCTAAGTTGGGTTACTCGCCGGCCGAAGTTGCGGCCATCAAGGCGTACGTCGAAGGCGGCGGCCGCGCGCTATTCCTCTTAGATACTCCGCTGCGCATCGGAGGCCAGGAAGGCACCGATAATCCGGAATTGGATAAGTTGCTGGCGGAATGGGGAGTCACTGCGGACAACGACCTGGCGCTGGATACCAGCGGCGTCGGCAGTATCTTCGGACTAGGGCCGGAGATCGCCATGGTGACGAATTACGAATCGCAGCCCATCGTGCGAGATTTCAAGGAAGGCGTAGCAACGGCCATCCCGCTCTCGCGCACTCTCAAAACAGGTAACACTCCAAAGGTAACTCTCGATAAAGTCCTGAGCACGACCGACAACAGCTTTGCAACCGCCAGCGTCGCATCACCGATCGATCCCAAGAAAGGCACCAAGGGGCCGCTGGTGCTGGCTGCGGCCGGAAGTTACAACACAGGCAACCCCAGCAACCCAGGACGCTTCGTTGTATACGGTTCATCGCTGTGGGCGACCAACAGCATTGTGGGGTCGCGAGCGGTTGCCAATCGCGATCTGGCGCTGAACACCTTTAACTGGCTGACTTCCGACGAAGACCTGATTTCCATCCGCCCGAAGGAAATGGAAGACCGCCGGCTGAACATCAGCGGGAACAAAATGTCGCTGATCTTCTGGTGGAGCGTGGTGCTGCTGCCGCTCACCGCCGTTGTGGCCGGCATCATGGTTTGGTGGCGCAGGAGATAGCCGATGAAATTTCGCGGACTGCTCGCGGCAGTAGTGGTACTGGCAGCGCTGGGCGGCGCGCTTTACTGGTCCAACCGGAAGCAGAAGGCCGAAGCTGCCAAACCGTCCACGGACACCGCTGCCAAGATTCTCAATATTCCCGAAGATCAGATCCAGGAGGTGCGTCTCAAAAAGGCGGGTGGCGAGCCTACTGTCTTACATAAAGGCAGCGATGGCAAGTGGGAAATCACCGCGCCAAAGCCATCGCGGGCCGATCAGGATGCGGCGAAGTCACTGGTCACTGCCGTGGCCAGTCTGAATGCCGATAAGACCGTGGAAGACAAGGCTACGGACCTGTCAGCCTACGGCCTGAATTCGCCTAATCTGGATGTCACGATCCTGAAAAAAGATGGCAAGACGCAGGACCTACTGATAGGCGACGACACTCCTACTTCGTCCGGAGCGTATGTCAAGCTGGCGAATGACGGCCATGTGTACACGGTCTCCACCTACGTCAAAAACAACCTGGCTAAAACGCCGAATGACTTGCGCGACAAGCGCCTGCTCACTTTCGATCAGGACAAGCTAACGCGCGTGGACATACAGGCGGCCAAAGGCGAAACCATCGAATTCGGCAAGAATAATCAGAATGACTGGCAGATCCTGAAGCCCAAACCCTTGCGCGCGGATGGCTCGCAGGTGGAGGAACTGATCCGCAAGCTCAAAGACGCCAAGATGGACACCTCCATCTCCGACGAAGAGGCTAAGAAAGCCGCGACGGCCTTTGCATCGGGCACGAAGGTAGCCGTCGCCACGGTGGCGGACGCCAGCGGAACCCAGACACTCGAGGTACGCCAAGATAAGGACAAGAATTACTACGCCAAGAGCAGTGCGCTGGACGGCATATATAAAGTCACTGCGGACCTGGGCCAGGGACTCGACAAGAAGGTAGACGACTACCGCAACAAGAAGCTGTTTGATTTCGGCTGGACCGATCCGACCAAGATTCAGATCAATAAAGCGTCCTACGACAAAGTGGGGGATAAGTGGATGAGCGGTTCCAAGCAAATGGATGCGCCCTCCGTGCAGGCCGCGGTCGACAAACTGCGCGACCTCGCTGCCACCAAGTTCGTGGACAGCGGCGGAGGCGGCACGCCCGTGCTGGACATCGAGGTGACTTCCAATGGCGGCAAACGTGTCGAAAAGGCCACCATCACCAAGCAGGGCGACTCATATTTCGCGAAACGCGAGAACGAGCCGAGCATCTATGAAATAGACAGCAAGGCGGTGGACGAACTGCAAAAGGCTGCGAGCGCGGTAAAGGAATTCCAGCCGCCCAAGAAGAAGTAACCGCTCCCTCACGGTCGCGGCTCGGTAAAAACCGCGTGAATGGACTCCTCACCGACCTCTACGAACTGACGATGGCCGCCGGCTATTACGCAGCCGGCAGAGTCCAGCAGAAGTCTACCTTCGAGTTGTCGATCCGCCGCCTGCCCGCGCATCGCAATTTCGTGATCGCCGCAGGCCTGCCGCAAGCCGTCGATTACCTGCTCAACCTCAGTTTCACCGGCGAAGAGATCGACTACCTGCGCGGCTTGCCTGCATTCGCGGCAGCGGCCCCCGGCTTCTTCGACTACCTGCGCGGATTCCGCTTCACCGGCGATGTTTTCGCCGTCCCCGAAGGCACGCCGCTCTTTGCCGGCGAGCCCATGATGATGGTGCGCGCGCCCATGATCGAAGCGCAGATCCCGGAAACCTACCTGCTCTCCGCGTTGACCTTTCAAACACTGATCGCCAGCAAAGCCGCTCGCATAGTCGAAGCGGCGGAAGGACGCCCGGTTGTCGAGTTCGGTACGCGCCGCGCGCACACTCCGGAAGCCGGTGTCCTGGCCGCGCGCGCATCCTATCTGGCCGGATGCGCCGGCACCAGCAACACGCTGGCCGGATTCCGATACGGCATTCCGGTGTACGGCACAGCCGCGCATTCCTGGGTGATGTCGTTCTGCGGCGAGACGGATGCCTTCCGGCAATTGCAGCGGGTGCTGGGCGAATCCACCGTACACTTGGTCGATACCTACGACGCGCTGGAGGGCACACGCAAGGCCGCCGCGCTCGGCAATCCGCTGTGGGGAATCCGGATCGATAGCGGCGACTTTGGGCAGCTTTCGCGGGCCGCACGCGCTATTCTGGACGAAGCCGGCCTGCCTAATGCCAAGATCATGCTTAGCGGCGACCTGGATGAGCACCGCATTCAAGATCTGGTCCGGGGGGGGGCGCCGGTCGACGCTTTCGGCGTGGGAACGCAACTGGCCACCTCGGCCGATGCACCGTCCATGGGCGCCATCTACAAATTAGTTGAAGTAGACTTCAGCGGCATCAAGCGGTTCACCGCCAAAATCAGCGAGGAGAAAGGCACGCTGCCCGGCGCCAAGCAGGTTTTCCGCTTCGACGATCACGATGTGCTGGCGCGCTCCGGCGAATGCAGCAACGGCAAGCCGATGCTGCGCCCAGTGCTGCTGGGCGGCCAACTCGTCGAGCCGCTGCCGGATTTGAACGCCGCGCGCACACGCGCCGCCGAAGCGCTGCGCAATCTGCCTGCGCCGCTGCGCAGCCTGGATCCCGCCGAGCCGTGGCCGTTACGGTATAGCAAAGACCTGCTAGCGCTCATCGAGCGAACTCGGAGGAATCTCGCATGTTAACCGTTTTCGTCGATGTTGACACGCAGCTCGATTTCCTGCTTCCCGCCGGCGCGCTGTATGTGCCGGGCGCGGAGCGGCTGATTCCCGTGATCGCCCGCTTGAATCAATTCGCCGCGGGGGTGGGCATCCCGCTGCTCTCCACCACGGACGCACACCGCGAGAACGATCCCGAGTTTCGCGATTGGCCGCCGCATTGCGTCGCAGGCACGACCGGGCAGCACAAGGCCTGCGAAACGCTGCTCGACAACCGCAGCACGCTCGCGATGCACGCGGGAGCGCCCATCGGCCTGACGCCGCAGATTGTTATTGAAAAGCAGAGCCTGGATGTATTCGCGAACCCGAACTTCACGCCGCTGCTGGCGCGCCTAAACGCGGACCGTTATGTGGTGTACGGCGTCGCGACCGATTATTGCGTAAGCATCGCCGCGCGGGGGCTGCTGCGAACAGGGAAGCCCGTCAGCATCGTGACGGACGCCATCGCGGCAGTGAAAGCCGAAGACGGCGTGCGCGCCCTCGAAGAATTTGTCGCGCGGGGCGGCACGCTGACGACCGTCAACGCCGTTTGTGCGGCATCGTCCGGAACGGTTTAGGGTTGGTTTAGGCGGCCTTGCGCGCGAGAATCTCCAGCGCCTTCTTCAGCAGCGGATCCTCCTGCTGCTTGTGCTCCGGCTGATCCGGCGACTCCGGCAGCGGCTCGCCATTCTCATCGAGCTCGACCTGCGCTTCCGGCTCCGCCACCAGCGTCTCCGGCGTCACGCCGACATCCTGGATCGCCTTGCCGTTCGGCGAATAAAATTTGGCCACCGACAAAATAATCGCGCCGCCATCGTCCATCGTGATGGCTTTGCGCAGCGAAGCGTCGCCGTAAGTCCGTTCGCCCACCACTTCGGCGCGCTTGTTATCCTCTAGCGCCGCCGCTGCGATCTCCGCGCCGTCCGCCGTGCCGCGATTCGTGATCACCACCATCGGCAGCTTGCTGATGCTCTTGGAAGCTTCCGCCTGGAAATCCTGCCGCGGCACCCGCTGCCCCTGCAAATACGTGATCTCACCCTTCGCCAGGAACAGATTGGCCAGCGCCACACCTTCCTGCGGCTCGCCTATCGCGCAGTTCCGCAGATCCAACACCAGCTTCTGCGCGCCCTGCTTCTGCAGAGACTCCAGCGCCGCCGCCACTTCCTTGGCTTTGCCCGACGCCAGCGTTTCGGGCCGGATGTACCCGACCTGTTCCGGCATCAGCTTGTCCTCAAGCCGCGGATCCGACACTGCCGTGCGCGTCAGCTTCAGCTTTTGCGGCTCCGGACGCCGCACCCGCACGACCGTAAGTTCCACCGTCGAACCCGAATCGCCTTGCAGCAGCATGCCTGCGTATGCCAGCGGCATGTCGCGCGTCGCCACGCCGTGGATCGTCTCCAGCATGTCGCCGGTCGCCAGGCCGGCCTTAGCCGCCGGCGATCCCGGTATCGCCCCGACCACGCCTACGTACCCGAATTTCTTCGACAGCACCAGGCCCACGTCGGCCTTGCGCGCGTCTTTGTTTTTCAGGTAGTCCTTATACTGGTCGGCATTCAGATAGCTGGCGAACGGATCAATCGATTCCAGCAGCCCGTTCAACGCGCCCAGCGTTACGCTCTTCATGTCCGGCTCTTCCACGTATTCGCTCTTGATGCGATGCAGCACTTCCGTGTAGACGGAAAGCTGCGGATACGGCCGGTCGCTCGAAGCGCTCCTGCCCAGCACGCTGCCCAAAACCAAAAGCAGCATGATACATGTCGAGGTGGTGACCACCAAGTACTTGATACGGCTATTCATAAATTTCGCGATCCCTGAACCCGTACCCATTATAGCAGGCGGGTAAAGCAGCTTCCGAATGGGTCTTCTGATTGGACGATCCGCCGCAGCTTTTGGTTGCCTGCCGCATCTAACTTTAGGAGGTTGCGCGCATGATGCCCAGCGTCGAAAACGTCGAAACCGCTTACCTGCGGACTGAATTGGTCGAACGGCGGGAACGTCTGGCCGAAGTTCGCAGCGCCCATCCGGACGCGGCTGACCTCACCCGACTGCTGCGCGAAGTCGATGCCGCCCTGGAGCGCCTGGATCTAGGCACCTACGGTATCTGCGAAAGCTGCCACGAGCCTATCGAGCGCGATCGGCTGCTGGCCGACCCGCTGCTGCGCTACTGCCTGCCGCATCTCACGCCTGCCCAGCAGGAAGCGCTCCAGCAGGATTTGGATTTAGCCGTACGTATCCAGGCGTCCCTGCTGCCCGGCGCCAACCTGCGCACCGGCGGCTGGGAAGCTTGCTATCATTACGAACCGCTCGGCCCGGTCAGCGGCGATTATTGCGACCTGGTCGCCATGGATTCCGGCCTGTTCTTCATCACCAGCGACGTCTCCGGCAAAGGCGTGGCTTCCTCGTTGCTTATGTCTCACCTGCACGCCATCTTTCACAGCCTGCTCAAGGTCGGCATGCCGATTGGCCAGTTGGTCACCACGGCCAACCGTGTCTTCTGCGAAAGCACGCTCCCGTCCTTTTACGCGACAGCGGTCTGCGGCCAGGCCCACCCCGATGGCGAAATTGAAATCGTCAACGCCGGACATTGCCCGCCGGTGCTCGTCCGCCCGCGCGGCATCTCGACCGTCGAAGCCTCCGCCATTCCGCTCGGCATGTTCTGCTCCGGGGAATTTCCCGCCTGCCGCTTCCACCTCGATCGCGGAGATTGCGTGGTGCTCTACACCGACGGCCTGACCGAAGCGCGCAACGCACGCGATGAAGAGTACGGCCCCGAGCGCCTCGCCGCCGTCTTGCGCGGCCTATGCGGCGGCTCGCCCCAAGACATCGCGCGCGCCTGCCTCACCGATCTGGACACGTTCCTGTCGGGCGCGGCCAAGTCCGATGATGTGACCCTGATGGTCATTCACCGCGAAAACTGATCACTGCGCCAGTTTGAAGCTCACCTCAATGTCCGTCGCTACTTCCACCGGCTCGCCATTGAGCACGGTGGGCTGAAAGACCCAGCGGCTCACGGCCTCGAGCGCGGCGGAAATCAGCAGCGGGTGCCCGCTGACCACGTGTAGCTCCGAGATCCTGCCGTCTCTCTGAATCACCGCCTCCAGCCGTACCGCACCGGCGATCCGCGCTTGCCGCGCCAGTGACGGATACACGGGCTGCGGTCCGAAAATCAACTTGCCCGCCTTCACCATTCCGCCACGTCTAATCCGCGGCACGTTTGCGGAGGCCCGTGCTTTCTCCTTGACCACGACAGGCGGTGCATCTGGAATAGGCATCCTTTGCACTAACCCGGCGATCACGCCATTGCCTCCCCCGGACGAGTCGCCGGTGCCCCCTACAACGCCCGGCCCGCCAGTGTCCGGCTGCGGCGCAGGATCGACCACCATGACCAGTTTCGTTGGTACCTGCGGCGGCGCCTGGAAAACCGCCGATCTGACCGGCACCACCGTAGCCGTACGCTGCCCCGTCGCCGCCTTCGGCGGCCGCGGAGACGTGCCCCGTGGCGGCTCCGGTGACGAGAGCAAACTTGCCAGATGCCCATGCGGCAGCGCCTCCGTCGTAACCAGCGGAACTAACACCGCCAGACCCACCAACATTCCTTGTCCCGCAAACGACACGGCCACCGTCCACGGCTTCCGCGTCTTAGACACACTAATCGCGTCGAACATTTTCGCCTCCTGAATGACTCACGACCCGACTAATTCGACACCGCGCGCACAACTTAGTTCCATCAGGCGTGAACCCTCCAGAGAGGTCGCGGCATCAATTTGAACAGGCTGTTGAATCAGACGAAAGATTCCAGCTCGAAGGGAATTCCAATGAGCAAACTTAAAGGTAAAGTCGCTATTGTCACCGGTGCGTCCAAAGGCATTGGCGCAGGTATTGCGAGAGCTTTAGCAGCGGAGGGCGCCTCGGTTGTAGTGAACTATTCCTCCAGCCGCACGGATGCGGAACGTGTCGTTAATGACATTACCAAGAAGGGCGGTAAAGCCATCGCCGTGCAGGGTAATGTAGCTAAGGCCGCGGACGTTAAGCAACTCTTCGCTGAGACCAAGAAAGCCTTCGGAAAGCTCGATGTCCTCGTCAATAACGCCGGTGTGTATCAGTTCTCACCGCTCGAAGAAATCACCGAGGAACATTTCCACCAGCACTTCAACACCAACGTGTTGGGCCTGCTGCTGGCAAGCCAGGAAGCTGCCCGCAGCTTTCCACCTGAGGGCGGCAACATTATCAATATTAGCTCTAGTGTGACGAGCTTGAACCCGCCTGCCAGCGCCGTCTATACCGCCACCAAAAGCGCGGTGGACGCCGTCACGCGCGTACTCTCCAAAGAGTTACGGCCTCGCAAAATTCGCGTCAATGCCATTAATCCAGGTGTGGTTGAAACCCCAGGAACTCACAGCGGCGGCTTCGTCGGAGGTGACTTCGAGAAACAGATCCAGGCGCAAACGCCGCTAGGCCGCACGGGCCAGCCCGAGGACATCGCGCCCGTCGCCGTCTTCCTGGCTTCCGACGATTCCCACTGGCTCACCGGGGAAACGGTGTTAGCCTCCGGCGGCCTGCGCTGACAACCATTTTATCTGGCGAGCAGCAGCACGCCGCCGAGCACCAGCAGCGCGCCTGC
>Ga0073928_10006214_pt1 | contig 16165 bp, 18 predicted proteins | sample PaiPotPPA55metaG_FD_76969 | JGI IMG/M metagenome (GOLD analysis project Ga0073928, IMG submission 76969) | Iron sulfur acid spring bacterial and archeal communities from Banff, Canada, to study Microbial Dark Matter (Phase II) - Paint Pots PPA... ... | reverse complement strand
GGCAGTCGACCGTGCCAGCCCGGTCCGACGATCGCGTAGGCACCCGCCCGACCGCCGTTCGTCCGGGTCCCGACGTTGGCGATCGTGTCGGTGTACATGTCGAGGAGCTGGAACCCGTAGTAGCGATCCGTGACGTCGGGGACCCGCAGGACCATCGGGCCGCCCCGGAGATCGAGCGCCGCGGTCGAGTACAGGGTGTCGGCGTTCGGCGCGACGACGACGCGTGAGGTAGGCCCGAACAAGGACGGGACGTTCAGCAGCGTGTTCACCCGGATGATGCACAGCAGCTGGGCCCGGGTCCGCTGCATGATGACCAGGGGCGACCCCCAGACGTAGGCCTCGAACCCGCCTTCGTACCGGCGCCGGTCGGTCCCGGGCCCGCCTCCGCGAGCTGCGGCGGCCGCCGCGGCCCGCAGCGCGGCCGTCCCGTCGGCCACCGGAGCCGCCGGCCTGGCACCGGTCGCTCCCGTTGCCGCGACGAGCGCGACCGCGGCGGCGAGCGCGGCACCGGTGATGCCCCGGCGTACCCGGGTGGTCGCGCTCACCTCGTCAGCGGTACCCGTGGGCGTGCGCGGCTTGTCCCTGGCGCGTGGCGCGAGTGTGCGCGGCCTCCCGGCTGCGGGCGTCGTTCGCCGTGTACCGGTACTTCGTCCCGTGCTTGCCCCAGCGGTAGAAGGGACCGCTCCGGTCCTTGCCGCGCTCGACGGGCATGGCGCTCCCCTTCGGACGGGCGGGTCGCGGCGGCCCGGTTACGGAGTCGCGTTCGGCGTGAACACGACCTTGATCGAGCCGCTGCCTCGATCGAGCGCGGTCTCGATCGCCTCGCGGTAGGCATCGAGCGGGAACCGGTGGGTGATGACCACGTCGTCGGGCAGGCCGCCCTCGGCCAGGATCTCCAGCGCCCGATCGATCGAATGCCGGGTCGGGCCGCCGGCCCGGTCGGGGTCGGTGGAGTGACGGACTGCGCCCACCAGCGACGCTTCCTTCCACCACACCGGGGTCAGGTCGTACTCGGCCGTCGACGCGGCGCCGAGCAGCAGCACCTGTCCGCGGTTGTCGACGGCTCGGAGCGCGTCGTTGACGGTGCCCGGGTAGCCGACCGCGTCGACGACGTACGGGAACCCGCCGACGAGCATGGCTCGCTTGCCCTGTCCGGAGACCCGAGCGCCACTGGCCGCCGCGAGTGCCTCGAAGTGGGAGCGGTCCGGCGCGTCGATGACGACGTGGTCGACGCCGAGCGCCTCCGCGGCCCGGGCCTGGTGGGCGTGCCGCGCGAGGACCGTGATCTCCGACGTCGGGCACACGGCGCGCAGCGCGGCGACGCTGGCGAGGCCGATGATCGCGGCGCCGATGACGAGGACCGGGTCGCCGTCGGCCGGCCGGGCTCGCAATAGTCCGTGCAACGCGATGGACAGCGGCTCGTGGAGGCTGACCGCGCCGTCGGGCACCGCGTCGGGGACCGGGAACAGCATCGACGAGTGCGCGACGAGCTGCTCGGCCCAGCCGCCGCCCAGGTCGCTCGTGAACCCGAGCGCGGTCCCCGGGGTGAGCACCCCGCTCCCGGCGTTGTGGCACGAGGACGGCCAGCCGGCGGCGCAGGCGCGGCACGGCGGGTCGATGCCTCGGGCCTCGCAGTTGATGTCGGGGTTGACGGCGACGCGGGTTCCCACCGCGACGTCGCAGTCGGGGCCGGCCTCGACGACGGTCCCGCCGATCTCGTGGCCGAGCACGAACGGGAACGCCCGGGCCAGCGGGACCAGCGTCGGTGACGGACCCATGTTGTTGCTGAAGAGGTGCAGGTCGCTGCCGCAGATCCCACCGACGTTGACCTCGACGCGCACCCAGGCCCGCCCCGGCAGCGCCGGCTCGTCGGCCTCGATGAGGGAGGCCGGGAAGCTGGGGTCGGCGAGGTCGTACTGGACGGCGCGCAGAGCAAACAACCTACGTCGCCCGATCGTGGCACTTGCTCCGCTGCCCGGTCAGCGACGAGCCTCTGGTCCCACCCCGTCGCCGGAGAGCAGGGAGCGGATCGGCTCGTGAAGGCAGCCCGCTGCAACGCATACGGCCCACCGGAATCGCTCGTCGTCGAGGACGTTCCGGAGCCGGAGCTGCGGCCGGGCGATGTGCTGGTGGAGGTCCACGCCGCGTCGGTGAACTACCCCGACGTGCTCATGGTCGCCGACCGGTATCAGGTCTCGATTCCGGTGCCGTTCACGCCCGGTAGCGAGTTTGCGGGCGTGGTGCTCGAGGTCGGCGACGACGTGCGCGACCTCGAGGCCGGGAACCGCGTGTTCGGGGCCGCGTTCATGGGCGCGTTCGCGGAGCGCACGACTGCACGCGCGGCCGGTCTGCAGCCGGTCCCCGATTCGGTCAGCTTCGCCGAGGCCGCCTCGTTCGGGATCGTGTACACGACCGCCTACCACGCGCTGCGCAGCGTCGCGGCCGTACAGCCCGGCGAGTGGACGGTCGTGCTCGGCGCGGCGGGCGGTGTGGGGCTCGCGACGGTCGATCTGGCGCGCCACTTCGGCTCGAAGGTCCTCGCCGCTGCGTCCTCCGACGCCAAGGTCGCGTTGTGCCGGGAGCGGGGCGCGGAGGCGACGATCAACTACTCGACCGAGGACCTCAAGGTCCGGATCAAGGAGCTGACCGGCGGCGGCGCCGACGTCGTGATTGACCCCGTGGGCGGCGACTACGCGGAAGCCGCGCTGCGCGCCACCCGTTGGGGCGGCCGGTTCGTCGTCGTCGGCTTCGCCTCCGGGGAGATCCCGCGCATCCCGCTCAACCTCGTGCTGCTGAAAGGCGTCATCGTGAAGGGGTTCGAGATGCGGACGTTCGCCGAGCACGCGCCCGAGGACTCTCGACGCGACCTGGCGGAGCTCACCGCGCTGTTCGCGGCCGGTCAGGTCCGGCCCTACGTCTCGGAGGTGTTCGCGCTCGACGAGGTCGGAGCCGCCCTGCGGGCCGTCGCCGACCGTCGCGCCCTCGGCAAGGTGGTCGTCGAGCCGACCCGGTGACGCCCCAAGGGCGCCCCGCCCACTGCCTAGCCTGCGATCGTGCTTCGCCTCGTGATCGCCGCGCTGGCCAGCTTCGGTGTCACGGCACCGGCCGCGAGCTCGGCTCCGTCACCTCGAGCCATCGTCGTCGTGAAGTGCCGGGCCGAGGTCGGCGCCGAGGGCGTGCCCGCGCCACCGCCCGTCCCGGCGCACCTGCGCGCGGCGCTGACCGGTCGAGCGGCCGCGCAGCTTCGGTTCTTCTCGGACGGGTTCGTCACCGTGCTCGCCCCCCGCTCCTGGAACTGCGCCGGCTTGGAGGCCGCCGACGGCGGCTTGAGTCTCAGCGTCTTCCCCGCCCACCAGCCCAACCCCTTGCGAGCAGACCACCTGCCGTCGAACGCGGCCGGCGTGACCGCGTTCATCGACTACACGGGGCACGGCCCGGGCGCCCAGCTCGTGTGCACCCTGTTCCCCGGCACCCGGGCCGCGGGGCTGGCCGCCGAGACGGCTGGGTGCGCGGCGTCGGCATCCGGCGAGGTCGTCCGACGGGCTGGGGCCGACGTGGCCCGCTTCGACGATCCTCCCGGCGTCAAGGGTGTCGGGGTGCCCTCCGGCGGCGCGAACCGCGCCGTGGGTGCCGTCGTCTACCCGCAGCTCCGGCCGGAGCCCGAGTCGGTCACGGTGGCGAAGGTGACGTGCACCGCGCCGCGGGCGACGATCGGCCTCTGCCCGTCGATCGTCGACGACTTCGTCGCCCGTGTCGCGCGGCACAGCTGAAGCGAGCTGCGTCCCGTCCCTAGGAGGCCGGCGCTAGCAGCCGGCCGGGACGCGCTCCGGTCGGTTCATCGTCCGCGATGGTGACGGTGCCGTTCACCGCGACCATCCGGTAGCCCTCGGCGTCCTGGAACAGCCGCGGCGCGCCGCCGGGAAGGTCGTGGGCGACGCCGAGCCGGCCGAGTCGAAGCCGGTCGAGGTCGAAGACGGTGAGGTCCCCGGCCAGGCCGACCTCGATGCGGCCCCGGTCGGGCAGCCCGAGCACCGCGGCGGGACGCGCCGTCATCCGGCTCACCGCCAGCTCGAGGGGGAGTGCGCCCTCGTCGCGGACGAGCCGGGCCAGCACCTGCGACGGGTACGCGAAGTTGCTGATGCTCGTCACGTGGGCACCGGCGTCGCCCAGACCGACGAGCGTGTGCTCGTCGGCCACGAGCGTCGCGACGGCGTGGTGGTCACGGTTGACCGCCGGGACCTGCACGATCGTCGTCAGGTTGTCGGCGATGAGCAGATCGCAGAGCGCGTCGATGGGCTCGGTGCCGCGCTCGGCGGCGATCGCCGCGATCGAACTGCCGACGGCGTTCGGGTCCGATGAGGACGCGAGCACGATCCAGGTGTCGAAGCGCGGCGCGAACATCGCGCCCGGGTCGTCGGGGGCGGCCCGCAGCGCGGCCCGGACCGAAGCGTCGCTGAGACGCCGCAGCTTCGCGTCGACGGCCAGTTCGAAGAAGCCGTCCAGCAGCGCATCCCAGCCGGGGATGAACGCCGCCGCGGAGGGCCGGTCGAACCGGAACACGGTCGTGATCGGAGCGGTCGCGATCTGGGGCGCCACCACCAGGGCCGGGTCGCGGTTGAGCCCGTCGTTGTGGCGAAGCACGTCGCTCCACACCTCGGTCCCGGGCTCGGCGTGGAGCGGGCTCCAGGTGAGGCGCGCGCCCGACGTGGCGCTCCAGGTCGCGTACCTCGACACCTCCTCGGTGAGGCCGCGGGCGTCGCCACTGAACTTCGTCCGCACGTTGATCTGCCACACCCGCCCTCGACAGGTCGCCACCAAGGCCTCAAGCTCGGCGTCGTCGGCGAAGCGGCTCGGCACCGGGTCGCCGAACGCGTCGACGTGGTTCGGGCCGCGCGAGGTCGCAAAGCCGAGCGCGCCGTCGGCGAGGCACCGCCGGAGCGCCGCGGCCAGGTCGGCTCGGTCGTCGCCGGTGGCCACCTCGCCCCGGGCCCGCTCCCCCATCACCGCGTACCGCAGCGCCGAGTGAGGCACGAACGCGCCGACGTTGACCCCGAGTGCCCGGCCGCCGAGGTAGGCCCGGTACTCGGGCCAGGATGCCCACTCGAACGGGACACCGCGGCTCGTCGTCTCGTAGGGGATCTCCTCGACCACCTCGAGGCTGCGGAGCAGGTACTCGCCACCGTCGGGAGGACACGGCGCCACCCCGAAGCCGCACAGCCCGATCACAACCGACGTCACGCCGTGCAGGCACGTCGGGCGAGCGGCCGCGTCCCAGCACAGCTGGGCATCGAGGTGCGTGTGGGGGTCGATGAACCCCGGCGCGACGACGCAGCCGCTCGCATCGACAGTCCGCGCCGCGGTGCCGCTCAGCGTCCCGATCTCGACGATGCGCCCGTCGCGGACCCCGACGTCGGCCGGCGTGCCGGGCGCGCCGGTGCCGTCGACGACGAAGCCGCCCCGCACCGCGAGGTCGAGCGTCGGGCTCACGTCCGCAGTCCAGCACACGAACCTCACTCGCCGGCACGCCACCGACGCCGAATGAACCGCGGTGACGCCGCGACCAAGCCCCTAGAGTGAATCCCGTGCCGCGGGTTGCGCTCGGGCCATGACCACGCTGATCTTGCTCCGCCACGGCGAGAGCACGTGGAACCGCGACAACCGGTTCACGGGCTGGGTCGACGTCGGCCTGACCGACCGCGGCGAGGAGGAAGCGGGCGCGGCCGGCGCGCTCCTCGCGGAGCAGGGCGCCCTCCCCGACGTCGTGCACACGTCGGTGCAGCAGCGGGCGATCCGAACCGCCGAGCTCTCGCTGCGCGAGTGCGACCGGGCCTGGATCCCAGTTCGGCGTTCGTGGCGCCTGAACGAGCGCCACTACGGCGCCCTGCAGGGGAAGAACAAGAAGGAGACCGCCGACGAGTTCGGGCTCGACCAGGTGAAGATCTGGCGGCGCTCCTACGCCACCCGGCCGCCCGCGCTCGGCCTCGACGACCCGATGCACCCCCGATTCGACCCGCGGTACGCGTCGTTGCCGGTGGAGGCGCTGCCCGCGTCGGAGTGCCTCGCCGACGTCGTCGAGCGGATGCTGCCCTACTGGTACGACCGGATCGTCCCAGACCTCGCGGCGGGACACGCGGTGCTGGTCGCCGCGCACGGCAACTCGCTGCGGGCGCTCGTGAAGCACCTCGACGACGTGTCGGAAGGAGCGATCGTCGAGCTGAACATCCCGACCGGCCAACCGCTCGTCTACGAGCTCGGTCCCCGCTTCGAGGTCCTCGACCGCCGGTACCTCGATCCGGCCGCGGCCGAGGCCGGCGCGGCGGCCGTGGCCGGTCAGGCCGGGTAGGCGCCGGTCCGCGTCCCGCGGGCGAGCGCGGTCAGCGCTGCGCGTTCCGCAGGATGTTCGTCAGCGCCTCGTCCTGGGCCTTCAGGTGGGCCTGGATCTCGCGGCACTCGTGCAGCACCGCGACCGAATCCTCGTAGATGGACTCCGACCGCTTGTCAGCGGCGCGGGCCTGGATGTTCTGCCCGACGATGATGATCGGCAGGAGCACCAGCTGCAGGAACGTCTGCGCGATCCAGGCCACCAGGATCACGGTGCCATCCCCGAAGTCGAACCCGAGCCCGAAGCCAGCCTGCTTGAGGACGCTCGGGAGGCTGATGAGCGCCAGCAGCGTGAAGAGGTACGCGGCCCACATCGTGCCGACGACCACCGTGATGAAGAGGCCGATGCGCCCGTTGAGACCGGCACGCAAGTCGCTCGACTTCGGCGGCTTGGTGGTCTTGTGCTCGAGATGTGCGATCGTGCGGGGATGCGGGTGGTCGTGGTAGTTGACCGCGCCGTTGGGGGCGGGGGGAGCGGTCGCGGTCATGTCGCCCATCTGAGCCGAGCGCCGGGCCCGCGTCGCGGATACCGCCGCCGCGCCGTGCCGGTCGCTCGCCCGACGACCACGACCAGCCTGGCGCGAGGACCAGCGCCGGCGGCCGGCCCTCGGTCGCGGGGGTAGCGCGCCGGGCCCACCCCCGGCGCGACCGATTAGCCGACCGGCGTCCCGCCGTGGTGTCGGCTCCAGGGGTGCTCGCTCGGGTACGGCCGCTCCGGCAGCTGCCAGAGCAGGCCGCGGGCGATGCGCCGGAGGCGACCGGTGATTCGTAGACAGCGCTCGGTCATGTCCCCAGTCCCTTCTTCGATCCTTCTTCCTCTAGAACGTCGGGCCGCCGCGCCCCGTTCCGCGCCGACCGGCCGGCCCGCGCCGCGCTGGCTTGACCCTGCCCGGCCCCCGGTCGCAGCATTCGCACCATGAGCCGCGTCATCGACGCCGACGGCCACGTCCTGGAGCCCCTCTCCGCCTTCGCCGGGCTGCCGGCCGACCAGCAGCTCCGGGTCGAGCGCGACTCCGTCGGGCTCGACCACGTGTCCGTCGGCGCCCAGGAGATCGTGACGGTCTCCCTCGGCTTCCTCGGGTCACCCGGGTCGCGCATGGAGGACCTGGCGCACTCGCGGACCTACGACGAGGCCCAGCCCGGTGGGTTCGACGCCACGCTGCGGCTGGCCGACATGGACACCGAGGGCATCGACGTGGCAGTGCTGTACCCGTCGATCGGCCTGAATTTCTGGGCCGTCGAGGACCCCCCGACCGCGGTGGCGCTGGCCCGCGCCTACAACGACTGGCTGGCCGGGTACTGCGAGGCCGACCGGTCCCGGCTCTACGGCGCCGCCATGCTGCCACTGCAGGACCCGGCCGCGGCGGTGACCGAGCTGCGGCGCGCCCACGCCGAGCTCGGCTTCCCGGCCGCGTTCGTGCGGCCGAACCCGTGCCTCGGCCGGGCGCTCTCCCACCCCGCCTTCGAGCCGCTCTGGACCGCGGCCGAGGAGCTCGGGGTCGCGATCGGGATCCACGAGGGCTCGTCGAACACGATCGAAACCCTCGGGATGGACCGGCCGTTCAACCCGCTGATCCTCCACGCGGTCTCCCACGCGTTCGAGCAGATGCTCGCCTGCGCCCAGCTCATGGTGTTCGGGGTCATGGACCGCCACCCCGACCTGCGCTTCGCGTTCCTCGAGGCCGGCGGCGGCTGGGCGCCCTACTGGCTGTACCGGCTCGACGAGCAGCTGCACGGCTTCGGTGGGTTCTGCCCCGACCTGCGCCTGCGACCGAGCGAGTACTTCGCGCGCCAGTGCTGGGTCAGCTTCGAGGTCGACGAGCCGACGCTCCCCGCCCTGGTGCCGTTCGTCGGCGAGGACCGGATCATCTGGGGCTCCGACTACCCCCACCACGACGCCACCTTCCCCGGCGCGGTCAAGGAGCTGCGCCAGGTCATCGACCCACTCCCCGAGGCGGTGCGGGCCAAGGTCCTCGGCGATAACGCGGCCGCGCTCTACGGGCTGCGATGAGCGACCCGGCCGCGGTGGCGCGGGCGTACTTCGCCGCCATCACCGCCCACGACGCCGACGCGGTGCAGGCCTGCTTCGACGACGACGCGGAGCTCGTCACCGCCACCGGCACCTACCGGGGCCCGGCCGCGATCGGCGACTTCTACCGCCAGAACGCCTTCCAGTTCGAGGACCTGCGACCCACGCCGGGACCCCTGCTGGTGGACGCCGACCGGGTCGCGGTCGAGATCGAGCTGCGGATGGGCGGGCGCGCCACCCCGGTGGCCGACTTCTTCACCATCGACGGCGACCGCATCCGGCGCCTCGTCATCTACCTCCTCCCGGCCCCGTAGGGGCCAGGCGGGTCGGGCCGCCGGGCCGTCGGCCCCCGAAAAGCGCTCCAGCGGCGGCGCATCGGCGCCGATCACCAGGGCAGGGAGGAGCCCATCCGGCCCCAGAGACGGGCCGACGCGGGCGCGGCGAGCGAGGAAGGCCCATGGGAGAGCAGCCGGCGATCATCGTCACCCAGCAGGACCGGGCCGAAGCCCGGGCGAGCGTCCGGCGGACGTCTCGGGGCACCACCGTGGGCGGGGTCACCCTCGTCGCGGTGATGAGCCTGGCCGCCGCGGTCGTCGCGCCGGCGGCCGCGCCGGGCCTGCACACCGGCGACGCGATCGTCGTCGCCCTCTTCACGACCCTCTTCGCCTGCCCGGTGCTCTTCGGCTTCTCGCGGTTCGCGACCACCAAGGCCATCCGCAGCGGCGCCGAGAGCGCCGCCAACGAGCGTCAGATGAAGGGCGAGGCCCGCCGGCGCGAGTTCGAGACCCATCTCGCCAACGAGCTCGAGATGGCGGACAGCGAGCCGGAGGTGCTCGACACGGTCGAGCGGGCATTGGCGGCGACGGTCCCGACCTCCGCGGTCGAGGTGCTGCTGGCCGACAACAGCCACGCCCACCTGGCCCGCATGGTGGTGTCGTCGCCGACCGGGGAGCCGCCCGGCTGCACCGTCGACTCGCCCGACGGTTGCCCGGCCGCGCGGCGCTCGCAGGTCCAGCGGTTCGCCGACAGCGACGAGCTCGGCGTGTGCCCGAAGCTGCGGGGCCGGCCCCAGGGCCGCTGCTCGGCGGTCTGCGTCCCGGTGTCGATCATGGGCCGTACCGTCGGCGTCATCCACGCCACCGGCGAGCCCGGCGTCACGGCCGACGACCTCATGGTCCAGGACCTGCAGACGCTCGCCAACCAGGCCGGCGCCCGGCTCGGGATGCACCGCATCATGGCCGAGACCCAGCTGCAGGCCAGCACCGACAACCTCACCGGGCTGCTGAACCGCCGCTCGCTCGAGAACCAGGTCCGGGTGCTGCGCAACGACCGCACGCCGTACGTGGTGGCGATGGTCGACCTCGACCACTTCAAGGACCTCAACGACACCTACGGCCACGAGACCGGCGACCGCGCCCTCCGGCTGTTCGCCGACACGCTGCGCAAGGCGCTGCGCGACCGCGACCTGGTGTGCCGCCGCGGCGGCGAGGAGTTCGCGATCGTGCTGCCGGAGTGCTCGGTGGCCCTGCCAGGCGCTCGAATCGGTGCGCTCGGACCTTGCCAACGCGCTCCGCGCCGCCGGGCTGCCCGTGTACACGGCGAGCTACGGCGTCGTGGCCGCCGAGCCGGGTGAGGAGCTCGAGGAGACCGCCCACCGGGCCGACGCCGCCTTGTTCGAGGCCAAGCACGAGGGCCGGGACCGTGTCGTCGCCCACGGCGACCAGGCTTCGACGAACGGCAACGGCAGCTCCCGCCGCTCGCGGTCGCGCTCGCGGCGCGCCCCCCGCACGAAGCCGCTCGAGGTCGCGTAGGCGGACGCGGCGCCGTCAGCCGGCGGCGTCGGCGTCGACGCGACGCCGCGACAGCAAGAGCAGCGCCAGCGGGGGGAACAGCACCACCGTCAGCAGCCCGGCGCTGATGATGGCGGCCGCGGTGTCGGCGTCGATCGTGTGCAGCTGGGTGCCGAGGCGAGCGGCCACGACCGGGAAGGTCAGCGACGTGGCCTGCAGCAGTCCGGCCGCCGCGGCCTGCCGCCCGTCGCAGAGGCGACGGTAGAGGACCGCGGGGCCGGCCCGGACGACGAGGAACAGCAGCACCAGCACCGGGACCATGACGATCGTCGCCGGCTCGCTGACCAGCGCGTCGGCGCTGAACTGCAGCCCGCTGGTCACGAAGAAGGCCGGGATCAAGAACCCGTAGCCGATGGCGTCGAGCTTCGAGCGCAGGCGCTCGTTGGTGAGCCGCTCATCGGGATCGGTGACCCGCAGCAGCGCGCCGGCGACGAAGGCGCCGAGCACCGCCTCGAACCCGAGGTTGCTCGACAGCGCCACGAACACCGCCAGGACGAGCATCGCGACCCGGACCCCGAGCTGGGCCGAGGTCTCGCCCTCGCGGGCCAGCGCGTGCGCGAAGCGCGGCGACCGCTCGATCCTGGTGAGGCCGAGCGCGACGACCACCACGAGGAGCGCGAACCCGATGAGCAGGAAGAGCTGGCTGCCGAAGCTGGCGCCGCTCCCCGAGTAGAAGAGGGCGAGGGCGAGGATTGCCCCGAACTCCCCCACCGAGCTCGCCGCCAGGACCAGCTGCCCGTACGGCGAGAAGGTCTGCCCGGCGTCCCGGAGGACGGGGACGACCAGGCCGAGCGACGTCGACGCCAGCACGATGGCGATGAAGAGGACCTTGTTGTCCGAGTCGATCGACGCGATGACGGCGCCGCCGCCCAGAGCCAGCGCGGCCGAGATGCCGTAGGCGGCGAGGATCGGGGCCACCCGACCCCGCAGCGCCGACAGGTTGAGCTCGAGGCCGGCGAGGAAGAGGAGGAACGACAGCCCGATCAGCCCGAGCACGCTGACCGGGGCGTCGACGTGCACCCACCCGAGCACCGACGGCCCGACCACGATGCCGAGGACGATCTCGAGCACGACGGCCGGCATCCGCAGCCGGGGCACGAGCGACACCAACAGTGGCGCCGCGAGCGCGATGGCGGCGACCGCGAGCAGCGAGCCGTACGACGTGTCGTGCACCGGCTCCGTCTACCAAACGGCCCGACCGGCGTCGACCGGCCCACCCTCGGCGCCGGGGAGCGAGGCCGCGACCCTTCAGTAGGGTGTCGACCGACGACGGGTCCAGGAGGCGTGATGGACGTTCGGTCAATCGAGGACGTGGAGCCCGAGGTCGAGCACAACGGGACGGTCCCGGTCTGGTGGCTCGTGCGCCCGCGGGAGATGTTCGACATCACCGACGGCGGGTACCTCGAGCTCGCCAACGAGTTCGAGGTGAAGGGCGGGGAGATGGTGTTCCCCCACTCGCACCCGACCCACGAGTTCTATTACGTCACGTCGGGCCGGGGGATCATGACGATCGACGGCGAGGACCGGCCGATCGCCCAGGGCGACCTCGTCTACATCCCGCCCGACCAGGTCCACAGCCTCCGGCCGGTCAGCGACCACGCCCCCATCCACTGCTTCTGCTTCGCGGTGGGCGTGAAGGGCGCCGGCCCCATCGACTACACGACCCACTGAGCGCGGCCGAAGGCGCGGACCGGCTGTCAGCGCGAGGTCGACGCGGTGCGAGAACACCAGTACACACTCGAGCTCCCGCACTCGGCGGCCCGGCTGTGGGCCCTCTTCCAGGACTACGACCACTGGGCCGACTACGCGCCGATGGTGAAGCGGGTCGACGTCCTGTGGGCCGGCGACGAGCACCACAACGGTCGACTCCGCCGGGTCATCTACAAGATGCCGTTCGGCCGCGAGGGCGCCGCGCTCGAGCTCGTCCACGACGTCGAGCCGGGGGTCGGGTACACGTACACGATGATCAGCCGCGAGCCCGGCAACGACCAGACGGGGAAGGTCAGGCTGGAGCCGATCGGGTCCCACCAGACCCGGCTCCACTTCGAGGAGCGGTACCACCTCACCAAGGCCCCGTGGCGCTGGTTCGAGGGGCCGATCTACCGGTTCATCAACCGCCAGAACGAGGCCAGCATGCGGGCCGCCTCGGCCTGGCTGGACGGCCACCCCGAGTACCGGGCCGATCTCGCCGCCTGACCCGGGCCGGGCAGGCGCGTCCCGCCCGGTCCCGGAACCGACAACAATGCTGGGATCCCGGAGCCAGCCTCGCCGTGACGGCGCTCGATGCACCGACCCAGCCCCGGGTCGCCCGGTGGGGACCCGCCCGCGGCCGGGTCCCGCCGCGCCGGACGCCGACGCGAGTCCCGACCGCCGTCCTCCTCCCGTCGGCCGCGCCGAGCCCGCCGACCCCTGCCACCTCGGCCCGGCCCCGATCGCGCCGCCCGACGCGGGTCGCCCTGGTCGCGGGTGCGCTCGCGGCCGGGCTGCTGACCGGCGCCGCGCTCGCGGTCCTCGGCGTCGGCGTCGCGCCGACCGCGGCCGGGCCCGATCGCGCCGCGGCCTTGCGGGCCGTGCAGCGGCTCGGGATCGTCGGCCCCGGCCCCCAGCCCATGGACGTCACCTTCACGATGGACACCGGGTCCCGGCTACCCGGGCTCGGCAGCACCATCACCTACGAGGCGGTCGGGACCGACGCCGCCACGGTAGACCTCAGCCAGGTCGCGGCGGCCGACGTGCAGGTGCGCGGCAGCGGCCTGACCGTGCGCATCCCGAGCGCGCACCTGGCGACGCCGGTCCTCGACGAGTCGAGCAGCGGCGTCCGCAATCAGGACGAGGGGTTCTTGGCCGGGCTGTTCGGCACCGGCGACGTCAACCCGAGCGATCTGCGCAGCGCCGCCCGCTCACACCTGAACGACCAGGCCCAGAGCCTCGGGCTGTCGGAGACGGCCCAGCGAGTCGCGGTCGCCGCGGTCAAGGCGGCCCTTCGACCGCTCGGGATCACCGCGGTCGACGTCACCGTCGCCGGCTGATCCGCACGGGCGGGCGCAGTCAGGCGTTCGAGTAGACGCGGGTCGGGCTGACGAGCACGACCACGCGGCGCTCCTCGGCCATGGCGCGGTCGTACGCGTCCCAGTCATCGTGGGTGCCACCGGCAGCGCGGAAGACGGCCCGCAGCAGCTCCGCCCTCGCCGCGTCGTCGACGCCGTCGTAGGGGTCGTCGGGGCCGACCAGCTCGGTGGAGCCCTCGACCGCGGCCCATTGCCATCCCGAGCGCGCCACCAGCGTCGTGCGGGGGTCCCGGCGCAGGTGACGCAGCTTCAGCGCGTCGCCGCGGGCGACGAACGCCGCCACCGGCTCGCCACGCGCCGGATGGTCGAGGACGCCGACGTTGACGACCGACGCCTGCACCGATCCGTCCCGACGCGTCGTGCACACGACCGCCAGGTACCGCTCGGAGGCGAGCACGTTCTCGAAGTCGGGAAGCGAAGCCACCGGCGGAGTGTACGAGCCTCCCGGCCGCGTCCGAACTGGCGGATACCGTGCCGGGGATGGCGGACGGGTTCAACGACCCGGTGGATCACATCCTCACGACGACGCGCGCGGTCCGGCGCCGACTCGACCTCGACCGCCCGGTTGATCCCGCGCTCGTGCGCGAGTGCCTGACCATCGCCCTGCAGGCTCCGACGGGCGGCAACAACCAGGGCTGGCACTTCGTCGTGGTCACGGAGCCGGCGACCCGGGCGGCGATCGCCGACGTGTTCCGGCGCGGCGCGATCGCCTACGCGGGGCGGCGCGACAAGCCGAGCCCGCCTCGTAAGACGAGGAGCGACGCCGAGCGGGAGGCCCGGGGCCGGGTCATGGCCTCCGCCGGCTACCTGTTCGAGCATCTCCAGCGGGTGCCGGTGCTCGTCATCCCCTGCATCGAGGGCCGGGCCGAGGCCGGCACGCTGGTGGACCAGGCCACGGCGTTCGGCTCGATCCTCCCCGCGGTGTGGAGCTTCATGCTGGCGGCCCGGGCCCGGGGCCTCGGCACGTCGTGGACGACGGTGCACCTCGAGGCCGAGGAGGAGACGGCCGCGCTGCTCGGCATCCCGTTCGAGACGGTGACCCAGGTCGCACTGGTGCCGGTCGCGCACACCGTCGGCGCCGACTTCCGGCCGGCGCCGCGCCGGGAGCTGGACTCGGTCCTCCACTGGGACCGGTGGTAGCGCCGTCGGCCGGACCCGCAACCCCGTAACCGCCTGCTCGCCCGAGATGCAGAGCGCCGACGCGCTCGAGGACCGGCTTGGCGAATGAACGGGCGGGCCGATTCGGGACTTGCCCGTCGATCACCCCTGGGCCGTGGATGGCGACTCGGTGCGAGCGGCCGACGTCCGCCCGTCCCGGTCGGCGGGGCCCGGCGAGCATTGGCCGGGAGTTGCGTCGACCCGGTAGAGCGTGCCGTCGGCGAGACGTTGCACGCGCTGGAGGGCGCGGGCCGGCAGGCGGCCGCGCGTGGCGTGCGCATCCGGTTTCCCGTACCAGGCGACGTACACGGGGGCCGAGCAGGCTCGGTCGGCCAGCTCGTCGACGGTGGGTGGGACGAGGCTGGACGCCGGCCCGAGCGGACCTGGTTGGGGCTCCACCGGCTGGTGGCCGCTGGCGAAATAGAGCGCCCATGGCGCGTTGGTGATCACGACCGCCCCGGGGGGGAGGCGGCGGACCCGGCGGGCGAGCGCCGAGTGGACGATCGACGCCGCGGCATAGCCCCGGCCGACCTGGCCGTCGGACCAGGCGACGGTGGTGAACCAGGCGACGTAGAAGGCGAGCGTGGCGCCGCCGACGGCGAGCAGCACGCGGCGGTCGACGAGCCGTCGCCACCGGGTTGTCGCCGCGCTGTCGGCGGCGCGGGACACCAACCAGGCACCGAGCAGGACGAGCGGCACGTAGATCGGCATGACGGTCCGCGAGTCCACGCTCGAGCCCGAGAGCTTGCCGGACACGACGACGAACACGCTGTACACGCCCACGAAGGCGACGAGGGGCACCACACTGCGCCGACCGTTGGACTGGTCGTGCTGGCCGTGCACGATGGCTCGCAAGCCGAAGGCCATGAGCGCAGCGGTCGGGAGGGCGAGCAGCGCCCACAACGGGACCGCGGTGGTCGGGACGACCAGCTCCTTGATGCCGCCGAGCCACAAGGTGAGAAGGCGGTCGACGCCGTCGGGGTTCACGACCCGCGGGCCCAAGAGGTACGGCGCGTGGGAAGTGGCGTTGCGCGCAATCCACAGCGCGGGCAGCACGGCGCCGACGGTGGTGAAGACGGCTGCGTCCCGCAGTCGGGCTCGCAGATCCAGCCGGGGCCGGAAGGCGACCAGGGCCAGAACCCCGGTGATGAAGAGCGCGAGCGCGGCGTATCGGATGAGGAACGCCAAGCCGGCCACAGCACCGGCCCAGGCCACCAGGCGCGGCGAGCGGATCGGCGCCTGGATCGCATCCTCGATCACCAAGACGAACAGGAGCAACAGGACGCAGAACAGCGGCTCTGACCATGCTTCGTCGGTGACGTTCAACAGCGCGGGTGAGCAGGCGATGAACCCGGTCGTCACCAGCGCGAGGGTTCGCGAGTCGACATGGCGGCGAACCAGCACCCAGCTGAGCAGCACGATGCCGGCAAAGGCGCCCGCGTTGAGGGCGCGGGCAGCGGTCAGCACCGAGAGCCCGAGCCACTGGCCGGCGGCGAGCAGCGCGGAGAAGCCGGGCGCGAAGGTCGTGTTCGCCTGCCCCGTCAGGTCGACGTAGCCGTGTCCGGCCGCCAGGTTGCGGGCCGCCGAGATGTAGGTCACCGAATCGGGCGACAGACCGGGCCCATGGCGGGTCGCGACCCAGGTCGCGAGGCCTGCCACCGCCGCCAGGCTGGCCGGCG
>Ga0073928_10006213_pt1 | contig 16167 bp, 19 predicted proteins | sample PaiPotPPA55metaG_FD_76969 | JGI IMG/M metagenome (GOLD analysis project Ga0073928, IMG submission 76969) | Iron sulfur acid spring bacterial and archeal communities from Banff, Canada, to study Microbial Dark Matter (Phase II) - Paint Pots PPA... ... | reverse complement strand
GGGGAAGGCCGCACGCGTGGGGAAGCAATCGACACGCGCACCCACGCGATCCGCCGGGGTAGTGGGCACGGCACGTCGGAAGGGTGGTTCGCAGTTACAGGGGGAGACCCGTCGCGGACGAGGGTAGCGGCCTCAGCATCGCATCAGGCGGTGGTCACGGCGGGAGTCGGACGGGGCAATAGGAGCGTTGATGCCGAGTAATGCCGGCGGAGCAAAGGGCCCCGACTTCTGGTGCGCTTTTGAAGATGGTGAGGTGAGGGTGATTGGTGATGAGCCTGACAACGCCTGACAAGATCCGGAGCCTTCAGAGAAAGCTCTACTGCAAAGCGAAGGCGGAGCCCACCTTCCGCTTCTATCTGCTCTACGACAAGATCTGTCGCGAGGACATCCTAGACCACGCCTATCGGCTCGCGCGCTTCAATGCGGGCGCGCCGGGTGTGGATGGGATGACGTTTACTCGCATCGAGGAGCAGGGCCTGGAAGCATGGTTGGCGGGCTTGCGCGCGGAACTGGTCTCGAAGACGTACCGACCTGATCCGGTGCGGCGGGTGATGATCCCCAAAGCGAATGGTGGCGAGCGTCCGCTCGGCATCCCGACCATTCGGGATTGTGTGATTCAGACTGCCGCCAAGATCGTGATCGAGCCGATCTTCGAGGCTGACTTCGAGGACAATGCCTACGGCTACCGGCCCGCTCGCGGGGCGGTGGACGCGGTCAAGGAAGTGCACCGGCATTTATGCCGGGGCTATGCTGACGTGGTTGATGCTGATTTGTCCAAGTACTTCGATACGATACCGCATTCCGAGCTGATAAAGTCAGTAGCCCGGCGTGTGGTGGATCGAAACGTCCTGCGCCTTATCAAGATGTGGCTGAGGGCGCCGATCGAAGAACGGGACGCGGATGAGACCCGGCGCATGAGTGGCGGCAAGCGAAACACGCGCGGCACGCCGCAAGGCGGCGTCGCAAGTCCACTGCTGGCCAACATCTACATGAACCGGTTCCTGAAGCATTGGCGTTTGACTGAAAGCGGCGACACGTTCCGCGCTCACGTCGTCTCCTATGCCGACGACTTCGTTATCCTCAGCCGCGGTCGCGCGGCGGAGGCATTGGCGTGGACGAAGGCGGTGATGACCAAGCTCGGGTTGACGATCAATGAGGCGAAAACTTCGTTGAGAAACGCCCGACAGGAACGCTTCGACTTCCTCGGCTACTCGTTCGGCGCGCATTTGTTTGAGGCGAACGGGAATTGGTATCTGGGTGCGAGCCCGTCCAAGAAGAGTGTGCAACGGCTCAAGACAAGGATCGGCGATCTTCTGGTGCCGAGCAATATCGATCCATGGCCAGAAGTATGTGACAAGCTGAACAGGTCACTGCGAGGCTGGTCCAACTACTTTGGCTACGGCTCGCGGAGCAAGGCATACCGTAGCGTCGACCAATACGTCTTCGAACGTGTGCGCAGGTTCCTCGTGCGAAGGCACAAGGTGCAAGGGCGCGGCAATCGCCGATTCACATTCGATGTCATTCATCGAGAACTCGGCGTTCTGTGCCTCCAACGCCTGCCCCGAGTGGCCCCGTCGCGTGCCTCGCGGTGAAGCCAGCCGGAAAGCCGGATGCCGGAAATCGGCACGTCCGGTTTGATGAGCGGGGATGGGAAACGGGGCGATGGCCAAAGGGCCAAGCCACCGCGCCCATCCTCGACTCTACCAACTGAGACATGAGCAGGCCATTTGCCTGTTACGCACAGCGGGGAAAGTGATAACCTAAAAGGCAGGATCAGCTTCCCGGCATGGAGGAAACCAATGAGGCGACGCCAGTTGATCAGGCTGGTCGTCGGCTGGATCGGTCACATGGCCGTTTGCTTCGATGGCGCAGGAAGCGGGGCGAACCTATCGCCTCGGTGTCTAGTGGCCCTTTCCGCGCGATACGCGCGAGGCGGGCCTAATGGCCGACGTACTGCGACCGCACGGTTTCGTTGAAAGCAAAAACCTCATCGATTACCGCGCATGGGCACTTTATGTCGATCAGATTTCGGAATATGCGGCGGAATTGGTCAAAGCCCGGGTCGATGTCATCTCAGCTGGAGGGGACGTGGCAATTCGCGCCGCACAGCAGGTAACGAAAACGGTTCCGATCCTGGGGTTACAGACGATATGGTCGGGTCGGGGCTCGTGAGTTCGATGGCCCGGCCGGATGGCAATACGACGGGCATCAGCATCCTCGCGCCCGAGCTTGACAGCAAACGACAGGAAATTTTGACCGAAGCACTGCCAGGGCTTCGCCGGATGGCGGTCCTTGCCGATTCCAAGACGTCAACGGTTGCGCGGCTTGACGCCCTGCAAGAGGCGGCTCGCGCGCGCAACATCGAGCTTTCAACTTATCGGATCGCCAGAGGCGAGGAGATCGCCGCGGTGGACGGCTCCTCCACCGGCACGTGAGTGCCTTGGACGTGGCGCTGTTAAGGCCCCCTACAATTCGGACACCTATAGGGTGTGAGTTGAGTGTTGCCGAATTACTCGAAGAGTATCGGGGTTGGGGGACGCGCCGGAGGAGTGAAGCGGGACGAGGCGGGATGCCAGGCGGTCTTCGGCGCTCGCCGCGGCATGAATTGTGCAGCGTCGAAACGGCGATGGATCTTAACAGTATAACCGAAATCGCCAGGCCGCGCCGACGTGCCGAATTGCCGGCTTGGAGCGCAGGCGACGCTTGGCTTGCCGGCGGCACCTGGCTGTTTTCCGAGCCGCAGGCGACGGTCAACAGACTGATCGACGTTGTCGATCTCGGATGGCCCGCTTTGCAAATCGGCGAGCACGGCCTGCGGATCGCGGCCACCTGTAAAATCGCCGAGCTGGATGCAATGGCATTCCCTTCCAATTGGGCCGCCGCGCCGCTCTTTAATCAATGTTGTCGGTCGTTTCTAGCGTCATTCAAGATTTGGAACATGGCGACCGTGGGCGGCAATATTTGCGTGTCGCTGCCGGCGGGCCCTATGATATCGCTGACTGCCGCATTGGAAGGTATCTGCACGATTTGGACGCCGGACGGAAACGAGCGGCGCGTCGCGGTGGCCGATTTCGTGCGGGCGCCGCAGCGCAACGCACTTGAGCCGGGCGAGTTGCTGCGGCTCATCGACTTGCCAACCAGGGCGCTGCGCGCCCGAACGGCCTTTCGCCAGATTTCCCTGAGCCCGCTCGGCCGTTCGGGAGCGCTGCTGGTCGGGACTTTGTCCCCGGACAATGGCTCGTTCACCTTGACCGTCACCGCCTCAACGCCGCGACCGATCTGCTTGTCATTTTGCCACGTGCCGTCGGCGGCTCTGCGCGAGAAACTCGAAGCCGAAATTCCGGCGTCCGGCTACTACGACGACATTCACGGTTCGCCGGCCTGGCGCCGGCAAGTGACGCTGCAATTTGCCGAAGAGATTCGCGTCGACCTCGCCGGCGAAGGCGGGCCATGACTTTTTTGGTGAACGGAAAAGACCATTCTGTGCGGCCGCGCCCGGGACAATGCTTGCGCACTTTTCTGCGCGAGATCGGATGCTTCGGCGTGAAAAAGGATGCGATGCCGGCGATTGCGGCGCCTGCACCGTGCTGGTCGACGGCGAGCCGCTGCATTGCATCTTTCCCGCCTACCGGGGATCGAGAACGACCGCAGCGCATCGGTAGTCGACAGGGTACCTTCCGCGGGAGTCTTTGCGCCCGGTGAACGGAAATACGTCCGGTCCGCGCTGGCACTGGCAGTTTATGTTGACCCGACAGACCTGATTGACGAGGGGATCGACCAGGGTAGCGATCGCGTCGGGGTTCGAGCTGAAGATGCTGACTTGCTGGCCATGGTCAGAGCTCACGACGTATTGCAGCGCGGTTTCGATGTCGTCGAATGGCATTACCGGGACCACCGGTCCGAACTGCTCTTCGCGATAGAGCTTCATTCCCTCGCTGACAGGAAAGATGACGGCCGGATAGAAGAACGATTCGCAGCACGCGGCGCCGCCATCGTTGACGATCGCCGCCCCCCTGGCCAATGCATCGGCCACGCACTCGCCAAGGTATGCAGCCTTTCCGGGCTCGGCCAGCGGAGTGATACTCACGTCCTTCTCCCAGGGCATTCCAATCTTCAGTTTTCCAAGTTCTTCGGTGAAGCATTTCAGGAAACGCTGGACGATCGATCGGTGGACGATCAGCATCTTGAGCGCCGTGCAACGCTGACCATTGAACGCGAGGGCCCCCGAGAGGCATTCTCGGACCGCAAGCTCGATGTCGGCGTCAGCTAGCACGATCGCAGCGTTCTTTGCATCCAATCCGAGGATGGCGCGCAACCGGTGTATTTTCGGATGCAGTTTCTTGAGGTGGCCAGCAACCTTGCTCGAGCCGATGAGAGTGAGCACATTGACTTTTCCCGAGCCCAGCAACCGCGGCACAACAACCGCACCGCGTCCGTAAATCGTATTGATGACGCCTTTCGGAAAAGCGTTGGCGAAAGCGTCGAGAAGTGGGTTGAACAGCAGGACGCCCAATTTGGGTGGCTTGAATAGCACGGTGTTGCCCATGATAAGGGCAGGTATCAGCGTCGCGAAGGTCTCGTTGAGAGGATAATTGTATGGCCCCATACATAGCACCACGCCCAGAGGCGTGCGGCGAATCTGACCGATCGTGCCCTCGGCGAGAACGAAGCGCGAGTTGCTGTTGTCGAGTTCCTTGAGCGCCTCGATCGTGGCCTGGATATATGCGGCGGTTCTATCGAACTCCTTTTCGGAATCGGTGAGGCTCTTGCCGATTTCCCACATGACCAGTCGGACGACGTCGCGCTTACAGGCCACCATTTGCTTAGTAAAGGCATGCATGCAGTCGATCCGTTCGGCCACACTCATTGTTGGCCACGCACCACGTCCGTTGTCGTACGCCAACAGCGCCGCCGCGAGTGCGTCGTCGGCATCGCTCTCCGATCCCTCGGGATAGCTGCCGAGATCGAGAACCTCCCCCGTATTTCGAAAGCGCACCGGCGACACCACGGTCTGGCAGGGGCCTTGCCAGCTTCTGAGCTCGCCATTGATGAGCACACGGCGCTGATGAATAGCTGCCGGCGGGCGGTGCTCGAGGGGAATCTCCTCGGTCCGTGGAAACAATTGTCTCAAGAACTCAGCATCGATCACAGCAAAAGCCCCGATTATTTGGACGGTTACCTCGATCCGCGGATCGAGCAGGTTCGTCCCCCAGCCACTGCCGATATAGTTTAGTTCGACAAGTTAGTAAACTCGCACTGAATACGCACGCGACCCATCGCCGGCTCGCATCAGCCAGTCTCGCCGGAAGGACGAGGTCGGGTGCAGCGGATCCATTGGCTTCCAAAGGATCTTTCGAATAATGCCGGAAAATAGCGGAAAATTAGCTTGAGCAAGAGTTGGCCAGCCCGCACCGGAGAGGCGCAAGCACAATCATGAATGTCGGAAATTGTCTCTTGACGACCATTCCAGTTTAGTATTATCTGTTTAGTACTAAGCATAGTTAACATCGCGCCTGGAGGCTACGACGAGGAGGGTCACGGCGGCCACGCCGCTCAGCCCCAATCCCCATCCTTGAATCAACAGCCTCAGCTCGTTCGGGCTTCGATGCTTGCGCCGTCTCCGGCCGAGGGCGCTCCGGAAACGAAACGGAAAATTCGTTCAAGAGAGGGAAAGCACATGCGAAAGTCTGAGACTGGAAAATGGTCGAAATGGATGGGCGGCGCGCTCACCCTTTTCGCCGGCGTTGCGCTGGCGGCTCTTGCCAGCCAGCCGGCTGCGGCGCAGGGCAAGCAACTTACCCTGTGCTGGGCGGCTTGGGATCCTGCAAACGCGCTTGTCGAGCTTGGCAAGGACTTCACCAAAGAGTCCGGCATCGAGATGAAATACGAGTTCGTCCCGTGGACGAGCTATGCCGACCGCTTCCTCAATGAGCTCAATTCGCACGGTAAACTGTGCGACCTGATCATCGGCGACAGCCAATGGATCGGCGGCGCGGCGGAAAATCACTGGTACGTCAAACTCAACGACTTTTTCGCCAAAGAACATATCACGATGGCCGACTTTGTTCCGGCGACCGTGCTCGGCTATTCGGAATGGCCGAAGAACACACCGAACTACTGGGCACTGCCGGCCATGGCTGATGCCGTAGGGTGGACGTATCGTAAGGATTGGTTCTCGCGGCCCGAGATCCAGGCCGAGTTTAAGAAGAAATACGGCCGCGATCTTGCGCCGCCGAAGAGCTACGCGGAACTCAAGCAGATCGCCGAGTTCTTCCAGGGTCGTGAGATCGACGGCAAGAAAGTGTATGGCGCTTACATCTTCACCGAGCGCGGCTCGGAAGGCATCACAATGGGCGTCACCAACGTGCTGTACAATTTTGGCTTCGACTACGACAATCCAAAGAAGCCTTATCAGATGCAGGGCTTCGTCAACTCGCCCGACGCTGCCAAAGGATTGGAATTCTATAAGGAACTATACAAGTGTTGCACCGCGCCGGGAATGACCAACGCTTACATGCAGGAAGGCCTCGATGCCTTCAAATCGGGGCAGGTGGCGATGCAGATGAACTGGTTCGCCTTCTTCCCGGGCCTCTACAAGGATCCTAACGTCGGCGGCGACAAGATCGGTTTCTTCGTCAATCCCGCCGGCCCAAAGGGTCATTTCACGCAGCTTGGCGGCCAGGGCATTTCGGTGGTGGCCACATCCGACCACCAGGAAGACGCTCTGCGCTACATCAAATGGTTCGCGCAGCCGGCGGTCCAGCAGAAATGGTGGGAGATCGGCGGCTACTCGGCGCTTAAGACCGTGGTAGATGCGCCCGGCTTTCCCAAGAGCGCGCCATTCGCTCCGCAATTCCTCGAGTCGATGGCGATTGTGAAGGACTTCTGGGCCGAGCCGTCCTATGCGCAGCTCCTCCTCGACATGCAGAAGCGGGTGCATGACTACGTCGTCGCCGACAAGGGCACGGCGCGGCAAGCCCTCGATCTGTTGGTCAAGGATTGGACGAAGGTCTTCAAGGAACAAGGCAAAACGGTCGCTGCCGAGTAGCGCAAACTCGAGTAGCGAAACGCTTTCAGCAGATCGACGTCTGCGCAAGAGGTCTCCTCGGCTCTATCATCCGGGGAGACCAGCAAAAGCCCCAGGATGCCATGACTGCGATCATTCATCCCGACGCTCCAGCCGATCGCATCGGTGCGCAGACAACCTTTCATGTCGTCAAGCGCGTACATGGTCTGTCGGATCGCAGCATTGCCTGGCTGTTCGTTACCCCCACGATTGCTCTGTTGCTTGCGATCAACATTTTCCCGCTGATCTGGATGATCCGGCTCTCCTTTACCAACCTTAATTTAAGTATGTCGTACCTGCCGCTGCGCTTTGTCGGCCTGGAGAATTACAGCGACATTCTCACCGACGATGACGTCTGGATCCGGCTGCAAACGACGGCGCGCTTTGTCATTTGTTCGGTCGCGCTGCAGGTCGTCATCGGCTTCGGATTGGCGCTCTTGATCAACCGGCAGTTCCGCAGCCACAGTTTCTGGACGACCATTATCCTCCTGCCGATGATGCTGTCGCCCGCCGTGGTCGGCAATTTCTGGACGCTGCTGTTCCAGCCGCAGATCGGACCGTTCAACTACGTTATCGGCTTGTTCACCGGCATTCCGCCGAGCTCTTTCAGCATGACCGGCGAAGTCGCGCTTGCGCCGTGGACGATCGTGCTGGTTGATAGCTGGATGTGGGCGCCCTACGTGATGCTGATCTGCCTCGCCGGACTGCGCTCTATACCCGATTACATCTACGAAGCGGCCGAGGTCGACCGCGCCTCGTCCTGGCGGCAATTCTGGTCGATCACGCTGCCGATGGTGATGCCGTTTCTGATGCTGGCGGTGCTCTTTCGCGCCATCGAAAACTTCAAGATGTTCGACATGGTCAATCTCTTGACCTCGGGGGGGCCCGGCTCGACGACGGAACTTGTTTCCATCACCTTGAAACGGGCAGCTTTCGAGAAATGGCAGACCGGCTATTCCTCGGCCCTCGCCATCATCTTGTTCGTCACCGTTTTCGGCGCGGCGAACATCTACGTCAAAGTGCTCAACAGGGTGAAGCAGCGATGACCGCCGCCGCCAAATCGATCGCCCATTCCGTCGTCGAGGCGTCGCCGCGGGTGAAGGGCTTCGCCGGGGCATTCGTCGTACTCTATGCTGTGGTCGCGATTTTGCCGCTGGTATGGATTGGGGCCACCGCGTTCAAATCGCAAAGCGACGCGATCGCTTATCCGCCCAAGGTGATCTTCCAGCCCACGCTCGAAGGCTACGTCAATCTGTTCACTGTCCGCACACGGCAAACGTCGGATTTCATCGCTAGCCTGCCGCCGGCGACAACCTGGTACGACAAGCTCGTGCGCAGGCACGACATGGTGATCGCCGGACCGTCGAAGGTGGTGCCGCGGTTCATCAATTCCCTGGTAATCGGCTTCGGTTCGACGTTTCTTGCCGTCCTTCTCGGCACGCTTGCGGCCTATGCCTTTTCGCGGTTCCGGATTCCTTTGGCCGACGATCTGCTGTTCTTCATCCTGTCGACCCGGATGATGCCGCCGGTCGCGGTCGCGATTCCGATCTATCTGATGTACCGGCACCTCAATCTCACCGACACGAAGATCGGCATGATCCTCCTTTACACGGCGGTCAATGTTTCGCTCGCCGTATGGCTGCTGAAAGGGTTCATCGACGAAATTCCCCGCGAATACGAGGAAGCCGCTTTGGTCGATGGCTACACACGCCTGCAAGCGCTGCGCAAGGTGGTGCTGCCGCAAGCGGTGACCGGCATTGCCGCCACCGCGATCTTCTGCCTGATTTTCTCCTGGAACGAATATGCCTTCGCCGTCCTCTTGACCAGCGGCGACGCGCAGACCATGCCGCCGTTTATTCCGTTCATCATCGGTGAGGGCGGCCAAGATTGGCCGGCGGTTGCCGCAGCGACGACGCTGTTCGTCATCCCGATCGTCTTGTTCACGATTGTGCTGCGCCGGCATCTGTTGCGCGGCATCACCTTCGGCGCGGTGCGCAAATGAGCGGCGCGGCGATACCTACCGGCGGGTTTGTTCGCTGGTTTCGCCGCGGACCTTGGGAAGCCGCGGCAATGACGCTGATTGGCGCAGGTATCGTGATGTTGGTGCAGCCGTGGTCGATCGATCTCTACGGCTATTCGTTCGTGACCATCCTCGCTGGTACGCTCGGATTTGTCGTCGTAAGCCACTTTCCGGAATAGGGCGCGCGCATGGCACAAATTCGGGTAGAGAATCTGCGCAAAGCCTTCGATCAGTTCACGGCGGTGCACGATTCGAATTTCACCATCGAAAACGGCACTTTCTTTGCACTGCTCGGTCCTTCAGGTTGCGGCAAAACAACGACACTTCGCATGATCGCCGGTCTCGAGCTTCCGACCAACGGACGCATTTTGCTCGACGGCGAGGACGTCACTTTCCGCCGCGCTGCGGAACGAGACATTGCGTTCGTATTTCAACTATTTGCTCTCTATCCGCATATGAACGTAGAGCAGAACATCGGATTTCCGCTCAAATGTCAGGGCTTGGCGCGTAGCGAGATTCGCAACAGGGTCAAAGAGACTGCTCGGCTGCTGCGCATAGAGCATCTGCTGTCGAACAAGACCTCGAAATTGTCCGGCGGCGATCGACAACGCGTCGCGTTGGGGCGCGCCATAATACGGCGCCCAAAGGCGTTTTTGATGGACGAGCCCCTAGGGGCACTCGACGCAGAGTTCCGTCACCTGATGTGCGGTGAGCTGCGTGATCTGCACGATCGAATCTCGGCGACCACAGTCTATGTCACGCACGATCAACTGGAAGCGATGTCGATGGCGGATCGCATCGCGGTCATGAACGTCGGCAGGGTCGAGCAGATCGGAACACCCCAAGAGGTCTACGATCGGCCGGCGAGCATGTTCGTCGCCGACTTTATCGGCTCGCCACCCATGAATTTCCTGCACTTCGAGGCAGGCATTCAAGCGGGCGACCGAGCCATCAAGTTCCGCGACGTCAGCATCGCCGTACCCGAGATCCACGAGCAGCGTGCCGCGGGACCGCTGGTATTGGGCGTGCGTCCCGAGCACATCCGATTTTCGGACGCCGCACCGATTCGTGGTCGCATCTTCGGCGCCGAGTATCTCGGAACCACCCAGATCGTTACCGTCGACACCGAACAGGGTCGCGTCAAGGCGCGACTGGCATCGAGCGCGGCGGTACAGATCGGTGAGACGGTAGGCCTGGCGTTCCAGTCTGCTTGCTTGGCATTGTTCGATGCGCAAAGCGGCAGAGCAATCCAGACAGCAAGCCATGGGAGCAGCAGCTATGGCTAATGTCAGCCTGCGGCGTGTCAGCAAGCGCTTTGGCACCGTCGAAGCCGTCCGCGACCTGTCGCTGACCATTAATGATGGCGAGTTTGTTGTGCTGCTGGGGCCGAGCGGTGCTGGGAAAACAACGACGCTTCGACTGATTAGCGGCCTGGAGCGTCCCGATAATGGTTCGATTTCCATCAACGGTCGTGACGTCACAAGCGATCCGCCGGGAACGCGCGACATTGCTTTCGTCTTCCAGCAATTTTCACTTTATCCGCACCTTACCGTTTACGATAACCTCGCGTTCCCGCTGCGATCGCCAGCACGTCGCGTTCCCGAGCCGGTCATTCGCAAACGCGTCGAGCGGACGGCGGAGCTGTTGCATATCACCGGCAAGCTCGGGAATCGGGCGACGCGCCTGTCCGGCGGCGAAATGCAGCGGGTCGCGATCGGGCGGGCTTTGGTGCGGGATCCCGCCATCTATCTGATGGACGAGCCGCTGTCTTCCCTCGACGCCAAGCTGCGCGCCGAGCTGCGTCTAGAGCTGAAGAGGATTCAGGTCGAGCTCGGCGCCACGATCCTGTACGTGACCCACGATCAAATCGAAGCCATGACTATGGCCTCGCGAATCGGCGTCATCAAGGACGGCGCGCTGCTTCAGCTCGGCTCACCGCGGGAGATTTACGAGAATCCGAGCGATCGCTATGTCGCCAGCAGGCTCGGCACGCCGCAAATCAATTTCCTTCCTGCAAAGCTCATTCCCGAGGCCGCGGTGCCGTCCGGGACCGACACGATCGGCATCCGCACTGAGTATCTGCAGATTGCCAAGGCAAACGGCGGCGGGATCGTCGGCAGGGTGCATCGCGTCGAGCACCTCGGCGACCAGAATCACGTTCATCTCGAGTATCGAGGCGAAATGCTGGTGACGCTCGCCGATCCACATCAGCCGCTGCAGGCCGGCCAGGACGTCGAGCTTCGACTTATCCACCCGCTCTACTTCGATTCGGCGGGACGACGTATCACAGCCACCGTTCATTGAGGATCGGACCGATGTCACTGGAGCCTGAGACACTCAAGTCACTGGTGAGAGCGGCCGCAGAGCAAGTGATCGCCAGTGCGCCGGAGCTGACTGCGCTCGATCAGGCCATCGGTGACGGCGACCATGGCGCCAATATGAAGCGAGGGTTCGAAGCGGTGCTGGGCAAGCTGGATTCGATTACTACGCAACCGCTCGATGAGGCGTTCAAGACCATCGGCAAGACGCTGGTGATGACCGTCGGCGGCGCCGCCGGCCCGCTTTACGGCAGCTTCTTTATGGCGGTTGGCGACGCTCTGCGCAGCAAACGGCTGCCCGACGATCTTGCGGACATCTTCGGCAGCGGAGTAGGCGCGGTGAGCGCGCGAGGCCGTTCCCAGGCCGGCGAAAAGACGATGCTCGATGTTCTGTTTCCGGTGCTGGAAACATTGAAGACCGAGGCGGCGCGTCTCGATCTGATCGAGCGGGTTCGTGCTACTGCAAGTGAAGCGGTCGCGCGTACAGTTCCGATGCAGGCCACAAAGGGCCGGGCCTCGTTTCTCGGTGCGCGCAGTGTCGGGCATATCGATCCCGGCGCGCGATCAAGCTGCGTCTTGCTGCATGCTGTCTGCGACACCTTGCAGGCGCAGCAATGAACGACATGGTCGGAATCGTCATCGTGTCGCATTCGAAAGACATCGCCAAAGGCACCGCAGACATGGTGCGCCAGATGGTCGGCAGCGAGGTTAAGCTGGCATTTTGCGGGGGAGACCCCGACGGCGGTCTCGGCACCAACGTGTCTTTGATCATTGACGCCATCAATAACGCCTGGTCGCCCAAAGGCGTTGCAGTCCTCGTTGACCTCGGCGGCGCTGAGACGAACAGCGAGATGGCGGTTGAGATGTTGCAGCCTGAACGGCGAAATTTGGTCATTGTTTGCAACGCACCGATCGTGGAGGGAGCGGTCATGGCGGCAACGGAAGCTGCGGGCGGCAGTTCGCTCGATCAGGTTAGAGCCGTGGCCGAGGAACTTTCCGCCAGCTAAATCGCGACAATTCAGGAATGGCATATGTTGGAAACCTCCAAGCCGAACGGTCAAATCATCAGCGGCAGCGTGCAGCTTGTTCACGCCGTCGGTATGCACGCGCGACCTGCGGTCAAGCTGACCAAGCTCGCCAAGAAATTTCAAGCTCATATTTCCATACGCGCGTCCGACGCTGCCGAGTGGATCAATGCGAAAAGCGTCGCCAAGGTGATGGCCCTGCGAGCGGCGCGTGACAGCATCATCGAGATCAAGGCGTCCGGGGAGGACGCCGAAGCTGCAGTGGCGGCACTGGTCGACCTCGTCGCCACCGACTTTCCGGATATCGGCCGATGAACATGCGAGCGGAAATCGAACGGTTGGCGTACGGAGGTAAAACCGCATCGATCGGTTTTTCTCATGGACCATTTGTGCGCGTTGATACTGCGCCAAACGGCCGGCGTGTGATCGGCGCGGCTAAAGATGAGGAGCTTGCGCTTCGCGCGGCGCTCCTCTCGGCGGGTCGTCAGATAGCGTCGCTAGCAAATGCCGCTGGCGGAGAAGCTGCGCAGATCCTCGAATTTCAAGTGGCATTGCTGGATGACGATGAATTCCTTGATCCGATCTTTGTGGCAATTCTCGCTGGGATGCCGGCGGATGCGGCTTGGTTGTCCACCCTCGATGCTCAAATCACGGATTACAATTCGGAACCCGACGAGTATCTTCGGGCACGCTCGTCCGATTTGACGGATTTGCGCGATCGCGTGCTACGAACGCTACGCGGCGGGACAAATGAAGCGCCCAAAATTCCGGACGGTGCGGTGGTCTGCGCAGACGATCTGCCGCCCTCTCAATTCCTAGAAATCGATTGGTCGAATGGCGGAGGTCTGGCTCTCCTTCGCGGCAGCCCCACAAGCCACGTCGCGATGTTGGCTCGGGCCCGGGGCATTCCCATGGTCGTGCAACTGGGGTCGGTATCGGACGGGGCTCAGACTGCACTCCTTGATGGCGAGGGCGCGACGCTTGAACTCGATCCGACCTCGGCGCAGATCGACCTGTTCGAAACGCGGCAGGAGGCGCACAGGAAGAGCCGCGCTGCGGCGCGCGCTATTCTGCGTCGGCCCGCGGCTTCATGGGGTGGCGAGAAGATACGCCTCCTGATCAATATCCAACGCGTAGAGGACCTCGAGCACGCGGATGCGCAGTATGCCGACGGCATTGGCCTGATGCGAACCGAGTTTCTGCTTGGGGAGCAAGGCAGATTGCCAGACGAGGAGACGCAATACCTAGCATACGATGCTGTTCTTCGCTGGGCCGGCCAACGTCCGGTGACGATCCGGACCTTCGATGCGGGCGGCGACAAACCAGTCCGGGGATTTACCGAGGACGGCGAGGCCAACCCTTTCCTGGGTGTTCGCGGTCTGCGCCTTTGCTTGATGCGGCCGGATGTCTTCACCGTTCAGCTTCGCGCGCTGGCCCGCGCCGCCATTCACCAAACCCTCAAAGTCATGTTTCCCATGGTTACAACGCCGGAGGAACTGGACTCGGCCCGCAAATTATTTGTTGACGTCGTCGGCCGGCTGCAAGCCGAAGGCATTCCTGCGCTCCTTCCGGAACTCGGGATTATGGTCGAAGTGCCGGCGGCGGCCTTGACGATCGAACGGTTTAAGGCATCGTTCTTTTCAATTGGCTCGAACGATCTTGCTCAATATGTAACCGCCTGCGATCGGACGAATGGGTCGCTTGCCAAATTGATTGATCCACTCAATCCAGCCGTACTGCAGCTAATTAGCCGGACGGCCGAGTACGGCAAGCGCGCCGACATCAGCGTCAGTGTGTGCGGTGAAATGGCCGGCGATCCGCGTTGCATTCCCGCGCTGCTTTCATGTGGCTTGCGAGAGCTTTCAGTCAATCCGTCGGCTTTGGCCCAAGTCAAGGAGGCGATCGACGGATTGAGCTCCGGAGGGGGCATCTGTGACTGAAGCGGCACTCGACGAAACGGGCGAAGTCAGTGCTGTCGCGGAGTACAAGCGCATATTCAAGCAAGTATTAGATAACAGGCCGTCCGGCATGCGGATAAGGCTCGCGCATGCGATGGGCAAAAACCGCAGCTTTGTCAGCCAAATATCGAATTCGACCTACCCGGTCCCCGTTCCTATCCAGCATCTCAATACGATTTTTGACGTCTGTCATTTCCCGCCGGGCGCGAAGACTGCCTTCCTCCAGGCTTATGCTCGCGCCCATCCCCGTAGAATGGGCCGATTGGCTGAAAATCCGCGCGAGCGGAGCATCACGCTACATCTGCCGGACCTTGGAAGTTCCAAGCGAAACGGACAGGTCGACGCGTTGATGCAAGAGTTTGCGCGCCGATTGATCGCCATCCTGAAAGCCGAGAAGTGATCGATCGTCAATTCAGGTCCGACACCGATGGGATAGGGCCATGAGACAATTCGTCAATTCCATCGAGACCCCATCCAGCCTCGTAGACCGCGATCACGCGCTCGATGCTGCGGCCCGTAGCGGCGGCGCGGTCGCGATATGCGGCGATAGCCGCCAGCAATGCCTCGGCTTCTGGGTCGATCGTGCGCTTCGCTTTCGTATGCGGCAGGCCAGGCACTTGCGCCGCAATCACCCAACTTTTGTTACTCACTTCGATCGCGAGCACGAGCACGAGCGTCCTCTCATGGTCCACGGCGGCAGGTATCAGAGCGGCGACAATCTGCCACATTAAAAGATCCTCCAGTTTGGGATGGCCGGCAGCCTAGCCGGCGCGCGCCACCTTCATGGGATCTTTCTGTTGTTGCACAAGGCGTCGCCCTTCTGCGACATGCTCCTCAGCACCGCGAAGGTCACGGTCGTCGTCCATTATTCGGCTACTCCACAATCTTGCAGCGGCCATTTAACTCCCGCCGCCGTCACTCCGTATCTCGGCGCCGAGCCTCACAGCCACGAGATCATCGCGATCGAGACGCCACCGAATTTAACCCCATTGGCCTTGGCGCGCTTACGGCCTTCTCCGGCGCGCATCGCGGATCAGTTCGCGGTGGAAGTCGGGCTGCCGAGGTCAGAAAGAATAGCAACGTGCGATTCATGCCGAGTAGCAGATCTAATTATTTCTGAATCGGAGCTGGACGAACTCGGTTGCAATTCGGCGTGCCTCGTCGTCGGCGAGGAGGGTCGCGGCAGAGCGGCCCGGCTTCCTCGACCTGCGGAGGCGCAGATTTAGAGACGACAGAAGCCGGCGTAGCTCGGACGGCTGTTCCCACGGCAGCTCATATCTCGCCCGCAGCCCTTGCCCAATAACCTCCAGCGTGACCTCGCATAGTGATGCCCTTGAGGGAATTCTTGTTTTAGTTGCACGATGAGCTGACATTTGTCGGCTCCGCATGCTTAGCAATACCCCCCATCTTGCTAATCGGGGGACTGGCAATTGGGTTCCCGCAAAACCGCAGCCTGGTTCCCTGGAACTGCTTGTCTTCTTCTTCGCAAACGCGAGACGGTGGTGTTGGGCGACCACGCGTAGAGACGCAATCATCCAAGAATTGGTTAAACAGACCGTCGCGCGATGAATGGCACGCTTTGACTCAGCCGTGGCCGTCGATTCGTTTTTAGCGCCGGATAGTAGCGGGCGAGGATTGGTCTCATGAGTGGGTCTCAAAACGCGGCGGCATTTAGATCGCTCGCCGAAGCTTTGCAAAACAGCAGCAAGATAGACATTGTTCTTCCGGTATCCCTGGTTTCATGCCCAATTCCCGCTACGGAGGGGTAAATGACCGATCG
>Ga0073928_10006212_pt1 | contig 16169 bp, 7 predicted proteins | sample PaiPotPPA55metaG_FD_76969 | JGI IMG/M metagenome (GOLD analysis project Ga0073928, IMG submission 76969) | Iron sulfur acid spring bacterial and archeal communities from Banff, Canada, to study Microbial Dark Matter (Phase II) - Paint Pots PPA... ... | reverse complement strand
TCATCAGGTTAGGGCTGAGCATGCACCAGCTTTGGCTTTGCCGGCTAAACGCGCGAGTCTGGGATTTGTGTCTGGAGGCGTACGACGGTAGACCGCCGACGCTCGAGCTTGTCTTGCAAACTTGCTGGCCTTCTCAAGACACGGGCGACGAGCCCTTGCTTCAACTTACGGAAAACGCAGTCCCAACGGTGCGGCGATTCCTCGGTGAGTTTGGCCACGCGAGAATCGGGATTAACCTGTTGCTGTTCGCACTCGAGGAAGCGGGGCATTCGTGGACAGCGAAACTTGGTTCCACCAGCGACCAGTTGCCGAGCCCCGCCGAGGCCATTCAATCGTTCCTACAGCATGTCGCACAACATCGTGACGAGGTACGTGGTGTCCTCGAAACACAGGGATGGGGCTCGCTATCGTCAGCGGCCGCAGCTGTAGCTGACAGCGATCGCCGATTTCTTAGCGGTGCGGCGACCCGTAACCTTTCGTTCTTTATTCGGTACAGCCTCGGCCAAATCCAGCCCACGGACGAATCGCAGCGGCAGTACGACCAAGGCTACTTGTTGTATCGGCAAGACAAGCGCGGTGATCGATTGGTCCTTCAACCGGGACCTTCAATGTTGATGCTGTTGGTGCACTGCTGCTGTCGGGCGCAAGGCTCCGTGCCCGCTAGCATGGACCGCTTTCGGAATCACCTGCGCGCCTATGGCATCGACGCGTCGGCCGACGAGCTCCGGGTAGGCACGACTTCGCGGGAGCTCGAAAGGCTGGGACTGGTCGTCGACAGCCCTGACGCAGGTGGGGGTCGATTGCTGGTTGATCCCTTCTACCAGTCGGAAACGTAACTATGCGAAACCTCGCCACCGCTCTGGCCAGCTATATCGAAGCTGAGTTACGTGAGCGGGCCGAAATGCACCAGGCCGGACGCACACAACTACTCTTCGTCGGTCCACCGACTTCTGTCCTTGCAGAGCTCTTCGACCAGTTGACGAGCAATGGCACGACCGATTGGGAGGTATCGGGAATCAACTCCCAGGTAATCGTTCTGCTCGTAGGTGCCGAACCACCTCAACCGCCGAGTGCTACGGCACGCAGTGCGCATGCTAACTGGGACTACGCCGTAACCGTCCGGCACAGCGAGCCGACGTCCGTTGTGCTCGTGAGTACGCGCGCCTGGGACCTCCAGCCAGAATCCATCGAGAACGCATCCGACCGTCTTGGCCAGCCTTCAGCTCGCACTGCGCGGGAATTTGTGAAGGCTCAACCTTGGCCTTTCTTGCTGACCCGAATCGAATCGTCGCGCGGCTTTCCCACTGCACGAATTGCCCGCACGATCCGAGACCTTTGGCGGGACAGCCGGGAGCTGAGCCAGCACGAACGCGAAGAGCTCCCCTGGCGGGCTGCCGATGACCTACTTGGAGGCAAGGGCCTCGCCGAATCAGTTGGCCTTCCGAACCTTGCGCCTGGAGTTCCCCTACTGGAGAGTATTCGGAAGGGTCGCGAGGCTCTCCGCAAGCTTGCCAAGGCGTGCGCTGCGGATGGTTTTGGCGACGTAGAGCAGCGCCTGATGGATGCACGACAAGAGCGCCGCGAACGCGAAGAGCGCGATATCGGATCCACCGATTTCCTCGATGACGAGAGCGCCATTCCGGCGTTGTTTAGCTACCTGAGGCGCGTGGCGGGATCGGGCGGGGCTTTCGCGCGATCGCCCTCTTTCTACTTTCGAATTGACCCCGCTGCCGAGTCAACATGGTGGACGCCGATCACGAACGAAGTACTGGGCGATCTGCTCAGTAATTCTGAGACCCCGACTCCTCGCGGCAAGCTTGTTCTCAGCGTTGCCACGCTAGTGCAGCCGGCACGAGACGAACCGTGCGTGGTGGTCGACGAAGCAGAGCTCGAAGTCCTTGAGAAGACAAAGGACGGAAGGCAACCGGTGGAATCTGCCTCATTCATCCGCAGGTCCCGCGAGGGCAACGACGAATGGTCGGATGTCGATGGAGGCCAACTGGTCGACACTGATTTACCGGAACACAGCAAGCCAATTACGTACAAGGCGATTGTCCCCGACCATGCGGATGCGACAGCGCGCGTGATAGCCCTAGACAAGTTCGCTTGTCACGGACACGCCCACGTCGTCGGTGCGTTACGAAATCCACCACCGGCGCGGAGGGCCCGCGGAATGTCTCCGTTTGAGCAGACCGTCGTAGTGCGTCAGGCCGGGATTCACCGTGTGGTGGTACTAGTTGCGACTGACGTAGTAAAGGTTGCGCTCAAGGAGCCCGACAGCGAAACCCTGCAGTCGGATGTGCGCGATCACCAGGCAGAGTTCACAGTCCAAATCGAGCAAAACACCCAAAAGACCGTGACCTTGATCGACGCGGGCGGTCAGCCGATCCACACGTGGGAGCTCGGATTCCAGGTTGAGGAGACAACGCGGGGTGTCGTTCATAGCCAGTTCGAAGACTTGGTTCTTTCGCATCAAGAGGGAATCAGGACCCGGCTCGTACTGGCGACATCGGGTCAGGCCCGCGAGCTCGAGCTTCAACTAATGAACGCCGACCGAGGTTATCGCCCCTTAATTGGGTGCTGGCATCCGCAGGGAAACACGGTTGGCGTTGCTAATTGGGACACCTGCCGCATAGGCGAGATACATGTACCGGACAACATGGACCCACGTCCACCGGCCGCTCGGGAAGAGCCGCCGGCATCGTACGTCGCGGCGAGGCACAAGGTAATGGACCATCTCGCTGGTCATCCAGACCAATACGTCTGCGAGGTCCCGTTGGTGGGCCAGGAACTCGAACAGATGGCCAGGGAATACTTGGAAGCGTATACGGAATGGATTAATACGAACCCACAGGCCGCAGCCTGGACCGACTCGGTTGCCGTCTACGTGGCAACCAGCTCCGGAGCTGGTCTTCACCAGGCAGTCAGCGACGAGCCGATGGTCCTTCTCCTCACGCCTCTCCACCCGCTGCGATTCGCGTGGCATGTCAATGCGCAGTCCCGCCTCAAAGAAGCGTTGGAGCGACGATGCCCACTGTCGGGACTTATATCGCCAGATCAAACACCTTCAGTCACCGCCCTCCCGATTTGGTTCGGCGAACACGCGGATTGGCGACCGTTTGTTTCGGTTACATCCTCAGACAAGCACTGGGCAGTATTGGCGAATGGGTCTTATTTGCGGCAGAGCCTTATGGAAAAGGCCTTTGCTGTTTTGAGGAGGCTCGGACTGACCCCGCAGGGAGTAACCGGAGGCATGTCGCCCTCCCAGGCAAAACGGGCTCTAGGCGACGTTAGTGGGATGCTCTCCGCGAAGCCGACGCTCCGCGTCGGGATTGTGGGTAATCCCGAAGAAGAGGCCGGATCAGTCGATGGTCTGCTGGAATGGATCGACCAGGGATTCCGTATCGCGCAGCCATCGGTCGAAGAGGGAGTCGAGGCTGAAGAGGCTGAGGACGTGCCAATTCCCACGACTTCTAGCCAGGTGTCCATTGAGGTTTACGACTTCCGACAAGAGCCCTCGCACCCATCAGAAGTAAGCCTGGCTACCCTCGCGGAGGACGTTGGTGGTCGGCTCAGGTGGTTCGATGGGTCGAGGAGTGGCAAGCCGGTGCTCGACCTGGTGATGTTTGACCAGGTTGGAACCACGGGAGCCAAGCTACGGCGACCAGAATGGACGTCGAACAGCCGCTCAGTACTGGGCACTGGAGGCTTATTCCGGGTCCATGTCCGTGAGGACCAGAGCGCTGGGCGCGTGATCGCCGAGGCGCGCATCGGCCAAGGACGACAGGGCGGTGGAGGTCTTGCTGATGCATTGGTGAACTCCATCGTCGCGTACGAGAAGTTGGCTGAGCTCGGCAATGCGACCCACCTAGAGTTCAGCCCGGATCGACAAGCCTTGGTTAGTTGGGTCCAGAGTGCCAGGTTCCTAGCCGCGACATCGACACAGATGGACCCCGCTTGCTTCATTCGGGGCTCGGGCGAGCATGGAGATTATCTGTGGGACTACGACCTACCCAGCTCCACCGGTGTGGATTCGGGTACGGCAGGGTATTACCTCATTGCTAGGCCGCGAAGCTCCATGCGAGACGCCATCCGGCGAAGCTTGACTGCGATCTCGGATCCCCCTCCGCCGGTCGATCCGTTCCTCACTGAGATATCAAAACGTGGAATCCCGGTTCTAAAGAGGTTGGCCGCTGGTGGCAGGCGTGCGAAGGGTGAGGTGGGCATGCTCTTGGCGGTCCGACTACTTCAGGATGCGTTCAGAGCTGACTCGACTGGGATTCGACTGCCGGTGATCAATGGGTCCTGTATCCACATGTTGCTTGCGGTTGATTCGTACCAATCTCCGCTAGGCAGCGCTCGTGGGCTCGTTGGCGGGCCGGAGCCGGCGAAACGGCCAGACCTTCTGGTGTTCGCGATCACCTTGGCAGACGCGCGGGTGCGCGTTAAGGTGACGCCGCTAGAGATCAAGTTCCACACGACCCTTCAGAACTACGAGCTCACGCAGGCGGTTGAGCAGGCCAATGCGCTCGGTCGCTTGCTTAAAGCGCTTTGGTACGACCCGCCTGTCAACGACGTCTGGGACGTGTGTGGCAGGGCCCTGTTGGCCCGTTGCCTAGACGAGTGCTTTCGAATCTATGCGGACCCGCAGCTCCATCGGCTCGACAGCCGCGAATGGGCGAAGAATCATGAAGCAGTGCTGGATGCCGTACTGGGCGCTCCCACCCTATCGGAAGTGGTCTCGATTAATGGTGGCCGACTGCTGGCGTTTGGACCTGCGTTTTCGACGACAAAGCTTGTATCCATGGATGGAGACGCTCTGCAGGAGAGCCTACTTGTTGACCGAAGGGATTCCGTAGTCCTAGTTGCTGGGGTCGGTGAGTTGAGCGCAGCGGCGGTTAACGGAGTTGACTCGCTACTTTTCTCGATTCCCGGTTGTGACCAAGGGACGGTTCTCCGCCAGCTTGAGGTGACGACGACCGAGCGTCCCTCGACGAGCAGCAGCTCTCCTGGAACCGATCTCACTGAAGCGGCAAAGCCAGCGGCGCCTGAGACTGTGATTCAAGCGCCTGTGGCGCAACAGGTGCAGCCTCTTCCTGATGAGGAGGAAGGCACTGAAGCCGACGACGTCCAGCAACTGCCGACAGACGAGATTCCTGAGGAGCCTGACGAGGCCGAACCTGGGGTCGCGGGACCGGTGCCGCCCGAACTCCGGGCGCGTGTCATGAGTGCCTTTGATGGTTTTATCGGCAACGACAGGCCAGTTCGACGTGTGACTCGGGACCTGATGGCTGCGCTCATGACGGAACCTCCAAGTCTGCCCGTGAACTATCTCTTCGAAGGATTGCCAAGCGTTGGCAAGACCGAGATGGCACGGAGAGTCGCCAAGGCCCTCGGGATGCCATTCGTAAAGCTCGATGGACCTGGCCTTACAACACGAGAGAAATTGTTTGACCTGGTCGATGCCCAGCTTGGCGTGCAGCAACAGCCAAGACAGGTAGGCGAGGACGCCGGTCAGCCTATCTTCAGTTATCCGGCCTTCGTCGTCTTCATCGACGAAATCCACCTTGTCACACAAAAGGTCCAAGAGAGCCTGCTCACAATGCTCGAGACCCGCGACCGAACGGTGCGGCTCAGCAATCGAGTGGCTTCCGTCCCACACGCGACATTTATCTTTGCGACGACCCAGGACTCAAAGCTGGACAAGGCATTCAAGAGCCGCTGCAAAGAGATTCATCTAAGGTCTTATTCAATTGCCGAAGTGGCGCAAATGGTCATGAACTATGTCCGTGACTCAGGCGTTGACCCGGGCTCCTGGGAGCCTGAGGTCTTCCCGAAAATTGCCCGCCTCGGACGCCTCATTCCAAGACGTGCCTTCGAGGTTGCCAAGGAACTCATGGATGAACTGCGAACTACGGACCGCCCCGAACTGTCTCTGTCTGAGCAACTGGACGTAGTCCGAGACGTCATGGAAGTCGATGAGAATGGGCTCGGGCCGCTCGACATTGAGTACCTCGAGGTTCTCGAGCGTGCGGAACGGGCCCTAGGTGAGGATGCAATTGCGACGATGATCGGCACGGTTGACAAGGAGAAGGTGGTGGAGGAAGTCGAGCCGTTGTTGAGGCGGATGGGGCTGATCAGCTTCGGTATGCGTGGCAGAGAGATCACGTCGGCTGGTCGAGAATACGTAGCAACCCACCGAATAGGTCAATAGCAACTTCCAAGTCGGCCGTTCGGCCGCAGCCTTCCGCGGAGCTGACGGGCTGGTTTCGAAACCAGGTGCGCGAGTGGTTTAACGAGCATGGACGCAGCTTTCCATGGCGTATCGGACGTCGTAGTCCATACCGGCTCTTGATTGCCGAGATGCTCCTGCAACGGACGACAGCCACGGCAGTGGCGGCCTTCTTACCAGGGTTCCTACGAAGGTACCCGTCATGGCCAGCGATCCAATCGGCCAGCATCGGCGAAATCGAGGGGGCTCTAAAGCCCATCGGCCTATGGAGGCGGCGCGCTAATGTGCTGAAGGCATTGGCAGCCGTTATGGTCTCGTCAGGTGGAAGGTTGCCTAAGACAAGAGACGGCCTCCAAGCGCTCCCTGGGATTGGGCAGTACGTCGCTAGTGCGGTTCTCGTCTACGTGTACGGAAGGCCAGCTCCGCTCCTCGATACCAATATGGCTCGCGTCCTCGAGAGGTTCTTCGGCGATAGGCAGCTCGCCGACATCCGCTACGACCCTTACCTGCAAGAGCTTGCCCAGGCCGTAGTGGATGGCAATGATGCCAAGAGCGTTAACTGGGCCGTGTTGGACCTGGCGGCGACGGTCTGCCGATTGAGGGCCCCAAGATGTATTGAGTGTCCTCTGGCTACTCGGTGTCTTTTCGCCAAGGAGGCACGCTCCGCCGCATGATTCCTGTTGCTCCGGGAACGGAACCGATGCAGAACCCAATAGGCGAAGCTGAACCAACAACGCAGACCTTGCGCGAGTACTTACGCCTAGTTGCTGACCGGTATGACCGCAACTCGATCGACTCAGTGCACCACTTGCTGCAGCCCGCCGAGTCTGTCCTCAAGCGATACATTCCGCCGAGCTACATCGTCAAGGTGTCTCTCGGGCAGAACCAAATGCCGCTGGCCCCGTGGCTGGCAGTGCTCAACCCCGACGTGACGGATTCCCCGCTTCATGGCTTGTACCTCGTCTACCTCTTCAGCGAGGACCGTGAATTGGTCCACCTCAGCTTGATGCAAGGGATTACTGAGGTCGAACGCAAGGTGGGGCGTGGCCACAACTCGAGGGAGCTGCTTCGGGCGCAATCCAAGAAGATCCGTGAAGGTCTCGGAAGCCTGCTAATAGCGGGCGTTGTGGAAATCGATCTCCGGTCTCGAGGTATCAGGCAGCTCGGCTATGAAGCCGCAACCATAGTTGCAAAGACATACGAGGTTGCAACTCTGCCCACCGAAGAGGTGCTAGCCGCCGATCTGGCAGAAATGCTCGACCAGTACTCTGCCGCTGCTGAAGTCGTCCAAGCGCTCGCGACCCGAAGTCCAGGCAGCCTCGAACTGCGCGTCGGCGAGATTCCGCGCCGCCGCCTACCCGAGCACTACGTTTTCCGGCCGAAGGACGCATCCCAGTATCTCGCCGACGTCCGCGGCCAGACCCAGATTCGCGATCGTAGACACGAATTGCTTGTTGCTGATTACGGCGCCTGGCTCGAAACGCTCGGCCTAGCGCCATCGACGGCTCAGCATCCAATCGAGGTGACCTTCCTGCACGACGACCGTCAATACATCGCGGAACTCGAGGTAATACGAAACGCCAATGCGGCCCCCGCCGTTAGGGAAGCAATCGGCCAACTACTCGAGTATTCGTACGGTTACTTCGTTAGCCAGTCAAAGCCGGAACCAGCCCTTGTCGCCGTGTTCTCAGAGCCTATCGGCGAATTCTATGCATCGCTGTTAGAGCGCCTGCGAATCAAGGTTGCGTGGAAGGACGCAGGCCAATGGTATGGGCAACTGGATTAGGGCGGTGGCTAGGTATACATGAGCTGGTTCACAACTGGGGTATGTGCCGGCAGTCAGGCACCGTACAGGTATCACCGAGGAGAGCCAATACTGTCGGGCCGAGCTGCATATTCATGACGAATGCCCGCATCTCGGTGTAGAGATCGCCGTCCGCTCGCCTGAAACGATCTGGTAGCCGCTGGTCCGGCACCAGGTATCCGTAGCGCACCATGCTTTCAAGTACCCGGCCTGGGTCCAGGTGACGCGTGCCAGACATGAGCGCCTTGCGGCCATGCCAGTCGCGGCGAGCAAAGCCGTTGGGGTAGATGTACTTGCCGAATATGAGCCGTACCTGGAGAGCTGCCGCGCACGGCCCCGTAGGTGGCACCACAACCTTCGTTCGTTCAGCAAGCCACTTTGCGGCGGCCTTGTGATCAGAAAGGACGCGCTTGTGGTCAACCACAATCGAGTAAAAACTTGCCAGCGAGCCGAAATCCGCTCCGCTGAGATCGTCCGCTTTCTGCAAGTCAAAAGTGGTTCCACGTAGTGTGGCGTCGGCCAGTATTGCGCCGCGCAAAGAACACGACTCGAACCTCGTCCTCGAGAGATCCGAGCCCCGCAACGACATGTCGGCGAAATCAATGCCATGGAACACGAGGCCGCTAAGGTCCTGACGTTCGAGCCCTATTCCGCGGAGCACGTCAGGTGAGTCTGAAGCCATGACGAGCAACTGCAATAGGTTCTTGAAGGCAACAGGTCGGTGTTGAGCCTGGTACAGGAGGTCCTTGACAACGCCAACCCTGTTTCTAATCCGGATGTTGTGTGCCATGATCCTGGTCGCAATCCAGTCTTGCGGCAATTGCATTGTTGCGAGTTTGGCAACGATCATCTCCGGCGAACGGTCGAATACGCGACTCAGCCACTGCCCAACCAAGTACAACTCAAGGACTTCCTGGGCAAACCTGATGTGGCCTAGACCGCCATACGAGAACAGCGCCATTTTTGTCAGCTGGTCCTGGTATTTCTCGCGATCTTCGGGGTTTAACGTGGCGGGCAGGCTTAACTGGGCCCAATAGTTCGCGTCATCAATGGGCACGCCACGGAAACCGTTCTCGAAGTCCACCAGTGCCAGTGCTTCGGCGAAGTCAGTTACTACGCCCTCGGTGATGACTTTCTCGTCCAGCACTCGTTTGCGGAACTCCCTGCGCACGATGTCTTCCATCGCTAGTTGCAGTAACTCCGCTTCCGAGTAATCCGGACGCAGTTGGTCAAGTTCGAACTGAGTGACGAGAAGCTGGCAGTAATATGGCGTGCCCGCAAGCCCTTGTAGGACCGGAGCGCCACGGAGTACCTGCAGAAAGTTTCCGGATCGCTCCCTTAGGCGCCGCCGAGCGTACTCGGATCGTGACTCCTCAAGCCACGGTTCGAGCCTGTAGATGTTCAGGTATTCCTGGCACTCTTCGCTGAATTCATGGAAGGCGGGGTTTGTGGCCAACAATGAGTCCCGCACGCAGATGACGATGCGGGGACTGACATCCATTCCTGGCATGGTCAGGAGGTCTTCGAGATAGTTGAAAAACTCAGGATCCCTATCGATTACCTCGTCGAGACCGTCCAGCATCCAGACGGCAAAACCGTGACCGAGCATCCACTCGAACACTCGCGGGTCGATCGTACGGACCATGTCCTGCTGGAGGTATGCACGCAATAGAGACTTCACGCTTGGTCCCTCAGCGCCAGGTAGGTACTCGGGCAGGAGGGCGAACGGTCGAGCAGCCAAGTTCCTTCGCCGCTTCTCGCTCATGAAGGCCTCATGGAGCCGGGAGTACAAGGCGTCGAAGAGATAGCTCTTGCCCATGCCAGCTGGCCCTACTACTACGTGAACCGACCGCTTCGAGTCGAGGGGCTCCGCAAGCCGTTCGGCCAAAGTGTCGAGAACGTCAGCGGGCCCGGTGGTATCCACCCCCTGAATAACGCTGAACGGTTGGACTACGCGCTCCAGCTGTGCTGTTTGGCCACGCCCCACCAACCTCTGTACTTCCGATCGCGCTTGGCCTGATGTCTCCTCCCAGACGAAGGGCGTGTCGAAGAACTCAACTGGCACGCGGATTGTCGCGTTGTACCACTGCGGCGCGCCCCGCAAGAACTCGGCGCTTAGGCCTTCACGGCTAGGAACCAGGACGACTTTCTGAGCTGTGGGATGTTGATCGTTTATTTCCTTAAGGCGACTCATTAGAGGCGGTTCCTGGCTGCGAAAGCTGGTTCCCGGTAGGAGATTGGGAACCGTTACGTAGAAGAATTGGCGCTCGCCGGCTGGCGCTGGCTTGGAGCCAACAAGGATGTCTTTTCCGCGCTGTCCTACGGTGTATCCCTCCGCCTCCAGGTAGCCTCGCGCTAGCTTCATTAGGTCCACAACCACACCTCCATGATCAGGTCAGTTTGTCCAACGACAGCGCAGGGCCGAAGAGCTCGACGGGAAGTGCAGCGGCCTCTCATTTCCATAGGGTGCATCGTCGGGACGACAACTGCTTGTCGCGATCTTGGCGACCACAATTAATTACCGTGCCGGTGAGTGCGGCCACGCCAGCGTCCCTGGCGGAACAGTCTGTTCCGGCTCAGGCAGGATCGCTTGTCGGATGGGGCCTACGTCGCTTTCCGCCAAACCCAGGAGGCGATACAACCTCCCTCAGCCAGCTAGCGAACGCGCAACTGGCGGCTTTCGGTACACGCCAGCCGCGTCGTCAAGATCGGCCGCAATCGATTCGCGTAAGTCTGCCGGCGAGAGAACTTCGCATTCCCTGCCCCAACCGAGGATCCACGGCCGGATCTCGGTCGGTTCAGCGATAACCAGCCTGAGTTCCGTGCCTCCGTCTGGCATCTCGCGAACCTCCTGAGACTCATGCCAGGTCGTTGCTATCACGCGTGCCGCAACCCGCGGCGTGAACCGCAGGAGCACCTCCACAGGGTGGTCGGAAGTCCAGATGCCCCAAGCGTGTCCAAGCATCTTGCGCAGCGAAGATCCCAGCGGAGGCGAGAATCGCTCATCCAACACGACCACGCTCGAAATTCGTTCGATACGGAAGACCCGCGTTCCGCTCTGGCTTTCGTCATACGCGATCAGGTAGAGCGAGTGCGCGGCCGGCGTCGGCTCGATGAACAGGGGCCAAACCAGGCGTTCGGACGAGTCCCCGTCTTCCTTCGTGTACCTGATCCGCACCTTCCGTCGCTCCGCCCAGGCCGTCGTGAGCGCCGCGAACACCTTCGTCCACACCCCGTCCTCCGGCTTGTCCGCCAAGCCGTCCGCCACCTCCATTACGGGCTGTTTCATCGGCCCGGGTAAGGCGGCGGCCAGCTTCTCGTACGCCGCCTGCGCGAACGGGTTGGCCCTGTCGGCGTAGCGCCACATTAGCCGCGCGCCCACTACCATCGCCATCGCTTCCGGGACCGTGAAGTTCACCGGTGGCAAGAAGTAGCCCTCGATAAGCGCCCAGCGCCTGCCCTGCTTGACGAACGGGACGCGCAGCTCGCTCTCGAGGGCGGCGATGTCGCGTTGCGCGGAGCGCTGCGTGACGCCCATCCGCTCGGCCACCTGCGCCGTCGTCAGGCCTCTCGGGTTGGCCTGGAACAGCGCCAGCTCGCGCATCAGCCGAATCAGCCGGTCGTGCTTCTCGAAGTTGTCGCGCTTCATTGCGGGCCGCATTATGTCACCGCTTCAAAGGCGGGGTTAACTGCGCGAACAATCGCGACAGCCAGCTGTCGCGAGGGCCCGGAAAGATGCCAGACATGAACGACATGCAGACCCTGACCGACCTAATCGAGACCCTGGAAATCGGCGGCCCAACGGCCGCCGGCACCCTCGCCCTGATCCCGTTGCTGAGACGCGGGAGCACCACACTGGGAGAGCCGCCCGACTACCTCCTCTACCAGCGCGCTCACGAGATGAGCCTTATCTCCATAGAAGAGGTGGATGAGGCCGGCATCGTCAGTGAGCTCCGCGTCAACAACCGCGCGAACAAGCCCGTACTCCTGGTCGAGGGCGAGGTCCTACTCGGCATGAAGCAGACGCGCGTCCTAAACGTCACTGTTCTTGTTCCGGCCCAGACCAACCTCTTTGTGCCCGTCTCCTGTGTCGAGGCCGGCCGCTGGCGCGCGACCTCGGCCGAGGCGGTCGGCAAGTCCGCCGTCCACCTCGCGCCGAGCGTCCGCGCCGCCAAGACCGTGACCGTCGCCCGCTCCATGCGAAGCGCCCGCACCTTCGACTCCGACCAGGGCGCCGTGTGGGCAGGAGTCGACCGCATCCTCGACCGCCACGGCGCCAACGCACCCAGCCGGTCCTACGCGGACCTCGCGGCGCAAGACGCGTCGCGTTTCACCCACGTCGCCCGCAGCGTCGAGCCCGAGCCCGGCCAGGTTGGCGTCATCGCCTGCGTTGGCGGCAAGGTCGTGTGCGTCGACGTCTTCGAGGCGCCGCAGGTCCTGGCTGCGCTGTGGGAGGGGCTGGTTGCCAGCTACCAGGCCGAGGTCATGGTCGGGGACGGCACGCCGGGGAAGCCGAATGGCGCCCGCCGCTGGTTTCGCTCCATCGCCGCCGGCAGCGCGAGCGTTGGCCCGGAGATCGGCATGGGGGCCCACGTCACCGTGGTCGCGCCGGACGTGGAGGCGGCCGCGCTCGTCTACGAGACCAAAATCCTCCACCTCAGTGCCTTTCCGGCCCACCAGGCGGCGACGGCGCCAAGCTTCGTGCCGCCCGGCTGGAGACGATCTTGAAACCGCGACAGGGAGCTGTCGCGCGCGCCCTCCACGCTGGCGGAATGGAACGTGAGATGCGGCTGCTGATCTACGAGAAGGAGCTACGCCGGCTGCTCCTTGACCTGAGCGACCACGACTATGTCATGTTCGAGGACTCGCGCGACCCCGACCGTTATGTCCAGTTGTTCGTCCATGACTCCGCCGTCCTGGGCGAGGTGGGCTCGCGGCACTGGATGCCGGAGTCGAGCGGGCTCCGCAAGACGTCGGTGACCGCGCTCGGCTGCCTGGGCTTCGAAGGCGGGGGACCGCAGCGCAACTTCCGCCGCGACCATCTGCCGCACGACGCCCGCAAGCTCGCGTGCCTCATCGAGCTCGCCTTCGGCGCCGCGTATGGTGACGGGGTCTGTGACATGACGCCGTTCGTGCGGACGCGCGCGATGCGCGAGGCCGAAGAGCCGAGGCAGCTGGAGTTCGACGCCTGATATGCACCTGACCGGTGGCAAGCTCATCCTCAGCGCCTCAGACCTGACGGGCTTTCTCGAGTGCCCCCACCTGACGCAGCAGGAGCTGGCCGCGACGCGCGGCGAGATCGTGCGGCCGGAGCGAAACGACCCAGAGCTCGAGCTGATCGCCCGCCACGGCACTGAGCACGAGCAGGCGCATCTCGACGCCTATGTCCACGCAGGCAAGTCGGTCGTGCGCATCGAGAGCCGCGGCGCGACACTCGACGACTACTGGAGGGCGCGTGAGCAGACGCTCGAGGCCATGCGCTCCGGCGCGGACGTCATCTACCAGGCCGCGCTGTTTGATGGTCGGTGGCTCGGCTACGCCGACTTCCTCGAGCGGGTTGGACCGCAAACCTACGAGGTCGTCGACACCAAGCTCGCGCGCAGCGCCAAGGCAGCGGCGCTGCTACAGACCTCGCTCTACTCGGAGCTGCTTGCAGCCATGCAGGGCCGTGAGCCCGAGTGCATGCACCTGGTCCTGGGTGACAGCGCGCGACAGTCGTTCCGCGTTGGCGACTTTCGTGCCTACCTCCGCCACGCCAAGGCGCGGCTCGAGCTTGTCGCCGGCGCGCCGCCGGCGTCGACATATCCCGAGCCGGTAGAGCACTGCCGCGTCTGCCGCTGGAGCGAGGTGTGTGAGAAGCGCTGGCGCGACGACGATAGCCTGGTCATGGTCGCCGGCCTGTCGCGGTCGCATGCGCGCAAGCTCGGCACCGTCGGGGTGAAAACCGCGGAGGCGCTGGCGACGTCCGACGCAGACCTCAGCGCGACTGACATCGGCGCCAACACCCTGGCCCGGCTCCGCCGGCAGGCGCAATTGCAAGTCCGGGAGCGCGCAACCGGCCGCCCGGACTACGAGCTGATCATGCCCGAGCGTCCCGACCTCGGCCTTGCCCTCCTCCCGCCGCCGACCGAGGCCGACCTGATCTTCGACATGGAGAGCGACCCGTGGGCGCTCGATGGCGGGCTCGAGTACCTCTTTGGCGTGCTCGACGTGGCGGGCAACTTCACGCCGATATGGGCGCACGACCGCGACCAGGAGAAGTTGGCCTTCGAGAAGTTCGTCGACTGGGTCATCGCGCGCCTGGACGCCAACCCCGGCATGCATATCTATCACTACGCGCCGTACGAGCCGAACGCGCTGAAGCGCCTGATGGGTCGGCACGGCACCCGCGAGGCGGAGGTCGACCGGCTTCTCCGCGGCGAGGTGCTGGTCGACCTCTACCGCGTGGTCAAACAGTCGCTCATCGCCTCGCGCGAGTCGTACTCCCTGAAGGACATCGAGGCGCTGTACATGGGCAAGCGCCACGACGCGATCTCCGAAGCCGGGTCGAGCATCGTCGCCTACGAGAGCTGGATCGACCGGCGCGAGCAGTCGATCCTAGACGAGATCGCCGCCTACAACGAGCAGGACCTGCGCTCCACGGGCATGCTGCGCGACTGGCTCGAGGACCGCCGTCTGCAGGCGCAAATGGAGTTCGGGATCGTCATCCCGCGGCCCGCACCGCAGCCATCAGGGCCCTCGGCGGAGCTGAAGCAGTGGGAGCAGGACATCGAGGGCCTGTTCGCACGCCTGGTCGGTGGCGAGCCGATGGGCTCTCCGCGTTGTCTGCTGGCGCAGCAGCTCTGGTGGCACCGGCGGGAGCAGAAGTCCGACTGGTGGGGCTTCTACGAGCGCCTGAAGATGACCGAAGAGGACTTGGTCGCCGACTCGGAGTCGATCGGCGGCCTCTGGTATGCCGGTGAGGTCGGGCCGTACAAGCACTCGCTCCTCCACCGCTACGGGTTTCCGCCGCAAGACCACAAGCTTTCGGTAGGGATGTCCCCGGTTGACCCACAGACAAAGAAGGCCGCCGGCGAGGTGCACGAGATCGATAACGTCGCGGGCACCCTCGTGCTCCGCCGGCGCAAGGGGTCAACTGCGCCGCACCCTGCGGCCCTGATCCCGCCTACCCCGATCGAGGACCGCGTCCTGCGCGACGCCATTCGCCGGGTCGCCGAGTCGGTGGTGGCGAACGGCATCCAAGGCGCGGGCGACTACCTGGCGATCCGCGATTTGTTGCTCCTGGCGCCACCACGCCCCGACGATTCCTACCTGGCAATCCAGGGCCCGCCGGGCACGGGCAAGACGCGCCTCGGCGCGGAGATGATCGTCGAGCGGCTGATGGCCGGCCGCCGCGTCGGTCTGACCGCGCTAAGCCACAAGGTGATCAGCAATCTGCTGGATGCGGTCTGCCGGGAGGCGGAGCGCCGCGGCTATCGCCTGCGGGCGATCCAGAAGGCCGAACTCGACGAGCGCTGTAACTCGGCGGTGGTTCAGCCGACCGAGAGCAATGCAGACGTCGACGATGCACTCGCCGCAGGTGAGGTCGACCTGGTCGCCGGCACGGCGTGGCTCTTTGCCCGCGACGAGATCGAACGCAAGCTCGACGACCTTTTTATTGATGAGGCTGGCCAGGTGTGGCTCGCGAACGTTATCGCCGCGGCGACGTGCGCGCGCAACGTCGTGCTGCTAGGGGACCCGAACCAGCTGCGACAGCCGTCGAAAGGATCCCATCCCGAAGGCGCCGACGTTTCGGCCCTCGACCACGTGCTGGACGGCGCACAGACAATCCGGCCCGACCGCGGCCGCTTCCTGGCCACGACGTACCGGATGCACCCGGACGTGTGTCGGTTCATCTCCGAAATCGCGTACGAGAATCGTCTGGAATCGGCGCCCGAGTGCGTGCGGCAGGGAGTGGGGGGCTCGGGCGAGCTGTCAGGCACGGGTCTGCGCTACCGCCTGGTTCAGCACGCCGGCAACCGCACCTCCTCGGTCGAGGAAGCAGCAGAAGTCGTTGCTGTGTTCAGCGACCTGTTGGACCGGCCATGGACCGACCGCAACGGCGATGTCGGCCAGCTGAAGATCGACGACATC
>Ga0073928_10006211_pt1 | contig 16172 bp, 15 predicted proteins | sample PaiPotPPA55metaG_FD_76969 | JGI IMG/M metagenome (GOLD analysis project Ga0073928, IMG submission 76969) | Iron sulfur acid spring bacterial and archeal communities from Banff, Canada, to study Microbial Dark Matter (Phase II) - Paint Pots PPA... ... | reverse complement strand
TTGTGGCCTGCCAAAGGCTTCGCGCCGGGCGCAAACGGAATGCTTAAAAAAGTCGTGGGGTATTATATGGCAAGACGTTTCACCCCTCGAGTTTATGACGCCCAATCCTCCGGATTTTCGCCTTACCCAGCTTCATGAATGGCTGCAAATCCTGGCCGAGCGGTATCGGCTGGACCTTTCCACGCTTAAGCCCGCTTCCGCCGACGCCAGTTTCCGTCGATATTTCCGGTTGGACGCCGACTGCGACGCCGGCAAGACGCTGATCGCCGTCGACGCCCCGCCGCCCGAGAAGTGCCGCGAATTCGTGCAGGTCGCCGGGTTGCTGCGCGCGGCCGGCGTGCATGTGCCGCAGATCCTGGAAACGGATTTCGATACCGGCTTCATGCTGGTAACGGATCTGGGCACCACGACGTATCTATCCGTCCTCGATGAAAAGAACGCCCGGCCGCTGATGCGCTCGGCCATTGATGCGTTGATCAAGTTCCAGCTGACCTCGCGTGAAGGCGTGCTGCCTTCGTTCGATGAAGCGTTCCTCCGCCGCGAAATGGAATTGATGCCCGAGTGGTTCGTGGCGAAGCATCTGGGCCACACGCTGGACGCGGCTGAACGCAAGGTGCTCGACGATACCTTCAACGTGCTCGTTGAAAGCGCGTTGGCCCAACCGCAGGTCTTCATGCTGCGCGATTTCATGCCGCGCAACCTGATGGTCGCCGAGCCGAATCCCGGCGTGCTCGACTTCCAGGACGCAGTGTATGGGCCGCTGAGCTACGACATTGCGTCGTTGTTGCGCGACGCGTTCATTAGCTGGGAAGAAGAGTTCGAGCTCGACTGCTTCGTGTATTACTGGGAAGGCGCGCGCAAGGCCGGGTTGCCGGTGGACGCGGATTTCGGCGAGTTTTACCGCCAGATCGAGTGGATGGGATTGCAGCGGCATATCAAGGTGCTCGGGCTGTTTGCGCGGATTTATCACCGCGATGGCAAGCCGGTGTATCTCGCTGATTTGCCGCGGTTTATTGGCTATGCGCGGAAGGTTTCCGAGCGGTATCGACCATTGCGGCCGTTTGCGCGGCTGCTGGACACGCTGGAAGGGCGCGCGGTTGATGTGGGTTACACGTTTTGACCGCCTTGAACGTAGCAATGATCTTCGCCGCCGGGCGCGGCGAGCGCATGCGCCCGTTGACGGATTCACGCCCGAAGCCTTTGCTTGCAGTTGGCGGGAAGCCGTTGATCGTCTGGCAAATTGAACGGCTTGCTGCTGCGGGCTTCAAAACCATTGTCATTAATCACGCGTGGCTTGGACGGATGTTTCACTCCAAGCTCGGCGATGGCTCCCGCTGGGGCGTTGAAATCCGTTACTCGCACGAGATGCACGCGCTTGAGACGGCCGGTGGAATTGCCAAAGCTTTGCCGCTGCTCGAGAAAGACGGAGAGGCCACCGTTTTCGCAGCGGTCAGCGGTGACGTGTTTTGCGAGTTCGACTACGCACGGCTGCACGAGCGCGCCGCGAAGATGGCGCTGCAAGACGAACCCGCGATGCATCTGGTGATGGTGCCGAATCCACCCTTTCATACGCTTGGTGATTTCGCCCTAACGCCTGAAGGCATGCTTTCCCTCGATGGCTCGACGCGCTACACCTTCGGCAATATCGGCTTGTATGACACGCGCATGTTTCGCGATCTCGCTCCGGAAACGCGGCGCGCATTGACGCCATACTATCGCGAGACCATTGCGGCCGGGCGCGCCACGGGCGAGTTGTTTGAAGGGCGGTGGGAGAACGTTGGTACGCCAAAGCAGCTGGAGGAGTTGGACGCCGCGTTGCGAGGCAGGTAGGCGGGTTTTGGTTTAGCTACGCAGCGGTCCACGGATCAATGACGGTGATTCCCGTTGCGTCGAAGTCCTTGCCGTTTCGGGTTGCCAGCGCCGCGCCGTGGCTGCCGCAGATCGCGGCAATCCGCGCGTCTGCCGCATCGATGGATCATTCCGGCAACTCAGCAACTCGCGGCCGCTCCGCTCGATCCGGGAGAGCCAAGCCTTTATCGGCAAGGCTCGCAAAGCGCTGATGGATGCGGCTGCCAAAACCTGTCGTGCTCGCCGTTCTCGCTAACGCATTCTGCAAGATTACTCGCGCCTGGTCTTCCATTGAACGGCCATGCCGGGCGGCTTCAATACGAAGTTGGGCTTTCAAGCCTTCGTCTAAATTGCGAATTATCAGTGTCGACATTGCAGGCTTCCATTTGCTGTCATTGACTGAAAAGCTCATCCGGGCTGGATTCCTGAGACGGATTTACTTGAGCCCACGCTAAAACCTCTTGCAGATCTTGCCGAGCTGCCGCCGTGTGCAACCACGCTTCGTTTTCTGGTATTACGGGCGCAGTACGCAGCAGCCAAACGCCGGGTTCGCGCTCCTCTAAAAGCACTTGCTGACCGGCGTATTCCTTGCCAAGCGAAATCTGCCCACTAGAACCAACCACCTTCGCGCTGGCCCTCCTGGGTCCGACGGGTTTGTTCTCATCGGGCACCTCAATAATCGCCACCGCCATATTTACCAATGCGTCGAGCGGGAACAAATTGATCTTGCCGCGCATAAGGTCGGACACGCGGGGCTGGGTGACGCCGAAACGCTTTGCGGCCTGTGTCTGGCTCATGTCAGTACGAACTGATATGGTCCTTGATCGCCGTCATCAATACAGACCGAAGCTCCATGTTTTTGGCTTGTTCCGGCGAGTCCTCAATGGCGTCCCACACGCTCAGGAAGGCTTGGTTACTCATCGCTTCACCTCGCAAATTGCGCCATCTGGAACTCTCTTGTCGCTCGCGAGCAGTTTCTTTACGGCTCGGTCAAAAGTTGAAGTAGTGAGAACCTTTCGTGTCATTTGACGTCACCTTCACCGCGCTTTCCGAAGCGCGGCCGCGCGACGCTTGGCGAAATGGGCTTCGACGTCCTCGTGCGGGATAGCTGGGCGCGGATCGTCCAATGCTTCCTGCACTTTCGCGCGGAACCAGGCGTCGTGTACCGCCGGGTCGGTCGCAAAGGCGAACGGCAACGCACCCTCGTTGGCAATGCGCGTCAGCAGGATACGCACGGCATCCGAGACGGTCAGTCCCATCTTGTCGAGCACCGCAGCCGCACGCTCTTTCAGCGCAGGGTCGATGCGCGTTTGCACCAATGCACTCGCAGCCATGGCGACTACTCCTCTATGCTAGTTCCAGAAACCTCACTGTAATTCACTTGCATTACATGTGGTATCACTACCTACCCGCACGAATCTGGCAAGCTTTTGCAACTTGCAAAGATCACGTTTCGGACCGATTCCCCCCTCGATCAACGCCGGCTCGGTCCCCCATCTAACCGTTTTTGCCGCAATGGTAAAATCCGCATCTCCTTTCGTCTCACTGCGCGGTTGCCCCCACCATGTCCGATACCCGTCCCGAAACCCTCTTCGCGCTCACCGCTCTTTCCCCGCTCGACGGCCGCTACGCCGGCAAAACGGAAGCATTGCGCGAATGGCTGTCCGAATACGCGTTCATGAAGCATCGCGTGAAGGTGGAAGTTCACTGGCTGATCGCGCTGTCGCAAGCGGGATTCGATGAAATTCCGCCCTTCTCCGAGACTTCCGAAGACTTCCTGCTCCAGCTCGCCGAGCGCTTCACCGCTCACGACGCCGCGCGCATCAAGGACATCGAAAAGGTCACGAATCACGACGTCAAGGCCGTTGAATACTGGCTCAAGGAGTCGGTGAAGGGTCAGCCGGAACTCGAGCGCGCCAGTGAGTTCATCCACTTCGCGTGCACGTCGGAAGACATCAACAACACCTCGCACGGCATGATGATCGCCGGCGCCCGCGAGCACGTGATCCTACCCGCGCTGCGCGCCGTCCACGAACGGCTCGTCAAGCTCGCCCACGCGCAGGCAGCGCAACCCATGCTCTCGCGCACGCACGGCCAGCCGGCCAGCCCGACCACGCTCGGCAAGGAAATGGCGAACGTCGCGGCTCGCCTGCAGAACGCCATTGAACGGATTGCCGAAGTGCCGGTTCTCGGCAAGATGAACGGCGCAGTCGGCAACTTCAATGCGCATCTCTCGGCGTATCCGGAGTTCGACTGGGAAGAATTCGCTGAAGGCGTGGTCGAAGACCGCCTGAAGCTGACGTTCAATCCGTACACGATTCAAATTGAACCGCACGACTACATGGCCGAGATGTTCGACGCCATCTCGCGCGCCAACATCATCCTGCTCGATCTGGATCGCGATATCTGGGGTTATATCTCCGTCGGCTATTTCAAGCAGCGGACGAAAGCGGGTGAAATCGGTTCATCGACAATGCCGCATAAGGTCAATCCCATCGACTTCGAAAACTCGGAAGGCAATCTCGGCATGGCGAACGCGATGCTGCGTCATCTCGCCGACAAGCTTCCCGTCTCCCGTTGGCAACGCGACCTCACGGATTCCACCGTACTGCGAAATATTGGCGTGGCGCTCGGGTACTCACTGCTGTCCTATGACTCGCTGATTCGCGGACTGGACAAGCTCGAAGTGAATGCGGCACGGTTGAATGAAGATCTGGACAACTGCTGGGAAGTGCTGGCCGAGCCGGTGCAAACCGTCATGCGCCGCTACGGCGTGGAAAATCCCTACGAGCAATTGAAGGAACTCACGCGCGGCAAGGGCATCACCCGCGAAGGCTTGCAGACGTTTATCAGCGGCCTCGCCATTCCCGACGGCGCCAAGAAACTCCTGCTCGAGATGACGCCGGGTTCTTATGTTGGGAAAGCTATCGAACTGGCGAAGCGAATCAAATAACACGCCGTTTTCAAACCAGCGCAAAAGCCGCTCGAGTCGATGAGTCGACCGAGCGGCTTTTGTCTATCTCATGGACGAGTCCGGAGCGTGCCGGACGCGGTGTTGGCTTGTTGGGGAATCGCGCCGTGTGCCGAACGCACGGTGAAAGGGTTGGGCGGGAAATACGGTGTCGTAGGTTCGCTCGCACTGTGGTTCATCCAGGATGCGGCGGCCCAGGAAGCGTCGGAGTCGGCGGGCGCTTGTGCGCTTTCCGGCGCCTGCACGGTGATGGCGAAATAACTCGTAGTGCTGCTTGCGCCGTAATCGCCAACCTGAATAGCCGATAAGTCGTGGATGCCGTCAAAAAGCGGCGTGGTGAGTTGCAACGACCAGCCTCCGTGCCCGTTGGCTGAAGCTACCCCAAGCAACGCAGATCCGTCATAAACATCGACGGTTGCAAACGGGTCTGATAGTCCCGCAATCAGCGGCTTTTCGCTCTGGATGAAACCGCTCTCCGGCACACCGCCCACCTCTGTAATTACCGCCTTCGCGCTAACAACCACGTCAGAAGCCATTTTTAAGCATCCTTTTCTGAATGAAGAATCAACAAGGCGTTCTATTGAGTTCTGTCCAACCTTCATTAATACGGATATCGAATCAAATTCCCGAAACAAACATGCGAGGGTGAATCCCGGTCAACGATCCCGCAATCGCCAAGTTAGCGAATTGCGGCCAGCCAGGCCACAGGAATATTGAAATAGGGTTTTGCGGATTTGGAAGAGATTCGGATATTGGCGCAAAACAAATCTCGGCTTGTCCACACCAATCAGGCCGCGCAGCTTACGGTTGTACGCCTGCACGTTGACGTGGCACCTTGCGCGGACCAGCCGCAAGCCCGTAACGATGACGTGTGAAGGTCTCCTGCACGCAGCAGCCTCTTGTCAATGCGCGTCGTAGTTGGAGCAACTGTCTCAACAATGCCGATGATGATCCCAAAGGGTACTGCTTTGAAAATCGGTGATTTTCCCAGAACCCTTCCCTCAAACGAGGTCGCTATTCGCTTACCTGAAGCAGCCGCGGAATGGATTCGCTCTTTCACGTATCGCGCAGAGAAGTGAAATGCTCTGTGGTCGCCGCGGACATTGACAGAAGTATCCAAATGCATCGATTGTTGAGCTGAACTAGCGCTCCGGAAAACCAAGGCCGTGACCCGGTTTCAATGATCAAGGAGAGAAAAACGCTCGTTTCTACACTTGCGCAGCTCCCGCTACTTACAAAAAAGGATAAAGATGGAGCAAGTAATAAAGCCATGCAGGGCCGTGCGATCGCTAAAACTGGCCGTTGCGCTTTGCCTGGGTCAGCGGCCTAGTGCGCGCCTGTTAAGCGCCATCCTCTGTTCACTCGCGGTGTTCGCCTCAAGTCCCGCTCATGCAATCCTCACCTGCACGGCGGCCAATATAGGAAAAACGCTAACCAAATACCAGAAAACTCCTAATTACTTCGATACCTTGCCATGTCCAGCCGGAATTCGCAAAACAACATTCCAGGGCGAGGAAGAAACTAAGAACTCACCTAAAACTGTCTTATGTTTGATATGGCATGCCTCCGATGTGAGCGTGCAGAGGAATCTGGAGTAGACGGCGAAACGACGGCCATCGGATTTTTATTTCATATGTACTCCTGTTCATTGCTTCGAGACGAGCGCCCCCATCCAACGCGACAGGAAGGACAATACTTTTGCGACAGCGCTCCGAGGTATACAAAAGCAAAAGATCGTTCCAGCCTGACGCTGAAACGATCTTTTTCTTTAATGCGATAGCAGATTAACGCACGAATCCGCGATTATTCAAGCATTCGAATGTCTCGCTATTAACCTTGATCCGGGCAATCTCAAATAGCCTCTTAAAGTCAGCGATCCTTCACTTCGTTCAACACCTTATCCACGATCTGTTCCGGCGTAAGCGCAATATCCACCTCAATGGCTTCGTCCGGACCGGGCGGCTCGAGTGTATCGAGCTGGCTTTGCAGCAGCGCCGGATCGAAGAAATGACCCGTGCGCGTCTTGATCCGTTCCCTCAGCAATTCCGGCGTTCCCTTCAAATAGACGAACGTCACGTCCTTGTCGTCTTTGCGAAGAATGTCGCGATACACGCGCTTCAACGCCGAGCACGCATACACGTGCGTGGTGCCGTCCGCCTGCTTTTCTTCTATCGATGCTCGAATTGCCGCAAGCCAAGGCCAGCGGTCTTCGTCCGTGAGCGGTATGCCCTTGTGCATCTTGTCCTTGTTCGCCTGGCTGTGAAAACTGTCGGCATCGGCGAAATCGCACTTCAGCCGTACAGCCAGCATTTCGCCGATCGTCGTCTTGCCACAACCGGATACGCCCATCGCGATCAATATCATCAATGTCTCCTTACACGACCGTCGCGAGCGCGAAAGTCAAACCTAAACCCATGATTGAAATGATCGTCTCGCACAGCGACCACGTCTTGAATGTCTGGCCGACCGTCATACCGAAATACTCCTTGACCAGCCAGAAACCGCCGTCGTTCACATGCGAGAAGATCAACGAACCGCACCCCGTCGCAAGCACCAGCAATTCCGGACTCACGCTGCCGCCGGCCGCCGCCGCGATCGGCGCTACAATGCCGCAGGCGGTGGTCATGGCCACGGTCGCGGAACCCGTCGCGAGGCGAATCAGCGCCGCGACGAACCAGCCAAGCAGCAGCGGCGACAAATGCGCTGCCGATGCCGAAGTCACAAGCTGCTGGGAAATACCGCTCTCGCGCAACACGTTGCCGAAGCCACCACCCGCGCCCACGATCAGCGTAATGCCCGCAATAGGCGCCAGGCATTCGCCGCAAAACTTCTGGATCTGCTCACGATTGAAACCCCGCGACGCACCGAAACTCCAGAAGCTGAACAGCACCGCGATTAACAACGCAACATCCGAGTTGCCGACAAAATGCAGCAGGTCGTTAGCAAGCGTTTTCGGCGAAGAGATCAGGTCGGCCCAACTGCCGATCAGCATCAGGATCACGGGCAGCAAAATGGTGAACAGCGTGATGCCGAAACCCGGCAGTTCGCGCGGCGCGTCGCCTTCCTTGTGCGAATCAACGAATTGAGCGGCGAGCGGATTGTGCTCCGGCAGCTTGATGTACTTGTGGATCAGCAGCGCGAACAGCGGACCGGCGACAATCGCCGTCGGAATGCCGACGATCAGCCCGTACACAATCGTCCTGCCGATATCCGCGTGATACGCCTGCACGGCAAGCATTGCGGCCGGGTGCGGCGGAATCAGCCCGTGCACGACCGAAAGTCCAGCGACCATTGGCAGGCCGATCAGCAACAGCGATTTACCGGTGCGCTTCGCCACGTTGAACGCGATCGGAATCAGCAGCACGAAACCCACTTCGAAAAACACCGGCAAGCCAACGATGATCGCCACGAACAGCATGGCCCAGTGAATATTCTTCTCGCCGAACCAGCTGATCAGCGTATTCGCAATGCGTTCGGCGCCGCCCGATTCGGCCATCATCTTGCCGAGCATAGTGCCAAGACCAACCACGATCGCTATGTGCCCAAGCGTGTTGCCGTTACCGGTTTCGAACGCCTTGACGATCTTGTCCATCGGCATGCCGGCGGCCAGCCCAAGCAGCAATGAAACAATGATCAGGACGAGAAACGGGTACACCTTGTATCGCGTGATAAGCAAGATCAGCAAACCAATCGCGATAACCCCGTACACCAGCAACATGCTGCCGTGAACTGGCTCCATGAAGTGCCTCCCTCAACTGTTGACATTATTTTTTCGTCCGCTGCAGCCGTTGTCGCCGGTTTGCTTTTTTACCGTGGCTTGTCCGGCCGGGCGGATGATCGAGTGTTGAATCGGGATTTTACTTGCAGCGTCCGAAACGCGCGCAGTAAGCGTTCCCGATCGCGCAAAAGAAAAAGCCTCCGCGATGAGGTCCGGGGAGGCTTTTCAATTGAAGAGGTACAGCGGCAGGGTTTCTACGCCCTTGCCGGCGCCAGCGTACTCGCCGCGCGTGCAAGACGCGTGACTTCTTCCCAGTTTTGCGCGCTGAGCGCGGCTTTCGGCGTGAGCCACGAACCGCCAACGCAGACTACATTCGACAGCGCCAGAAATGTCGGCGCAATTTCAGCGGTGATCCCGCCCGTCGGACAGAACTTCAAGGTCGGGAACGGACCGTTGAGCGCTTGCAGCATTGAAACGCCGCCCGCCTGTTGCGCCGGGAACAGTTTCACGATTTCGTAACCGAGTTCCATCGCGTTGATGATGTCCGTCGGTGTCATCACGCCGGGCAGGAGCGGCAGGCCGGCATCGAGCGAGGCCAGGTGAATCTCCTTCGTCAACCCCGGCGACACCCCGAATTGCGCGCCCGCTTTTTTCGCCTGCGCGCAGTGCTCGGGTTTGGTGATCGTGCCAACGCCCACCACAATGTCGTCCGCCAGATGGCTCGCCCGCTCGATAGCCGCGAGCCCCGCCGCCGTGCGCAGCGTAATTTCCAGCACCTTGACGCCGCCCGCATGCAGCGCGCGCGACACGTTTTCGCCCTGCTCCACCGACTCGAACGCGAGGACCGGAATGACCGGCCCCAGCCGTACGATTTCGCTTACCGTTTTCATGTACTGCTCCTTATAGGTTGTGGGGGGCTTCGCCCACCATCGGCCCGAAAACCGATGCGCCCAGTTCAGCCGGCATTGCCGCGCTGCGGAATACGCCGAACAGCTCGCGTCCGAAACCGACTTCGTTGCCGGCCTGATGTTTCGGCTGCCCGACTTCGCGAGCGGCCCATTCCTGCTCGCCAATCTCGACGTCGAGCACACCCTTGTTTGCATCGATCACGATCATGTCGCCCGTGCGTACCTTGCCTATTGGGCCATGGAGCAACGCTTCCGGCGAGATATGGATCACAGCAGGAACCTTGCCCGACGCGCCCGACATGCGTCCGTCCGTCACCAGCGCAACGTGGAAACCCTGATCCTGCAACACGCCCAGAAGCGGCGTCAACCGGTGCAACTCCGGCATGCCGTTTGCGCGCGCGCCCTGGAACCGCACGATGGCGACGAAATCACGCTTCAGCTCGCCGTTATCGAACGCTTCCTGCACCTCCTCCTGCGATTCAAACACAATAGCCGGCGCCTTCACATGCCGATGCTGCTCCGCCACCGCCGAGATCTTGATCACGCCGCGGCCGAGTTTTCCCTGCATCAGGCGCAAACCGCCATCGGGTGCGAACGGTTCCTTGTGGCTGCGCAAAACTTTGGTGTCGTGGCTGGTTTCGCTGCCGTCGACCCATTGCAGCTTGCCATCGATCAGTTTTGGTTCCCGCGTGTAGTGCTTCAGGCCCTTGCCTGCAACAGTCGTCACGTCTTCGTGCAGCAGGCCCGCCTGAAGCAGGTCGCGCACCAGATACGCAACGCCGCCCGCCGCGTGGAAATGGTTTACGTCGGCCTTGCCGTTCGGATAGATCCGCGCGGTCAGCGGCACGGCTTGCGAGAGTTCATCGAAGTCATTCCAGTCGATCACAATGCCCGCCGCGCGAGCGATCGCCACCAGATGCAGCGTGTGATTCGTGGAACCGCCCGTTGCCAGCAACGCCACAATGCCGTTCACGATCGCCTTTTCATCGACAACATGGCCAACCGGCGTGTAATGACCGCGCTCCACAGTCAGCTCCAGCACGCGTTTCGCGGCTTCGGCGGTGAGCGCGTCTCGCAACGGCGTATGCGGGTGGATGAACGCAGAACCCGGCAGATGCAGGCCCATGACTTCCATCAGCATCTGGTTGCTATTAGCCGTTCCGTAGAACGTGCACGTACCGTGGCCGTGGTAAGCCGCCGCTTCAGCTTCCAGCAACGCGCCGCGGTCGCAGGCGCCGGTCGCGAATTGCTGGCGGACCTTGGCTTTGTCGTCGTTGGTGAGACCGCTGGTCATCGGGCCGGCGGGGACGAAAATGGTCGGCAAATGACCGAACTGCAGCGCGCCGATCAGCAAGCCCGGAACAATCTTGTCGCAGATGCCAAGGCACAGGGCGGCATCGAACATGTTGTGGGTCAACGCGACGGCGGTGCTCATTGCAATCACTTCGCGCGAGAACAGCGACAGTTCCATGCCCGCGTTGCCTTGCGTGACGCCGTCGCACATGGCCGGCACGCCGCCCGCGAATTGCGCCACGCCGCCCGCTTCGCGGGCGGCGTGCTTAATGATGTCGGGATAATTCTTGAACGGCGCGTGCGCGGAAAGCATCTCGTTATAAGACGAAACGATACCGATATTCGGCTCGCGCACCGCCTTGATCGCGATTTTTTCCTGGCCTTCGAGGCCGGCAAAACCGTGTGCAAGGTTTGCGCAGGACAGCGCGCCGCGGGCGGGAAAATGGCCTTGGGCGCCATCGATCCGCGCCAGGTACGCCGAGCGTGTCGGCTTGCTGCGCTCGATTACGCGCTGGGTGACTTTATTCAGATGTGAATGCGGGGAAACCATCGAAACTCCTTCGGCTCGTTGCAGCGAGCGGGCGGTTGACGCCGGGTTGAACGGTCGCGGGGACGGGGAAGTTTTGTTTTTGAGGCGTTCCCGAGTCACGAGTACGAATTCTAGTAGAAAAACTACACGAATTCCATCTGGAAAACCCTTATTTTGCTTGATGATCTTATGTGATGGCTTACTTTGCGTGCTTGTCGCGGCTACCTGAAACGCTGTGAATCCCAAAATATCATGTAGTTTTTGTACATTTCTGCCAATCGGCTATAGTCCACGCATTTCCAGCATAGGCGAGATTCCCGATGTTGCTGTCCCAAGTCGAAGCAATGCGCGAGCAGTTGCGCCCCTCCGAGCGCAAGCTGGCTGATTACGTGCTGGAGGCGCCGCGCGAAGTGCTGGATATGGCCATGACGGACTTCGCCAAGCGAGCGGGCGTCAGCCAGCCGACGATTGCGCGGTTCTGCCAGGCGCTGGGTTTTTCGGGATTCCGCGAGTTCAAGATCCGGCTGGCGCAGAGCATTGCGTCCGTCGTTCCCGCACCGGCCGTGTTCCGCGATGTCCGAGCCGATGAGCCCGCCGCCGGCGTCGCGGCAAAAGTGCTCGACCGGACCATTGGCGCGTTGCTGCAGGTCCGCAATAGTTTGTCATCGGATAGCGTGGCGGCGGCTATCGCGTTGCTGGCTGGAGCGCGGCGGATCGAGTTTTACGGCGCGGGCGGATCGGGCATTGCCGCGCTCGATATCCAGCACAAGTTCTTCAGGCTCGGCGTGCCGAGCGTGGCGTATTCCGATCCGCATACGTATACGACGTCGGCTGCGCTGCTGGGTGCGGGCGATGTGGTCGTGGTTATATCGAACACGGGCCGCACGCGTGACATTCTTGACGCGGTGAAATCGGCACTGGACAGCGGCGCGAAGGTCATTGCGATCACGCATGGAAATTCGCCGCTGGCGCGTTTGGCGAGCGTGGGTTTGTTCGCAAACGTAGACGAAGACACGGACATTTTTTCGCCGATGACATCGCGCGTATCGCATCTCGCGATAGGCGATATTTTGGCGGTGGGCGTGGCGCTGGCGCGCGGGCCGGAATTTGCGGAGAGGCTGGCTGAGGCTAAAGGGGTGTTGGATAGAAGGCGCGTGGGGAACTAGCTGAATTGTGAGTTTTCACGCTCCATAAAAAAAGCGGGTTCCTCCGAAGAGGAACCCGCTTTAAATTTTAGAAGACCAGCTCTTCGAAAAACCCGGCTCTTGCGAACCGGATTTCTCTCAGATCAGACTTCGATTGCCACTGGTACGAAGCACCAGCACCAACCGTCGTACCCGCTGCAGACCAACCCGCGCCAACGCGCACCTTGATGTTCTGCGTGATACGAGCCGTACCGCCAATGGCCGTTGCTGCGTAGCCCTGGAACGTACCGCTGGCCGGACTGTTCCATCGCGAGCTGAGCCTGTTTCGGCGATATGAATCGTCCCGCAGGCAAGCCCGACAACATGGACGCTGCGCTGGTCGGCTTGCCGTGGTAAGCGGCCATCCAGACGAGGCTTTGCAGCAGGGTGTCGTCAACCTCCGTCGATAGCGCCAATGCGTCGCCGCCGTCTGGTTGAATGGGCGTTATCGCGCCCAGTACTTCATTTTTCATGGCATTTGACTGTTGAGCGTCCGGTGGGGAGGCGTGGGCCTCCGGACCGGCCGGGGTGGATACGTCGTTCGGGAAGACGCGGAACGATTCGTCGTGGAATGCATTTATTTCAGCGCGTGCATTATCTGCACCGGACTGGACGCGGAAAATCAGAAGCGTCTTAAATACAAAACCAGAAAGGAATCCGTAATTGCTACTCTGCGCATTGGGTTAATGCGATGAGTTGATTCTCGGCGTCGGGACCTCGGAGAACCATGAGAAACGTCCTAATTAAACGGACACCGTACAAAGGACGGAGAAGTTGTATTTAGCGGATGGAATCAGGGGCTTACGTGGGGGACTGAGCAGCGGCGGGGGGTTGAGACGTAGAGATGAGATGCGAAAACGCCGGCGATTCAAGCCGGCATTTCAGTTATTGCAAGATATTGAGGTGAATCGGAGCAGCCTTGCATCGATTTCAAGCGAGCCGAGGGACGCTAAAACCGGAGACCCTTTCACACGCTGAATAGTACTGGTGGAAATGCGCGTTTTCGCAAACCGCGATACAGATCAGGCGACCAGACCGAGGCTCTGTGCTTTAAGCTGCCAGATTTAAATTCACCGAAAAGATCCCTCCATGTCCGTGTCACCTCTTCTGCTGGAAATCTGTGCCGGTTCCGTTACCTCTTGCCAGGCAGCGCAAGAAGGGGGCGCGGGCCGTGTGGAGTTTTGCGACAACCTGCTGGAAGGCGGCACCACGCCGTCTTATGGCGCCATCGCTTGCGCCCGGGACAAACTATCAATATTGTTGAACGTGATCATCCGGCCACGCGGTGGCGACTTTCTCTATTCAGAGGTCGAATTCGACGTGATGGAGCGCGACGTTGCCGCCTGCAAACAGCTCGGCGTAGACGGCGTGGTGATCGGTTTGCTCACCGCCGATGGCGACATCGATTTAGCCCGTACCAGGCGGCTGGTCGAACTGGCCGCGCCCATGCCGGTTACTTTTCACCGCGCGTTTGATGTAGCGCGTGATCCGTTCAAAGCGCTGGAAGACATTATGGAAGCTGGCTGCAACCGCCTTCTTACCTCCGGCCAGGAAGCGAACGCGTTAGAAGGTCGAGTGCTGATCGGGAAGCTGCGCGAGGCGGCGGAGGGCAGGCTCGCAGTTATGCCCGGTGCGGGCGTGCGGCTGAACAACATTGCGCAACTAGTCGATGAAACGGGCTGCGTCGAATACCACACGTCCGGCCGCGCGCCCATTGCCAGCGGCATGCGTTATCGCAATGAGCGCGTGAAAATGGGCGGTCCGGGGCAGGATGAATACGCGATCGTGGAGACCTCGGCGGATCTGGTGAAACAGGTCATCGCCGAGATGAATGCAAGCTGGGAACGCCTGCACCGCGGAGAGTAATAGCGCTCTCGCGAGCCGGATATGCCGCAGCGAGACGCCCGCCAAATGTCGTCATGCTGTAGACCATCAGATGTGAAAACGCCGGCGCTTGGAGCGCCGGCATTTCGTTTACCGCAACATGCCTAGAACGGCTTGATAACCACCAAAAGCGTTGCGCCCAGCAGCCCTAGCACCGGCAACTCGTTGAACATGCGATACCACTTGTCCGAACGCGTATTCTCGCCGCGCTGGAACCGGCGCAGCAGAACGCCGCAGTACGCGTGATAGATGATGATCAGCACCACAATGCCGAGCTTTGCGTGCATCCAGCCCTGGCCCTGGCCAATGCCCACGACCAGCAGCAGCCACAACCCACACGCAAGCGCCGGCACGGCGATGAACGTCATGAAGCGGAACAGCTTGCGCGCCATCACCAGCAAACGCGCGGTAGCCGCCGGTTCGGTTTCCATCGCGAGATTGACGAAGATGCGCGGCAGGTAGAACAGGCCGGCGAACCACGAAGCGACTAATACTATGTGCAGCGATTTGATCCAGAGCATTGGAATGGCGGTCTCGCTTATTGTCGTTGCTTGTTGGCGTTGCTTATTGGCGCGATTCGCCGTGACCAAGCACGACGTATTTCAACGATGTCAGCCCGTCCAGCCCAACCGGTCCACGCGCGTGCAGCTTGTCGTTCGAAATGCCGATTTCCGCGCCGAGGCCGAATTCAAAACCATCGGCGAAACGGGTCGATGCATTCACCATCACGCTCGCTGAATCGACTTCGCGAAGGAAGCGCATGGCGCGGTCGTGGTCTTCAGTGACGATCGCGTCGGTGTGATTCGAGCTGTAGGTGTTGATGTGATCGATGGCTTCGTCCAGATCGTTCACCAGCTTGATCGACAGGATGGGCGCGAGGTACTCGGTGCTCCAGTCGGCTTCGGTCGCATCGTTGAGGAGACCGTCGTATCTGGCTTCCTGCAGCACGGCGCGCGCTGCCGCGTCCACCCGCAACTCCACGTCTTTGGCCTTGAACGCCCTGGCCAGCAACGGCAACGCTTCTGCCGCGATACCCTTGGCGATCAGCAAGGTTTCCATCGTGTTGCAGGTCCCGTAACGATGCGTTTTGGCGTTGTCGCAGACGTTGAGCGCCTTCGCCAGATCCGCCCGGTCGTCCACATACACGTGGCAGATGCCGTCCAGGTGCTTGATCATGGGCACGCGCGCTTCTTCCATCAGGCGCGCGATCAGGCTCTTGCCGCCCCGCGGCACGATCACGTCGACGTATTCGGTCATGGTGATCAGCTTGCCCACCGCCGCGCGATCCGCCGTTGCAACCACTTGCACGGCTTCTTGCGGCAACCCGGCCGCCTCCAGTCCTTCACCAATCAATTTCGCCAGCGCCGTGTTGCATTCCAGGGCTTCGGAACCGCCGCGCAGAATGGCCGCATTGCCGGATTTAAGACAAAGCGCGGCGGCGTCGATAGTCACGTTCGGCCGCGATTCGTAGATGATCCCGATCACGCCCAGCGGCACGCGCATCTGGCCCACCTGGATGCCGCTCGGACGAAACTTCAAACCGCTGATTTCACCAATGGGGTCCGCGAGCGAAGCAACCTGCCGCAAGCCTTCGACCATGGTGTTCAAGGCTTTATCGGACAGCGTCAGGCGGTCGATGAACGCAGCGTCATAACCTTTGTCGCGGGCACGGGCGAGATCTCGCGCGTTCGCGTCCTTCAGCGCAACGCGCTCGCGTTCGATTGCTTGCGCGACCGCTTCGAGCGCGGCGTTTTTCGCCGCCGTCGATGCACGCGCCATCGCGCGTGAAGCCCGGCGCGCCCGGCGGCCGAGGTCGGTCATATATTCGTCGATGTCG
>Ga0073928_10006209_pt1 | contig 16178 bp, 15 predicted proteins | sample PaiPotPPA55metaG_FD_76969 | JGI IMG/M metagenome (GOLD analysis project Ga0073928, IMG submission 76969) | Iron sulfur acid spring bacterial and archeal communities from Banff, Canada, to study Microbial Dark Matter (Phase II) - Paint Pots PPA... ... | reverse complement strand
TTTTGGACGACAGAAGCCTACATCTCCTGGGCACTCAGAGCCTCACCTGGAAAATCGTGAAGTTAAACAGCTGGAGCATGACCACGGCCGCGTTGGCAGAGTCCAGTTTTCCGGTTCACTGGACTAAGCATCCAAAGGTCAACGCCAAAGCCTGGCTCTTGGTTGCGGTCGCGATGGTCCTCCCGATTGTCTTCGCCCTATCTTTACCGCGCTCCAAGTCCTCCCGCGCTGTCGCTGAAGATCCGCCATGGGTGCCTTCCACTACCTCACGTCATAGACATTGATGAGCGTGTATGAGGCTTACATGCTCGTTCCGCCGCCACCTTCTCGGCTTTGCAGACGAATGATTTGTCGTCCTCCACTGGAAAGAACTCGATGTCACCCAGCCCATTTGCCGTGCTGGTCCGGCTCACCGTGCCGACGATGGGCAGCGTCACCTTGGCGACGACGCTATTCCAGACGAACGGAATGGCTACGCCGGGAGCATAATTACCACCGAAGATTTTGAGCGGCGTGACCCAAAATCCGCACGGGGCGTCAACGTAGGCAGTCGCGCTCACGCTTAAGGCGAGCTCTCCGCTGATGGAAACTGCCGACCGGCACTGGCGTCGCCGCTGTAATAAGTAAAGTAGTTCGCGAGTCCAAAACCCGGCTGGTCCGGGAGCAGGTCCACAAATTACGCAAACGAACCGGGCGCGTAGTGACCCGCGCCTCCCTCTTCGGCGCGCGCAGTGATGATGATGGACAGGAGCAGAAATCCCGCGACGCTACGACAGAATAGTTTCATAAATTGTCTTCTTCGCCTCACGGATTTGGTGTCGGCGGCGTGTAAGGATCGGGCGTGCCGGCTTTGATCAGCGGGTATTTTTTAAGGCTGGCCTCGAACTCGCCGACTATCTTCATTACCGGCTCTGCGACCCAGGTGGCTTGGACAGCCACGTCATTCTCCTCCTTCAAGTCGGTGAGAAGATTGATGATCCTTGGCAAAGGGTATTTCAGCGGCGGGTCATACATATTATCCTGCTTGATAAAGTGCACCTTCCAGTTCCGCCACTTGACTGCGGTAAGCCGGTCGGCCACGAAAGCCGGGAATCCTTCACGATTGGAGTTCTCCTGTTTGCCGAGGAAGAAATCCAACTGATCGACGCCATCAATCGCGCGATCTTTGGGAATTTCAGCTCCGCCAACGCGCGCGAGGGTCGTGAAGCAATCCACGATGTGGACGATTTCATTGTTCACGCGGCCCGCCGGCACTTGGCCCGGCCAGCGGATGATGAACGGAGCGCGCAACGAGGCTTCCATCGCGGTGAAATACGTTCCTCGCCACGGACCACTGTCACCCTGCCACGGATACGTCGCCTCCGGGCCGTTGTCGCTGGTGAAGATAACCAGGGTGTTGCTTTCAATGCCCGATGCCTTGATGGCATCGAGGATTTGTCCGGTGCGATAATCCATCTCGGCGAGGCAATCAGCCCAATCGCCGTTGCCAGTTTTACCAGCGAAGTCCGGGCCGGGCAGCGTGGGAATGTGAACCAGCGAGGATGAAACGTAGGCGAAAAATGGTTTGCCCGCCTGTGCGTTTCGCTTGATGAACTCCACAGCGCGGCTCGTGATCTCCGCTTCCATCGTCTTCCGTTTCTCCAAGTCGAGTTCGCCGACCACCTTCGCTTTCTCGCCCTTGCGCGCCTCATAGATGGGTTCGGGGCGAACTATGTTTGCGTTCCAGCCCTGCTTGTTGCCGAGCGATGGCCACATGCCTCCGGTTTCATTCAGCGACGGCCACAACGCCTCGTCGTAGCTGCGCGGAATGCCGTACCATTCATCGAAGCCCTGGTGCGTGGGTAATCGATCTTCGATGCTGCCAAGATGCCACTTGCCCCACATGCCGGTGGCGTAGCCCTGCGCTGACAACAACTTCGCGATGCTGATCTCCCATTGCGTTAATCCCTCCGGGGCACCGCCAATCGGGACTTCGTAGGTGCCGGAACGGATAGCGAGCCGGCCCGTCATCAGCGCCGAGCGGGAAGGCGTACACTGGGCCTCGACGTTGAAATTGAGCAGGCGCATGCCTTCGCTTGCGAGCTTGTCAATGCGGGGAGTTGCGCATCCGCGCAGGATGCCGCCGCCGTAGCAACCCAGTTCGCCGTAGCCGAGATTGTCGGTGAAGATGAAAACGATGTTGGGTTTATTCGCGTCGGCGGCGCGCCCGACGGTGGATACGAACGCCATGGCGCCAACGAGAGCGGTGGCGATGATGCTTTGTGCGCGTGTGGTCTTCATTGTCGGTGTCCGTTGAACAGGAGTTCCCCAGTGTTAGTTTCCCCGGCTTGTTGCGGCAATTGCCTTTGAATTCGGTGCTCAATCGACCTCCAATTCGAGACGATCAGAATCGCCGAGCGCCTTCGTCTGCTCGAGCTTCTCTTACAGCTCCCACTCGAGATAAATCTCGAATGCCATCTACCAGATTGTGCACCGACTCATCCTCGGGTCTCGCCCTCAGAGATCACACCTGGGAACTCTTTGAGAGTCGAGTCTAAACCTTCATCTCATTTACTGATTCATCTAACAATTCAGGAATAGAATGAACATCGGGTGTCTCTGGTAGCCTGATCACGTAGGGGTTTGATCCCCGGTCGATCTTTGAGGGTGCCCTCATCGAGGAATAGACCACATTCAGAAAACGCCTCTAAAATTCGATTTGAGCGCCTTTGAGAAGGTACCCGCTATCCTGATACCCGGTAAAAATCGCAATTTTCTAAGGCAATAGCCTACCGACCGGGAGCCGATCTTCTGGTCAACGAAGGAATTCCCAGATTCCAATTGCTCCAAAAATGGCAGAAGCAACCCACCGCTCTCCTCGCCTATTACTTATTCGATCTAGTCCCCGAAAAAAATCCAATGGATAAAGCCAAGGCTTGTCTGCGAAGTCACTTTCGCTGAATGGACGGACGACGAGCAAATGCGCAAAAATGGCAACGCACCGGCAAGCCCTCATTGCCACCGCGAGCATGAACTCGCGAAAGAAAAGGGTGATTTCTCCTGGGACAAGCCCTTGAAACGGACCATCTGGTATCTTTTCGGCATACCCTCGCTCGCATCGAAGCAGACACCCTCTAAATAGCGCGACAGCTACGCGTCACTAAACAAGCTTGCTTCGCCCTTTTGTAAACTTGTTTGGCGGCTTTGTAAGTGTACAACCAAGATCGCGTGGCAAATGTTCATCAGAGATGAATCTGGAAAAATTCTTCACCGAACTGAAGCGGCGCAACGTTTACAAAGTCGCCGCCCTTACACGCCACCAAAACAATAAAGCGACCTGGCACTGCCGATGAATCTGACTACTCGATGACCCATACCAGTTTCGGCAAGTAAGAAGAACCGAAACAGACAAAAATACCAAAGAAAAACCATGATACAAAATAACCTGTTTAGATACGATCTGACCGCGTTATCCGTTTTCGCGGCGCTCGGTTTGACATCCTTCGCTACGGCGCAACCTGCCAGCGCCGACACCGAAAAGCCCAACATCGTGTTCATCCTCGTGGACAATGTCGGCTGGGGAAATTTCGGGGTGTACGGCGGCACGATACCCACGCCGCGCATCGACAAGCTTGCCAGCGAGGGCATCCGCTTCAACAACTACAACGTCGAGGTCCAGTGTACGCCGACGCGCTCGGCCCTCCTTACCGGGCGGCATCCGGTTCGCTCGGGGACCTTCACGGTCCCTTGGCCCGGGCAGGGGCTATCTGGGCTGGCGCCGTGGGAATACACGACCGCTGAACTCCTGTCCGACGCCGGCTATGCCACCGCGTTGTACGGCAAGTGGCACCTGGGAGACCACCAGGGCCGGCTGCCGAACGATCAGGGTTTCGACGAGTGGTGGGGGGTCATGAACAGCATGGATGAGGCGGGCTATACAGCGTGGCCGCTGTTCAAGGAGAGCGGCATGCCGGTGCCCATGATCTGGGAGGGAAAGAAAGGCCAGCCTTCTACGCCGGTGATGCCTCTTGACTTGAAGGTGCGGCCGATCTTGGACGGGAATTACATCATCCCCAAGACGGTCGAGTACATCAAGCGGAACGCGGCGGCGAAAAAACCCTTCTTCGTCTACGTGGGCTATACCGAGATTCACCCGCCGGTGATCGGCCACCCGGATTTCGTCGGCAAGTCCACCCAGCGCGGGGGGCTGTTCGCCGACATCATCGGCGAGATGGACTACCGCGTCGGTCAGATCCTGGACGCCGTCAAGGAAGCGGGCATCGACGACAACACCATCGTCATCCTCAGCAGCGACAATGGGAGCGGCGGAGCTGTCCCACAACTCGGGGGAAGTATGAATGGGCCTTGGCGCGGCGATTTCATGAACACGCCGTTCGAGGGAAGTATGCGGGTGCCTGCCATGATCCGCTGGCCGGGCAAGGTCCCTGCCGGTGTCGTCACGAATGAGATGCTCGCCGCTGTGGACTGGCTGCCCACGCTGGCCGGGATGGTGGGTGAGTCGAAACTCGTGCCCAAGGATCGACCGATCGACGGCGTCGACGCCTCGGCCTTCATGCTGGGCAACAGCGAGGCGACCGGCCGCGACAGCTACATGTTCTTCGGCACAGACGGCGAGCTGATGTCGATCAAGTGGAAGATCTACAAGACCATCTTTCGCTACACGGAGGCACCCGTCGCCATTGAGAAACCCTACATCAAGCCGCAGTTCCCCATGTTCTACGACCTGAGCAGCGATCCGCACGAGGACAACAACCTGTTCTACACAGATCTAACTTGCGGCTGGATACTGGCGCCGGATTTCAAGGTCATCGGTGAATATGAACGCAGCCTAAAGGAATACCCCAACATCAAGGTCGGCGAGGATTTCAAGGGCTATAAGAAATGAATTTCGAGATCGGTATGGATTGCGATTCGTCGGCAGCGATCTCAAGACCGGGTTGGCGCCGATTATGGTCTGTGACTTCCTTTTCGATGGTTGGATGTGTTGCGTTTTTGCTTGTTCGGGTGGTCAAAAAATCTGTAAGACTTAGATAAAGAGTGCTTATCATGAAAGATAGGAGCCGACCTACGCGGGAGGGGCGAATGCGAAGGAGGAATTGGGTTACAAAGTGTCACCGCGGAGGCCGCGACTACCTTTGGAAGCCTACCTTCGTCGTCAGCGCGCTCAGCTTGATATTGAATTGTCTGATCGCAACGGAGTCTCGTGCCGATGAGGACGGCGTAAGCTTCTGGCTTAATGGCAGCTTTGGAAGCCTTTCGGCCACCCCGCTAACACCCGGATGGACGTTTGCGACTATTTACTATCATACGTCAGTCACCGGCAGCGGTAATGTCGCAGCTTCCCGAGAGCTCACAATCGGGAACCTCAATCCGGCCGTGAAGATCGGGTTGAACGTCAACCTGGAAGCGGATGCCGATCTTGTTCTTCTGAATCCCTGCTACGTCTTCACGCCACCGGTGCTGGGTGGCCAGCTTGCCATGGGCATTACCGGTCTGGTCGGCCACAACGACACCAGCCTCGACGGAACGCTGACTCTGTCCACCCGCCGCCGCGTGTTCACCAGACATGGCACGCTCGATAGCACCCTCACCGGGGTCGGAGATCTGTTTCCGCTGGTTTCGCTGCGCTGGAACAGCGGGGTCCACAACGTCATGACGTATATGACGGGCGCGATTCCGGTGGGCGATTATAGTCACACCCGCCTGGCCAATCTCGGCATAGGACATGGCGCCATTGACGGTGGCGTCGGCTATACCTATCTCGATCCAAAGAAGGGGCACGAGCTCTCGGCCGTCGCTGGGATGACCTACAACTTCGAGAACCCGGACACTGGCTACCGCAGTGGCGCCGACTTTCATCTGGACTGGGGAGCATCGCAGTTTCTGTCCGAACACCTTCAGGTTGGGGCGGTCGGATATTTCTATGACCAGGTCAGCGGTGACACCGGAGGAAACCCCACTCTCGGCAACTTCAAATCTCGTGTCGCCGCCGTCGGCCCCCAAATCGGCTACCTGTTTCCGGTCGGAAAGTGGCAGGGCTATATGAACGTTAAGAGTTACTGGGAGTTTGGCGTGCAGAACCGGCCTGAAGGCTGGAATCTGTGGGTCGTGTTCTCTATTTCGCCGCCTGCTACGCCGGCGGGATTGGCGAAATGATTGCGGGCAAGAGTGTCTGTGACATGAAGCTGGACGGGCTAGGGTATTGGGGAGCAACGGAGCAGAAAACCGGTTTGGACGGTTACAACCAAAACCGATCCGTTAGCAGGCAAGGGACCGGGTGCTTCGCAAGGAGTTCTTCTATTTCACTGTGGGATTACGGTACGGCAAATGGAAGATGGTCTTCATGGCGCAACAAGCCCACGGATTCGACGTTTGGCGGCTGCCACTGGTTCCTTTGCGGTTTCCTTTCCTGATCGACCTACATGCGGACCCATTTGAGGGCGCACCGGAAGAATCTGACGCCTACGAACGGTGGGCAATTGATCGCAGTTTCGCGGTACTCCCGGCTCAAGCGGTCACTGGTAGTTCCTCAAAACTTTCGAAGAATTCCCGCCACGACAGAAGGCGGCGAGTTTTAGCGTGGACCAAGCGCTAGAGGCGATGTAAAGGAGAAACGATTAGCCCATCCCACAGGCCCCAATGAGCTGTAAACGCGTTGTCCTGAAATTTGCCGGCGCAATGATCGTGATGTGGGCAAGCGGGAAAGTCACGTCTGGGCATGAAGAGCAAGGGATTACGGCGAACCCTGGCGCGACGTCAGCCGAGGTTCTTGCAGATCCGAAAGAGGGTCATCGGACCGCTCCTCCGGGCATGGTCCTGATCCCTGGCAATGAATTCACCATGGGCAGCGACGATCTGAGCAGTTTTCCGAACGAACGCCCGGCTCACCGGGTGCGCGTTGAAGGATTCTGGATCGACGTCCACGATGCAACGAATGCTGAGTTTGCCAAATTCGCAGAGGCTACAGGCTATGTCACGACAGCCGAGAAAAAACCGGATTGGGAAGAACTGAAAAAGGAACTTCCACCCGGCACACCGAAGCCGGACGATAGCGTGCTAGTAGCCGGTTCGTTGGTATTCACGCCGACCTCGGGTCCGGTGCCACTCAACGATCTTTCGGCTTGGTGGCGCTGGGTACCAGGGGCGTGCTGGCGCCATCCGGAGGGCCTCGGTAGCACCATCGCCGGAAGAGAGAATCATCCGGTGGTCCAAGTTTCGTGCGATGATGCGATGGCTTACGCCAAGTGGGCTGGCAAACGACTTCCAACGGAAGCCGAGTGGGAGTTTGCAGCGCGCGGCGGCTTGGAAGGTAAACGTTATGCGTGGGGCGATGAGTTCCGTCCAAATGGGAAGTACCAAGCAAATACCTGGCAGGGTTTGTTTCCGGCTACCAACACTGCGGACGATGGATTCGTGGGAACATCACCAGTGGGATCATTTCCGCCCAACGGCTACGGGCTCTATGATATGGCTGGGAACGTTTGGCAGTGGTGCAGCGATTGGTACCGAGTCGATGCTTTTACCCAGCTCGCTACAGAACTCGCGGAAAAGAATGTCTGTTCAGACAATGGAGGTCCAAATGAGAGTTGGGATCCCGCTGACCCAAGCACCCCAAAACGCGTGGTAAAGGGAGGATCGTTTCTTTGCAGTCCTTCTTACTGCGAGAGCTATCGGCCCAGTGCGCGTCGAGGCGCACCTCCCGATACCGGTACGTCTCACACCGGATTTCGCTGCGTGATTTCGACAGGCGTTTGGGAAACTGCTAAGTCGGCCAAGACCGACGACTGAACATAGTTCTTACTGACCAATTAGTTTCCCCCCTGTTTTAGCGCTTGTTCGACTGGAGGCTTGAGGTAGGAATCCAGTTTGGGAAGATGGCCGGGCAATTCTTTCTTTTTCGTGATCACATCGATGGTCGACTTGATCGCACCGCATTCCAAACTGGATTATTGTCGTCCATCTCCCTTTTTATCGCCTGGGCGGTCCTTGTTGCACATTATCCGCTTCTCGTCATTCTCGGTTTTTTGTTTTTCCTCGCATTTGCTGAAGATACTCGGCGTCACCAGGTCGTGACGTCTCTCCGCGGCCCACTGTTAGTCGGATTCTTTTCTGCTTGCCCTCGTAATCCATGGTCGCCTCCAAGAATGGTGGATCGAACCGGTGCTGCGCAGTTTGTCCGAATGGCCATTGATGATTGGTGCGATGCTACTCACGGCTCTGAATGATAATGCAGCTATCACATACCTGGCTTCCCTCGTTCCGGGGTTTTCAGACAGCCTGAAATATGCGGTCGTTGCTGGAGCCGTGGCGGGTGGTGGCCTTACAGTGATTGCCAATGCTCCGAACCCCGCCGGTCAATCGATTCTAGTTTCTCGATTCGGGGATGAGGGGATCTCAGCGGTAAAGCTGTTTCTGTGGGCCATCCTGCCAACCGTTATTATGGGAGCGGCTTTCATGCTGCTGCGGTAGCCAGGCAACTAGCTCGGCTAAATTTCAAGGCCTTATGCCAGAGAAAAAAGGAAGTCGGCAAAGCAATCTCAGCCGCATAGTCGCCAAAGACCATCAGCAAATGAACGCTGAGGGAATGTTAGCTGGCGTGGCTAACCCTGCTGAAGACTCGGCTGACGGAACATGCTGAGACGATCAGCGTGCTCAGGAAATGAGACCGGTAGAAACCTGGCGGTCCGGCAGCGACAAGGGGACGGCGCTGCTCTACCATCAGATGAAAAACTTTGTACGATCCGCGGACGCAGCTCCGGTTGGCCTTCGCTGACTGCAAAAGCGCGCCGGAGGTCGGAGTGCTTCCTCACACCATAACCAAAGCGCTCGCACTCGAAGCATAGGCCCGCCAAGCGCTATCACAGTCGGTTTCCTAATGATTTCGTCCGCAGGGCACTTCGTCTCGTCCTTCACCCGTAATTTATGAAGAATCAAACTTGAAAAGTGGCCGAGAATCTGGGCAAATCCAACGACAGCGAGGAAAATGAATCGCATCAATAACACCGATGGACGCGCGGCGAGCTGCGCCCGGCTCGCCAATGTGCTCGTGAATAGTCAAGGCAAGTGGCGGCTCCCCAGCAGCCGCGGGGCGCAGCCGAGAATCAGCCGACGAGTCAAACCTCTCGCTAGTTGGGTCGCAACCTGCGTTTTGCTTTTTAGCCCGTGCGTTCCGGTTCACGCAGGATTGCTAAAAGGGGATGTCGACTTCTCGAACTATGATGCGCCGTTATCCGAACAGATCGTCAACCGCATCAAGGCCAGGGTTGCAGCGCGCTTGGGAGAAGGCGTAAACACACAGGACCGTTATTTTATTGTTCCTTTCGCTTACCAAGACAGATGGATTAAGCCGCAGTTGTCGCACTCGTTCATCTCGGTGATACGCGTGTTCGGCAGCGGTAACCAGCCCAGCCGCACATCGGGATTAAGACAAGGGAGATACAAGAACTGGGATTTTGAAGCATTTACCATTAGCTGGGTGCCTCACGATTTTGGTACTGATCCGGTGTGCGTTTTCGATGGGTTCGGCAGCCGCATTTTTCCGACATGGAACAAATGTCCTATCGTCGTCGGGAGAAACTTCAGGCTGGATGAGACGCTGAAGGTCGCGCTGAATGACAAAAGTTCCGTCGGCCTGTGGGGACCCTACGAGATCAGGAAAGAGGCGTTTGATCTTGGCGTGAAACGGAAGCTGTTGCTCGACGGAGGAACTATCAAATATAAAGCCGATGACCGCCTTACTCGTAAGGATCAAGTCGCGATCAATTGTTTCCATGCGATGGCGAACTTGGAAGAACTTTATCCTAACGGTGGATTTCTAGGGACAGGATTTAGGATGTGGGGCATCAATGGCACCGCACGAGTTCTGATCGAGTACACCAAAAAGGTTCGTAACAAAGGCCTGCTCCTTGAGCCGGTCGACATCAAGAAAGATCTCTACGGATTTGTGTACGCCCCGGAGCGGAATACCCATGGCCTCTACGATCCTTTCCCGAATGCATCTGCGTACCACCAGTAGTTTTTGAAAGCTGGGCAGCGTAGGGCGGGTGTCGATTTCAGTTAATTCGAGACCGGTAAGAGCATGGGGCGTCGGGCAGCGATATCGGCCCAGCCGTTGAAGAATGATTGCGGTCGGAATTAGCGCTGCGGTTACAATGATTGCCTGAATTAAGCTCGGAGCTAGTGCAAGGCTCGATCGGCTGATGACGAAGGAAATCACGAAAGCGGTTGAAAATGGGGAGATCGAGGATCGGCAACGCGCGCTGCAGATTTGGCTTTTGCTCCGCTAATTTTCGTATTCCGCGCCGCATCCAGTGAAGCGCGATAACAATCACCAGAATGAGAACGGCATGGATTAGGAAAGTAAAAGGGACCCGTTTGCTAAATGCGGTTGATGCTTTCAGTTGCGAAGAAAACGACTCGCCGCTTTGCTGCTCCAACTCTTTGCCCTATCTATCAATCTGTCCCCACGGGACGAAGTTCGCCGCTACCGAAGCCTTCGCCCGCTACGCCGTCGCTGAGCTAGTGCCTCGACCGCCATTTAACCCGGCTGCGAGACCCTTGCCGATGGTCGCACTACGCTGCCGTAAGATCTCCTGACCGTGAGCTTCAGCCCGCGCGAACACGACCTTATAGACCTCGCAATAGGGATCCTTGGCCAGCAACGTTCCGCGCGCGCTATAGGTTCGCACGGGACAACCACCATGGCAGATCGAAAGATAACGGCAGGCCAGACAGTCTTCGTGCTCCATCAGATGCTTCGGTCGCTCGACGAAATCCCGTCGCGCTCGGCTTGTTTTCAACATCCGCGTAAGGTCGGGTTCGCGGAACATATTACCAAAGAAGTACTCCGGATAGCTGGTGACCCAGCAATCGCACTGAGCAACCGTCCCTTTAGCGTCCACCGAGATAAACTGATTCGAGCAGTTCTCTTTCCAGATGCAGGGTAAACGCGCCGGTCGACCGATGAAGTGATCAATCAACGCGTCGAACGGACCAAGCGACACACCGGAGTTGTAGCCGGCCTGAATCCAGATATCAAAGAGCTCACCGAGAAACCGGGCCAGCTCACCAGTATCGAGTTGAAAGCCGCCTTCGACCTCCCTAGCTGGACCACCAGCAAACGGCGTATTCACTTGGAAGTCATCTAGGCCAAGGTCCTCCGTGAAGTACCGGTAGAACGTCTGCGCGCCGGCTTCCAGACTGGCTTGATGGAGTACCGCAATGACGCCGATTTTAATTCCGGCCGCTCGTGCCTCGCGCAGCCTCTTAGTCCAGACTTTGGTGTAAGCCTCGGGGCCACCCTTGAAGAGCTTGCGATGCACATTGGGATAGTCCATCGACGTTCCGAGTGACCCTTTAAACATTCCGTGGATCACCTTATTCCACGACGGCGAGTAACTGATAAGATTCGTTTGTAGATAGTGGACGAACCTCCGGCCCCGCTCGGCCGCGGCGCGATCCATAAGATTTCCAGCATCTGCAAACCACTCAGGGCCCATGATCATCGCTTCTCCACCCTGCCAGTAGATCTCGCAAACTTCGATATTCTCGTGTTCGAGGTGATCAAGGAGGCGCCGAGTCAACAACGGCAGCAACGCCGGCGAAAGTCGATGCTGTTCCTTGTGCTCGAAGCAATAGTCGCAGGCGACATTGCATTCTGACGTCGGCAGGAGGATCACGCTAAAGACTCGTCCGTTCATCAGCAGGGGCTTCTGTTCTTCTAGGGGGACCCTATGGACCCAAGCTTCCCAAGCTCTTCTTCTGGATCGGCATGATCTCGGCGGGCAAGTTCTCGCCCCATTTCATCTGCAGCAGCTTTGATGGCGGAAAACAACTGTTTGACCCCTCCGCAATCATAAGCGGGATCCGGCCACTTGAAATATCCTTGGCAAATCTGTTGCCAGGGACAAGTTACGCACTCAGCGTTTTGCTCAACTAGCCGTTTGAACCACGTCGCCACGAATGTTGCGGGCGAAAGATCCGGTGACGGAGAATCGGACACGCGGGGTAACGTGGAACCGCCGTCAACCCCTCGATGCAGAAATAAAGCTGGGTCTTCTTCGAGAATCATCCAGAGCGAACCGGTACCGGCGCCGCACATGAAAGCCAGCACCGAATGGAAGAACTCGACCGGTGTTTCAACCAAAGGATCACGGAGGTAGAAGTTTATGGCTTCAGTCAATTCAGTAAGCAGATCCGGAGACGGTTGCCCCGGAAGAAGCCGCACGGGTAGTCGCAACGCGATAGCCACCTTGAGCGCCCGGAGAAACCCGGGTGAAGCAGGCATACTTACTCTTACATCACGGACCGCAAAGACGTCAACCAGTCGGTATAGATCTGAAAACTGCGACTCGGGACTCGCGACGAAGACGTCCAATGGAACATTTGATGCGCTTTGCGTCGCCGGGATCCAAGCATCCGGATCTTCCAGCAACCCCTCGACTTGGAGCCATTGTAAGCCGGCGGGCGGATTGTTGAGCCATTGGCTAAATTCCGCACGACTCCGAACGATGGCGACAAATGGGCCGTCGCTCTGGACCGACGCAACATCCGACGGCAGGAAAAGAATAGGCGAATCCGGTTCTTGCCGCGCGCTAGCCCGACCAGAACCAACGCTCACCAGCGATTGATCCATGAACCTCCGCCGCCATAGCCCCGGCGGTTGATCCAGCCACCACCGCCACCGCCACCGCCACGATTCACCCAGCCACCACCACCACTCCAGCCTCCCCGGCCATTGATCCAGCCACCGACGCCCCCTCCACCCCGCCGATTAACCCATGCTCCAGCCTGAACTGCCGGTGGAGATGCCAGCCAGGCTGCCCCGACTATCGCCGCCGCAATCGCCGCGCCTGACCATTTGCCCATGCTTTGGAGAAACCACCGTCGGCTCAGTAGCTCCTGATCCTCATCCGGACCGGTTGTTTCAGAAGAGTGTTCGCTACTCATAAAAACGAAATCGATAGTTTTATTAAGTGCCTTCGGTTCCGGCTGCTCCGGTCAACGTCGAGAAATGCATAGCAGCGATGCGCCACTTACCCGCGTTTTTTGCGACTGTCAGAGATATATTGATGGGATACGTGAAATCCTTTCCCTCCTTTTGGCCCGTCACGTTTCCGGACGTCATCAGCCAACCCATCTCAGGCGTCACTCCGGCAATTTTGAACTGGTATTCGTACTTTTGTTGTCCCTTGTCGAAACCCTGGAAGAAGTGCTCATAGGCAACTTTAATTTCGTCCGGACCAGACCAGATCTCTCCGGGACCGGTTCCCATAATGGCGGCCTTTTTCGTCAGGCACGCCAGAACCCCATCGAGATTTTGGTTAGTGAAGGCTTCGTCGTGTGCTTTTAACAAAGCGCGAATCGGTTCCACCTCTGGATTTTCAGATGCCTGCGCATTCACGACGGCAGGGAGGGCGGTAGCAATACTAACCGCCCCTGCGATAATTGCTTCTCTTCGGTTCATAGGCTGATTTTTTTTGGCGGCTCACGATCCTTTAGCTTCTCAGTTGGTCGGAGTGGCCAGACGCTAAAACAAGCGATGGTATCATCCGGCTTCTGACCCGGCTTTTGGACCTTAGTCCCATAGGAATTTCCGATCGGGGTTGCTATACCTGTACAGTCGCTGCAGCGACTGTGCAACGCGCGAGTCTGTTTGAAAGCCTGGAAAACAGCCGGGCATGAAACGTGTGGTGTGAGTCGATTGCGAAAAATGGAAGGAATGATATGCACCTCCCAAGACGCGAATCGTCCGCATTGATTCTACCTGCCCTCTTTCTCTTAGCTTGGAACATTGAGCGCCATTCGAGGAGAAAACACGTCGGATGCCAGAGCCGTCGACGGGAGCTTGATAACCCTCGGCGACAGTCAGATTGAATTCATGACTGAAGGAGTAGGCGGCATCGGAGTTTTTCCTCCGAACGAGGGGGCGTGTCTGAGCGAAAGATCGGTAGCGGCGACGGTCCTTCTCAGGTCGAATGTCTTCGGCGCCGAATGATGCGGTCGAAGAGATTGGTCAGCTGGGTTATGGCGACTGCGTTTTGTGGTCCCGTAGCGTGAGTCGCTTCGAGCAAATGTTACTGGAGAAGGAAAGCCAGGGTCGTAAATCGACAGTCGCCGCTACCGAACACGCCTGCGACCAACATGTTGGTCTAATTGTCCGCTCGCCGCGCAAAGATTAGGAGACCGGAGCTATCTACAAACTTATAAGACAAGAAGACCGATTCCTCGTTTCTTGGCGTCTTAGCGTCTTTGCGTGAGAATCCGGACCGTGAGAGAGCTGCCGACGTCAATCCGCCGCTCCAAGAGCCCGAAGAACGGCTTCCAATCTTCGGACCGACGCATCATCGTCGATGACAAAGACCATGCCGTCACCTTGGGGGTTCATTTTGGTTTGGTCGGTGTAAAGCGGGCAGTGTGAAATGAAAGACCGCGGATGATTTTACCGGCCCGCTCTCCGTCTAAAGCGATATAAGGACCGAGGCTTCCTTGCGTCGTTATCGAGCAGCTACTAATTGATCCGACCTCGCCAAGCCTACGCCGCGACAAGTCCGCCTCTGCATCGCTATCGCGCAATAGGTTTGCGAACAACGAATCGAAGTGGCAGCGAGGAGCGTCTCCGGTACCGCGACTGTCCCGTTGGATTCTGCGTGTAGTCGACCGAATGATCAGCTCAAGGAACCAGACTATCGTAATCACAGAATGCAGTCGCCATTCGAGCGTTGGGATGGCGCCTGCGCGCGATTATTCTGTGGAATACCGTTTATCTTGAGCGCGCGATCGGGGCGCTTCGCCAACAAGGGCGGCAAGTCGACGAAGGCTTACTCAAGCATGTGGCGCGTGTCCATTGGAACCACATTAATCTCACCGGCGATTACTCCTGGCGGCAGAACAAACACGTCGAGAAGGGCGGTTTTCGGCCACTCAGGATCTCGCCCGAACCTTAGCGTACTTTATTTCCCCTTTCGTCAAACGACCCCACTGTGTGATTGCCGGTATCCGTGACCGATCAATCGGAAAAAGGCGTCCCTGCATTTATGGATTAAGAAGGATTCTTTCTACTTCGGCAATGCCCTCAGGACTTCTGTGAACGTAAGAGTGCCAATATGGAACGATCTTTTCGGACTTCGATCCTTCCAAGTGAGAACTGCGATAAGGCACCACGCCATCCGAGCTATTCGGGGAGTTGTTCCCACCGCGATCGCCAATGATAGAATAGTAGGTAATGGAAGATGCGATCGGAAGCCGGTTCATGGCCACCACGCTTCGGGCTCCGGGCCGTAGGGTGTCGATGCTATTGGGGAAACGCCTGACAATCTTTTTTCCATTGGTCGCTGTGGCCTTTTCGACTAGCCCGGGGCCAATGGCCACCAGCTTGGCCGGCAAGCTTACTAACCTGGATCCGAGCCGGCCAATCGGGCCGCTGGCCATTTCAGCGCCTTTGTGAGGCGTAGCAATAAAAATGACCTTACTGACGTGAGTACTAGCCTTGAAGATGAGCGACTCTTTAATAATCCTAAGCTGGTCGGGTTCGATTTGAAATTGATCGAGAGGTTTGCCCAAAACGTCATCACAATATTGGTTGCCTGCTGAGTCGCGAATCATCATGTCTGCCACTAAACCTCCCATGCTGTGTCCGATTAGGACGGCTTTAGGAGTATTCGGATATTTTTGATAAATGGCCGCAAGGTACCGTCGAAAAAGGGCGGATGAGAGCGTATAAGGCAATCCACTCGGGTAACGAAAGACCCAAACCTGATATTTCTTTCTAATCTCCGGACTGGCATTCAGCCCATTGATCATGGGGACCCAAGTCACGGGCGAGTCCGCCAAACCATGAATGAAAATAATCGGGATCCGGTTAATCCGATATGGGGCAACCATGACCACCTTGGCCGATTTCGTGAATTTGTCAGTGTGCAGCAAGCTAGAGAGGCCGAATTTCTGAGGCTGCGTCTCCGCGATTAACAGCGCCTCTGGTGCAGTCAGATCAGCAGCAACAGGTCGAGACTTTCCCGCCAGGGTCACCATAGTCGTGGCCCCGGGATCTAGAATCTGGAGCGTACCGTGGGTACCCGAAAAAGTAAGGATAGCCGTGACGCTGTAGTAGTGCTTATGGGGTTCCCAGGCCTCGTTCCGACCAATTCCTGCGCTAACGAAAGGCGCGCCAACTCCTTGAA
>Ga0073928_10006208_pt1 | contig 16179 bp, 12 predicted proteins | sample PaiPotPPA55metaG_FD_76969 | JGI IMG/M metagenome (GOLD analysis project Ga0073928, IMG submission 76969) | Iron sulfur acid spring bacterial and archeal communities from Banff, Canada, to study Microbial Dark Matter (Phase II) - Paint Pots PPA... ... | reverse complement strand
TGTCCTGCTGTGCGCCATAAAGGTAGTACGGGAAGCGATTGTCCGTGGTGACGTGATAGAACTGCGCGGTCGGCTGGTTATAAACACTGCTCCAGCTCTGCGCTCCGTCCGTGGATATTGTGGCGCCTCCGTCGTTGCCGTTGATGAGGCGCTTCGGATTTGTCGGATCGATCCACAAGCCGTGATTGTCGCCATGGGGAACCCGCAATACGTTAAAGGTCTTACCGCCGTCATTCGAGCGGTAGACGCCAGTATTTAAGATATAGACGGTGTCTGCGGATTTCGGATCGGCGAAGATGTGCGAGTAATACCATGCGCGCTGGCGAAAGCGGTGATCGTCGGTAAGAAGCCGCCAGTTTTCGCCGCCGTCATCGGAGCGGTAAATGCCGCCCTTCTCCGCTTCCACTACCGCCCAGATGCGGTTCGGGTTTGCTCCGGAAACGGTTACGCCGATGCGTCCCAGAACTGTTTCAGGCAGGCCGTGCGTTTTGATTTCCTTCCACGTCGTGCCGCCGTCGGCGGAGCGATAGAGGCCGCTTCCGGGACCACCGCTATCCATGCTCCAGGGAGTGCGCCTGGCTTGCCAGAGAGCCGCGAATAAAATATTGGGATTGCTCGGGTCAAACGTTAAGTCAATCGCGCCGGTCGTCGCATCCTTGTATAAGACTTTCTCCCATGTCTCGCCGCCGTCGCGCGTTCGAAAAACGCCACGCTCTTCGTTATCACCGAACGGATGTCCCAGAGCGGCTACAAACGCGATGTCGGGATTTTTCGGGTTCACAATCAGGCGTCCGATCGCGTGTGTATCGCCAAGGCCAGCAAACTTCCAGGTCTTACCGGCGTCGATGGACTTATACACGCCGTTGCCGCCGACGATGTTGCCACGGACGCAAGCTTCGCCTGTACCGACATAAATTACGTTGGGATCAGATTCGGCAACGGCGAGCGCGCCGATCGAAGGCGAGGCATCCTTCTCTTTGTCGAAGATAGGCTTCCAATTAAGGCCGCCGTCCGTCGTCTTCCAAACGCCGCCCGCAACGCCGCCGAAATAGTAGGTGTTGTCTTGGCCAACGACGCCGGATACGGCGAGGACCCGTCCTCCGCGAAACGGGCCGACTAGGCGGTAGGTGAGCGCCTTCCATGGGCCTTTGTCTTCTTCTTCGTCCTTTTGGGCAACTGCAGTCGCGCCCAGTGCCTGCTCTGAACTCTCCTGTTTCTTTTCTGTTCCACTTTCGGCTGATTTCTTCGGCTTCTTCTGAGCGAATGCAGGACTGAGCATCAATGTGACAAGGGCTAGCAGGGCAACTATTCGCAATGGTTCCTCCACAGTCTTTAATGCGGGCTTGCATCCTAAACGCTTCCCGGCATTCCAGCAAAGCAAAAATCTCAAATTTATGCCGTGAAGACGCGCGCTAATCTAGCACTCTTCGACGCCCGCTACTTATTCTGTCCGTAATAGGCATCGCGACCGTGTTTGCGGCGGAAATGCTTATCATGCAGGCGCTGCGAGATGCAGCGCGCCTTAGGATTGGCAGCGATCGTCTGGGATGCCATCGCTGCAATTTCTTCGACGATAACCGCAATATGCGCGGCTTCTGTGGGTGTGGCGGCCCAGCAAAACGGGGCATGTCCGGCGACCAGCACCGCTGGCAGACGCAGGGGATCAAGCTTCGCGAACCGTCGTACGATGGCGTGACCTGTGTTCGCTTCGTAGTCCGCGCGAACCTGTGCCGGCGTCAGCGGTTTTGTCACTGGGATTGGCCCGTTGAAATAGTCCGCGTGAGTCGTGCCGAAGCAAGGAATCGCGCGCTGCGCCTGAGCCCAGGACGTGGCTGCTCGCGAATGCGTGTGCGCGATGCCCCCGATCGACTCGAACTCGCGATAAAGGATCAAGTGCGTAGGGAGGTCAGAAGAAGGCCGTAGCGAGCCCTCGACGATCTTGCTGTTCAGATCGGTGACCACCAGATCCTCGGCCTTCATTTTTTCGTACGGAACGCCGCTGGGCTTGATCACAACGAGTCCTTCGTCGCGCGAGATTCCACTGGCATTACCGAAGGTGTAGAGCACCAATCCCCGCCGCACCAATTCCAGATTGGCTTCCAGGACTTCCTCACGCAGCGCTTTAAGGATCATGCATTGCCTCGGGCCGCAGCAGCGACGCGCCGCAAAGTCGGCAGAATTCTACCAACGGAGACCGCGGTTGCGTTCGAACGGCCAAAACCAAAGTAGAGCTCGCGATAAAGAGCATAAAGCTCCTGATACGTTTGAGCGGCCCGCGCGTCCGGTTCAACCACCCGATACTCGGGGCAAAGCGCGGCCTGCGCTTCTTCCAGCGAGCGGAAAGCGCCAGCCGCCAGCGCCGCGAAAATCGCCGAGCCCAGGCTCGTGACATCCGTCTTGGGAATCAGCACCGGCTTGTTCAGTACGTTCGCGTAAATGCGGTTGAGCGCTTCATTTTTCTGCGGGATGCCGCCGGCATTGATGACGCGGCGAATCGGGACGCCGTGCTCTTCCATGCGTTCCAGGATAACCCGGGTGTGAAAAGCGGTACCCTCAATCGCTGCGAACAATTCATCTTGCGCGCTATGCGTCAAGTGCCAGCCAAGCGTGATTCCGCCGAGTTCGGGATTGACGAGTACCGTTCGATCGCCATTGTCCCAGGTCAGCCGGAGCAAGCCCGTTTGTCCGGCTCGATATGAATCGAGATCGTGCGACAGCGCGGCCACGCTGCTATTGGCGCGCCGTGCGATGGCTTCAAAAATATCTCCAGTAGCGGAAAGTCCAGCTTCAACCCCGGTCTTTTGCGGATGCACGGAGCCGGGCACAACGCCGCACGCTCCTGGGATGAGGCGCGTGTGGTCGCTCATAGCGATGATGCAGGTCGAGGTACCGACGACGTTCACCACGTCGCCGGTACGCGCACCCGCGCCTACCGCATCCCAATGCGCATCAAACGCGCCAACGGGGATGGGAATGCCCGCCCGAAGCCAGAGTTTCTCTGCCCATTCTGGCGCAAGGTGCCCGGCAAGCTTGTCGCTCGTCGCGTACTGGCCTTGCAGCTTCGCGCGAACGCTTTTAAGGAGCGGGTCAACTTGCACCAGGAAGTCTTCCCCAGGTAATCCTCCAAGCGAATCGTTCCACATCCATTTGTGCCCCATGGCGCAAATCGAACGCGGCGCCTTGGCAGGATCATCGATTCCGCAAAGGACAGCTGCGATCATGTCGCAATGCTCAAACGCGCTCGCAAATCGCTGGCGCTTCTCGGGATTGTGGCGCAGCCAGTGCAGCAGCTTGGAAAAGCCCCACTCGGAGGAATACGTTCCACCGCACCAATCGATGGCTTGCAGTTTTTGCCGACGCGCGGTCTCGGTGATCAGCGCGGCCTCGCGCCAGGACCGATGGTCGCACCACAAATAATACTCATCGAGTGGGCGCAGGTTTGCGTCCACGGGAATGACGCTGGAGCCGGTCGTGTCGATGGCGAGCGCGGCAATCTCTTCGCCCGACACGCGCGCCGCAGCCGTAGCCTTGCGGGTGGATTCCGCAAGCGCACGCATGTGGTCGTCATGACTCTGCGTCGCGTAGTCGGGATCATCTTTCTTTCGATGTAGCGGGTACTCCGCAATGCCGCAGCCGAGCCGCCCGCGCTCCGTGTCAACGATCGTAACGCGCACGCTGAGCGTGCCAAAATCCACGCCAGCCACTATGGCCATGAACTGGTGTCCAAGTTGGATTGCACTCGCGGCATCGCTCGCCTACGTGTGCGCGTACATGTCCCAGCCGAGATAACGGGTGGTCGCCTCATGAATTACGGGCGCAACCGTAGAGAAATTCGCCGCCACGTGATGCTCGAATCCGTTTTCACAGATATAATGCAGAAGTTTCTGCATATTAGGAATCTCGACCACGCCCGCCCCGCCAAAGGTTTCCAGCGGATCATCCGTGAAGCGCCCTTCCCCAGCGTAGCCGCGAATCTTGCCGGTCAGGTCATCCGTGGAAAAGCGTGCGTAGCTCATCGCGCCCGATTTGACACGTCCTACGCATGTCCCAAACGTATTTTCCTTCCCAACCGTACCGGCGATGATCGCTTGAAAATCCATCTGCACGTCTTTGAAGAAGTGTTTCGGCAAATTGCTGCAGTGGAAACACACAGCTTTGTTGGGATCGCTACCGTAGTTGTTGTTCCAGTCGAGCAAAGCGCTGGGCCTCTGCGAAGCAAGTTGTAGGGCGTGCATACCCAGCACGCCGCAGACGTCGACTTCGCAAGCGCTCGATATCAGCGAATCACTCATCATGCTCATCACGGTGCACGGCACCACGCCGAGGTTTTCCTCGAGAGAGGTCCAGCACTGCACCGCACTGATTTGCACCTGAGCGTCCTGCATCCAATCATCGATTACCGCGCCGAGCTTGGCCATTTTGAGCAGCGCAGGCTGAGGGATGCCACTGGTTGTGACATAGCGTTCGATGTTCTTCAACTTTTTCACCGCGCGATCGTCAGTATCTTTCATACGCCCGATGCGCCCAATGACCTCTGAAAGGTCCAGCGTTTCCACGGTAATGCCGTTGGCCTCGAGAAGTTTTTCGCTGTAACGCACCGTGTTGAACGCCGCCGGGCGCGCGCCAATCGCCCCGACGCGGAGATTGCGTAAGCCCTTCACGACGCGGCACACTCCCGAAAACCACTCGAGATCTCTCTTAAACTCCGCAGATCTCGGCGCGACAGTGTGCAACGTCGTCAGCGAATAGGGAATTCCGTATTGCTTCAGGTTGTTGCATGCGGACATTTTCCCGCAGAAGCTATCGCGCCGGTGCGCAATAGTCATTTTGCCCGGCGCGTCCGGAGTGGCCTGCACCAGCACCGGAACATCCATGCGCGCGAGGCGCAGGGTATCCGCGATGGCGCGCTCATCGCCGAAATTCGGAAGCGATACAACCACACCATCAATTTCATCGCTATGAGATCGGAACAGGTCAGCGCAGCGCCGTGCGTCGGCAAAGGTTTCCACCGACCCGAACTTGCTTTCCTCCGGCGTGAGACAGAACGCCTCATGACCCTGCTCGGCTAGCACTCGCAATATCTCTTCGCGGCCGTCGCGCGCCAGCACATCCGGGAAGAATCCCCGGTTGCCGATAATCACGCCGAACGAACTCATGAACTCCTCCGTGGCCGGAACGCAATGATATAGCCGCCGCCCAGCACAACCATAAGACTGCCCCACCACACGGGGGCGTGCAAATGTGCTAGAACGGTCGGCGGCGGACTCTGCCACTCCGCGATTCCGCTCGCTACAATCAGCGCCCCGTAGGTTAGCAGCAGCAATCCTACGAAGAACCACACAGGAATAATGTGATGTTTGTCGCTCATGACCCTACCAGAAAATAATCTGCAGAATCACGAACAGTATCAGCGCCACGCCTGCCCAAAAAATCGGCTTGCGCACCAGCGGCACATTTTCCTCCTTCGGTATCGGCGTGACGCCGTAGACGAGCCCGGTCAATTCCGCCACCGGCTTAGGGATGGTGGCGAGGCTCACAAACACGGTAACAAGCACGCACACCGAGCAAGACCATAGTGCCTGATACATATCTTGCGTCAACCCCTTAGCCATCGGAGACAGAGCAAACACGGCCACCAGGTTGTGATCGATTTTCATGGAAACGAAAATCCCGATCGCGGTCAGCGTTCCGGCCAGCAGGCCCAAAAATCCGCCTAGCGGTGTCGCGCGTTTCCACAGCATGCCGAGCAGCACGGTTCCAAACAGTGGCGCAATAAAAAAGCTAAACAGCGCTTGCACATAATCCATGATGCTCGCAAAACCCATCGCCAAATACGCAGTCCCAATGCTGATAAACAATCCAATAATCGTGCACCAGCGCCCCATCGCGACGTAATGTCGATCCGGAGCCGTTTTGCGAATAAATGGCCGATAGATGTCGTAGGTCCACACGGTAGCGAACGCGCTGACATTACCCGCCATCCCTGCCATGAATCCAGCAACCAGCGCGGTCACGCCGAGTCCCATCAATCCGGGTCCGCAGTAGCGCGCCAGCATCAAGGGCAGAACATCGTTGTAACTGTGCTGCCCGGGCTGCAGTGCGCTCTCCGGCACCAATTTTTCCGGCAGCACCGCCAACCCGATCAGGCCGGGCAGGATCACAATCAGTGGCACGGCCATCTTGAAAAACGATCCGATAATCGGGGCCATCTTTGCCGAACGTAAATCCTTGGCCGCGAGTACGCGCTGCACCACAAGAAAGTCCGTCGTCCAGTAACCCATGGAGATCACCGCGCCCAGCCCGAAGACGATCCCCGTCCAATGCATGCCCATGGGATTATCTTCAAAATGTCCCAGCGTGCTCCATGCATGCGTGAAGTGTTGCCCTGGGAAATTATCCTGGATTCGCGCGACCAGCCCGCTCCATCCGCCCGCCTCAATCAGGCCCAGAATCGGGATCAGCAGGGCGCCGAACCAGATCAGAAAAAATTGCAGAACTTCATTGAATATCGCGGAGAATAGCCCGCCGGAGGCCACGTAAATTCCCACTGTGAGCGATGAAACCCAGATGCTGAAGTGGATGTTCCAGCCCAGCACCACCTGCATCACCTTGGCCATCGCAAACATGTTCACGCCAGACATCAGAATCGTCATGAACCCAAACGACACCGCACTCAGCCCGCTCGCCGCTTTTCCGTAGCGCAGTTGCAAATAGCCCGGGACCGAATGCGTCTTCGAAATGTAATAGAACGGCATCATCACGATACCCAGGAACAGCATCGCGGGAATCGCGCCTATCCAATACCAGTGCGCGGCGAGGATTCCATACTGATAGGAAGAGCCCGCCCACCCGAGCAGTTCGAGGGAGCCCAGATTCGCGGATAGGAAACTTAACCCTGCAACCCAAGCTGTCATCTCGCGCCCAGCTAGGAAAAAATCCTCGCCGCTCTGCGCAAAGCGCTTCAGGTAGAAGCCGATACACAGAACAGCGAGGAAGTAAATTGCGATGATGGCGAGGTCAACAGAAGAGAGACGCACCAGTCTCTGAGGCACCAGCGTGGCCAAAGCGAAGTTCATCGTCAGGAGTTCACCGCCTAGCGAATTCCTTTTAGGATCGTTGAATATCGTCGTGTTTGCGGGGAACTATATCGTGCGCACTTCACATTGTCGAACAATATCAGCGCGGTTTGGGAAGGTGAAGGTTAGTCTGCCGACAATGGTTGAAGACGAATCTACGGCTGCTTTTTTTCTAGCAGGGCGCCTAGCAGGTTCACGATGCGTGCTTCCTGACCAACGAGACTTTCATCATGCTTTGCGGCAGCATCGCTCGCCGCCATCTCTGCAAGCTGCGCGGACAGCACCCGTATTGCTCCGTCTCGCGCCACATAGACGCGCTCCGCCGGAGCAATTGCCGTCCAGCCGGTTGCATCCCGGCGAAGTTCCCAGCGCACTTTTTCGCGTCGCCGCTTGAAGTCCACTCCTGCATCCGCGATACGCACGTGCGACTCGGTTCGCAGATGCACCCATCCCTTGTCACGCTTGGTTTCGACGCGCTCAACGTGCAACTGATCAAGAATTACAATCGGAATCGTTACCTGGAACGGCTCCGCAGTACGCAGCGCGCTCGCGGTAGCGCTGCTAAGCTCAGAAATTCCGTCAAAAGCCTCTGCGGCAGTCGGACGGCGCTGCTCCGGCGTGATCAGAATGGTGGAAGGAATGGGTCCAGCGACTGAGACGGTCGGAGCCGCGACTACCTTCGAGCGTAGGGAAGCTTCTTCCGGTGTCTCCTGAGTGTTTGCATTTTCCGCCTGAGCCCGCACTTCTGCATTTGCCGCGCTTCCTCTGCGCAAGGAGCCGCTATGGCTGGGCTGTGCCTGCCGGGTCGCCTTCGCAGTCTCCACACCCAGGCCAGCGTCGACCACATAGCGGTAAAAGCGCGGCCTTCCGCGCGATCGCCAATACGGTCCTAAGTAATCTTCAGTCTGCAAACCAGAGCGTACCAAGCTGTGAAAGCTGTGCTGTCTGGGATCGATCACAATGCCCACGTGACCCGGCCAGGTGACTAAGTCCCCCGCCTGAGGGTGCCGCACCCGCCGAAAATTTTCATTGCCTGCGTACAAGTCGAACGAGCTCGCATAAGCATATTCGTAGCCTGACACAGAATAAACTTGGTGGACCAGATGCGAGCAATCTTGCGTGCCGCGAATAGGTTCGTCCTGCTCTAGCGCCACAGCGGCAATTTGCCGTCCTTGCTCGGCAGTTACCAGCCGGGTCGCGGAGCCGCCTTCCTGCGGATGCGCAGCCGCACGGCCGGATGGAGCCAGTGCGCCGAAACCCAGCGCATGGAGTACACAAACCCATGCAGCTGCTCGCAGCAAGCGTTGTGCCTCACTCTCACCCCGATGTTGATTGCTGTCGGTCCGCACCATACCCTAACCGGGAGCCTGGGATGCCCTCTAATAGGATGCCTGGCCCCCTCGCGCGGACAATAGGACTTGTCCTGAACGTCAAGCCTGCACCACCGGACGGGCAGCAGCAAAGCAGTCTACAGGCCGGAGTAGGTCTGACGGCGGAGGAATTGACCGGAGCCAGGTCGGCCAACAAATTTGCCGGACTCGATCACCGTTCGCCCGCGTGAGAGCACAATGCGCGGCGCGCCTTTCGTGCGAATGCCTTCGAACATCGAATAATCCACGCGCATGTGATGCGTCTTCGCGCTGATTGTCTCTTCCTGGTCGGGGTTGAAGATGACGAGGTCGGCGTCAGAGCCGACAGCGATTGTGCCTTTGCGCGGATACAGGCCGAAAAGCTTTGCAGGCGCGGTCGAGACGATTTCGACAAAGCGATTTGCGCTAAAACGTTTTCCGTGAACTCCGCCGGTGTAGATGAGGCTGAGGCGGTGCTCGATGCCGGGGCCGCCGTTGGGAATTTTGGTGAAATCATCCTTGCCCAACTCCTTTTGTTCCTTAAAGCAGAAAGGGCAGTGATCCGTGGAAACGACTTGAAGCGTGTCTTTGGCCAGGCCTTGCCACAACTTTTCCTGATGCCATTTCTCGCGCAGCGGCGGCGTGAAGACATATTTCGCGCCTTCAAATCCGGGGGCATCCATATTTTCCAGCGAGAGGTACAGATATTGCGGGCAAGTTTCCGCATAGGCCGGCAATCCGCGGTCGCGTGCTTCGCGCACTTTTTCGAGCGCTTCGTTGCAAGAGAGATGCACGATGTAGACAGGCGCTCCGGCCATTTCCGCCAAAGCGATGGCCCGGCCGGTGGCTTCGGCTTCAGCGGTCGTTGGACGCGTCAGCGCATGAAATTTTGGCGCGCGCTTTCCTTCGGCAAGTGCTTGTTGCACGATGACGTCGATCGCACCGCCATTTTCCGCGTGCATGCAGATCAGGCCGGAATGCTTCGCAGCCTGTCGCATAGCCCGAAAAATCGTCGCGTCGTCGAGCATAAAGACGCCGGGATAAGCCATGAACAGCTTGAAGCTGGTGACGCCTTCGCGAACGAGTTGCCCCATTTCCTCAAGTTGCGCGGAACCAAGATCGGTGATGATGCAGTGGAACGCATAGTCGGTAACCGCCTTGGGCTGCGCTTTTTGCATCCACGTGTCGAAAGCCTGATGGAGCGTCTGCCCTTTGTACTGAATGGCGAAATCGATCAGCGTGGTAGTGCCGCCAAAAGCCGCGGCGATCGTGCCGGTTTCAAAATCGTCTGCACTGGTGGTACCGCCGAAGGGCATGTCGAGGTGCGTGTGCACGTCAATCCCCCCAGGAATGACGAGGTGATTCGCGGCGTCGATTACCCGGTTGGCATTCTCGGCGGGCAGCCCCGCACCTATTGCGGAGATTTTGTCGCCCGCAATGCCGATATCCGCGACAGACGTGTCAGTGGCGGTTACTACCGTGCCGTTGCGAATGACGGTATCAAAACGCATTTGCGAGCCTCGACCTAAACCGTGGGTTTGGAAACGGCGTCTTTATATTGTGGAAGAACATCGCGCGCGTATATGTCCAACGTTTCTTCTTCGTCGCCGCACATCAGATAAATGTTGAACTGCGTCACGCCAACTTTCCGAAGTGCTTCGAGCTTTTTGCGGTGCTGTTCTATGGGGCCGACCAGGCAGAAGCGGTCCACAATTTCGTCGGTCACGAAATCGGCATTATCGCTGCCCACTTCGCAATGGTGCAGATAGTCATACTTTCCGCGATCCTTCACGAAAGAGACCAGAGATTTGGGCAGCTCCTCAGGATTGTACTTCGAAATCAGGTCCATCACGTGATTGGAGACGAGAGCAGGGAACCAGCGCACACGCTCGCGGGCCAGCTTTAAATCGGAGGAGGCCCAGACGGGCGCAGCGGCCATCACTTCGATCTTTGCGGGGTCGCGTCCAGCTTCGCGGGCACCTTCTCGAACAAACCCGAGGCACCATTCGATCAAGTCCGGATCAGCGAATTGCAGGATGACGCCGTCCCCGATGCGTCCGGCCGTGCGCAGCGCTTTCGGCCCATAGCCAGCCACCCAGACCGGCGGTGCGCCACCGGTCGCCCACGGGAAACGCGTACTCACGCCATCCAGCTCCACGGATTTTCCGCCGTTGAGCGCCCGAAAAGCGCGCACGAACTCTTCGAGATTTTCGAGCGTTGTGGGCTTCTTACCGAGGACACGGCGCGAGCTGTCGCCGCGGCCGATGCCAAGTTGCATGCGGCCGCGGGACAAAACGTTGAGCGTGGCAAAGAGGCTTGCAGAGACCGTCACGTCCCGAACGGCTGGATTGGTGACGCAGGTGCCGAGCCGCATATCTTTCGTGTTCGCCGCCATCAAGGTGAGCAGCGGAAAGGGTTCCATCCAAATCACGTGGGAGTCGAATATCCATCCATAGCGGAAGCCCGCGGATTCGGCTTGCTTCGTGAGGCTGACGATGCGGTCGATCGTGAGGTCGGGCTTTATGGTTATGCCGAAATCCATTGCGCTCCTTAGTCCGCCGCCTGAACGAGGGGTTGCGGCTGGTTGACCTTCATCAACGCGAGATAGGCGAAGAAGCTGACCGCGAACCCGACGAACCAAGCGTAATTGTAGAGGACGCGCAGCAGCGGAACAGCCAAGCCGATGAACGCGATGGCAGCTCCGGCGGCTAGCGCCGCGATGGCTTGCCAGTTGAAGCCGCGCGAATATTCGTATTGGCCGCCGCGCTGATACAAATCCTGCAATGCCAAATGTTTCTTTCGCACGAGGAAGTAATCGCAAATCAGCACGCCGGCAATGGGGCCGAGAAATCCCGAGTAGCCAACCAGCCAGCCAAAAATGTAGCTGCCGTAGTTGGCCATAAGCTTCCACGGCTGCATGGCGATTCCAACGAGACAGGTAATCAAGCCGCCGGTGCGGAAACTGATGCGCCGCGGCGAGAGATTCGAGAAATCATTGGCCGGAGAGACGACGTTCGCCGCTACGTTGACGTTGAGCGTGGCCATCAGCAGCGCGAGCATGGCGATCACAACAGCGAACGGATTGCCGAGGCGCGAGAGCACCGCGACCGGATCCCACAACGCTTGCCCGAAGATGATAAGCGTTGCGGAAGTCACGGCGATGCCGATGAAGGAATAGAAGGTCATCGTCGCCGGAAGGCCGAGCGCCTGGCCGATCATCTGGTCGCGTTGGCTTCGCGCGTAACGCGTGAAGTCTGGAATATTGAGCGAGACCGTGGCCCAAAAGCCGACAACTCCGGTGAGCGAAGGAATAAAGAAGCGAAAAAATTCACCGAAATTGTGAAATTTCGAAGGCGTCGCGAGCATGGGGCCGAAGCCACCAGCCTTGCTCCGCGCCCAGAGAAGCAGCGCCAAACCGATCAAGAGCAAAAACGGCGCAGAGATACCTTGGAGAAAACGGATCGTTTCGATGCCGCGCATGATCACGAGAACATTCAGCAGCCAGAACGCGGTGAAGCACAGCGCGGGACCGTAGGCGAAGTGTCGCCAGCTTGGAATGAGCGCGACGAGCATGGCGTTGATCGCTTCGCCGCCGATCCATGTCTGAATGCCAAACCAGCCGCACGCCACCAGTGCGCGCAAAATTGCAGGCACGTTTGCGCCTAGCACGCCAAACGAAGCGCGCGCGAACACAGGGAACGGAATTCCGTACTGCGCGCCGGCGTGGGCGTTGAGCAGCATTGGGATCAGCACGAGCACATTGCCGAGGAAAACCGTGAAGAGCGCCTGCTTCCAGTTCATCCCGCCGGCAATCATGCCACTTGCGAGCATGTACGTCGGGATGTTCACGCTCATCGAGATCCACAGCGCCGCATAGTTGTAGGTGCGCCAGGTGCGGCGTTCCGGTGAGACCGGAGCGAGATCTTTGTTATAGAGCGAGCTCTCGCGAACGGTTTCCGCGGCCAACGCGCCAGGGAAACTGTCGGCCGTGTCAGTAGATGTTTGATTCACGCTTGCGCCCGGTGAAGTCAATGTAGACCGCTTTGAGCTCGGTGAAGAAGTCGATGGCGACGCGGCCCATTTCGCGCATGCCCACGCCTGTGGCTTTCATCCCGCCGAAAGGTAGCTGCGCCTCACCGCCAACCGTGGGTGAATTCACGTGCGTGATGCCTGTTTCGATGCGATCGATAAACTCGAAGATTTTCGCGGCGTCATTGGAATAGAGCGAACTGGACAATCCATAGCGGACGGAGTTCGCGACGTGCAGCGCTTCCTCGAAATTTCGCACTCGGATTACCGAGAGCACCGGGCCGAAGATTTCCTCCTGCGCGATTGTCGAATCCGGCGCGACCTGATCGAAAATCGTAGGCGACACAAAATAACCGCGGTCGTAGCTGCCGCCGCTCAGCCGTTCTCCGCCGAGCAGTAGTTTGCCTTCTTTCTTACCAATTTCGATGAAATGCAGGTCGGTCTTTAGTTGTGATTCGTCGACCGCCGGGCCCATATCCACTCCGGGCTCGAGTCCGTTGCCGGTGCGCAGTTTGGACGCACGCTCTACAAGGAGCTGCACAAACCTGTCGGCGACGGATTCTTCAATGATGACGCGGCTGGTGGCGGTGCAACGCTGGCCGGTGGACGCGAACGCACCGAAAATGGTGGACTCCACGGCAAGGGGCAGATCAGCGTCCGAGAGAATCACGAGCGGATTTTTGCCGCCCATTTCGCATTGGCATTTCTTCATGCGCCGCGCGCCTTGGGCGTAGAGCTCGCTGCCGACTTCGTTCGAACCCGTGAAGGAAACCGCGCGTACATCCGGATGCTGCAGCAACTCGTCGCCTACTTGGCTGCCCGATCCCACGACCATGTTGAGCACGCCAGCGGGAACACCGGCTTGCTCGAAAATCTGAATCACTCGGGCGCCGGTGAACGCAGTGAGCGTAGCGGGCTTGAATACCACTGTGTTGCCAGAAATCAACGCAGGCGCGATTTTCCAGACCGGGATGGAAACAGGAAAATTCCAGGGCGCGATCGCGGCAACCACACCTAGCGGCTGCTTCAGCGTGTACGCAAAATTTTTCGGCAGCTCGCTCGGCAGAGTCTCGCCACCCAGGCGGCGGCCCTCTCCAGCCATGAATTCGAGGATGTTGATCGACTTCTGTACTTCCCCGAGCGCATCCTTCAACGCTTTGCCTTCTTCGCGCGTCATCAGGCGCGCAACTTCCTCCTTCTGCTGCTCCATCAATAGCGCGGCTTTTGCGAGCACGCGGCTGCGCACGGGAGCGGGAGTATCGCGCCAGCCGGGAAAAGCCGCGCGAGCCGCGGCAACGGCAGCACGCGTTTCCTCGCGCGTCGAAAGGGGCGCGAAACCGATGATCTCGTCGAGGTTGGCTGGATTGCGGCGCTCCGAGGTTCCGGTGGCGGAGGATTCGACCCATCGTCCTCCAATGAAATTGCGGCAGGTTTGCGATGTCGAGACAGCGGTAGTCATTGCTTGCTCCATTCCTTGTGGGTTAGTCCGCGGCCGCGGCGTTCTCTGCCGCGCGCGTACGCGTAATTTCGCCGTAAGACTCCGGACGGCGATCGCGATAAAACTGCCAGGTATCGCGAACCTGTTGAATTTCGTCGAGGTTCAGCTCGGCGACAAGCAGTTCGTCTTTGTCGCGGCTCGCTTGCGCCACGATTTTGCCGCGCGGATTGCAGAAGTAGCTTTTCCCGTAGAATTCGCCGATTTTCCACGGCTGTTCGATGCCCACGCGATTGATAGCCGCAACAAAGTAGGCGTTCGCGACGGCATGCGCGGGCTGCTCCAATTCCCACAGATATTCCGAAAGCCCCGCAACGGTTGCCGATGGATTGTAGACAATCTCAGCCCCATTAAGCCCGAGAATACGCGCGCCTTCGGGAAAATGGCGGTCGTAACAAATATAAACGCCAACGCGCGCGTATCGCGTCTCAAACACGGGGTAACCGGCGTTGCCCGGCGTGAAATAAAATTTCTCCCAAAAGCCCGGATGGCAGTGCGGAATGTGGTGCTTGCGATATTTTCCCAAGTAGCGGCCGTCCGCATCGATCACCGCAGCCGTGTTGTAGTAGACGCCGGCCATCTCCACTTCATAGATGGGCACAACCAGCACCATCTGATGCTTTTTCGCCAGCTTCTGCATGCGCGAGATGGTCGGCCCGTTCGGCACCCGCTCGGTCAACTCGTACCAGCGCGTCTGCTGCTCGGCGCAAAAGTAAGGCCCATAGAAAAGTTCCTGAAGCCCGAGGATTTGCACCTTCTTCTTGGCGGCATCGGCGATCAGGCGCTCGTGCTTAGCGATCATTTTTTCTTTGATGTCACCGAGCGACATTTTCTCCGGCGACCATTCACAGTGAACCTGAATAAGACCGCAACGCACATTGCGAGCCATAGCGACCTCCACAAGCGGTGGCGAAAAGTCTACTCCGCGGCTGCGCGGCTCACAAGGACCGCCAGTGCTTCAGTGGCCAGGAACGTAGGCACGCCACCGCAAAACATAATAAGATGCTCGGTCGAGTTTCCGGAGTTCACGCGGATGAAGACGATAAAAGGCCCGGCCATTTTCCTGGCGCAGTTTGCCGGCGACAAAGCGCCGTTCAACAATCTGGAGAACATTGCGCACTGGGCGGCCGGCTTAGGCTACAAAGGCGTGCAGATTCCCTCGTGGGACGGTCGCTTGTTCGATTTGAAGCGCGCTGCGGAGAGCAAAACCTATTGCGAAGAAGTGTCCGGCGCGCTGTCGCGCCACGGTCTGCATTTGACCGAACTGTCGACGCATCTGCAAGGCCAACTCGTCGCCGTGCATCCCGCGTACGACATCGCGTTCGACGGCTTCGCGCCAGATACAGTGAAAGGGAATCCCCGCGCGCGGCAAGCGTGGGCTGTGCAACAGTTGCTGTACGCCGCGAGAGCTTCCGCGAATCTCGGCCTCCGCGCGCACGCCACATTTTCCGGAGCGCTGGCGTGGCCCTACATTTATCCCTGGCCGCAGCGTCCCGCGGGACTAATCGAAACTGCGTTCGATGAATTGGCGTCTCGCTGGAAGCCCATCTTGAATGCGTTCGACGCCGCGGGCGTTGACCTCTGTTTCGAGATTCACCCAGGCGAGGACCTGCACGATGGCGCGACATTCGAAATGTTCCTCGACCGCGTAGGCAATCATCCCCGCTGCAACATCCTTTTCGATCCCAGCCACTTCGTTCTGCAGCAGCTGGAGTACCTCGAGTATTTGGATTTCTTCCACCAGCGCATCAAGATGTTTCACGTCAAAGATGCGGAGTTTCATCCCACAGGACGGCAAGGCGTTTACAGCGGCTATCAATCCTGGGCCAACCGTGCCGGGCGATTTCGCTCACCGGGAGACGGTCAAGTCGACTTCACGGGCATTTTCTCGAAACTAACGCAATACGATTTTGACGGCTGGGCGGTCCTTGAGTGGGAATGCTGCATCAAGAGCGCCGAACAAGGCGCGGCCGAAGGCGCTCCCTTCATCGCGCGGCACATTATTCAAGCGTCCACCTCTTCTTTCGACGATTTTGCAAAGTCCGGCGCGGATCAGGCCGCCAATCGCCGGATGCTCGGTCTAACCTAAATCCAAAATCAGGTGAAGCGATGATCTCAGGCACAAGCGCGGGTGAAGGAAAGCGCCGAATCCGATTGGGAATGGTCGGAGGCGGTCCGGGAGCATTCATCGGCGCGGTGCATCGCATAGCCGCGCGTATGGACGATCACT
>Ga0073928_10006206_pt1 | contig 16185 bp, 20 predicted proteins | sample PaiPotPPA55metaG_FD_76969 | JGI IMG/M metagenome (GOLD analysis project Ga0073928, IMG submission 76969) | Iron sulfur acid spring bacterial and archeal communities from Banff, Canada, to study Microbial Dark Matter (Phase II) - Paint Pots PPA... ... | reverse complement strand
GAAGCGATTCAGTGCTTCATCGCCACCTGGAACAACAAGCGACATCCGTTTGTCTGGGTCAAGACCGCAGATGAGATCCTCGCCAAGGCCAACCCGAAAGCTACTTTCGGGTCAGTGCACTAGGTGCTCTTGGCCTGGCCCTGGAGCAGGGCGAGGATCTTGTTCTGACCTTCGAGAATCTGGATCGACTGCGAGGCCAGCGTGTGAATGGCATCCAGCGTTTCGTGATCCGTTTCTGCGCGGGCGTCGCTGGCGGCTGACTGGACGTTCTGCCCGACCATGATGGCGACCATCGCCAGGGCCTGAAAGATGCCGCCGACGATAAGCAGCATGAGCGCGTACGGGTAAGGGTCGAAGCTGAGGGGACCCACCTTCGAGAGCAGCATCCAGCCTCCGATGAATACGATCAGGAAGTAGAAGAACCACATGTTGCCGACGCCGTTGGTGATCAATAGGGCGAGCCATTTGTTGAACCCGCTGTGGGGATGAACGTCGTTGTTAAGGACCAGTTTGTGTTTCATAGGGCGCAGCATCTCCTAAACGAGGCCGTTGCGCACGAGACGGCTCGAGCCACTGTCGCGCCTTCGGCCGGCCTCGCGGAACACAAAGGGTCGCCGAAGCGTTGCATTGGGTGTGTACGCAACATTCATCACTGCATTGCTATTCGGATCTGTATTTGCTTTGAGTTGGCGAGCAGCTCAAAACACGGAGCGGGATCAGGAGTACTGCTGGTCGTGTGGCCAGCGCAATCAACACAAACTGTGGTGCCCTAACACCTAGACAACATTTCAGCCTTTGCGCCCGAGTGGAAAGGGACTAAGAGAAGTCGCGGAGCTGCTCCCAGATCTGCGGGATCGGCGCCTTGAGCTGACACAAGGTGACCGGAGCTCCCTGCTCCAGGCCTTTGACGTTGTACGGCACGGTCAGGTGGGCGACCAGCGTCGGCGAGGTGCACATCCACGCCACCTCGGACGGTTCGTAGTCCACCATGAGCGCGGTGGTTGCCGTGAGGTTGCTCGGCAGCCAGTACCAGTCGCTCAGCTGTGGACTGATGGCGATCGGGCCGTTCGGATCGCCGTAGACGTCGAGCGCGCCCGGCACGCCGTAGTAGTGCGAGATGATGACCGTGTTGCCCCGCTCCGACGCGGGGAGGCCGTCGTAGATCGTTGTCACCTGGTTGGCGATGTCCTGCCACCCCACGCTGTCAGCAAACACCTCGTTTATGGTGTCGAGACCGGTCGCGTGAATTCGACTAGGGGGGGTGACCGGGACGACCAGGAAGAAGAAAATGGCGAATTCCAGCACGGTCGCAACGACGACCGCGATCTGGAGGCGGGAGCGAAGCTTGGGACGCGTGATCCTGGAGATCGCCATCAGGCCTTGCGCCAGGGCGACCGGAATCGTCCCGGCCGCGTAGTAAGACTTGCCAACGAATAGAAAAAGGACCAGCGGAACGGCACACGCGATTCCGATCGGACGCAGCTCTGGAGAGCGAAACAGGGAGATCATGCCCGCCAGCCAAAGAGGAATCAGAAAGAAGAAATAGACCCCGAACTGGATGAGGTAGGTGACGGGGCCGCCGCCGCTCCCTTGATGGTTGGTGATGTACGCGAGCGTGGGGAGGCCTTCGAACACCTGCCAGGCTAGGTTGGGCGCCCAGATGAGGAGCGCGATCGCCACCGCGATCCATGGATGTTTCGACCGCAGCTCCGTGCGCAACGGCGGGGTGAGGAGGACGGCGACGCCGATGCCGGCGATGAGACCGACGATCGTGTACTTCACCTCGAGCCCGATCCCCAGCGTTATGCCCAGGTAGATCCAGTAGCGGGGGCGCCCGTCGATTACGAGGCAGAGAAACCAGTAGAGGGCGACCATCCAGGTCACCTGATCGAACGTCACGGTCTGGAAGACCCAGTTCGAGCCGAGCAGGTACGGCGCTGCAATGGCGGTGAGCAGCGCGATTCCCTGAAGGCGAAGGGAGCCGCCAAGCCGGCGGACATAAGCGGCCGAGAGTACGACGAGGAGACCGCCAAGTAGCGATGGAAGTAGGCGAAGGGTCCACGGGCTCACTCCGAGGAGTCCGGTCTCGAGTCGGGCCAGGAGTGGAACGAGGGGCGGGAAGTCGACATACCCAAGCGCGGGATGAAGACCGCAGGTGAGGTAGTAGAGCTCATCGGTGTGGAAGCCCAGCGTGCCGTTGGTTGCAAGGTGAATGGCAATGACGGCTGCCGCTGCTCCGCCATAGAGAAATGCAGCTGCCGGACTCGGCTGGTGCCGGCCGGGCGAGACGTTCGAGCAGAGCGACATCGCCGCTACGCTAGCAGCCGATTCGCGTCATCAGATCAAGGGGCGATCATGCCGCTTGCAATCGGGGCCCCTGCTTCTCCAGGGTCACTTGTGCCGGGCAGCGCTGATGGCGCGCCGGGCCAGCGGTCCGAGATTGATTTCGCGGAGCAGACCAACGTTGATCCGGCCCGTGACCTTCCTGAGCGCCTTCACGTCCTCCGGCGTGAGCATGTCGAAGACGAGCCGGCGTACCTCATGAAAGTGAATCGGCCCCGTCTGCATGAGCTTCCGGTAGCCCTCGTCGGTCAACTCGGCATGAGTCGCCCGATCCCTGGTTCCGCTCGTCCGGCGCACCCAGCCCTGCTGCTCCAGCCGCGAGACGACATGCGATAGGCGCGACAGCGACCCATTGGCCACCACGGCCAGGTCCTTGAGCTGGAGGCGCCGGTTTGGCTGGCGGGAGAGCGCCACCATGACGCCGAACTCGAAATGGCTCATGCCCGCCTCTCGCTGCAGCTGGGAATCCAGGGCGGCCGGCAACAGGGTGAAGGTGCTCACCAGCTGGAGCCACGCGCTCCACTCGTGATGGTTCAACCAGCGCACGGGCTGGGCGGGCTTGAGCTCCGGATCTGCCCTTGGAATAGGTTGACGCTTCAAGTGCTTACAAAGAGTAACAACTTGAAGCTTCAACTTTGAGATATGAGCGAAGGAGCAGATCGATGAACCTCTTGGTCCTCGGAGCCACCGGACGCGCAGGCAGTCTTGTAGTCGAGCAGGCGCTCGCCGCCGGCCACGCCGTCACCGCGCTCGTCCGCTCCCCTGAGAAGCTGACCGCGCGCAGCACAAACCTGCGTGTCGTCACCGGCCTGGCCACGGACGCGTCAGCCGTTGCGCGCGCAATGGATGGCGCCGACGCCGTCATCAGCACGCTCGGCGGCAAGGGATCGGTGATCGCGGATTCAACCCGGGCGATCGTCGAGGCTGCCCCCAAGACCGGAGTCAGCCGCGTCGTCCTCCTCTCGACATTTGCCGCGCAGCGTGATCGCCTGGACGCGAGGACACGGCTGCTCACGGGCATCGGCATGGGCGGGATGCTGAAGGACAAGAGCGCCGGCGAGCAGCTGCTCCGCCGAAGCGACCTCGATTGGACCATCGTCTACGCGAGCATCCTTTCCGACGGCCCGGCCAGCGGATCTGTGGTGGTACTTCCCGACGGGGCCAAGCGCCGCATGTCGGAGAGGATCTCGCGCGCGGACGTTGCCGCCTGGATGGTCGAGGCGGCGACTGGCGTGCAACACAGCCGCAGAGGCGTCGGGATCACAGGGTCGACACAAGCTCAGGCGCCGGCCGTCGTCGCGGGGAGGACCGCATGAATGTCGCCCTCTGGATAATCCAGGTGCTGCTTGCCCTCACGTTCCTGGCCGCTGGGAGCATGAAGCTGGCGCGGCCCCGAGTCGCGCTGGCCGGCCAGATGGGCTGGGTCCAGGACTTCGGCGATGCCCAGGTCAAAGGCATCGGCGCCCTCGAGGTGCTCGCCGCCGTCGGCCTCGTGGTGCCGCCGCTGGTGCACATCGCAGTCTTCTTGACGGCGCTGGCGGCCGTCGGTCTCGTCCTTTTGATGGTCGGGGCAGCTGCTACCCACCTGCGCAGGCACGAGCCCCAGATGGTGGCTGTCAACGGAGTCCTGCTCGTTCTTGCCGCCGTGGTCGCCATCGGCCGGTTCGGACCCTACCCCTTCTAGCCAACGCGCCGTCTCCTCTGATTCGGGGCTAGTCGGGTCCTCGCGGTAGCTCGCCGAACGTGATCGTCGGTGCGACGGGCACCACTCGACCGTCATCGGTCTTGATCAGCTGCCACCCGCCTTCATGGACTTTCCAGTGATGCCTCCCACAGAGCAGGCGCTGGTTTTCGATTTCTCCCCCACCGCCGCGGATCCAGTGCTTGAAGTGATGTCCCTCGCAAAATGACGCCGGCCTGTCGCAGTCGGTCCACTGGCAGTGCTGGTCGCGGGCGATCAGCGCACGGCGCCTCGGTCCCTTGATGACCCGCTCTGCCCGACCCACGTCGATCACCACCGAGTCCTTCATCAGGATCCTCGTGATGCTGCAGTCGCAGGCCCAGCGCTCGACCGTCCTCGACGAGACGGGCAGAGAAAAATCGGTGTCGGCACCCGGGGCTCCGATCAGGCCCAGCAGGGTCTCGACTGAGCTCGTCACCTGCATCTGGATGCTTTGCTTGCCGCCCTTGGAGGCCAGCTCGACCAGAGCGTCGGCATAACGCAGCTCGGGCTCTCGGTCATCGTGCGCGCCAGACTTGCGCGCCAGTGGCTCGAGCGCGGTCCGCACGAGCGCGCCGCCGATCGGGTCCAGGATTCCTGATATCAGCAGGCAGCCGTCGTCGGCGGTGCCCAGGCGCAACGAGCGCGTCTCTACCAGCTCAGCCTGCTCCCTGGCATAAGCCTCGGCGTTGACCGAGTGTCGGTAGTGCATGCACTTGTAGTGAAACCGGCCGGGTGAGTTTTCCCGTGCCAGGTTCAGCAGCTTGGTTTCGTCAAACGCCTTGCCCACCGCGGTAGCCGTTCGCGCCAGGACGGTCAGGTGGGCAAAGCCGATCTCACCTTGCTCCATCGAAGTGCGGCTCTCGCCCAGGCTGGCGAGGCGCTCGCCGACCGCCATTCGGTCCGCCGCTGCGTTGGAGGTCATGCGGCAGTTGAACCGGATCCAGTCGAGCGCGCTGTACGAGCCCTCCTCCTCCCAGAAGTCGGTCCTGCGGAAGGCGGCGGCCAGCTGCGAAAAATGCAGCTCGAGACGGTCGATCTGCTGGCGCACGCCGACCATTTCGACGGCGATTTGCGCTCCCGCGGAGGCGGTCTCCTCAGGTGGTTCGAGCATGCATTCATGCTACGAACGAACGTTCGAGATGTCCAGTTAAGATTTGCGGAAAGTGCTTAAGGGCGGTCCTGGCAGAAGGTGGGCGGCGAGAACGAGAGCCGCTCATCCAAGGTGAACCAATGATGGGCGACGAGTCCGCCGCCCATCGCCAATACGCTCGCAGCCGACCCACAGCGGTCCTGTCTCGTCGTGCCAGTCGAGATTCGCCTCAGAAGAGCGGCTTTGGACCGGCCGTGCGTGCCACCCCATGTCTCGCCACAAGACTGACTGTCAGCACCTTTACCTTGTGATGCCCCGGCGGAAATTGAGTCTCCCAGTCGTCGTTCAGGCGATTCCAGAAGGCTTCGTACACATCCTCAACCTCCCACGCGCGGCTACAGCCTGTGAAGAGCTCATTCGTATCTGTGTCGATTCGTTCAGCTCGCGGTCCGGCGACTACCGACCCCGTGCGGGGATCCAGTGCGATTGCGGTCACGTCATAAATGGCCAAAGCAGTCTCCTCTGACTCAGTCGACGAACTCCAGGCGGCGTCGTACAGATGTTCGGGCCGCTCAAGGCCAGCGTCAACGCCGCCTGTAAAGAAGGCAGTACGGCGCGGCTTGGCTGCAAGGCATCCCGAGGAGCTGGTCTGCGAATCGGCGGCCCGGATTCGAATCTCAGATCGACGACTCTGGACAGGCGCTGCGTGCGGTGTCCCAGACGCCGAACTTCGCCTGCCGCAGCAGTGGAGGCGCTTACTTCCCGGTGGTCGCCAGCTCGGTGCGCATCCGGGCATTCGGCGGCAACGTGGGCCGCCGCTCACTGGTGGGCCCAAAGCGGCGGTCGCAGCTGGCGCACCGGTGAACCGTGAAGGGCGCGGCCATGTACTTTCGCGCGGAGAGGTGGCCATTGCCGGTGGAAACCGAGGCCGCTCCAGCGGCCACGTGCTCGCACGTCGCCCTGCCGTCATCGAACAGAACAAACAGAAAAGGCTGCCCCTGCACCTCGACCGTCGCCTTACCCAATCGCCTCGTCACGCTAGGTTCGCCTCACGCCGGCTTCGGCCCTCTCCGCGGTGACGAGCTCACGTTTGACGCGAGCTCGGGCATTGACGATTCGGCGGGCGATCTCCACGCCGCAGAGCGTGCACGGATCGCTGGTCGATTTCAGGCCGCAAAGCGAGCAATAGCCTGGACGGATCGTTGGCGGCAAACAGCTCTCCTAAGGGAACCCTCGCCGGATTTCGGTGGACATGACACCGCGCGTGAGTGGGCTCACAAGCAATGTAGACCCTTTCCGGCTCTGTGGAGCCCCATTTAACCGACCCAGATGCGACAGCCGCTTCTGCTGGGAAGGCCCGGATTGGCCGAAAATCGGTGCATGGCTCCTTCGCGGCTCAGCTTCGGCATCAAGACCAGCCAGTCGAACCTCACCTACGCGGAGATCCTCAAGGCCTGGCTCGAGGCCGACGCCGTGCCCGTTTTCGAGCACGCATGGCTGTGGGATCACCTTGTCCCGCTGCGCGGACCGGTCACCGGCGCGGCCCTGGAAGCCTGGACCCTGCTGGCGGCGCTCGCCGCCCAGACGCGGCGGTTGCGCCTCGGCGTCATCGTGACCAGCAACCGTCTACGCCCGCCCGCGGTGCTGGCCAAGATGGCGGCCACGGTCGATGTGATCTCGCATGGCCGCCTCGAGTTCGGCATCGGCGCGGGCGGAAGCGAGAACGCCGACCCAGCGCTCAGCCAGATGGTCCACCGCGAGCTCGACGCCTACGGAATAGATGTGGTGACCACGCCGGCCGCCATCGCCGCGCTCGGCGAGGCCTGCACGATCATCAAGCGCATGTGGACCGAAGATGAGCCCTTCGGTTTCGACGGGCGCCACTACCATCTCAAGGGCGCGGTGTGCGAGCCCAAGCCGGTGCAGCGACCGCGCCCGCCGATCATGATCGGCGCGGCCGGCGAGCGCCTGGGACTCCGCGTGGTCGCGGAGCACGCCGACATCTGGAACTGCCCGACCCGTGGGGACGTGGAAGAGTTTCGCCGCAAGAACGCTGTGCTCGACGAACACTGCGCGGCCATCGGGCGCGACCCGAAGGAGATCCGGCGCTCGGTGCAGCTGCTGGTCACCGCCACGCCGCCGGAGGCCTCGCCGAGCGATGGACGTCCTAACCTCCCGGGTCGGTACGACCCAACCGCCGCTCGCGCTGCGCTGGTCGAGTTCATTCACGCCGGAGCGACCCACCTGGTGCTGGCGCCGGTCCCACCGTACCCGTCGGTCCAGTGGCTCGCCGATGAGATCGTCGAGCCTGTGCTGGCAGTGGTGGGCGGGCGCGATTAGCCTATGCCACGACCGACCATCTACGAGTTCGCCGGAGGGGAGACCGCATTCCTGGCACTGGCACGAGCCCACCACCAGCGCTGCCTCGACGACCCAGCCCTCAACCACCCCTTCTCCCACCCCGGCCACCCCGAGCACATCGAGAGGCTCGCCGCTTACTGGGCGGAGGCGCTGGGCGGGCCGCCCCGATTCTCGGAGCTGTGCGGGGGCCAGACCGCGATGCTCGAGATGCACGCCGGCACTGGAGCACAGGACGACTTCGGCCCGCGTTTCGTCGACTGCTTCGTGAAGGCGGCTGACGACGCCCATCTGCCCGAGGATCCGGAATTCAGGGCCGCCCTCCGCGCGTACATGGAATGGGCGTCGGCCGAAGTGATGTCCTACTCGCCGCCCGGCTCGACGGTGCCGGCCGATGTGCGCGTGCCCCGATGGGGCTGGGATGGTCCCGAGTAGCCTTTCCACCGCCCGAGTCGTTAACTGTTCAAATGGCCCGGATCAAGATGGTCGCCGAGTCCGAGGCGGAGGGCCCGCTCGCGGAGCTGTATGCAGCTTCGAAGTCGCGCAGCGTGGCCAAAGTCGTCCCCGACATTCTCCGGACCATGAGCCTGCGGCCGGACTTCCTGACCGCGATCGACGCGGCCTCTCGGATGCACTTCTCCGACGGCGCGCTCACGCGCGCGCAGCACGAGATGATCGCTTCCTACGTCTCGGCGCTGAACCGCTGCCGCTATTGACTCAGCTCCCACACGTGGTTCCTGCAGTTGCAGGGCGAGGCGTTCGGTAAAGCGGCCCAGGCCCTGCGCGACGGCGACCTCGACGCAGCCGGCGTGTCCGACCCCGAGCGCCTCTTGCTCGAGTTCGTCGGCACGATCACGACCGCCGCGTACCGCGTGACCGACGAGCAGGTCCAGGCGCTTCGCAATGCCGGCTGGACCGACGAGCAGATCGCCGAGGCCGCCTACGACGCCGCGCTGTTCAACCTCTTTGTCCGCCTCGCCGACACGTTCGGCATCGAGCCGCCCGCCGTCTATGAGCCGACCGGCATTCCTCTGGCGGTCACGCGCGACCCGAAGTAGATGCGGCCGGCTCAGGCCGGTGTCAGGCCCGTGTAGTCGACGAAGATTAGCCAGTTCGACGCGCTGTCGTTTCTGTCGAGACCCCAGCTCTTGTCGTAAGCGGACGTCGACTGTGAGATCACCGCGCCGGCGCCGTTGCGCGTGATCAGCGTGGCTGTCCCATGGAGGTCGATCCCCACCAGGCGCGCCGCCTGCGTCGCGAACTTCGGCAGGTACAGGGTGAGCGTAATGGAGCTGAACGTGTAGGTCTTCTGCACAGACTTTCCGGCCGCGACATCCTGCTTGATCACATCGGTGAACTCGGTCAGCCCGTCGCCTTCCGCGGCGCTGCCCGCGAGCGTCATGTCATTGGTCCGCCGCGCCTCGGACTCGATGACAAGGTCCAGCACCACGTCGTGAGCCATCCTGGTGGCCACCTGCCGCGTGATGGTGTTGTCGAAGTTTGTCACGTTCGATGGGAGGGTCACCGCCGGCATGTTCGGGAGCACCCACACCGGCGCCGAGGCGGACACCGGCTGCGAGTTCGATGGCGCAGGCAGCGCGCCTCCGGCCGCGCCCACGACCCACGTGCCCGGGTCGGTGCCAGCGCCGATCTTCAGGGTGATGGTCGGCTTCGTCCCGTCGGTCAGCGCCGCGGCGGGAAGTGGGCCATGCGTGGACAGGTCGGATGCGATAGGGAGGAACCAGGCCAGGATTGCCGCCAGGGCGATCGTTGCGGGTAGGCGCCAGCCGAAGCGGCGGAGCGCCGTTCCGAAGCCATCGCCTGCATCGAAGGGCTCGAACACCCGCGCCAGGGCGAACCGACCGGCGCAGGCGATGACCAGGCTGCCCAGGATCGCCGTTTTGGTCCAGAACTCGAGAGTCGTCGGCCCGAGCAGGAAAACCGAGAGCACCGCGACGATCACGCCGAACGCGAATCGCGCCACCTGTCCGTCGGGCACGGTCCGCGGGTCGGGAACCATTAACAGCGCGAAGATCAGCACCTCCGGCGAGGTGACCAGGATCTGCCACAGGGTCTGCCCGCACATTGGCGTGGCGTGCCAGCTGGCGACCATGCAGTGGTCCGGAACCGGTCCGAGAGCCAGGGCCACGCAGACCGCGAAGGCGGCCATGTAGCCGAGCTCGAGGCCCAGCAGCTTCAACTCCCATCCGATGAGCAGGCCTCCGCCGATGAGGATGGCGTAGGTGACGTACATCCAGGGGCCGAGGGGGATCCACCAGAGGTCCTGGGGCTCGGTGAACTGGGGCCCCAGGGCGACGAAGGCGAGCACCAACCCGAGGTTGGAGGGGTTGAAGATGTGCCGTCCGCGCCACCGGATCAGATACTTGGACGCCATGGAAATGGCGACCACGGCGATGAAGATCCAGATCCCGTGCAAGCTCCACCAGTCGCCGTGCAGCGTGCCCGGGACGCGAAGGATGAAGGCCGTGCTGTTGCCGGTCAACAGGCCGCTGGCCGGCCAGAGGATCGTCTTGTCTTTGAAGAAGGCGACGAGGAGCTCGAACAGCGCGCCGACCGCGAGGCAGATGAGGATCTGGGCGACCGACAGGCGGAAGTCGAGCACTGTCTGGCCGAGGACCTGGAGCGTGAGCAGGACCGCGGCCACGTGCAAGCGCGGGTCGCGGATGCTGGGCAGGATGACCGGGTACTCGCGACCCCGGATGCGCACCGACCTGCGCCCTGAGCCGGCCGGCCGCGCTGGGCGCTCCCGTTCGGCCGGAACGGCTGTCACATCCGACGTCGGGACGTCGGTGCTTGCCACGATCGGGTAACGGTCATCTTATGCGGGCCGTTACTGAATGAAAGCAAGTTGACCAGGCTTATCTCCGTACGTCGAGCATCGGGCGCCGGGGCCGTGTCGGCCCTGCTCCTGGTCGCGGGCGCGGCGTGCGACCTTCCCTTCCAGCTCGGCCAGCCAACCACGCGCGAGCTGGAAACCGGCGCCGCCGACTCCCTGTCCAACTCCACCACCTTCACCCTCAAGGGCACGTACGCGGATGCCGCCGGCTCCGCCTGGACGATCAACGCGGTCCTGCTGCGGCCGGACCGTGAGGACGTCACCGTCACCGGAAATGGAGCCCAGGTGGAGGCCATCCTCATCGGCCCCCAGGCCTACTTCAGTGGTCAGGCCTTTCTCGCCAAGCACATGGGGAGCGACCCGCTGTCCCAAAACCTGGTCAAGGCGGTCGGGAATGCGTGGTGGAAGGGTTCGACGACGCTGGCGCCGCAGCTCCCCGACCTTACGACCGGCAAGGCCTTCCGCGCGACATTCCTGGGCGCGGCCGTGACGCAGCGAACCGACCAGGTTTCGATCGACGGTGCCGACGCGGTCGAGCTGTCAGGCCCTCGGGCCGACGTCTACATCCAGGCTGCGGCTCCCCATTACCTCTTGCACGTGCGCTTGAGGGATGGCGCGGTCATCGACGGGCTCGCCAGGGCGGACCTTGACTACAGCAACTTCAACGGAAAGGTCGACATCTCGGCGCCCACCGACGTGATCGACTTCTCCAACCTCACGACCCTGCCGCCGATCTACACCGTCGTTTCGGTCGACACTTCCAGATGCGTCACGCCCTGTGTCGTCTCGGCCGTGCTCAAGAACCTCGGGGGCATGGCCGGTGCGAAGGCGCCTTCGACCGTCACGTTCACCCTGGCTTACGCGGGGACTGCGCTCGGCGCCTGCCAGGCAGTGGTGTCACCCGACGTCGCCTACAACTCGACCACGACCGTGTCGTGCACGATCGTCTTCACGGGCCAGGTTGCCGCATCGGCAGTGGTGACCGCCACCGCGGACAACCCGGGGCACGCGTAGCCCCCACCCGGCGCTTTTGCACCCCATGAAGTCCTCGACTTCGCGGGGACCCCGAAAAGGAGCGCCGACCTCCCCCAATGGTGGGGGAGGTTACGCAATCCACTTTCGTGTGGTTGACTGCAGGTCGGCGTACACCGTCCACGTGGAGCGGGCCCAGCGATCGAGGGCCCGCAGGTACTCGTCGGGGCCCACGGCAGGGATGATATCGGCGACCGTCACGTTCCCCCGGCTCACGGGGATCGCCGGCTTGACCAGGTCGACGCGCCCGTTCAGCTTGCGCTGGAGCTCACGCAGGCCCGACTCGCTCCCTACAAATTCGAGCGCCCAGCACAGCCCCGTGAGGTGTGCCGCCAGCGATTTCGCCGAAACGCAGTACCGCTCGGGATGCTGGAGGCAGTACACATCGATGGTCAGCCGCGTCGAGGTGTAGGAGCGGGCCAGCTCCGCGCCCTCGCGCACCCGGAACTCGTCGAACAGCGCCTGACAGCCGACCGTCCCGCCGGCGATCCGCAGCCCGCAGCCGCTGCAGCTGTTGGCTTCTATTCGGCGGCGGTGAGACGCAGCACGGGGATCTCGCGGTCGGTCTTCTTCGGGTACGCGGCATAGTTCTTGGCGACCGCCGACACGCGATCGTATGCCTTCTCGCGCTCCTCGCCCTGCAACGACTCGACGTTCACCTTGAGCTTGCGGTTGCCGACGTGGAGCCAGACCTGGTCTGGGTTCTTCGCCAGGTTGAAGAACCACGCGGGATGAGACGGCGCGCCGCCTGCCGAGGCGATGACGAGCCAGGCATCCTTTCCGTCGGGAAACCCGCCGAGGACATGCGAGTGCTCCTTGCCCGTCTTTGCACCCACCGTCGTGAGAACGACCGCAGGGAAGCCCATGAACTTCGCCTGCTCAGCAGTCTTGACGTTCTTGTACTTCGCCGTCTGACGGTCGATGAGCGGCTTGGCCAGCCGCATCAGGATCTTGCCGCCGGGCATTGTCGAGCCCTTGCTGCCCTTGGGGGGAATCCGGATCGTTGCAGTCTTTTCGTTCATTGCCTAGCGAACGGTACGCGTCTTGCGACAGTTCTGTTTAGACCCAGCCACGGCGCCTGAAGAGATAGAGCTGGATGACGATCGAGATCAGCATCGTGCCGACACCTACCGCAAAGGTCCAGTACGGGGTCTCGAGCACCTGGGTCAGGTAGGTGAAGTTCATACCGTAGAAACCGGTGAGGAAGCTCAGCGGAAGGAACACGCTCGCGATCACAGTCAGCGCCTTGGTCGTCTGGTTGAGCCGGTTCGAGACCGTCGATAGATAGACGTCCATCGCGCTGGTCAGCAGGTCGCGCAGTGAATCGACCGTCTCGTACTGCCGGACGATGTGGTCGTAGACGTCGCGGTAGTAGAGGGTCATGTCTGCCTGTTGCAGGTGAATGCCGTGCGTGATCAAGCGCTGAAACATGTCGCGCTGCGCGCCCAGAAGCCGCCGCAGCTCGGTCACCGAGTGCTTCAAGTGATAGATCTTGTTCAGGGAATCGGAGCTCGCCTTCTCTGTAATGGCGTCCTCCAGCAGGTCGACTGTCTCGTCGAGCGTTTCCAGCACTCCAAACATGGAGTCGACTAGCGCGTCGACCACCATGTACGTAAGAAAGCCGGGTTCTCCCTTGGTCAGCTCAGGGCTCTTGTGGATGCGGTTGTGAAGGGCGGTCAGGATTGGGGCAGGCTCCAGGTGCACCGTCACCAGGTAGTTGGAACCAATGAACAGGTGGTGCTCGCGGAAGACGAGGTCTTCGCCGCGCCATTCGGCGAGGATGATGACCGCGAAGTTGTAGCCGGAGTACTCGTCGATCTTTGGACGCTGGTTCTGGTGCTTGATGTCCTCCGTGGTAAGCGGGTGGAACTTGAAGACATCCTCGAGGAGCTTGTAGTCATGCTCGTCAGGCGACTCGATGTCGAGCCAAAAACCGTCCTGGTGAGCGGCGCCGAAGCACCGATTGATCGTCTCGAGGTCGACCGGCTCCTCCTTCCCGTTTATCGTCGACAGCGTTCGCATCGCAATCGGCATGCTAGCGCGACGGCTCGGCGGTGGTGCCAGCTTTAGCGGACCTACTCTCACCCCTGCCCTCTCGCTTAGCGGGGAGAGGGAAGGCCAGTCACAGGTGCTGGAACGGCTCCGGCACGTAGCCCGCCAGCACCGCCTTCCACTCAGGGCTCAGCACGGATTGGACGACCGCGTCGTCGTGCGCCAGCCACGAGAGGTGGCGGAGGCCGTGCTCGATCACCTGCACCGCGGCGATCGATTTGGGCGCCTCGGTCGCCGCCGAGCGCGCGAGCTGGGTCCGGCCGATTGGAACGCCGGCCAGCTCAGCCGCCTGTTCGTCGCCGATGACGACGACGAAGCTGAGGATTACCGAGCCTCGGGCGCGTCTCCACGACGTGGAGTGCACCATCAGCGGCTGGCCGAGCAGGTTCCGGGAAAGCCGGCTCACGACCTCGACCGGATCGTCGTCGGCCCCAACCTCGATGTACCAGGGCTCGGGCCCGCACGGGCCGGCCAGCTCGGGCACGCCCGCCTTCAGGCGAAGGACGAAGACCTCGGCCTGGACCGGGCCCTCTGACGCCCAGACGGAAGCGTCGGCCGTCGGCTTAGACCGCTTTCGCGCGTTCGAGGATCTGCTCGGGCGTGGCGCTCATGTTGTGAACGGTCTTGGCGTGTTCTCGCATGCCCGCGACCACCTCGTCCGACGTGCCGCGCACCTCGAAGCCACAGTCGCAGCGGACGACCAGGGTGGTGTCCGGGAGGCCCTTATCTGATTCCACCGGGGCAGCCTAGCACCGTGCCTCCCCGCCGGTGGGGGGTCGGCCCTGTGTGCTACTTGCCCTCTGGTTCGGTTTGTGGCACGTTCCTCCTGAGAGGAGCGGGGGTTAAGCAGTTGATCTCGGTTACCTGAAGGAGGTAGTGGTGCGTCTGGTCCGATTCGGAATACTCGCCTGTGCGGTCGTCGTGGCGGTGGTTCAGGTCACTCCTGGTGTCGCGACCGGTGCCAACGTTCGCGTCACCGTAGACGCCGGCAGCTCGTATGTCAGCGCCGACATGCTCGGCGGAACCGGCACCTATACGGACAGCACGCTCGCGCGATGTGGCGTCGACCGCCGCATGCAGAACGAGCCGACCCTGGCGCTCGACCCGCGTAACCCCGCGGTGCGCACCTCCGGCAGCAACGACTACTGCACCGTGCCTACGAACGGTGACGCGTGGGCGGGCTTCTACCGCTCAGCGAACAGCGGCGCCGCCTGGACGGACAGCCTGCTGCCCGGGTACGTACTCGACAGCTCCCCGCAAGGCACCGCGAGCCCGATTCACCAGATGGCCCTCGGTGGTGCAAGCGCCGCCGGCGACCCGGTGCAGGCTTGGGACAAGAACGGGAATCTGTTCTTCATGGGGAACAACTTCAACCGTGGAACCGAGAACGGCGTCTCGGCAAGGTTCCGCGACAACACCGGCGACGTTTGGGTGGCGACTTATGCGCCGGCCAACCCGTCGGACAACACGACGGACGGCTCGCGCTACGTGCGCACGGTGATCCTGGCCACGAATACGTTCGGACAGGGATCTTTCAACGACAAGACCGGCATCCAGGTCGACCAGACTAGCGGCAACATCTACGCGGCCTGGTCCGACTTTCACGGCTCTGGCTGCAACCAGATCGACATCGCGCGCTCGACCGACCACGGCGCCACCTTCAGCGCTCCGCTGAAGATCAGCGGCTCCATCTGCAACAACCAGGGGCCGAACATCGGCATCGGTCCGAGCGGCCAGGTCTACGTGTCCTGGTTCGGGCAGGTGAGCGGCACCTTTGGCCAGAACACCCACGTCCAGGGGGCTGCCTTCGCGGTCTCCAACGACTTTGGCAAGAGCTTCGGCATGGCCAACGTGGTGGTGCCGTTCAGCCCGTTCACCTCTGGGGCCTTCTCCGGCAACGGCTCGCGCGACTGTGGTGACACTCCCTTCGCGTGCCCGTCCGGCGAGACCTTTCCCCGATTCGACCTCGCCCAGCCGACCATCGCCACCGACGGCAACGCGATCTACATGGCCTTCATGGCCCAGCTCCCAAGCGGCCAGGGCCAGACACAGTTTGTGAAGTCGACAGACGGCGGGGCCAGCTGGACCGCCGCGGCGGCAGTGGACTCGCAGCCGGTGGGCCACCAGTTCTTCCCGTGGATCACAGCCTCCGCTGGAACGATCAGCGTCGTCTACTACGACAGCCGGGCGGACGGCGCCAACTATTCGCCTCTTCGCGCCCCTTGCAACAGCGCGACCGGCGTGGGGAGCGCCTGCCTCGCGGTCTGGTACTCCGCATCGGCGGACGGCGGCAAAACCTGGACCCACCAGGTGCTGACCGACACGCTCACCAACCCGAACTTCGAGCAGTTCGGCGGCCGGCTCGTACCGTTCTTCGGCGACTACATCATGGTCTCGGCCGTCGGCGACCAGATCGCGGCGGTTTGGACCGACTCGCGCAACGTGGCGCCCGGAGTCGACACCGCCTCGGGCTCAGACATGGATGGCAACGACGTTGCCGGAGATCCGGAGACTGGCGGAAGCTGCACGTCATCGTTCACGGCCTGCTTCGATGGAACAGGCGGACTCGACCAGAACATCTACACGACCAACGTCAGCCTCAGCTAGCCCGGATTTTGCGCTAACGCGGTCGACATCGGATTTCTGAGCCCTGCGGAGGCCTGCGGGCGCCGTTGTCGAGCGCTCGGCGCGGGTCGTGCTTGGGTAGGTAGTGGAATCGACGGCGTGACG
>Ga0073928_10006204_pt1 | contig 16190 bp, 11 predicted proteins | sample PaiPotPPA55metaG_FD_76969 | JGI IMG/M metagenome (GOLD analysis project Ga0073928, IMG submission 76969) | Iron sulfur acid spring bacterial and archeal communities from Banff, Canada, to study Microbial Dark Matter (Phase II) - Paint Pots PPA... ... | reverse complement strand
TGCATTTAATCCCCCGAGCCAAATTGTTTTTTGGACGGGAATAAATCAACGACTGCGTTGTTTTACTATGTGGACGTGTCAGCAGCGGATCGTCAAGTCGACTCGTTCGAAGAGCTGGCTATGCCCCTCTTCGATCAGTTGTACAACTTCGCTCAGTGGCTTACACATAATCGCGAAGAAGCCGAAGACCTGGTTCAGGAAACCTACGTCAAGGGGTTGAAAGGTTTTTCGTCTTTCCAGTTGGGGACGAATTTTAGGGCGTGGATGTACAGGATTTTGCGGAACACTTTCTTGACTTCTCGTACCGGCTTGAAAGCGACAATGACCATACCGCTCGATCCTGAGGAGGAGGGCCCTGAACCGGCAATAGAACACGACACTCCAGAAACGCTTCTATTTGAACGTACGAATCGAGAGCTGTTACAGAGAGCGATTGACGAGCTTCCAATCCAATTCCGGGAGATCATCCTTTTATGTGAGGTGGAGGAGATGTCGTATCAGGAAATCTCGGAGACGCTTTCGGTTCCTATAGGAACGGTGATGTCGCGTTTATCGCGCGCGAGAAAAACATTACGCGATAGCCTGCGACCACATCCGCAGATAGGAACAGCAACGTCGACAATTGCGAGGGGGACCAACTATGGTTTGTGAGTCTTGGAGGGAAAAACTCGATACGTATCTCGATGGTGAGCTTCACGATCAGGAGATGCGCAGTTTCGACGCTCATGTACGTAACTGTCCCTCTTGTTCTGCTGATGCACTGCGACGGGTGCAGATGAAACGATCCATTCAGGCGGCAGGAAAGCGCTTCACGCCTAGCGCTGAGTTCCGCAATCGCATACAAAAGAGCATCGCAACCAGACCGCGGCGAAGTTTTAAGCTGGGATGGATGTTAACAACGGCGGCGACCGTGATTCTTGTCGCCGGCACGTTGACCTCCGCCTATCTCGGAAACCGATCCGCCAGAGACTTGGCTTATCAAAATCACGTCTTGAGCGAGATTGCTGATCTGCACGTGGAGACACTGGCCAGTTCATCGCCCGTAGATGTGATCTCAACAGATCGGCATACGGTGAAGCCCTGGTTCCAAGGTAAGATCCCTTTCACGTTCGATCTGCCGGAGCTCAAGAACTCCGAGTTCTCTCTGCTCGGAGGCCGGATGACTTATCTAGAGCAAACGCCGGGCGCGCATCTCATCTACGACCTTCGAAAGCATCACATTTCTGTATTTGTGTTCCAGGAGCGATCTTTACCGGCCCGGCTCGATGAAAAGTTTGTGACACCGAGGAAACTGTCGTTCACCACGGAAACATGGAGCCAGGGTGGCCTTCGCTACTTCGTGATCGGTGACGCGAGTGCTGCGGACATCGATAGCCTTGCAAAATTGTTTAAAGCCTCCTCATAGATATCGAGGAGGCAACTCTTCCCGTTTCCCAAGAACCATGCAACCTACGACTCACTGAAATCAATCATCACCGGGGCGGTACGGAATCCGCGAGTTTTAATCGCTACATAAGCTAGACCCAGGGCAAACCAGATCCCGCCCACAGTTTTGGCCAGCTCGTTGAGGTTCCACCAGATGAGGGCGCAAAACGCGAATCCCACAAGAGGTAAAATGGCGTCAGTGAGCAGGTTTCGTTTGTGGCCCGGCTTTGCCTTCACGGCAAACTGCCAAAAAGTAGCCAGGTTTACTCCCATAAAAGCGAGAAATGCACCGAAGTTGAGTAGTTCCCCGGCATGTTCATAAGCATTGCCGATACTGTTCAGGATCACCGCCCCTGCGAAGGTTAATACTCCGATGATCAAAATGTTGTAGGTCGGAGTGCTGCTGTCCGAGCTTAAATATCCAAAAACTTTGCGTGGCAACACATTGTCGCGCCCCATGCCAAAGAGTAGGCGCGCGGCCCCCAAGCCGCCAGTGAGTCCGCTGCCGAACGCCGCCAGAATGAGAATCACGCCCATTGCATTGAAAAGAATTGGACCACCCACGCGGCTGCATATGTCCATGAACGCCGTCACTAAATCTGGAAACGTGTGCCAATCCGGCCAAACGCGTTGCCCTAAATAAACTTCGAACCCACCAAACACACCGGTAAATAAACAAACAAGAACGGTCGCCAGAAGGACATTCCGCTTAGGGTTCTCGACGTCTTCTGCCAAAGTCGTTACACCATCGAAGCCGATATAGGTGAGAGCTGCGAACGAAGTCGCCGTCCAGATTCGATGCGAGTTGAAAGTCTTCGGATCGTAGAATGGCTGGATGGAGAATAATCCGCTCCATCCCTGGGAATAAAACAGATACCGGATCGCGAGCACGATGAAGATTCCCACGACTACAAACATCAAAAAGAGCAACACTTTATTGGCCCGGGCGGAAGAGCGAATTCCGCGCAGATTCAACAGCGTTATGATGGCAGCGATGATCGCGGCCCAGACGGCGAAGGGAATCCCCGGCACATAGCGTTCGTGCAACGCAGTTGAGATCCAAACGGTATTGATTAACGGTTGCAACAGATAGTCGAGGAACATTGCCCAACCCGCCAGGAATCCGAGATGTAAATTCAGGCCCCGTCCCACATACGTATAAGCGGAACCCGCAGCTGGATAGAGTGCCGCCATTCGTCCATAGCTCACGGCTGTGATCAACATGGCAAACATAGCCACTAAAATGATGGTCGCAAAATGGCCGTCGGAAAGTTTTTGGGCGACACCGAAAAGGGGGACTGGCGCGATGGGTTGGATTAATACAATTCCGTAAAAGACGAGATCCCAAAGCGTGAGTACTCGCTTCAATCGCGGCGCTGAGGTTTCAGTAATCGGCGCGGGAGAATCACCCATCCGGTCTTCGTCCTCCAAAAGAGTAGCCCGCGCCAGGCGCGATCGAGAATACTAAGCGATTATTTTTACAACAACACGAAACGACAATGAGACGTTCGGCTTGACACTACTACGGCAATATAGCAATACTCATGCGTTTTAATAAAAAGATTTAATGATAAAACTGACGATATTTCCCAATCGCTTTCTCTCTATTGCATCACTTCTTTCTTCCATTCTCGCGCTTGGTGCCGTGGGAAACTGTGCGGAAAGCGCTTCAGAAAATATCAGAATCCCTCTGCACCAGAACTGGCAATTACAGTCGTCGTGCGATGCCAAGTCGACGGCGGAAGAAATATCTACGTCGGGATTCCGAACAACTGGCTGGCATCACGCCGAAGTACCAACCACAGTTGTTGCGGCATTGGTCGCTGATAAGACGTATCCAGATCCCAACTTCGGGATGAATTTCAAGTCGTTCCCAGGAATGAACTACTCCGCGGCTTCTTTCTTTGCCAACCAGGACATGCCTGACGGCAGTCCATTCCGTTGCTCCTGGTGGTTTCGAACTGAGTTCAACGCCCCAACCTCATCGGTCAATCGAACTACATGGCTACACTTCGATGCCATCAATTACCGTGCCAATATCTGGTTGAACGGGCAGAAGATCGCTGACGCACAGGACGTGGCGGGAACTTACCGCATCTTTGAGTTTGACGTCAGCAAATATTTAGTTCGTGGCAAGACGAACGCTCTGGCGGTGGAAGTTTTTGCTCCCGGTAAGAACGACTTGGGAATGACATGGGTGGATTGGAATCCGACTCCCGCCGACAAGGATATGGGATTGTGGAAAGATGTTTACCTCACCACAAGCAGCAGCGTTTCGTTGCGGCATCCCTTCGTAACTTCCAAGTTTGCGGCGGATTACAAGACGGCATCTCTCGCCGTTTCGGCTGACCTGCGCAATGTCTCCGATCAACCTGTGACGGGCACAGTGCATGTAAACATCGAGGGAGCTCATATCGCGCAAAAGGTGGATCTGAACGCTGGCGAGACTAGGACCATCACCTTCAACGCCGAACAATATCCTCAGTTGCACCTTGATCATCCTCGCTTGTGGTGGCCTTATCAGATGGGAACTCCGGCACTGTATACAGCCAAATTCCAAGTAGATATCGATGGCGCAACCTCGGATTCGGCGGAAACACGCTTCGGCATCCGCGAAGTGACATCGCAGTTGACCGATCGGGGCGCTCGCCTGTTCACGATAAATGGCCGAAAGAATTTAATTCGCGGCGCCGCGTGGGCCCCAGACATGCTTCTGCGCTGGTCCCCTGAGCAGGCAACAGCGGCTCTGCAATACACTCGCGACATGAACCTTAATGCCATTCGTCTCGAGGGCAGGATGGAACGCGACGAATTTTTCGATATGGCCGATCAATTGGGCATTCTGATTATGCCGGGATGGACATGTTGCGATATGTGGGAGCACTGGAAGGACTGGACGGCCGATACGCGAACAATCGCCGCGGCATCTTTGTCAGACCAGTTGCTACGGCTGCGGAATCATCCCAGCGTCTTCGTCTGGCTATACGGGAGCGACAATCCTCCGCCACCGGATATTGAAGCCATGTATCTCCAGATATTAAAGGATCGGCAATGGCCCAATCCATCGGTGTCGTCAGCTTCTCAACAACTCACCACGGTGACCGGACCCTCAGGGGTGAAAATGACGGGTCCATACGATTACGTTCCGCCGAACTACTGGTTGGCCGACACGCAGGCAGGCGGAGCGTACGGTTTCAATACCGAAACTGGACCTGGCCCGGCCATTCCTCCACTTGAAAGTTTGCGAAAGTTTATTCCTGCCGACCATCTCTGGCCGATCGATGAATATTGGAACTACCATGCGGGTGGCGAGCGTTTTACTACCCTCGACCGTTTTCTAAACGGTATGAACCAGCGCTACGGCAAGGCGGAAAATCTAGATGATTTCCTGCGCAAATCGCAGGCCATGAACTATGAAGCTCAGCGAGCCATGTTCGAAGCCTACGGCCGCAATAAATATGTTTCGACAGGAGTGATTCAATGGATGCTAAATAATGCCTGGCCATCGTTGATCTGGCATCTTTACGATTATTATTTGACCCCGGCGGGCGGATACTTCGGTACCAAGAAAGCCTGCGAGATGCTGCACGTGCAGTATTCTTACGACGATAATTCTGTCGCGGTCATCAATGGATATGACCATTCGGTCGACGGTCTGAAGGTGACAGCGAAAATCTACAATATTGATTCGGAGGAAAAGGCTTCTCGTGAATCGACCCTAGATGCAGCGTCCGACAGCACTATGCGAGCTTTCGAACTACCAGCTGTGGATGGAATTTCCCCCACTTACTTTTTGAAGCTACAACTTCGCGACCGCGTAGGAAAACTGTTAAGCGACAATTTCTATTGGCTCTCCACTAAACCCGATGTGCTGGACTGGGCGAAAAAAGAAGACACGATTTACACGCCACAAAGCGCTTATGGAGATCTCACCGGACTTAGTACTCTGCCGTCGGCCCATGTCGTTGCCGAAACGCGATTATCGCAACAGGGCAGCGAAGGGATCGTGCATGCGATGGTAAGGAATACCAGTTCCCATCTCGCTTTCATGGTTCATCTTCGGCTTACCAACTCCGCCGAGGATGTCGTACCGATTTTTTGGGACGATAATTACTTTTCTTTGCTGCCGGGAGAGAGAAGGGAAGTCACTGCTCACTTCGACTCGTCTAAACTCAAGCGGGGTCGAATCGCGCTTGCGGTCGATGGCTGGAATGTCGCCCCATTCAGCAATGCGGTGTTGAGTCAATAACCGAAGCAGCCGTAAGATTTCATATCGGGAGCACATCCATGCGTAGTTTCGTACTAGCGCTTGTATTCATTTTTTGCTGTTGCGGGGCCTGGCCCCAAACGAAACTGTCCGTGCATTGGGAAGAACTAAGCGCGGCGGACTTCCGGACTGGCATTAGCCAGTCTCAGGGTACCTGTTTGTTGCCGTTCGGAATCCTCGAGAAGCACGGCCCGCATCTGCCACTCGGAACTGATCTGCTCGATGTCCGCCATGCGGCGTTGACAGCAGCGCAACAGGAATACGCCGTGGTTTTTCCTGAATACTATTTTGGTCAAATCTTCGAAGCTCGCCACGAACCCGGCACGATTGCGTACAGCACTCATTTGCAATTGGAATTGCTGCAAGAGACCGTCGACGAGATGGCACGGAACGGCTGCAAGAAAATAATCATCGTGAACGGGCATGGCGGAAATGAAAACCTGTTGCCGTATTTTGCCCAGAGCCAACTGGAGAAGCGCCATGACTACGTTGTCTACGTTATGGGATTGGTGGAAGCCCCGTCCGGGCCGGTGAAGCGAAAAACTTCGATGGATATGCATGCCGGCGAGTCTGAGACTTCGAAGATGATGATCAGCCGCCCTGACCTGGTGCACCTCGATCGCGCTGGCAGTGAGTCGGGGGCCGATCAGGCTCGTGTGAAACTTCCGAGAACGCTTTACACGGCGATCTGGTGGTACGCGCGCTTTCCAAACCATTATTCCGGCGATGGTTCTGCCGCGACTCAGGAACTCGGAGCCCAGGAAATGAACGGATGGATTTCCGCCATCGTGGATGCGATTCGGGCGGTGAAGGCGGATCAAACTAGCCTGCAGCTACAAAACGAGTTTTTTGACAAAGCCGCACATCCGCTGGAAACGCGGCCGTAGAATCGAGGACTCAGCGCGGCTCCGCCATTACTTCCGGAGTCGGCACACGCCCATTTCCCAAATCTCTTTGTTGTTTCCCATTCGCCTCGTCTGATATGCGACGCGAGGTCTCCATTTCCGCGCGAGCCTCCTGTTGACGGCCCATCTGCAGCAAAATGCGTCCACGAACATAGTGAATGCTTGCCCCATTTGGGTCCAGTTTGAGCGCGTCATCGATCTCACTCAGAGCGTCGGGATAGTTTCCCTTTCCTTGCAATATCCGCGCCAACTCATAATGCGCGCTTGTGAGTTTTGGATTGAGCTCAAGTGCCTTTCGGAAATTGCGTTCGGCATCGTCATTCTGCAGCTGTAGGTAGTAGACCAGTCCAAGTTCGTCGTAATCGTCGGCGAGATCGGGCTCGATCGCGACATCTTTCGCAAATTCAGTTTTCGCTTCTTCCAAATTTTGTTTCTTCAAATAGGCCAGCCCCAAATTGAAGTGGACGAACGGCAATTTGGTATCCGACTGGTTTGCAACCAACAGTTCCTGAATAGCCTCATCGTATTCTTCGCGATTGATGTGAGCCTTTCCCATCAGCAAATGAAACTCCGCGGAATTCTGCCCAGTCTCCACCAGTCGGTTCGCGGCGCGCTCTTCGAGTTGCGGCTGGCCGGATTTACTCGCCGCGATGCTCACGACATACAAGTAATTCAGATTGTCCGATTCCTGTGTCCACAAGGGTATGAGCGTCGAAACTGCGTCGGCATATTGTTCGGTATAAAAATAGCAAAGCCCCAAAAGATATCGGGCCTGCGGCGAGTCAGGGACATCATCGACGACAGATTTAAACGGCGGAATAGCTGCACGAAAGTCGTTTTGGCGATAATAAACCAATCCTATGTTGAGCCTGATTCCGGCGATAGTTGGCGCAAGAGTGTCGGCTTTCCGCAGCGTCTTCAGCGCAGGCGCCCACTCTTTTCTACGCATGTAGATCACTCCAAGATTGGCGTAGGCTCCTGCGACGTTCGGATTCAACGCCAGCACTCGACGAAATGAACGCTCTGCCGAATCAAGATCATTTCTTCGAAGCGCCTCTTCCCCTTGCTGGAATACCTGTTGAGGGCTCAACTCTTGCTGAACCGAGACTGACGGAGCGTGTTGGGCGGCGACGTGTGTCCCGCTACCGACGATTAGAAACAACGCGAGAAGTGTATTGATTTCGATCGGATAACTTGACACTCAATTTAGTCTCTGATGTAGTGTCCCGCAGCGTGACTGCGAATTCAAGCGCGGTCGGCTGGAGAAAGCATTGGCGGAACGTCTGAGAGAAAAGGGCTCCATCATCACGATAAGAGACGTGGGGAAGGAAAGCGGCTTCTCGTCGACAACCGTTTCGCTGGTGCTCAACAATGCACCCTTAGCTCGTTACATTCCTGCTTCCACTAAGACGCGAATCGAAGGGGCGGCAAAAAAATTAGGGTATCGGCCGAACCAGTTCGCCCGCTCGCTGCGAAGCAAGCGCAGTCATACCGTCGGTGCCATGATCTTCGACATGACTGATCCGTTTTGTACTTTAGTGCTGAGAGGAATCGAGAACAGTCTTTACGAGTCCTCGTATATGCCTATCTTGACCGATGTGCACAATGAGCGCAGCCGCTTTGAACGCTACCTTGAAATGCTTCTGGACCGCCGAGTGGAAGCGCTCATCATCGTGGCAAACTGGCTGTTCCTCGACATTAATGTTTTAGCCGACCTGGAAAAGAGTAGCATTCCGACGGTGATGATTGGACGCGAGTTGCAAGGCGATTCGATCAGTTCAGTGATTGTGGACAATGAAGCGGGCGCGTACACGGCTCTCGAACATTTGTTTGATCTCGGACATCGGGAGATTGCCTTCATTCGTGGTCCGCGGAGCCTCGGTGACAGCGCACCGCGTTGGCGGGGAGTGCGCGCTTGCGCCAAGGCCCATAACCTGGAACTTGATTCTCGATTGATCCTCGATATCCCCAACTCTCGCGATCCTCTTTCGAGCTTTGAAGCTGGTTACAAATTAGCCGGACAACTGCTCAAACGTGGCGATTTTACCGCCCTGATGGCCTTCGACGACATGTCAGCCTTTGGTGCTATACGGGGACTGGCCAACGCGGGAGTTTCCGTTCCAGAGAAATGTTCGGTGATCGGTTTCGATGATGTGGCTCTTTCGACCCTGTATACACCATCGCTCACGACCATACGCCAGCCCATGGCCGAAATGGGCGCCCTTGCCGTCGGCATGGCTTTGCAGGGCGTCAATGCTGTTCTCGAGAAGCTGCCGGTTCCCGTAGTGCACCGAAAGATGGCGCCCGAACTTGTGGTTCGGGAATCTACCCGGAGCATTCTGTAGGCGCTCCGCTATCCGAATCGTAGTCATCAGGATTTTTCGCTTGACACTCAATTAGTGAATATACGAATATTCATTCGTTTTAATAAACGCATTTATGCGTTGTGCCCGGTGGTTCGCAAGACCCTCAGGCAAGGAGTCAACGATGCAATCCCGCTCCCTCTGGTTATGCGCTCTCCTGCTCGCGTTGTTGGCTCCCATTATGGCCGTTGCCCAGGATACGGCTTCAATTACCGGCACCGTGACTGACAGTTCCGGCGCCACGATTCCCAACGCGAAAGTCACCATCATCAGCACGGAACATGGGATCAACCTCACAACCACCACGAACGGCAGCGGGGACTACGTCTTCTCAGCGCTGCCGATTGGGGCGGTGGACCTCACTGTTACGACACCCGGATTCAAGAAATACGAGGCCAAGAATGTAACTCTGGGAGTGGCGCAAAAGGCTCGCATCAACGTCACGATGGAAGTAGGTGCACCGGACGTTCAGGTCACAGTCGAGGGAGCTGCGGTAGCGCAGGTCGAAACGCAGTCGTCAGATCTCGGGTCCACGGTAAGCGGCAAGGAAGTTAGTCAGTTGGAGTTGAACGGCCGCGACTTTAAGCAACTCGTTACGCTGGTTCCGGGTGTCAGCAATCAGACCGGTGAAGAAGAGGGAAACGTTGGCGTCGCTGCGAATACGTCATACAGCATTAACGGTGGCCGGATCGAATACAACAATTGGGAACTCGATGGTGGCGACACCATGGACAACGGCAGCAACAACACGCTCAACGTCACACCCAGCATCGATGCAATTGCTGAGTTCAAGGTTGAAACCTCGAATTACGGCGCGCAGTATGGGCGCAACGGATCGGGTACGGTCGAAATAGAAACCAAGTCTGGGACCAGCAGCTTTCACGGCGACCTCTACGAATTCGTGCGCAATGATGCGTTCAATGCCGTGCAGCCTTTGCAAAGCAGGGTCGCTCCCTACAAGAAAAACGATTTTGGGTATACCTTCGGCGGGCCGATCTTCATCCCCGGTCACTATAATCAGAACAACCAGAAGACTTTTTTCTTCTGGTCTCAAGAGTGGAAGCGCGACCGCGTCCCCGCCAATTTTGGTTCAACCACCGTTCCATCCCTTGCGGAACGCTCCGGAAACTTCAACGATGTGTGCCCTGACCCTACCGGCTCATTCGCAAACTGCCCGACAATTCCAGGCAGCGGCGGAACGTTCTACCCTGGAAACCAAGTCCCGATAAGCGATCCGACAACCGTCGGCGGACTCGAAGGCTTGATTCCGCTTCCCAATCTGGATGCGACCACCTGGCAGCAAACGCCAACTCTTCCGACTAATTGGCGAGAAGAACTCTTCCGCATCGACCATAACGTTAACGATAAAATTCGCGCCTCGTTCCGTTACGTGCACGATTCCTGGGACCAGATTTATCCCACGCCGCTGTGGACTTCCGGCACAACTTTTCCCACCGTGCAAACGGATTTCAAAGGTCCGGGCGTCAGCTTGGTCGCCCGCCTGAGCGTGGTTGCTTCGCCAACGCTGCTCAATGAATTTGTAGCCAGCTACACCACCGACCACATCACTACTCAGCTGGTCGGCGCATGGCAACGTCCCGCTGGGTTCGCCCCAATCGGTCTCTATAACAACGGCTTTGGAAATCGAGTTACTGGCATCAGCCTGAACGGCAACTACACTTTTTCTGAGGACCCCGGCTACGTTCCAAACGGCCCGCTGAATTCGAATCCCACTTACACCTTCAAGGACAACGTCACCAAGGTCATCGGTCCCCACAACTTGCAATTCGGTGGTTATGTTGTGATCGCACAGAAGAATGAAATACCGCAGCCGGGTACTGGAACCAATGGATTTTTAACTTTCGATTCGACGAATGGCGCAGTTAGTAGCGGAAATGCGTTTGCCGATCTACTACTGGGAAATCCAGTTAGCTTTCAGCAGGAAAAGGATGCTCTGAAGATGTACGAGCGATACAAAATCTTCGAGCCTTATTTGCAAGATGATTGGCACGCTACGTCGCGCCTGACCCTGAATCTTGGCCTGCGCCTCAGCTTCTTCGGCACGTACTACGAGAAATACCACAACGCATGGAATTTCGATCCCAGTCACTATGTTCCGGGTGCGAGCGGCATTGACGCAAATGGGCTTGTAACCGGAAATCCCTTCAACGGTTGGGTCGACTGCGGAGTTACCGCCGGTGTTCCTTCCGGTTGCATGACGAACCACTGGTTCAATCCCGCGCCCCGCATCGGTTTTGCCTACGATCCGTTTGGCAACGGAAGATGGTCAATCCGGGCAGGCTACGGAATCTTCTTCGAGCACACAAATGGGAATGAAGCGAATACTGAAGCTTTGGAGCCATTCAACCCACTTACGCAGACGGCATCGGTCAATTTCACTAGCCCCACCACAAACGGATACGCTGGAATCACTCCCGCCCTACTCGGTGCTTCCACCACTCCTCTGAGCTTCTGGTCCATTCCCAGTAAGGCGACCTGGCCCTACGTCCAACAGTGGCACTTCGATGTTCAGCATGACATCGGGAAGAACACGATAGCTATGGTGTCCTACGTGGGCAGCGCTGGCGTTCATTTGACCCGCTCTTATGAATACAACCAGGTGGCTCCGACGCCGTCGAGCCAAAACCCTTACGCTCCGGGAGAAACCATCAACGCCATTGATCCTGCCACGGGAATACCCCACGACGATTGCGGGACTATGATCACCGCGCAGGGAGTCGCTGTCACTGGCCAGGCTGCGATCAATCTCTCGATAGCTTGCGGGGCCGATCCAAATCCCTTTCGTCCGTTTGTCGGAATCGGAAGTATTGAGCGAAAAGATCTGACCGCTTCGTCCAACTTCAATGCACTGGAGGCTTCCCTGCGTCACAGCATTGGGGGACTTCAGCTCAATGCCGCTTACACCTATAGCCACTCGATAGACGATTCATCTGACAATGCCGATTTCGGATTTGTAAATTCTTACAACTTGAATGGCTACCGAGCCAGTTCCAACTTTGATCAAAGGCACGTCTTCAACTTGGGCTATGTTTACGACTTGCCTTTCTTCAAAGCCAAAGGTTTGACTAACAAACTTCTAGGAGGATGGGAGTGGTCGGGAATTACCAACATACAATCCGGAACTCCGTTCAGCGTCTACAACGGTGGCGCAAGCCCCATTCCAGGAGACAACGCCGGAGTTGGCAATCCCATCGCTACCGCGCCCTCCCATCCTGACTTGGTCGGGGATCCACACAGCGGGGTCCAAAACATACCTTTAACTGGCTTTGGACCACTTCTTTATAATCCCTTGGCCTTTGCGGCGCCTACAGGCCTCACTTTTGGAACTGCCGGAAGGAATATTTTAAGAAATCCGTCACGCGTCAATTTCGATATGGCCTTGCTCAAGCACTTCGCTGTAACCGAAAGCAAGTACTTTGAGTTCCGCACCGAAGCTTTTAACGTGTTTAACCACACCCAATGGGCGTACATCGGAGGCGATAACGGATCGGGGGCAGCCAGCGCGGGAAACGGCAGTGGTAACTCCAACGTGATTGGCTGCTACGGTGCGACCAACAACTCCGCGGGCGATCCGTCTTGCTTGGGAACTGGGCTGCTGCATCCGAATTCCGCACACTATCCGCGTATCTTGCAGTTGGCTTTGAAGTTTGTTTTCTAGTTGCGGGAAGGGCTTAACTCAGTCGATACGCACAAATTTCAGATCGACAGCGGCGGGCACTTGGACTGTTTGGCCGGTAGAAATTAGCCGGCCGGTCTTGAGGTCAATGCGAAAAACTACGACGTTTCCGCTGTCCTGATTGGCTACAAGAAGCCTCGAACCATTCGGATCAATTTCAAAGTTACGCGGTGTCTTACCTGCCGTAGAAAAATTGTCGACTAGGGTGAGCCGCCCAGTTTTGTCGTCGATGGAGAAAACCGCGATGCTATTGTGCCCTCGATTCGACGCAAACAGGAACTTGGCATTGGGATGTACGTGGATTTCTGCGGTGTCGTTAGCTCCGGAAAATCCTTTCGGAAGAGTTGAAATAGTCTGCAAGGGTTGCAGTGTCCCATTCTTAGCATCGTAGGAAAAGCCTGTAATCGTAGAATGCAATTCGTTTACCGAGTACGCGAATCGGCCATTGGGATGAAACGCAACGTGCCGCGGACCGGCGCCGGGGTCAACCTTCCCGAAGGCGGGATCGTTTGGAGTAAGCGAACCGTTAGCAGCGTCATAACGGTATACCACCAACTTATCAAGTCCTAGATCCGCGACAATCGCGAACCGGTTGTCGGGCGTCGTTTCGATCCAGTGCGCGTGCGGTCCTTGCTGGCGTTGAGAGTTAGGGCCACTGCCGGTGTGCTGCACAAAAGCCGAGGACTCTCCTAGCCGGCCGTCCTTGTTTACTGGAAAAACGGCAACGTTTCCCCCGGTGTAGTTCGCCACTAGTACGCGCGCCGCGGTCTTATCGAATGCGATGTAGCAGGGATCGGCGCCGCGCGATGGAATTTGATTCAAAGTTGACAGCTTGCCTGTTTGGCGATCAATCGCAAATGCTGTGATCGCTCCACTGGGGGCGCCGTGGAAGTCAGATACTTCGTTTACCGCATACAAAAACCTTCCGCTCGGATCGATCGTCAAGAACGATGGATTAACTGTTTCGGCTGCCAAGCCAAGCGGGGTTAGCTGCCCTGACGCTGCATCGTAGCGGTAGGCGTAAATTCCCTTGCTTTCACCTTTTGTGTAAGTCCCTACGAACAGTAGGTAGTGGTGACCCGCACTCTTCGCAGAATCGGTCTTGGCAATTGAGAACAGGGTTATCGAGAACAAGGCAATTATCAGAAGTGCAAAAAAGTGAGCAGGTTTCACATCGGCATGGAAGCAGATTTAGCGGCGAAACGCAAGCCGCTCATGCCACCCTCAATTCATAACCAGCGGACTCAGAGAGTCAATTCGTCGGGTTCTTATATGCCACGCAATCGATTTCCACTTTACAATCGATCACCATACTGGACACGACGCAAGCGCGGGCGGGAGGGTTTCCGCCAAAATACTCCTTAAAGACCTGGTTAAACGCCTGGAAATCGCGTGGGTCGTCGAGCCACACGCCGCACCGCACCGCGTGCTCAGGCCCATAGCCCGCTTCTGTCAGAATGGAAAGGAGGTTCCGGATCGCCTGATGCGCCTGCACAACAATGTTGCCGGCGACAACTTCGCCATTGAGCATTGGTACCTGGCCGGATACAAACAGCCACCCATCAGCTTCGACAGCGCGCGAAAAAGGCAGGTGCTGTCCTCCGAGGCCTTTACCGCCTTCGGCGCCATAGCGCTTTATCTTCATCTTTTCTGCTCCTTGATTATGGAACTGAAATTTATGATGGCTTGTTTTGACGTCGCAAGAAACGGCCCGCGCGTTGGCCCGTGGGACTCTGTTTCCAATAGGACAACTTGCCATTCACCCAGACTGCATTAATCCCAATCGCAAGTTTGATGGGGTCTTCAAAGTTGGCAGTGTCCCGTACAGTCTCTGCGTCGAACAGCACCAGGTCCGCCGCGTAGCCCTCACGTATCCAACCCCGGTGAGCCAATCCGAAACGCTGGGCGGTCAGACTGGTCATTTTGCGTACAGCCTCACCCAGAGAAAACAGTTTTTGTTCACGGCAGTAGTAAGCAAGAACCCGAGGGAATGTACCCCAAAGCCGCGGATGCGGAAACGGATCGTTAGGCAGCCCGTCAGAGCCGATCATCGTGTCTGAGTGTCTCAGAATCCTGCGCACATCGTCTTCAGACATGCAGTAATAAATTGCTCCCGCTGGCTGTAGTCGCTGTGCCGCTTCAATTTGAGTTGTGCCCCAACTCGCGGCAATTTGAGCGAGCGTTTTCCCAGTCATCTCGGGATGCGGACTCGACCAGGTGATCGTGATGGCAATGCGTTCGTCAACTTGACTCAAGCTGAGGATGGTGGAACTGGCGGCATAGGGGTAACAATCCCAGCCAATAGAGTGACCATTGGCGGCTTTCTCCAATGATTGCAGCACTTCGCCGCTGCGTCCCCAGTTGTCATGCCCAGCACACTTCAAGTGCGAAATAATCACCGGCACTCTGGCGATCCGACCGATGTGAAACGCCTCTTCCATTGCGTCCAATACCAGATTGCTCTCAGTGCGCAAATGCGTTGTGTAGATCGCGCCGGCGTCGAACAGCGGTTCGCACAATGAGGACACTTCTTCTGTCGAAGCCGAGTTCGCAGAGGAGTACGCGAGGCCGGTACTTAATCCCAGCGCGCCTTGATCGAGTGATTCACGCAACTGAGCGCGCATGGCAGCTATTTCATCAGAAGTGGCAGTCCGATCAAGACGATCCAAGTGGTTGTTTCGGAGGGAAGTGTGGCCCACCAATGTTGCTACATTGACAGCGGGCCGGCCCGATGCAACAGCATTTGCATAGTCAACAAACTTAGGATAGTGGAACGTGTCAGTTTCGCCGAGCAGATTCATCGGCTCAGGAGGTTCGCCCGTCAGCTGTACTGGCGCTGCGCTAATCCCACAGTTTCCGACGATCACCGTGGTAACACCTTGCGATAACTTGGGCACCATCTCAGGAGCACGAATAACATACAGATCGTCGTGAGTGTGTGCGTCGATAAAACCTGGGGCCAGCATCTTTCCCTCACCATCCACAATGTTTCTCGCTCGATCGTCGGAAAAATCACCAATGCCCGCGATAAAGTCTCCGTCGATAGCGACGCAGCCGGGCCGAGGTTCGCCTCCACTCCCATCAAGAATTTGCACATTGCGGATAAAAGTGTCGCACCTGGGCACGCATTTCTCCTGCACAAATGGGAAGTCGCTGGCGTATGTTACTTCTATCACGCGCGCAGTCAGAAACGAGAGCGGTCACCGTTGGGATTTCAAGCTGCCTACCTTATAACGAGCAGCTAGTGTAGAAGCGATTCCCAGTTGGCTGGCACCCTCCCTGCGGGTCCAGGTGCGGGCTGACTCTTGGGATGGGCGTGCGGCGGAAGCAACTCCACACATTTGATCATCGCCTGCTTTTCGTAATCGAAGAACCAGTCCTCACCCGGTTCAAAGCTGGCAATGATCGGATGTCCTGTCGTCGCCGAATGCTTCGATGCATGCTGGCTCGGAGAACTGTCGCAACAACCGATGTGCCCACACTCGGCACACCGGCGGAGATGAAGCCACCAGCCTTTCGATGACGCCAGGCAT
>Ga0073928_10006203_pt1 | contig 16199 bp, 9 predicted proteins | sample PaiPotPPA55metaG_FD_76969 | JGI IMG/M metagenome (GOLD analysis project Ga0073928, IMG submission 76969) | Iron sulfur acid spring bacterial and archeal communities from Banff, Canada, to study Microbial Dark Matter (Phase II) - Paint Pots PPA... ... | reverse complement strand
TCGCGATCACGGCGGGCCAACCGGGACGGCCGCCCCTCTTCTCGGCGCCGAACGATCTTTTACGGCGCACGCGGCGTGTTACTCTCAAATTTCCGAGATACACGGGCCTCGGCGACAAAGTTCTCCGATGCCATATCTGACAACATAAGTTCTACGAATAGCGTTTTCGGGCCGCGATCAGAGTTCTTAGATTACGGTTTCGCGACAATCGAGACGACGCGGCGACGATAGAAGCCTGACCCCGTCAGGGATCCACGGCGCGACAGGCCCCCGGACCTGCGGCGCTCCGGCACGCTCTGGAGCGTAGTCACGCCGGTACGCTCGCGAGCCCCAGGCCCCACTGACCACGTACGTCCCACCCGTTCCGCCAGCGATCCCCATCCGCGCGAGCCGTCTGGCGACCCGGCAGAGCTCCCGGCCGCGGAACGCGGCCGGTCGGGGGCGATAGGCGTCGAACAAGGGGTTCATTAGGGATATTCCACCCCCTCGAAGAGGATGATCTTTGGCCTAGTTCACCCGCTTGGCTCAATACACGTGCACTTACTCAACCAGGCCGTCAGCCGGGCAGCCTAACCGGCCTCCCGCGCGTCACGTGCACTTGCAGGCTGGTGATACTCTACGAGCAACCTATCCGGTGATCACTTACGCAATACATCGGTGATCAAGTGAAACGATGCGGGTCCCGTGCCCGCCGTCAACAGCCGGCCACGCTTGAGATGAGAGGAGTAGGACCATCATGGACACCACCGCTGAGAAGTCCGTCATGACTTCCACCCTCGCCGATGTCCGCCAGGCCCCGCTCGGCCAGCTGTCGCTGTCGGCTTCCGAGTTGCTGGGCCGCCTTGGCCAGGCTGACAAGAGCAAGGTCGCAGTGGCGGCGTTCAACGCCTCCCTGTAAAGACGGCAAACAGCAGCACGGCGCGGACCACACCAAAGGCGACGACGCCGTTTGAGGTGCCCCAAAACGGCACGAGGCAGTCGCAATGCCCTCTAGGATTGCTATGCCAGAGGCAAGCAAGTCCTAACAGTAGGGTTCAAGCCCGGCAAGCCCAGTTGATCAGTCAACCGGGTTTGCCGGGCCGTTGATGGTTTCGCGCAGGGGCCGCCGGGTCCTTGGGCCTCCTTCAAGGGTTGGATTCCGTGACCTCGCGTTTCGCCCCTTTCCGGCAGTTCGTCCTCAAGGTGCACTCTCGTTGCGATCTTGCATGCGACCACTGCTATATGTACGAAGCCGCGGACCAGGGCTGGCGCCTGCAGCCGATGGTGATGAGCCGGGAGACGGCCGCGGTGGTCGGCCGACGGATCTCGCAGCACGCGGGCGAGAACGGGCTCGACCTCGTGCGCGTCGTGATGCACGGCGGAGAACCCCTGCTCACCGGGGTCGATCGGCTCCGCGAGATCATCGAGGCGGTGCGCGAACCGTTGCTGGCACTGCCGAAACCGCCGCGCCTCGACCTGCGCATCCACACCAACGGCGTGCGCCTTGATGAGAAGTTCTGCGATCTGTTCGACGAGTTCCACGTCAAAGTCGGCATCTCGCTGGACGGCGACAAACTCGCCAATGATCGCCATCGCCGTTATTCGAACGGGAATTCCAGCCACGCGCAGGTGCTCACGGCGCTGGAACTGCTGCGTACACCACGCTACCGCCACCTTTACGCGGGTATCCTCTGCACCATCGATATCAGCAATGACCCGGTCTCCGTATACCGGGCCATGGCCGCGGAGCAGCCGCCCAGAATCGATCTGCTTCTCCCGCACGCGACCTGGGATAACCCGCCGCCGCGACCCGATGGCATCGCGCGGCCCTCGACGTCTTTCGATCCCGCTTATGCGAAGTGGCTGCTGCAGATTCACCGCGTCTGGACCGAAGAAGGCCGTCCCTTCGGCATCAGGTTGTTCGACTCCATCCACTCGACTTTGCACGGCGGGCCGCCGCTGACCGAGGCATTGGGCGTGGCTCCCAGCGATGTGCTGGTGATTGAGACCGACGGCTCGATCGAACAGGCGGATTCACTGAAGGTCGCCTTCGACGGGGCCGTCGACACGGGCCTGCGCGTGCAGGATCACCCGATTTCCGCGGCGGCGGAGAACGCACAGGTCATGGCGCGCCAGAACGGACCTGACGGCCTGTCGGAACAATGCAGGTCCTGTCCGGTGCTGGCCAGTTGCGGTGGCGGCCTTTTCGCCCACAGATACCGGAGCGCGAGCGCGGATCCGGAGGATTCGGCAGCGGCCTTCCGGAATCCGACCGTATACTGCGCGGATCTGCTCAGCTTGGTTCAGTCTATTCAGGAGACAGAGAACGCGACCATGGCTCCGTCGGACCGCTTCACCCTCGCCGCCGAGCATTTCGACCGACTGGCCTCGGGTTTCGGGGACTCGGCGGCGGTCGACGCCCTGGTCCAAGCGCAGGCGATCATCAACCGCGCACTGCTCGCCACGGTCGGCCAAGCCCTGGCGAATCAAACGACCGAAGCGACTTGGGCTTGGGAACTTCTCCAGGTTCTCGACGAGAAGCACCCGGAAGCCGTGGCGAATGCCGTCGCGCATTCATTCTTTAGAGCATGGGCTTTTCAGGCGATCGATGATCCGGTCTCGACGCATCCGGCGACGTTCATCGGTTATGTGCTGGCCGCCTCGTCGCACGCCGGACTGGCCGCCGAACTCCCGGTGCCGCTGGATACCGCTGCCGTGTATCTGCCGGGCATCGGCCGGATCGCCACGGTCGCGGGCAAGGCGTTCATCGGCGCCGACGGCCAGCCGCTCGAGTACCTCGCGGAGTCGCGCTACGTGGGCGGTGGCGAGGACGGGCCTCGCGTGCTGCTCGAGGATCTCGATGATCAGCGCGACGCGTTCCAACTGCCGCCGACCGATCGCCTGACTGACGACGAGTTCGCGCAGTGGGGCGCCGCGTTTAGCAGCGCTTGGCTCCTGATCAAGAAGCAGTACGCCGAATACGTCGGCGGGCTCGAGACCGGACTGCGGGTGATCATGCCGCTGCGGCAGTCGCCCGACGGAAACGCCGCGAGCGGCACGGCGCGACAGGCCTTCGGCGCTCTCGGCCTTGCGCTGCCTCCCGAGCCGGATGTCCTCGCGCTGCTCATGATCCACGAGTTCCAGCACGTGAAACTGGGCGCGGTCCTCGACCTGTTCGACCTCTACGACGAGTCGGATACGCGGCTGTATTACGCGCCGTGGCGCGCGGATCCGCGCCCGCTGGAGGGCCTGCTTCAAGGCACGTACGCGCACGTGGCCGTCGTCGACTTCTGGCGCCGGAAGGCCGAGCAGGGCGACATCAAGGCACAGATCCACTTCGCCAGATGGCGCGCGCAGACATGGGAGGCGCTGGAGCAGTTGGACTCCTCGGGCTCCCTGACCGGGGACGGCGCGCGGCTCGTCACCGGGCTCAAGCAGACGCTCGCTCCCTGGCTGGAGATCCCCGTCGAGGCCGATGCGGTCTACGAGGCCTTCCAGGAGAGCGACGCGCATCGCTCGGCCTTCGCATCGTCCACCGTGAGCGCCGGCTGATGGAGGTCGGGAATCCGGAGCAGCAGTACTCTGTCAAAGTGACGGATACGCCGGTCGGTCGCGATCGTCTGCGAGCGCAGCTCGAGGAGCTGGGGCTGCGCCGCGGGATGACAGTGCTCGTGCACTGCTCGATGAGCCGGATCGGCTGGGTGGACGGCGGCGTCGACACCCTGCGCGAGGCGCTCCGCGACCTCGTCGGCCGCCGCCGCGGCACCCTGATCGTGCCGACCCAGACGAGATCGAAGTCGGCCACCTCGACCGCGTACCAGAAGGCCACCGAGGGCTTCGGTTACGAGGAACTCAAACTGCACGACAAGATACTGCCCGGCTTCAACGTCCGGCGGTCCCCCTCCGAGGACATGGGCATCTTCGCCGAGTCGGTGCGTACCCACCCGCGGGCCCGCCGCAGCCCGCATCCAACCACGTCCTTCGCCGCAGTCGGACGGCGCGCCGCGCGACTGTGCGCCGAGCATCCGCTGGACTGCCTGCTCGGCCCGAAGTCCCCGCTCGGCCGGCTCGCCGAGTTCGATGCCAGGGTTCTGCTACTCGGTGTCGGCTTCGACAAATGCACGGCTTTCCATCTCGGCGAGGACAGGTGCTTCGACCAGAAACGGCCTTACCGCTGCAAGATCGGGGACTCCTGGATCGAATTCGACGGCTTCCCGCACCGGGACGACGATTTCACCGAGCTCGGCCGGAGATTTCTCACGGAACACTCCGCCGCGGTACGGCAGGGTCCGGTGGGTGAGGCCCCGAGCTGCCTGTTCCCGCTGAACCTGGCCGCCGACTTCGCCCAGAAGGAACTGCCCGAGTTGCGATTCGCACGCTGATTCGCTCCGGTTGCGCGCCGCCATGCGCCCCCTGTTTCCGAATCCTCCTCCGCTCTATAGTGAGAAGGCTGTTTCGAATCGGATCTTGTATGCGGCGGTACCGGGAGGATGATCCATGGGGCCGAACCCTGCGGAATCGGCACCGTCGAACCCGACGGAAGTCGAGGCCTTCGGCCCAGCCTTCTTCCTCAGCTATGCGCGGGTGGCTCCGCTGCGTGGCGACCGCTCCGACCCCGACTACTGGGTCAAACGCTTCTACCACGAGCTGGCCGCGGAGATCCGCGCGCTGGACGGCAATCTGCGGCACGGCTTCATCGCCGACCACGTGCCGCCCGGCACGAACCCGGAGACCCTGACAGCTCGCAATCTTGCGAGCTGTCGAATATTCGTGCCGCTTTACAGCGACGACTACTTCGACGACGAGCAGTGCGGCCGGGAATGGGCCGTGTTCGAACAGCGCAGGCAACTGCGCCGGGCCCGCACCGGCGATGACGGCGACTCGATCGTGCCGGTGCTCTGGACCCGGCAGGGCCGGGAGCACTGGCCGCCGGTCGCGCACCACACCCGTCCGCATCCGCTGCTGTCCGGCGACCTGTACCAGCGGCTCGGCCTGTTCGAGCTGATCCGGCTGCACGAGCGCGCGTACCGCGAGGTGGTCCGGCTGCTGGCCAGGGAGATCGTGCGACGCGCGCACACCGAGGCCCCGCCGGTGGCCGCGGAGGACGCGCTGTCCTGGGCCGCGCCCGCCTTTCCGGTGCCGGGCCGCTCCACCAAGCAGCTGTTCATCACCGTCGTCGCCGGGGTCCGCCGGACCATCCCGAACGAGCGCAACCCGGAGTACTACGGCGAGCGGCCGGAAGACTGGCGGCCGTACCACCCGGATTCCGCGGAGCCGCTGGCGTTGCGGGCCGCCAGGATCGCCCGCACCCTCGGCTACCGGCCGGAGATCACGGTGCTGACCTCCGCCTCGCCGGAGACCAAGATGCACAACGCCCAGAAGACCCTGGACGTGCAGTTCCACCAGCCGCCCGCGGCGAGCATCCTGCTGGCCGATCCCTGGCTGTTCCGCGGATACCAGGAGCGGCACAACCTGGAGACCGTGGACCGTCGGCGCAAGGAGTGGGTCCGGCTGATGGTCCCGTGGCCCGTCACGGACCGGGAGACGGCCGAGCACCGCACCATCCTCGAGGGCCACGTGCGCAACGCGGTCCCCTGGATGGTCCAGGGCTGGCGGCGCACCTGCCCGCAGGGCCTGCTCAACCTCGCCACGCCGGAGGAGTTCGACGAGGCGCTGCCCGCGGTGATCGACCGCGCCCGCAACCACTTCCTGAACAACAGCAGACCGCTGCGGGACTCCACCCTCAGCGCCTATTCGGGCAGACCCCGGCTCGCTCCGCCACCCGAGGACGAGCCGCCGCGCCGCGGGCCGGGGTGAGGCGCCCCATGCTCACGCGGCTAGGACTAACCCACCGGCACGCTTGCAGCAAGGCCACAGACAGGGATCATGAGCGCAGGTCCCTAGCGGCCGTTAAGAAGGGGCAGGAAAAATGAGCGCAGAGCGGCCCGGGCAGGTCGTCACGTTCTACTCGTACAAGGGCGGCACCGGCCGGACCATGGCGTTGGCGAACATCGCCTGGATCCTGGCGGCGAACGGCAAACGCGTGCTGATTGTCGACTGGGACCTCGAATCCCCCGGGCTGCACCGCTACTTCGCCCCCTCGCTGCTCGACCCGCAGGCGCTGGCCGCCACCCAGGGCGTGGTCAACATGGTGCGCGGCTTCGAGGACCTGGCCGCGGAGACGCCCGACGAGAACCGCGGCCCCGGCTGGTACCGGGGCCTGGCCCGGGTGAGCGACTACGCGGTGGCGATCCGCTGGCCGTTCCGCGGCGAGGGCGCGCTGCACTACATGTCCTCGGGCCTGCAGAACCGCAGCTACTCCAGCACCGTGGCGACGCTGGACTGGGAGCGGTTCTACGAGCGGCTCGGCGGCGGCGAGCTGTTCGACGCCTTCCGCGAGGACATGAAGGAGAACTACGACTACGCGCTGATCGACAGCCGCACCGGGCTGAGCGACGTGGCCGATATCTGCACCCTGCATCTGCCGGACGTCGTCGTGGACTGCTTCACCCTGAACAACCAGGGCCTCGAGGGCGCGCTGACCGTGGCCAACGCGGTCTCCAAGTTCACCAGCCACCCGATCCGGCTGCTCGCGGTGCCGATGCGGGTGGACGAGGCGGAGAAGAACCGGGCCGACGCCGGGCGTTCCGCGGCCAAGAGCCGCTTCGCCGAGCTCAAGCTGGACGAGTTCACCGCGCGGTACTGGGGCCAGGTCGAGATACCATACGTACCTTTCTATAACTACGAGGAGACGCTGGCCACCTTCGCGGACAGCCCGAACGACCGGCACACGCTGCTCGACGCCTACGTGCGACTGTCCGACGTGATCACCGGCGGCGAGGTGGCGAGCCTGCCGGAGATGGACGAGGGCGAGCGCAAGGCCGTGCTCACCGAGGTATCCCGGCTGCAGCCCTCCCGGCAGCAGCAACTGGTGATCGCGTACGCGGCCGAGGACCGGCTGTGGGCCGAATGGCTCGAGGCGCTCTACACCCAGGAGAACTTCGACGCCCGGATCTACCCGCTGTTCGGGGACGCGAGCTCGCGGCCGCAGATCGACACGAACACGAAGATCATCGCCCTGATGTCGGCGGAGACCACCCGGGACCCGGACGCGATGACCCAGCTGCGGTCCTGGTCCAGCACCGGCCAGCTGGCCGTGGCGGCGCTGACCGAGCTGCGCTCCGACTCCCGGCTGGCCGCGCCGACCGCCGAGCTGCACGGGGTGACCGACCCGGCGGCGGCGACCTCGATCCTGCTGCGGCTGGCCGAGGTGCCGGACACCGAGATCGCCTCGGCCCGCCCGCCCGAGGGCCAGCGCTTCCCCACCGGCCACCCGATGATCTGGAACGTCAGCCCCCGCAACGCCGTGTTCACCGGCCGCGACGAGGCGATGGAGCGGCTGCGCCGGCAGGTGACCGGCGGCTCGACCACGGTGCTGCTGCCGGTGGCGCTGCACGGTCTCGGCGGCGTCGGCAAGACCCAGCTGGCCCGCGAGTACGCGCACCGGTTCAGCGCGGACTACGACCTGGTGTGGTGGATCAACGCGGAGTCCACCGAGTTCATCGACGAGGCGCTGGCCGATCTGGCCCGCCGGCTGCGGCTGCCGGGCACCGGCGAGTCCAGCACCGAGGACTCCGCGGCCGTCCGCGAGGCGCTGCGCCGCGGCGAGGCCGGGCACTGGCTGCTGATCTACGACAACGCGACCGACCCGGCCCTGCTCAAGCCCTTCCTGCCGTCCGGCACCTCGGGGCATGTGCTGATCACCTCCCGCGACAAGGCCTGGGCACAGCAGGCCGTGCCGCTGGAAGTCGACGTGTTCACCCGGCCCGAAAGCGTCGAGCACCTGACCCGGACCGTGCCGGGGCTCGACAACCAGGACGCCGAGCAGATCGCCGACCTGGTGGGCCATCTGCCGCTGGCCGTGGAGAGCGCAGGCGCCTGGCTCGCCTCCACCGGCCACCCCGTGTCGCAGTACATCGACCGGCTCAGGAACCAGATCACCGAGGTGCTCGCGACCCCGCCAGCCGACTACCCGGTCTCGGTCGCGGCCACCTGGAACATCGCGATGGAGGAACTGGAGCGGCGGCGCCCGGCCGCGGCCTGGCTGCTCGAGCTGTGCGCGTTCATGAACCCGGACGGCATCTCCACCACCCGGCTGATCTACTCGAACGCGATGCTCGAGACGCTGCGCGACTACGACCAGTCACTCGTCGACATAGGCATGATCGGCACCGTGGTCGCCGAGCCGGTCCGGCTCTCGCTGCTCCAACTCGACCAGGTCGCCCGGGAACTGCGGATCCACCGGCTGGTCCAGTCGGTCATCAGGGCCCGGATGGACGAGCAGCGGCGGGAGGACGCGGTGCACGCCGTGCACCGGGTGCTCGCCGCGGCCCGGCCGCAGTCCGGCGACACCGACGACCCGCAGAACTGGCCGTTCTACGCGCTGCTGTGGCCGCACATGACGCCCTCCAACGCGATCGACTGCGACGAGGGGCCGGTGCGTCAGCTGCTCATCGACCGGGTTCGCTACCTGTGGAAGCGCGGCGAGTACCGCAACGCCCTGGAGACGGGCCGCCGTCTTGAGGAGAGCTGGGAGCAGAAGATCACCGCGCTCGGCGGCCGGGACAGCGTGGCGGGCTCGACGCTCTACCAGCAGTCACTGGTGCTGCGGAACCTCCTCGGCAGTGTGCTGCGACTACAGGGAGCGTTCAACGAGGCCTTCGAACTCGACTCCGAGGTGCTGTCCGAGCAGGAACGGCTGTTCGGCTCCGAACACCCGCACACACTGCTCAGCTACCTCTGCCTGGCCGGCGACCTGCGCGGCCTCGGCCGGTTCAGGGAGGCGCTCGACCGCGACCGGGAGAGCTACGAGCTGCACCGGCGGGTCTACACCGAGGGCGATCCGCCGCTGCTCGGCGCGGCCAACAACCTGGCGGTGAACTACCGGCTGCTGGGCGACTGCTACCGGGCCGCGGAACTGGATCAGAGCACGTACGTGCAACGCCGGTCCGTGCTCGGCCCGACCCACCCGTACACGATCTATTCGAGCTCGAGCCTGGCTCGCGACCTGCGGGACGCGGGTCAGTACAAGCAGTCCACCGACCTGCTCAGGGGGGCGCTGGCGAACTACCGGGACACCGTCGGCGAGAACAGCCCGGAGACGCTGCGCACCGCCAAGAGCCTCGCGGTCTCGCTGCGCAAGGGCGGTGAGCTGAGCGAATCGCTGGCGCTGGCCAGGGACACCTTCGAGCGCTACCGCAGCGAGTTCTCGCCCTCCAACCCCGACCGGCAGTCCTGCGCGCTGGTCTTCGCGGCGGCGCTGTCCGCGATGGACGAGCACGAGCAGGCGCGGGATCTGAGCATCGAGGTGCTCACGGCGTACGAGGCGCAGCTCGGTGAACAGCACCCTTACACGCTGTGCTGCGTGAACAACATCGCGACCTACCTGCGCAAGCTGGAGCGCCATGAGGAGGCCCTGGCCACCGTCCAGCGCGCGCACACCGGATTCAGCACGCTGCTCGGCGAGGACCACCCGTATACGCTGACCGCCGCGGGCAACGTGGCCAACAGCCTGTCCGACCTGGGCGAGTACGACCTGGCCCAGGAGACGGAGCACAACGCGGCGCGCAAACTGGCCGAGGTGCTCCGGCCGAACCACCCGGACGTGCTCGCGATCGAGTCGAACCGTTCGATCAGCCTGACCCTGCTCGGCGCGACCTCGGACGCACGGCAGCTGCGCAGCAGGGTCATCGCGGAGATGGAGGTGACTCTGGGACCGAAACACCACAACACCAGGGCGGCCCGGGACGCCGACCGGCTGGACTGGGACCTGGAGCCCCAGCCCATTTAAATAGAGATACCGGTCGACACCGGAGGGGGCGAACGCGGCGGGTCAGGCCGCGTTCGCGATGGGTTGCTGCTTGCCGGAGATGAGCCAGGGCAGCAGCGTGGGCAGGGCGTCGAGGGCGCTGAAGTGAGCCGCGTCCTGCTCGACCCGTTCGATGGCGCCGGGGATGGCCCCGGCCAGCCAATGCGTGTGCGCTACCGGGGAGAAGACGTCCTGGGCGCCGTGCCACAGCAGCGTCGGCACCTGGATGTCCGCCGGGTCGAAACCCCAGTCCTGGGTGAAGGAGCGCGCGTCGTCCACCCAGCCGGCGCCGGAGCGGTTGAGCGCCTCGGCGAAGTTGCGCCGCAGTCCGACCCGGATCACGTTGTCCGCGACCACCCGCCAGTCCGGCAGCGGCAGCTCCGGGCCTAGGTCGCGCAGCAGTCGCGCCGGGTCGTTCCTGATCTGCTCGGCCGAACTCTCGATCGCCTTGGCCAGTTCCAGCACCCCGGACTCGGCGATCGTGTACTCGCGCTGGTTCGACTCCGTCATGCCGTCGTACCAGTCGAGGCCCTCGGCGTGCCGCGGGGCGATAGGGACCAGGCCCGCGACGCGCTTGACCCGGTCCGGCAGCAGCGCGGCGCAGGCGAGGGCGTGCGGACCGCCGCCGGAGCGGCCGATCACCGAGAACGTGTCGATGTCGAGCGCGTCGGCGATCGCCATGACGTCGGCGGCGGCGTGCGAGACCTGACGCAGCGGCAGCCGGTCGGAACCTCCGTAGCCGGGCCGGTCGTAGGCGATCAGCCGGACGCCGAGGTTGTAGAGCAGCTGACTGCGCGGATGCGGTCCGACGCGGCTGCCGGGCGTGCCGTGCATGAAGAACACCGGGGCCCCCGAGGGGTTACCCAGCACCCTTACACCCAGCCTACGTCCGTCCGCCGCCCATACCGTGGTATCCGGTTTCTCCATTCCATCCATAGTTGACGGCCTTTCCATCCTTTTCTCCCCACCCCGCCGTCTCGCGAGCGTTCTCCAAGTAGTAATCCCTACCCTGACGCGCCTTGATCACTCCTGCCCGGACACGAACGCCCGGGGCGGGATACGCTCCGAGTACTGATCCACAAGGACGGCGCCCACAAGGAGGCCTTATGCCGGTTTCGGAGATCACGCAAGCCGAGACGCGGGCTCGCGCGGAACTCGTCGGCACTCAAGGATACGAGATCGAACTGGATATCTCCCAGGGGATTTCCGTTTTCCACTCGACCACAACCCTACGTTTCAGCTGCACGTCTCCGGGGGTTTCCACGTACGTGGACCTGCTCGCGCAGTCGGCGGCGCGGATCCACTCGATCACGCTGAACGGCGTCGAGCTCGCGCCCGCGGAGCACTACGCGGACGGCCGGATCACCCTGCCCGCGCTGGCCGCGCGGAACACGCTGCGGGTCGCGGCCACGCTGGAGTATTCGACCCCCGGCTTTCACCGATCGACGGATCCGGTGGACGGAAAAACATATACGTACACGAAGTTCGAACCCGATCATGCCCGGCGAGTGTTCGCCTGCTTCGAACAGCCCGATCTCAAGGCTCCGTTCACCATTTCGGTTATCGCCCCGGCCGATTGGACGGTCATCTCCACGCAGCCGGCGCCCGAGCCAGCCGCCGGTCCGCGGCCCGGCCTCGCACGCTGGGACTTCGCGCCGACGCCGCGCCTTTCGACCTACCTGATGCACGTGACGGCGGGCGAGTACCACGTCGTCCGCGACAGCCACACGACTCCGCGCGGCCAGACCCTCCCGATGCTGCTGGCGTCGCGCGCGTCGCTGGCCGAAAGCCTGGCGGCCGAGGCCGAGGAGCTGTTCGCCACGACGCGCTCCGGTCTTGACCACTTCACCGCGCTGTTCGACATGGACTTCCCGTTCGCGAAGTACGACCAGCAGTTCGTGCCGCACTACCCCGCCGGCGCGACCGAGCATCCGGCGGCGGTGACGATCGACGACGGGCAGCTGTTCAAGTCGGGGGCGACGGCGGCGGAGTACGAGTGGCGTGCGGAGGCGATCCTGCACGAGATGGCCCACATGTGGTTCGGCGACCTCGTGACCATGCGGTGGTGGGACGATCTCTGGCTCAACGAGTCCTTCGCCGAGTGGGCCGGGTTCCAGGCCGCCGCCACCGTCACCCGCTTCACCGATGCCTGGACCAGCTTCGCCGGGGACCGCAAGAGCTGGGGGTATACGACCGACCTCTCGCCCGGCACGCACCCGATCGCGGCGAACGTGGCGACCGTGAGCGAGGCGATGGCGAACTTCGACGGGATCAGCTACGCCAAGGGCGCGTCCGTCCTCAGGCAGCTGATCGCGTTCCTCGGCGAGCCCGCCTTCATCGCCGGTCTGCGGACGTATTTCGTCGAGCACGCCTGGGGAAACACGACGCTCGAGGACTTCCTGCGGCACCTGTCCGCGGCCTCCGGCAAGGATCTGCGCGCCTGGTCCGCCGCCTGGCTGCGCACCGAAAGGCCGAACACGCTCAGCGCGCGCTTCGACCTCGGCGCGGACGGCACGTACACCTCGTTCGCGATCGTCCAGGAGTCGGGGGAATCGCAGCCGACGCCGCGGCCGCACCGCCTCGCGATCGGACTCTATCGACGCGCGGACGGCCGACTCACCCGCGTACACCGCGTCGAGCTGAACATCGACGGACCGCTGACGGAGGTGCCCGAGCTAGTCGGCCAACCGCAGCCGGATCTGTTGCTGCTCAACGACGACGACCTCACCTATGCGCTCATCCGCTTCGACGAGCGGTCCTGGGCGACGCTGACCACTGCGATCGGTGAATTCGAGGACTCACTCCCCCGCGCGATCTGCCTGACCTCGGCGGCGATCATGGCGGCGCAGGGCCAGCTGCCGCTGCCCGACTTCATCCGACTCGCTGCGGCCGCGATGGAGGCCGAGACCTCGGTCGCGATCGTGCAGGCGCTGCGCCGGACGACGCGTGAGCTGCTGCTGTACCTGGCCGATCCCACGTGGGTGCCGACCGGACAGGAGATCCTGGCTGCGGCGGCCGGGCGGATGCTGCACGCGGCGCAACCCGGCAGCGATCTGCAGCTGGCGGCGGCGACGCTGCTCGCAAAGAACGCCGTGGCCAAGGGGCAGCTCGCCCTCGTCGAAGCGCTGCTCGGCGGCGAGGAGACGACGATCGCAGGCCTCGAAGTCGGCCAGGAGCTGCGCTGGGCCCTGCTCTCCCGCCTCGCGCAGCACGGTCGCGCGGGCGACGCGGAGATCGACGCCGAGTCCGTCCGCGACCCCTCCGACCAGGGCGAGCGCTCAGCGTTGACCGCGCGGGCCGGGATCCCCGACGCCGCGCACAAGGAGGCCGCCTGGACGTATCTCACCGGAGACGCGGACTTCTCCGCGCAGACCGCCGCCGAGGTGGGCGAGGCCTTCCGGCAGACGACCGACCTGGCCCTGCTCGCCCCGTACCGCGACCGCTATTTCGCGGAACTGCCCGCGGCGTGGAAGCGGCGCAAGAGCTTCGCCAAGCAGGCCACCGCCGTGCGGCTGCTGCCGACATCCGTGATCGACGGGGAACTGTTCGCCCTGCTGGATTCGTTCCTAGATCAACACAAGGACGCCGACGCGGCGCTGGTCCGTTCCGTGCTCGAAGGCCGGGACAACGCAGTTCGGGCGGCCACGTCGCGCGCTGCGGGCATAGACAGGAGTCAGCGATGAGCAGTGGTTCGGGGCCGGGCGTGATCACGCCGGACGGCTGCGCGGTGGATTTCTACGCGCGGATAACGGCGACGGGCGAACCGGAGATCGTGCACGCCGCGATCCCCGCCGGCGCGAGCGTGCTGGAACTCGGCTGCGGCACCGGCCGGATCAGCACGCCGCTGGCCGCGCTCGGCCACCGCGTCGTCGGCGTGGACGAGTCGGCCGAGATGCTCGCGGCGGCGTCGGGGATCGAGACCGTACAAGCCTCGATCCAGGAGCTGCGACTGGCCGAACGCTTCGACGCCGTGCTGCTGCCCTCACACCTCGTCAACACGCCGGACGTGAAACAGCGCACGGACTTCCTAGAAGCCTGCCGTCGCCACCTCGCTCCCGAGGGCGTCGTGATCCTCCAGCGGCACGAGCCCGGCTGGCTGCGCGAGGCCACCGACTTCGAGCACGAAGACGGTCCCTTGCGTACCAGCCTCACCGTGCTCGACCGGCCGGGCCCGGACCTGCTGCACGCCAGGATGCGTTACCAGCTCGGCGATTCCGTGTGGGAACAGGAGTTCACGGCCCAGGACCTGGACGACGAGGCCCTTCCCGGCGTACTCGCACTGGCCGACCTGCGGCTCGACCGAATCCTGACCGAGGACGGCCGCTGGTTCACCGCGAAGGTCTGAGCGGAGCCGGGCACCTTCCCCGGCTCCGCTCGAACCTCACTCACTCAGTACTGAGACTCAGTAGTACCGAATCTCAGTACTGACCCAGCCCCTTGCCGAAGCCGCCGGCCGACTCGACCACCGAAGAGCAGGTCGCCGAGGCGTAGGTCAGGGCGCCACCCGAGCACTCGCTGTCCCGAGTCGCGGACCACATCGAGAGCCAGGCCAGGCCTTCTGTCTTAGCCCAGGCCGCCAGCGAACCGGCGTCGGCGAGAGTGAAGATCTCCGCGCTGTCATCGTTCACACCGATCATCGGGGTGACGGCGATCTTCGCGTAGGCCTGCGCGGTGCTCAGGTTCGTCCACACCGACTGGACCTGCTGCATGGTCGCGGTCGCGGCGTCCTCGGCCAGCGTCGCCATGTCGCCGGGGAAGGAGCTGCCGTAGTCCATCGCCATCACGTCGACGGCGGCGATGTTCGCGTTGTCCGCCTTGGCGTTCTGCAGCAGCGCCACGCCCTGGCTGGTCAGGCCGCTGGGCAGCACCGGGAGCGTGTAAGAGACCTGAAGGCCCGGGTCCTCGCCCTCGAGGATCGCGATGGCCTGGTCGCGCAGGTTGATCGCGCTGGTGTCCGCGATCGCCGCGCCCTCGACGTCGAAGTCGATGTCGGTGAGCGAGTACTGCTTGATCACCGACTGGTACGCGGCCGCCAGCGACGAGGCCGAGGAGCATTCCGACGCGAGCTCGGTGCCCGCCTCGCCGCCGAAGGACACCCGCACGTCGCCGCCCGCGGCCCGCAGACCGGCGATGTCGCTGGTGATCGAGGAGTCAGTGATCGGGGTGACGCCGGCCCATTCCGGCGTGCAGGTGCCGCCGCCCTCGGTGATGAACGCGAGGTTGAAGAACTTCGTGCCCTCGGTCGAGGCCGCGGAGCTGAGGTTGTAGAGCGGGTAGAGCGAGAGGTCGGCGTACGGCGAGAACTTGCCGAAGCTGCCCGAGGAGGTCGAGGTGCCGGTGCTCGTCGCGGTCGGCGACGAGGAGGCCGGGGAGGACGTCGTGACGCTGACGGTCGGGGTAGGCGTCGGCGAGGACGCGGGCGTCGTCGGCGCGGTGCTCGTTCCGCCGCAGGCGCTTCCGTTGATCGTGCAGTTCTCCGGGTCTCCGGTACCGGCGGCCGTGAAGCCGAAGGTGGTGCTCGCGCCGGCCGCCAGGGTGCCGTTCCACGAGGCGTTGGCCACCGTGTACGTCTGGCCGCTCGCGGTCTCCGTGCCGCTCCACAGGGAGCTGATGCTCGTCCCGGACGGCAGCGTGAAGACGACCTTCCAGCCGCTGATGGCCGAGCCGGTGTCGTTGGTGACGGTGTAGGTGCCGGTGTAGCCGCCGGACCAGGCGTTGGCGCTGAACGACGCGGCGGGCACGGCCGCGTTCGCGCCGCCCGCCAGCGCGAAGCCGCCGCCGACCACGGCGAGCGTGGCGCAGACGCCGGCCGCGGTGAGCTTGCCGCGGGTCAGCCGCGGGGCGCGGCGAGGCGCGGACTGAGCGTCCGGGCGGGGGGCGGGAGTAGAGGCGTGAGAGCCCATGAAGGTCCTCCGGTGGATGAGCAGACGGCCGAGGGCCGAGGTCTGTGGTCCAGACCGGTGGGCGCGGTCTGGACTGATTCATCACCGTACTCACCTGCGCGGAGGGTCACAGCCCTCTTTCATTAACCCCGCCCTAAGACCGGCTAAGGCGCGGCCGGGCGGTTCCGGATAAGCGCGATTCCCGGGGCTCGGCGCGGGAGGATTCAACCGCCGACGGCGTATGTGCTGACTTGAGGGGAGGTGCCGTTCCAGGTGGCGATCACCTCGTACACGGTGCCCGCGTCCGACGGGGAGAACTCGACCTCGAGCATGTCCGTGTTGGTCCACGTTCGGGCCGAGAAACCGGCGGCCGGGATCGCCTCGTCGAACGTGGCGCTGTTCGCGTACAGCGTGAGCACGGCCGTGCCGCCGGCGGTGACGTACTGCCGCTCGGTGCCGCTCGACGCGGT
>Ga0073928_10006202_pt1 | contig 16204 bp, 9 predicted proteins | sample PaiPotPPA55metaG_FD_76969 | JGI IMG/M metagenome (GOLD analysis project Ga0073928, IMG submission 76969) | Iron sulfur acid spring bacterial and archeal communities from Banff, Canada, to study Microbial Dark Matter (Phase II) - Paint Pots PPA... ... | reverse complement strand
TTGGCGCTCTGCTCCGGTCAACGTGATTGAGGGTGCGATCCGCAAGGTCTCATCCTCCCGACGGAAGACAAGACACGCCAGTCAGAAATACGATAGGTTAATTATGAGACACTACACTAGCATATACTTGACGACGCTGCAAGCGAAATGTTCTGCCGGCGGCGAATTTTTTTGGGTTGTCTGGTATCGGCGCCGGCGCATCCCCGATGTTGCCGCCGCAATGACGCTTCGTGGCTTCGTGTCCCGACGCTGTCGGGACTTCGCTTCGCGCAGCCTTCGTGCCTCCGTGCCTCCGTGCCCCCGGCGCGCCGGGATCTGCGCTTCGCTCCAACTTCGTCCCTGCCCTTCCCTGTCTTGCCTGGAATTTCCTTCTTGACATGCGGGCTGGCGCTGCATAGGTTGTGGTATTGGGTCGAGTGCCCTCGCCGGCCAGAAGGGTACGCGCGGCGCCGCTCGACTGGCGGACGAGAGTCGAGTTGCACGTCCCGCCCCTCGCCCGCCGGAACAACTCGCTGCACCCGCACATTCATTTCATCGGCGGGTGGCTGGGAGGCCTATATGCGTCGCACCCACGCGCTCGGCGCTCGGTGCCGCAACGGCCGCGATTGCAATCGCGGGTATTGCTGTTGATGGCTCCGCGGAAACGGGAGGGCCGGCGCCGGGCGTCTCATTGCCGCCCGACTTGGCCGCGAAGGCCCGCAAGGCTGAGCGGGCGCTGGTGAAGTGGCTCCCGCTGGCCCAACAGTATCTGGAGTGCCTGGCCCACCACGACGCTCCGGGCCCGCCTCTGATCGAGGGGTTCCGTCGCTTCTTTGCCCTCTGCCAGCCCCTCACCTGTGAGTTCGCCTTCGCGATCGGCGTGAGCGCTAGCGACGTGGGCGATTGCGCCCAGACCGTCTGGCGCGACCTGCTGACGGCGCTTGCGCGTCTTCGCTATGACCCGCGCCGCGGAAAGTTCAGCTCGTGGCTATTCGCCATCGTACGGAATGAAGCGGCGGACCTGGTCCGTCACGCCGGACCGCGGACGGGACCGATTGGGGCGCGGGCCCTGACGGTCCCCGCGCTCATTGACCCCGACCCGCTGCGCGAACTTGAGCAACAGGTCGAGCGCGATTTGCTCGATCAGGCGATGGTCCAGCTCCGCCAGCACGTCTCGATCGACAACTACCAGATCCTTTATCTGCGCCTGGTCCAGGGCTTTTCCGTCCACGACACCGCCCAGGCGATGGGCAAGAGCAACGAATGGGTCCGAGCCCACTCCTGCCGGAGCGCGCCGATGCTCAAGAGGATCATCGAGCGGCTCCGCCGGGCGCGGGAGCGGCCCGCCGGCGGGCCGCCTTAGCGGACGCAGAAGGTTTTTTATTTTTCGCGCAACGGATGGCCAGTTGCTGAGAATCATATATGGATTGTGAGTTATGGACTGTGAGAGCGACGCGTGATTGGAGATGCTGATATGAACAGCAGATCATACAGGTCGCCGGGGCGGGAGCGTCGAGGAAAAGGGCCGTTGCAAGCGGCCCCCGCCGATGCTCGGACGCGCAAGCGTGCGGTCTGCCCGCCAGCGCGGAGCGTCAACGGTTTCACCCTGGCCGAGCTTCTTGTGGTCATCGGCATCATTGCCGTGCTGATCGGCATCCTGCTTCCGGTGCTCAACAAGGCCCGCCAGCAGGCCAACAGTATCAAGTGCCAGAGCAACATCCGAACGATATTGCAGGGTATGTTGCTTTATGCGAGCGCGAACCGCGGGACGTTGCCGATACCGGTTCCGTATCAAGAGCCATCGGTTTATGCTGCCGTGAGGATGATCAACGGGACGTTCCGCTACGACTACACGACTGGCACGCTGCTACCGTACATCGGCCCATCAGCGCACGTTCGCGAGCGGGTGTTCACGTGCCCGTCAGACGGGCCGGATCGATTCGGTACCGTCCGTGACCCTACGGCCATGTCACCGGCGATTGATCCGACGCAGCCGCGGAATTTCAGTTATACCTTTAACGATCATCTCCTTGGCGTGCCGGCGCCGGGCCTACGGGGCGCGCCATGGCGGGGCGTCAAGATATCGCAAATTGTCCACTCGGACCTTAAGCTGTTAGTGATTGAGCAGGAGCACCCGGGATCGCCTTGTGATGAGCCTGTGGTGATCTTCGGTGCGATACCGAGCCGCCCGGACATTGTCACGCTCACGCGAAGGCATCAGGGGAAGGCCAATGTCGGATTCGCCGACGGGCACGTCGAGGGGATCGATGGGCAGGCGACCTTCTCCGCTTCGACCAACACTTATACCGGCAAGATAACGCTGGCCAGGTATGTAAACCTGACATCAGATGCGCCCGGCGCCAACCCATAGCATCCGTGTCCGATGGCTGCGTCGGCTGGTAAGGCGTGAGAGTTTGGAACAGGCAGGCGGGGAGCGAACTGGAGGACGGATCGTCGCCAAAGAATTCGTCGCCGTCGGGTGTTCGCCCGGGGTCACGTCGCTCGGCCCCGGGGAGACTCGTAAGGGACGACTGGAGGAAGGGGGACACTGCACCTTATGTTGCACGGCGACGATAAAGGGGTCGCTGCACGGGCGCGCGGCCGGGTTTGCAGAGCACCCGTACGCGACCTCTGGCGGCGCGCCAAGAAGGGGACGGGGCGCCCCGAAGCAAAGTCACCTGGTTCCGCCGAAACGGAAGTAGCAGCGTCCCTCTTCTACCTCCTGAGCGAGACGGGTGCTCGTAGATCAGTGATAACTCTTCAGGCGAGTCGTCGATCACCAGGATCCGCTCCAGCGGATAGCCCGAACGACGGCCTTTCTTGAGGTTCTTCAGGTAAACCGCTCTTGAAGTTCCGGATGATAACGCTGGAGGCTCTGACAGGTAGACCGTTTCGTCTGGCCCGCCCCCACGCCGCGGCAAAGCGCAAGGAGGGGCGCAGACCCGAATGGAGCGACGCCGCGGATCCTCCGCGCGCAACATCCGGCGCGTCGAGAATCCGCGGCGGCGCTGCGCTCTGCCGGCGGCGCGAGGGAACCAATGTGGAGTCAAATGCGCGCAAGGTCATCGGTCACGAGACAATCCCGTTATGCAACAACAAACGCATCTGGCGGGTCGTGGCGGTGCGGTTCTCTTTTCATAACTATCGAATACACAGTAGGTTATTACCGCTTACTATCCCGTGCGACAACCGTGAGAATATGGGCAATTTGTTGCACAGACTTCGCGAATGGGCGAAAGCATAAATAACGGTAGGACAGTCGGTTGCGCGTCCTGAAATATTGGCTCCCATGCAGCAAATGCAACAACTTTCGCGATTCGGCTCCGGCCATCGGGTCGGATGCCGAAAACGCTGAAAAGTGCGCGATCGCGCACTTTTCGGAATGGATATCATGTTATTGCTGCAAACAATACGTCATGAAGGTGACACTCTCGCCTCCTTCGGGCAGATGCGTCGATTGTGTAGCAAGTATTAGATAAACAGAGTGCGCCGATGAAAACGGCAGCGCGCTCAATGGCGCAAATAACTGTCATAAATAGGCTTAGGATGAACAATCGCCCGCAAGACGCGCTGAAAAGCGCCCCGTGGCGTTGATTGGGCGGCAGCGACGGTCAACTGATGGGCAGCGGCGAGGTATTATCACGTAATACGGAATTGCTCGGAGCTCTCATGTCTTGTTGCGGTCATGGACAACGGCCGGTGAGTCGGCGGGAGGCGCTGAAGCGCTTCGCCAGCGGGTTCGGCATGCTCGGTTTGGCCAACCTGCTGGCCGAGGACGTGATGGCCGACTCTATCGCGGACGCGGCCAATCCACTGGCGGTGCGCCGGCCGATGTACGTGCCGCGGGCGAAGCGCGCGATCTTCCTGTTCATGTCCGGCGGCCCGTCGCACGTGGATTTGTTCGACCCCAAACCGATGCTGGGGCGCGACACCGGCAAGCCGCTGCCGTTCCCGATGCCGGCGCTGATGCGGACCAAGACCGGCAACCTGCTTGGGTCTTCATACAAGTTCAAAAAGCACGGCCAGTGCGGCACCGAAGTGAGCGAGCTGTTGCCGAACATCGCATCCTGCGTCGATGACATCTGCCTCATCCGCTCAATGGTGGCCGACAACATCAACCACAACGGCGCCTGCCTTCAGATGAACACGGGAGAGCAGACCTTCAGCCGGCCGAGCCTCGGCTCCTGGCTCCTGTATGGGCTGGGCAGCGAGAACCAGGACCTGCCGGGCTTCGTCGTGCTCAGCCCGGCCCAGCCGGCCCAGGGAGCGCCGCTTTGGAGCTCAAGCTTCCTGCCGGCGGCGTATCAGGGGACTCTCGTCTCGGACCTGAAGAACCCCATCGCCGACCTGGCCAACGACCGGGTTGCCCGGCCTCAGCAGCGGCGGCAGCTCGATGTCCTCAAGCAGCTCAACGAGCTCCACGAGCAGGCCCGCGAGGAGGACAGCCGGCTCAGCGCCCGCATTGCGTCATTCGAGCTGGCGTTCCGAATGCAGGCGGAGGCGCCGGAGGCGTTCGACATCTCGAGCGAATCGCCCGCCACGCGAAAGCTCTACGGCGTCGATGACGCGGCCACCGAGACCTTCGGCAAGCAGTGCCTGCTGGCTCGCCGCCTCGTCGAGCGGGGCGTCCGGATGGTTCAGGTCTATCACACGCAGACGAGCAAGCGGTCGAGCTGCCAGCTCTGGGACCAGCACGGCAACCTGCACGTGGAACTGCCCAACAACTGCGCCGCCACGGACAAGCCCGTCGCGGGCTTGATCAAAGACCTCAAGGGCCGCGGGCTGCTCGACGACACGCTGGTGATCTGGGGCGGGGAATTCGGCCGCACGCCCACGGCCGAGAACAGCGACGGCCGCGAGCACCACCCCTTCGGCTTCACCATGTGGCTGGCCGGCGGCGGCGTCAAAGGGGGCATCGTCCACGGCGCCACCGACGACTACGGCTGGTACGCCGCCCAGGACAGCGTCCACGTCCACGACCTGCACGCCACCATCCTGCACCTCATGGGGATCAACCACGAGAAACTGACCTACCGCTACAGCGGCCGCGACTATCGCCTCACCGACGTGAGCGGGAGAGTCGTGCGGGAGATGCTTGCTTAGCCTTCCAGGTTCGGCTCAAGGACGCGTGCGCGTGCACGGGCCTGCCGGGTGTGCCGGCGGAAATGCCCGAGGCCGGCCGGAGGCGAGGAAGTTGCGGATTCAAGAGTGGACAAGCCGTCCTCGGCTTGGTGCGGTGCTGGTTTGTGGCGGGCTGGATCGTGGCACGGCCGACTCGGCCGTGGTCCAGGGAGCTTCATTGGCGATTGATGAGCGATTGTGGAAATCACGGTAGCGACACCGGGCTTTCCGCTGTCGCTCAGGTTTACGCCCCGATCAAGACGCCCTCCGGATTTGGCCCAAAAAAGAAGAACTTCCCCTGATTTTCAAAGGAGCACAACTCGATCGCCGAGTGATAATCCTTTGCGTCGAATACTGTCGCCGATTCGTTTCCCAATAGGCCATGGACTGCCTTGAGGTTAAGGCCGACGAAGCGCCTGGATGCTCGCACGTAGCCGTCCGCATTTCCATAACAATCTGCGGCTGCGGCAGGCTCCGCCCTGCTCATCCGCGGACGACGTCGGCCGGCACCATCGTAGGCAGCAGTTGGTAGTCGATGACGACCGGCAGGCCGCTGTGAAACCGCTCCGGCGTCGCCCCGTTGAACCGTTCGCCCAGGTCTTCGACCCACCTGTGCCGCACGCGGATCTCGACGGCCTTCTGGTCCATCCGCACGAACGCGACCAGGGCGCTCTTGAACGGCCGCACTCTGATCCCGTGTTCCCTGAGCGACAGTCGTCCTTCCCGGCTGATCCGTACCCGGTGGGTGATGAGGCTGACCATACGCGGCTCCCTGTTGTCGTGCAATCGGTGTGTCCCGCCCCGCGCTTCGTGGACAGAACGTTAGCCCTCCGGCGGAAGCGTGGCAATCCATCCTCTGATCTGCCTGGAAAAAGATAAGGGGCCGCGACCCCTTAGCTTGGCCCGATCTGCCGCGACTGGCAGAGTTGCGGGCATCGATCCGGCAGCGGATGGCCCGCTCGCCAATCATGGACTACGTGGGCTACACCGCCGATTTGGAGGCGGCTTACCGCCAGATGTGGCGGATGTGGCGCAACGTGGATTTTTAGCAACAATACGATAAATAGTCCCGAAAACTGGGGCATTTTGGGACAAGGTGAGGCATCGGGCGAGTTTTTCTGGCTCCCGGGGGGCGTGCGCTATATATTTCCCCCTACCGGCGGCGATGAACTGGCGGCGCGGCGGGTTCGTGGCAGCGCGGGTTCGCGGCAGCGCAAGGCGAGGAGGGGAGTCTCGTCAGACCTTTTAGGGTGAACCTTTCTCGGGCGTCGTGCAGGGCGGCGGAGCGTCGGTGATGTCGGCGGCGCGGCCTCGTTGTCGCGGCGGCGGAAGCGGGAGAGAGCATTGACAGTTAGCACCACCGAACGCTATTCGCCCGATGACCCGATCCTCGGCGGGCTTCGGCTTACCACGTGGCTGCGGATCGCGACCGTCACCGGTCTGTTTTTGTTGCTGTTCTGGCCCAATCTGTGGCGGCTATGGGGCAAGAGCAATCCGTTCAGCTCCGCCAGCCAGGCCGAGTGGCAGCATGCCCTGTTTATTCCGATCGTCGGGTTGTATTACCTCTACGCCAACCGCGATCAACTGGTTGCCGCTCGCGTGAGGCCGGGGTGGTCGGGGTTGTTCATCACGCTTCTGGGGGTGCTGCTTTATGGGTACGGCATCTGGCCCGGGCAGAACGATTTTATCAAAGACTTTGGGATGGTGGTGACGCTGTTCGGGGTCGTCGCGGTTTTGGCCGGCTGGCAGGTGATGAAAATCACCTGGTTTCCCATCGCATTTCTCGTGTGCGGCATCCCGTGGCCGGGTTTGGTGTATAGTTGGGTCTCCGCACCGCTGCAGCGGCTGGCGGCGCAAGTGGCGGTGATCGCGCTCCAGTTGACCGGCGTCGACGCGGATTGCCGCGGCAATACGATCAACGTGCCCTTGAATGCTCCGCCGTGGCAGCGGCAACTGAACGTCGCCGAGGCCTGTTCAGGGCTCAAGAGCCTGATGACGTTCGTCTCGGTGGCGGCGGCGATCGCGTTTTTGTCTAACCGGCCGCTGTGGCAGAAGTTACTTATCGTGCTGATGGCGATTCCCATCGCCATCTTCTGCAACGTCATGCGTGTCTCCGGCCAGGGGCTGTTGGATCACTATGTCAGCCAGCAACTGTCCGAGAGCTTCGCGCACCAGTTCGTCGGGCTTATCATGTTGATTCCGGCATTTTTCCTGATTCTGCTGGTCGGGTGGGTGCTGGACCAGGTCTTCGTGGACGACGTGCAGGAGAATGCCCGCCTGCAGGCAAAAGTGATCGTGCGGCGTCCGACGCGGGAGAGCCAATGAACGCGCTGTTCCGGTCAGTTCGGCGGCTGCTGTCGCAACGCGACTTCGTGGCGGTGTTCGTCTTGCTGGGCGCCGCTGCCATCAGCCTGAACTTCGTCACCAGTTATCTAAAGCTCCACTACCGGAAGCAGCCTCTGTCGCTAAGGTCCGCGTGGGATGGCCCGCGAGGGATCCCGTCGCGGCTGGGACCGTGGGTCCAAGTATCCAAAGATACCCCAATCCCGCCCGATACGGAGCACGTGCTGGGCACGAGCCAATATCTGTTTCGATGGTATGTAGACACGGAGCAGGTCGGGCCGGACGTCGTCGAGAGGCTCCAGGACATGTCGCCCGATGACCGCGGGGCGGAGTTGGCGCGGATCGAGGAGGCCCAGCCCGACGCGGTGATCAACCTGGGAATTACGTACTATACCGGCCTGGTCGACACCGTGGCGCACATCCCCGATCGGTGTATGCTGGGCAATGGGTTTGAAGTGACTGACTACCAGATCGAGAAGGACCGCCGGTTGGGGAAGTACGCCGACGGCAATGACCGGGAGCTCACGTTCCGGCTCATCAACTTCGACGACCCTACCGGCCGCGGCCGCGGGACGCGCAACGTGGGCTATCTCTTCCACGTCAACGGCCGGTACGAAAGTGACCCGCTGGGGGTCCGCTGGAGCCTTCAGGACCTGCGCGAACAATTCGGATACTATGCCAAGGTCGAGCTCATGACGATCAGTCCCGACTCGCAGCGGGCACTGAAGACGATGGAAGGGTTCCTGACCGCGTTGCTTCCGGAGTTCGAGCGATGTCTGCCCGACTGGCAGGGAAGGTACGCTGCCACGGGTAAATGAACGATGAACCGCCCAGGCGTATGCCGGGGAATACAAGCGTGAATGCGAGGCCCTGACTATGGCCAAGAGAGTTAATTCCAGATTCCTGATCGTGCTGTTTGCGGTAATCGGTCTGATTATCGCTGCCGGCGCCGCGGTGTTCCTCAAGACCCGGCATCCGCCCGAGTACTACATCGCCAAAGGGGACAAGGCGTTGGAGACGGGGGACTACAACACGGCCATCTCTGAGTATGGCAAGGCGCTGAACAAGGATCGCGGCCGGACCGAGCTGTACGTCAAGATTGGGGACCTGTACAACCGGCTGGTGGTGCAGGACCGCGCTTATCTGGGCAAGGCCCACGGGATGTGGAGGGCGGCGGAGGACATCGACCCGACGTACAAACCCGCCTTGGACAGGCTGCTGGACCTGGAGATCGAGCAGGTGAAGTACGGGTACACCGACCCCGAATTGTTCAACGAGCTGCGGGGCACCGCCGAGTTGGAGCACAGAGTTGACCCTAAGGACGAGCGGGCCGCGTCCTATTTCCATATTGCGACGCTGCATCAGTGGATGTTCGGGGCTGCGTTCCCCGCGGCCCAAGTGGACGAGCACGTAAAGGCGCTGGACGAAATGGCGCGGCAGGACCCGTCCAACGCTGACGCCGGATACTACGCTTCGGTGGCTCAGCTCAAGCGGGCCCGCAATCTGAAACTGGATCGGAAACAAGAGAAGGCTTACGCGATGTTCGACCAGGTGGTGGCGCGGCACACGGCGTTAAGCCAGGCCCGGCCGCGAGATCCCGCCGTTCAGATGCGGGCGTACCAGGCGTTTTCCCTCGTGCACGATCTAGACGACCGCGACGATCGCAAGCCAGGCTACGACCAATTCCGGGCCCGGACGGTGGTCGCCGCCAAAGCCGCGGTCAAGGCCGATGATGAGGTTTACGATGACGTGCAGCACTACTACTGCGGCTTCCTGATGGCGTTGGGCAAGCCGCGCACGGAGGTCGAGCAGGCGTACCGCGACTGGGCGACTGCCAAGCCGGCCGATTATCGGGCGAGGCTCGAGCTGGCCGATTTTCTCGGGGGGGACAGGGCACACCGCCCTGATGCGATCCGGCTGCTCTCGAGCCCGATGCCGGCCGACCCTGAGCTGAAGGGGTTTGCCGCCCTCCGCGTCAAAGGGTACGAGCGCGCGGCGCTGATCATCCTCAACACGTTCAGGGCCGAGGACGCCCGCGCCGCAAGCTACAAAGACCGCCAGGCGATGCTCCGGCAGATCGACGCCGACCTGGCCAAGGTCAGCGGCATGGGCTTCGGTGAGGACTACGCTTACGCGAAGCTGCGCGGGAAGGTGGAAATGCTCCACAACGATCCGGTGACCGCGGTGAAGACCTTCGAGCGGGCCCGCAACCTGCTGGGCGGCGGGTTCGATGGAGACCTGTTGTTCAATCTGGAACGCGCCTACACCGTGACCGGCCAAACCGGGTCGGCGGAGGGCGTCATGGATGACTTGGTGAATCACGCGCCCGACTATGCCCCAACCCGGGTGCAATTGGCCGAGCTGTACCTGAATCATGGGCAGACCGACCAAGCTGCCGCGCAGATTGGAAAGCTGGAGGAGCTGTCGGAGAAGCAGCCGGAGTTGAAAGAGGAAGTCGCGAGGCTGCGGGTTGCGATGCTCGGGTTGCAGAAACAGAGCGACGAAGCCAGGACGGAGCTGAACAAGCTGCCGGAGAAGGACCGGGTGCAGCGGCTGAACAAGGGCCAGCTCGCCGCCGCGTCGGGCGACAACGCCGAGGCGGCGCGGTTGTTCCGGCTGGTGCTGAAGGACGACCCGGCCGACCCGGACGCCGTGCGCGAGTTAGTCGCGCTGGACATACGCGACGGGCATAAGGAGCAGGCGCAGCAAATCGTGGTCAACGCCTTGAAAAAGCAGCCGGACAATACGGCATTCGCAAAGCTGCGCGACCGACTGGCGGTTACCACGCCCGAGCAGATGCAGAAGTGGCAGGAGGAGGAGGCCGACAGAATCCCCGACCCGCTTGTGAAGACGCTGCGCAAGGCGCAGCTCGCCATGGCTCGGGCGGCGTCCGACCCCGGCCAATTCGAGGCGGCCCGACGGCTGCTGGACGACGCCGACAACCTCAAGGCCGACGACCCTCGCACAATCGACCTGCGGTACCAGTGGTACCTGCGGCAGGGAAAACTGGATGAGGCTGCGCCATTCGTGGAGCGATCCGCCCGGGCCGGCCTGGACGGGTTGGGCGGGCTGGGCCTGCGGACGCGGTTCGCGCTGGATCGTCACGACGCCGCCGACGCCGTCCGGTGGGGCGCCCAGTTGATCGGCAAGTACCGCGAGTTCGCCGAAAATTGGGTGCTGTACGGCCAGGCGCACCAGCTCGCCGGTCAATACCGCTATGCCAAGGACAACTTCAAGGAGGCCCTCAGTCGCCAGCCTGACAACCTCGAGGCGATGCGCCGCGAGGCCCAATGCCTGGACTCGCTGGGCGATTTCGATGAGGAGCGGCGGGTGATCGAACAAGCGCAGCGGCTGGCGGGGGACAACCCGATCATCCGCGACCTGTCGCTGAATTTCGAGCTGCACCACGGGGACGCCGAGAAAGTCATCAAGATTTGCGAAGACCTGATTCAGCAGGACCCCAATAACGCGGTGCTCTACGCCGCTCTCGGCCAGGCCTATCAGGCGACGGCCAGGATCAAGTACGAGGGCGATCCGGCGATGTCCAAGCAGTTCCTCAATCGCTCGAAAGAAACGTTGACTAAGGGCCTTGAAACGTTCGCGAAGACGCCGGACGCCCGGCGGTTCTATGCTCCGTTGGCCTTGACGCTGGAGTCCCTGGGCGACGTGGCCGGGGCCCAAAAGCTGCTCAAGGAGTTCATCGATCGGCCGGACCAGAAAAACCTCCCTGACGCCCCTCGTGAGCTGGCCCGCTTCTACGACCGCAACAACCGCGTTGCCGAGGCCGACCAGGCATGGCGCGACGCGTATGCCAAGTCCGATCGGAACGTCGACGTGGAATTGGAGCGGGCGACCTTCCTGATGCGGCGCCAGCGGCTGGATGATGCCCTTCGAGTTTTGGAGGACAACCCCTCTGACCCGCGCGTGGTGAGTCAGCGGATTCAGGCAATGCTGACGGGCCAGCGGTTTGTCGACGCGCGAAAGCTGGTCGAGCACGTGCTCGCCAGCGATCCACCCGACGACTCGACCCCGCGCTACTACCGCGGCGTCATCGAACTGGCCCAGGGCGAGCCGGACGCGGCCTGGAAGGACTTCTTGCTCTTGCGCGACCGCGACCCGCAGAACATCCAGTATCGGTTGTGGCTGGCTCGGGCGCTTCGGATCCGGGGGAGTCGCGACGACGCCATCACTGAATTGGCAGCCGCACTAAAGATCGCTCCGTCGCGCCCGGACATCCGGCTGGCGCTGTTGGACGCTTACTCTTCCGGAAATCCCCCGCGGTGGGAAGAGTTCGACGCTGCCGTGCAGGAGGCCATCGCAGATCCGGTGCTGGGCACCGACACGACCTGGCGCCGCGTCTTGGCCCGCGGATTGGCCAAGCGCGCGATATTTGACAGGGCCCTGGCGGAGATACAGGTCGCTCTCAAGGCTGATCCCGGCAGCTATGCGGCGCGGGAAGATTACGTGAACATTCTGGTTCAGGCCCACGACTGGCAGGCCGTCCTGAAGGAGACCGACAAGGAGCTTGCCGAGGGACACAACGAAGGCTTCCTGTACGGCAAGCGGGGCGTGGCCAGAAGCCAGCTCCGCGACCGCGCCGGATCACTTCAAGAGTTCGACGCGGGACTGGCAGCGGACGTCGAGGCCAAAGACCTTGACGGCATTGCCGACATCATCCGGACTATCGCGCAGGTGATCACCCCTGACGAGGCGGCGGCGCGGCTGGATAAGTTCCCTGCCGGCGCCGGTCGGCAAGTCCTGGCCATCGAGCTGGCCATCCTGAAGCGCGATTCCGCCGCGGAGGTTAAAGCCGGCCGGGCGGTCTTGGCCGAGCCGGACGCGAAGCACGACCAGAAGGTGCTGGCCTACCGTGCGCTGGCCGAAGGGTACATCGGTCTCAAAGACTTTCAGCAAGCCAAACAAGCATGGGACCAGTTGCTCAAACTCCGCCCCAATGACTTGGTCGTGCTGAACAACCTGGCTTACCTTGTTGCCGAGGAGATGGGCGACCCCGGGAACGCCAAGCGGTACAGCCAGCAGGCTTACAACCTCGTGATTCGTACTGGCGGGGCGGTCCGTGACGTTTTCGATACTCACGGATGGGTCCTGACGCTCTGTGGTGGCCACGACGCCGAGCAGGGGCTGCAAATCCTGGAAAACCTGGTGGACAATAACAAAGACTTTACCAAAGGCCGGTTGCACCTGGCCAGATCCTACGTTCGACAGACGCGGCCCATGATCTCCAATGCCCAGTCGCAGTTGTCGATCGTTCGTCAGCAAGTCCAACAGATGGAGGACAAGCACTTGGTAATTGATCCGGAACTGAAGGACGGCATCAAACGGGCACAGGACGAAATCAACCGCCAGAACGCGGCGGCGTCGGCGGGGCGGTAACCGTCGTCGGCCCTGTGAATAACGTCGAGCCGGCGGTCGCAACCGCCGGTGATTGTGGTATACTGTGCAGCAATTGGCGGCCGCGAACGCCGGGCGTCCCACACAGTACCCGCCCGGACTTTGATAGCTCCCGGTGTGCCGCCGGCAGGAGTGGACATTATGACGACCCTTCCGCAGACCAGTCCGATGCGCCTCCCAAGGCCCCATCCGTCTCAACTGGCGATTCCGTCAGCCAACGGCCACGCGACGCCCGCGGTCTCCCATGCACCGCAGCAGGCGCAGACCAGCCTCACGGGCGCTGACGCCTGGCGCATCATCCGCGCCAATTTGTGGCTGATCATCGGGCTGTTTGTCGCCGCCGGAGTGGCTGGGTATTTCGTCAATTGGTGGCTCGCCGCCAGGTATGCGCGCTACACGTCTACTGCGCTGATCCGCGTGCAGGTTCCCAGCGAACTGCCGGCTATCGACGACAGCCGCATGCTCATCAGCGACCCCAGCCCCCAGGGCATTGAGGTGGAGCAGCAGACGCAAGCTGCTACCATCATGAATTCCTCGTTCCTCAGCACGCTCATCGAGGATCCACAGAGCCCGATTCGGCAGACCTCCTGGTTCCAGCAGTTTGGCACGCGAATCGACCAGGCCAAGGAAGACCTGATGAAGAAGCTGGATGTGGCGCCTCGTCAGAACACCCGCTTGATTACCATCGCCATGTCTTGTGCTTCCCCGCGCGACGCGGCGGTGATCGTCCGCGAGATCGCCCAGCGGCACATCAATGACCGGAGGCAAAGGATTCAGAACCTGCAAATCGCGAAGAGCTCCGACCTGCAGAACCTGATCGAACGATACCGCGAGGAGCAAAAAAACTGCCGCGACAAGCTCGCTAACTTGGCGCAGGAGCTGTCAAAAAACCTGTATAACCCGGACGGCGGCAGCGGGCTGGACGCGGAAATGAACGCTCTGATCGCCCAAGCGACCGGGGCGGAGCACCAATACGGCGAAGCCAACATGCGGTTGGCGCTGTTCAAGCAGCTCATCAAGGAAGGTCTCCAGCCAAAAGAGCTTCGCGAGTTTGCTCCGGACATTACATTGTCTTTGCAGAGCTACCTGACGGAGCTCGAAACCGACCTCGAGGTGGCCAAGAGCACTTACGCGTCGGACAGCCGGCAGGTGAAGATGCTTCAGTTGCGCATTGACGTGCTTCGGGAGAGGATTGACCAGCTCCAAGGGGCCAACAGGGACCAGATGATCTCCGCGATCCAGAAGGAACTGGAAGCCCGGCTGCAGGTCGCCGCGAACGAGCTGAACGTCATTAACAAAAAGATGCTGGATATCAAGAAGGCCCGCACCGACCTCTCGGCCAAACAGCTCGACTACATCCAGACCAGAGAGCAGGAACGGACCGCCAGCGACCTGCTTCACAGGGCGGAGAACGAGCGCGACAAGCTCGAGCTGTTTATACAGCAGAATAATTGGTCGACGGCGGAGTGGGCCATGCAGCCCGACCTGCCGGAGAACCCCAGCTTCCCCAAGCTTTGGGTCACGATGGGCCTGTCGTTGACGCTGGGGCTGGCGCTCGCCCTGGGCATCGCGTTCTTGCGGGAGATGCTGGATACCAGCGTCCGCTCGCCGCGGGACATCGCCAAGGTCGGGCAGCTCAACTTGCTGGGCCTCATCCCGCATCAGGCCGACGATCCCGAGTCGCAAAGCGCGCGGCTGGCTCTGGCGATCTACGAGGCGCCGCAGTCGATGGTGGCCGAGCAGTTCCGCCAGGTCCGCACCCGGCTGCAACACTCGGCGTCGCTGGACACGGTTCGCAGCCTGCTGGTGACCGGCACTTCGCCGGGCGACGGCAAGACGACGGTCGCCTGCAACCTGGCCGCCGGGCTGGCCCTGAACGGCCGCCGCATCCTGCTGGTCGATGCCAACTTCCGCCGGCCGCAGGTGCACGCCGTCTTCAACCTGCCCAACGACCTCGGGTTCGGCGACGTCCTCAACTCGCTGGACGTGTTCGACGACGCCATTCGCGAAACCGAGGTGCCGAACCTGTCGGTGCTGACCTGCGGCGCCAAGTCGTCCAACCCGACCGAACTCCTCGAGAGCCAGCTCCTGATCGATTTCATCGAGCGGGCGCTGGAGGAGTACGACCACGTGATCTTCGACTCTGGTCCGCTGCTTCTGGTCTCCGAGACCTCCGCCCTGGCCCCGCGCGTGGATGGAGTGGTGACCGTGGTCCGCGCCCGCGGCAACAGCCGTGGCCTGCTCCAGCGCTTGCGCGACCAGCTCCGCCAACTCAAGGCCGAGCACCTGGGCGTCATCCTTAACGCCGTCCGCTCCCAGAGCGGCGGGTACTATGCCCCGATGATCAAGAGCTATTACGCCTACCAGAATTCGTAAGCGGCGTCAGGACCGGCGCCGGCGCGGCAGGGCCATACCGGCGCCCAATGCAAGCACCAGGATCGCCCCGGGCTCCGGCACCGTCGCAAACGCCGCTTCCACGTCCGCGCGGAACGCGGGACTGAATTCGGCCAGTTGGGTCGCGGTGAGTGTCTGGCCATAATGCCGCGCAAGCGTCACCAGATCATCAAAGCCGACGTTCCCATCATTGTTGAAATCCCCGTTGCCCCAGTCCGCATTGCTGCGGCCGTAGTGGCGGGCCAGCGTCACCAGATCATCGAAGCCCACAAATCCCTCGAGGTCGGCGTCGCCGAGAATGGCATAAGCCAGCACCAGGCTATTGGGCGGTTGTCCCGGCACGCCGCCGTCAGCCGAGTCCACCAGGGCGACGGCGTGGGACGCGTCAACCAGGGAGCTTACCAGCGCGCCGCTCGCCAAATAGGTACGGATCGTCGCAAGCGGGCTGGGATTGGCGCCGTAGTCGATGGTCAGCCCGTTGTTGGCGAGATCGAGCTTTCCATTGCCGTTGATCGTCAGCGAGCCGAGGCTGTTGTTGACAGACGGCGAGTTCTTGGGAAAGCTCACCCGGCCGTTGTTGTTGACCACGAGTGCTCCATCACCAGCCAGCGAAGCCCCCGCGGCAAAAGCCAGCGTAGTAATGTCCCCGCCCGAATTTGAATTCACAGTAATGACGCCATGATTCGTCAGCGTGCCGGCGGCGTTGACGGCGCTGTTGTCCAGGATGTTGAACGGCGTGCCAGCGGCGACCGTGACGCTGCTGAGGGTGCTCGTGCCGCTGAGGTTTTGGACCACGCCGCTTCCCGATGCGCTCAGCGTGCCGCCGGCAATCGACGCTCCGGCCTGTAAGTTAACGCTCGACCCGTCCCCTGCGGTAAGCTGACCGCTGCCCGTATTTGTGATCGTGATGCCATTGATGACGAGCCTGCCGCCGTTGGTCGCCTGCATCATGCCG
>Ga0073928_10006201_pt1 | contig 16205 bp, 19 predicted proteins | sample PaiPotPPA55metaG_FD_76969 | JGI IMG/M metagenome (GOLD analysis project Ga0073928, IMG submission 76969) | Iron sulfur acid spring bacterial and archeal communities from Banff, Canada, to study Microbial Dark Matter (Phase II) - Paint Pots PPA... ... | reverse complement strand
TGAAGTCAACGATCTAAGCCTAACTACGTGACTGGCGTCCCTATAGGCGCCCAAGCAACAGAAGCACGATGACGATGATAAGGATGAGTCCTAATATGCCTGAAGGTCGATAGCCCCATCCTCGGCTATGTGGCCAGCTAGGCCAAGCTCCGGCTAGGAGCAGAATGAGAAGAATTAATAGAATTAGCCCCATAATTATACACGTTCGATTTTAGTAACCTAATTGATGTCTCATAAATGTATCGCTAGGATCGGTCCGGCTGCAGTGACTTCCGCTATACTGTTATCGATGAGTTACTGTTGCCTTTGAGTCTCACGAACAACGCTCTCGGATTTCGGAGTGGGGTGGCCCTTGGGGAGTTTTCCAGCTAATGAGCGGGCACAAATTCTAAACCGCAAGTACTGACGCCGTGAGAAACTCAACAACGCGCCGTTCGGACCACAGCTCGCTGCTGCGGGGTCAGATCAACAAATCCCACATGGCCTCCCGATTCCGGCCATTCGAAGAACAGACATCCTCAACCGTCTGCAGCCGGCACCGGCGGGTAGTATTGCGGCGCCTCGCGGCGATCGGTCATGCCATAGTCGCGGATGATGCGAACGCGGCGGTGGCGCAATTCTCCGGCACCGACCCACTTCGGCTTCCAGCGTTCGGCCGGGGCCGCATCTTTCCAGGATACGAGGAGCAGTAGCTTGCCAGGATTGTAGATGCTCTCGAAGACCTCCTGATCGACGATTCCGTCGCAGCTGGTCTTCGGCAGCCCGAGATTGGATGCAAGATCCGTGCTGGCCGGCTTCTCGCCAGCCAGAGGCGAGAGCTCGCTAATCGTCGCCACCTTGCCCCCGCCGGTTTCGGTCTCGTCGAGGCGCTGCTCCCGCAGCGTCTGGCCCTTGGGAACTTCCGTGTCGGCGGTGATCTCGCCGACCCGCAAGTGGTAGTCCTCGAAGACCTCGAGCCGGCCCTTCTGCTGCACCCCGTGGTGAACGCCGAGCGTGCGCCAGCGGATGACCGCCTTCTCGTCGCGCCAAGTGGAAAGCGAGAGGACGCGACCTACGGTGCGCTCGCTGGCGAAGCGCTCATTGTCGATGAAGCCGTCGATCTTCTCGAGTTCGGGTTTCAGGAATTTGGCGAGGTTAAGATACTCGTCGAACTGTTCCTGCTTAGGCTGGACTTCGAAGATTACGACGAACATTTGGCTTCTCCTTGGTGTCGGGGTGTGTCAGGCGCGCGATGACTCGATCGGGCAATCGACGCCGCTGAGGAAGGCCTGCGTGTGGCGGTAGAGCGCATGACGATTTTCTTCGAGATGCATAAGATGCGTGGCGCGGCTGATCTTGACGTCGCATTTCATGGGAGACCTCTTGAGCGCATCGAAGAGCCAGTGCGCATCGGCGTCGGTAGTGAGGCTGTCCCATTCACCACGGATGATGGTCAGAGGCGCCCGAATAAGGCCAGGGTCGTAGCCGAGATCGCCCGCGTCGGCGGCGGCGATGTCCTGCAACGGCCCGCTCGGTGTCTTTACGCTCGCCGGCGAGCGAGTCCGACTCTCCGGGTCCGTGTCCAAATAAAGCGGTCCCCATTCCTCGAAGTGGTGCTTCGAGAGAACAGCCGACTCGCCCGATGGAACTTCCGCGGTGAATCGGTCCCACTGGTCCTTGAGCGAGACGAGACGCCAGGCAGGAAAGCTCTGCTGCTCCACCTTTTTCCGGCGCCACGTGATCGGCCCGAAGAACACGAGCCGCTCGACCAGATCGGGGCAGTTTCCAGCAAAGCGGCCGGTCGCGATTGTGCCCCAGGAATGCGCGATGATCGAGATTTTCGGCCCGCCATGATGGTCGCGAATGAAATGGACCGCTCGCTCGATCTGCCGACTCGCGGCTTCGGCGCGACCGAGCGCAGGGTTACGCTTGGCGGAGACGGCCATCTCCGGATAGGGATCTGAGGCGCCAAAGCCTTGAAAATCAAGACCCCATACGTGGAACCCGGCATCGGCCAGCTCATCGCGCCAGGAGCGCCCATCGAAGCGGTGAGCGATCGACAGGGCCGACGGGAACGTCGCGCCGTGGACGTAAAGAGCGACCTTCGATGCGTCCGTCTGTCGCACGTTGGGCGGCAAATAGCGCAGGAATAAAGTCAGCCCCTGCACCTCACCGGGGATGCGAAAGTGTTCCTCCTTCGGGTCGAGCTTTGGGGTTACAGCACCATGCCGCTCATCGTTCGCGATTACCACAGCAACTACCCTATAAAGTCCTTCCCATTGCAGGTCAAAACTATCCTTTTCCGCTATCGCATCGAGGCCGGAGACCATGCCAATACTTCTGAGTTGGCTAGCTATCTAAGCAACGCTGTTTTCTGACCTGATGCTGGGTGAGGCAGCGAAGCACCTAGAATCATCACGCGACCAAAAATAAAAACGTCGACTTAGCCGGGCGGGGTGTACATTGGGGGTTGTATGAAACAAAAGAAGACGGCTAACGCTCGATTCTATTCGGAGCGTAGGCAAACCGACAGCTGGGTGGTTGTCGAACTGACCGATATTAAAGTCCTTGCAGACGACGGGGACGAAAAGCCTTTTGGTAAACTGTTTTTGAAGTGGGAAGGGGGGCTCTCGGAAGGGCCGGACGGATGGACCGAAACCTGGAACCATTATCTTGATCACCTTTCAGGTGAACGAGAGGACATCGCCTCGAGATCGCCCGATCCCGAGCTGATGTTAACGGCGATCGACGACATTTGGCGTCAGGCTAGGGTCGCAAAGCTTCTGCCCGCTGAACCTCCGCTGAGATGAGGGCTTTCGGTTTGGGCATCAACTATTTAATCGTCTGATGGGCCAAAACTAGTTTTGGATTAGAGCGGATTCGGATCCGCGATGGCTTGTCAATCACTCTTGTCGGTAGTCATACTCGAAAACAACGGCAATACGTTGAGAACGGTATGGGAGAAACTCAGCGAGCTCGCCGAGAATGGCTAATCCCAGATCGTGAGTTTTCGATTATGGCAGAATCTGAATTAGAACGGAGATGCAAGAAAGTCTCAATGACTACAGGCGAGACGATCGCACAAAAGCGAAGTCCTTGAGGCTCTTGGCGGCTAGTTTTGCTGACACGTGGATTGGAAAACCACCGCACCGCGTCTTATACCACTGCTCCACATCCCAAACGCGAAGCGGTCGAGTGGTAGCTCTAAGAAAAGACTACCAACATGAGTACGTTTTCATTTTGGACAACGCCTTAAATCAGCCCGGTCATGGTTACATACTTTTTAAATAAGAAAGTGATCGGCACAGCTCTGCCAACAGGGCTGGTGGGACTCAGGAGATGTTTTCTTTGATTCTCAAGTTTCAAAGACAACTTCACTCAATGAGAGGCGAGTCAGCCGCTCGTTAAGCTGGATCCCCGGGATTTTGCGGCCACACCAGGATTTGACAAAGTGACCCTTCCGGTTGGTAAGCGACAAAAAGCCGGTTGGCCGAACGACGACCCCATGCGGCTAGGCGGACAGTTCTTTACCATACGTAATGAAGACGGTAACACGTCGAAAAGGGTATGGAGAAAATCTTGCCAGGCGATCCGATAGTTAGTTTCCAAATGAACAAGCCTTTTTGGACTAAGACAGCTGACATTCAGCTAAATGTCGAGACCGCAGGTAATGATGAGTAGCGAAACCCGATCCAATGTCGGTACGATTATTTCGGTACGCGGCAGTGTCGTCGACGTTTGGTTCGCGAATCATCTGCCTCCCATTAATTCGTTGCTACACACGGGCAGAAACGAACAAATTGTCATCGAGGTTTGGGCGCAGTTGAGCGCGCACGCTGTGCGAGGAATTGCATTAACCCCTACCCAAGGGCTCGCCCGCGGTATGGCGGTAACGGACACAGGCGGCCCTTTGAAAGCTCCGGTGGGGAAAGGGATTCTCTCTCGCATGTTCGACGTGTTTGGCAACGTCATCGACCGGGGCGAAACGCTCTCGGACATCGAGTGGCGATCGGTCCATCGAATGCCTCCGTCTTTAGCGGAGCGTTCAACCAAATCCGAAATCTTTGAAACCGGGATCAAAGCTATCGACGTGCTAGTGCCGCTGGAACGCGGCGGTAAAGCAGGCCTTTTTGGCGGAGCAGGCGTGGGTAAGACCGTCCTGCTGACAGAGATGATCCACAATGTGGTCGGGCATCACGACGGCGTCAGTATTTTTTGCGGCATCGGCGAACGTTGCCGCGAAGGTCAGGAACTTTACCAGGACATGAAGGAAGCAGGTGTGCTGCCCAACATGGTAATGATCTTCGGACAAATGAACGAGCCGCCGGGAAGCCGCTTCCGCGTAGGAAACGCGGCGCTCACGATGGCCGAATATTTTCGGGACGACCAACATCGCGACGTTCTTCTGCTCATCGATAATATTTTCAGATTCATTCAAGCGGGCTCAGAGGTTTCCGGACTCATGGGACAAATGCCCTCGCGTCTCGGCTATCAGCCTACCATGGGGACCGAGCTCTCCGGATTGGAGGAACGCATCGCCAACACCGCAACCGGCGCCATCACCTCCATCCAGGCCGTCTATGTTCCGGCAGACGATTTCACCGATCCGGCCGCGGTGCATACCTTCTCGCATCTCTCCGCTTCCATCGTGCTATCCCGTGATCGGGCCAGCGAAGGACTCTTCCCGGCCATCGATGCGCTTCAATCGAGTTCAAAAATGGCGACGCCCGGTATCGTAGGTGAACGGCATTACAACCTGGCGCAGGAAATTCGCCGGACCCTGGCCCAGTATGAGGAACTCAAGGACATCATCGCGATGCTGGGGCTTGAGCAACTTTCCTCGGAAGACCGGAAGGTTGTCGCGCGTGCGCGCCGGCTGGAACGGTTTCTCACCCAACCCTTTTTCACTACCGAGCAGTTCAGTGGAATCAAAGGAAAAGCCGTGAGCCTGAAAGATTCGCTCAATGGTTGCGAACGCATCTTGAAAGACGAGTTCGAAGAGTACCCGGAAGGCAGTCTTTACATGATTGGTGCGATCGATGAAGTGAAGAAGCCTGCTGCATCCAAACAAGCTAAGAAGGAGGCCCCTCGTGCCGCCATCGCGCCTGCAGCTTAAGATCCTACTGCCTTCTCGTATTTTTGGCGAGATAGACGGTGTGACGCGTATCGTGGCGCAAACCCGACAGGGCTCGTTTGGCATCCTGCCGCATCGGCTCGACTGCGTGGCCGCGCTAGCACCAAGCATTCTGAGCTATGCCACCGAAACAGGGGGCGACGTCTATGTCGCCGTCGACGAAGGCGTTCTGGCGAAGATGGGCGCCAAGGTGCTGGTTTCCGTACGTCACGCGATCGGTGGCGCTGATCTCGGCCGGCTGCGCCAAGCTGTCGAGCGGGAGTTTCTGACGCTGGATGATCGGGAGAAAAGCGTGCGAACAGTCTTGGCACAATTAGAGAGCGGAATAATCCGTCGCTTTTCGGAGTTTCATCATGCGTAAAAATTCCGAAACGACATCCGAAAGCCGCGAAGCTGCTTTCAGCCGGAAAGTTGGCACGCTCGAAGCCCGAAAACTCAAAACGAAGCGTCGAGGCGTGCAGGGCATTTGGTTTGGGCTCGGGATGTTTGGCTTGATTGGCTGGGCAGTGGCCATTCCAACCCTGCTGGGAGTTCTGCTTGGCATCTTTATTGATAAGCAGTACCCGGGAACTCATTCCTGGACGTTGTCGTTGCTCATCATGGGCTTATTCATGGGGTGCCTAAATGCCTGGCATTGGGTCGCCAAAGAAGAAAAGGCCATTCGAGAGGATGAGGAGAAAAAAGATGAATGAGGTTGCCGTTCTATCCGTAAATCTGTTGGCGGGCATTTTGATTGGTGCGTTTTTCTTCGGCGGTCTTTGGTGGACGGTGCAGAAGAGCCTCACCTCGAATAATCCGGTCTTGTGGTTTTTCGGCAGCACGCTGCTGCGTACAGCTTTTGCGATGACTGGATTCTATTTCACCGCGCGCGGTGACTGGCGAAAGCTCCTGGTCTGTCTGCTCGGATTTGTCATCGCACGTATCGTAATCACTCGGCTCACACGGACGACCAAGAAAGGAATCCATGCGCCTTAGTACCGACCAAATTGTCTTTTGGCAGCAAGGCTTCCTCAAACTCAACGCGACCATCGTCTATACCTGGGGCCTCATAGTCGTGCTGGCAGTTGGCTCGAAACTGATCACGCGTCGACTCACCGCGGGAATATCCATTTCGCGTTGGCAATGTGCGTTGGAAATCCTTGTCCTCGGCATAAAGAAACAAATTGAAGAGGTCGGGTTGAGACGACCAGAGAAATATCTAGGCTTTGTCGGCACTCTTTTCCTGTTCATCGCCATCGCCAACATTTTCACGATTTTACCAGGATACGAACCGCCGACAGGCTCGCTTTCGACGACTGCGGCCCTGGCTCTCTGCGTGTTTGTGGCCGTGCCGTTCTACGGCATCAAGGAACGTGGGCTGGGCGGCTATCTCAAATCTTACCTGCAACCGACCGTGATTATGTTGCCCTTTAATATCATCAGCGAGTTTTCACGGACGCTGGCGTTAGCCGTCCGGTTATTCGGCAACATGATGAGCGGAACGATGATTCTCAGCATCCTGCTGATCGTCACCCCTTTCCTTTTTCCCGCGGTGATGAGCGCGCTCGGCCTCCTGACCGGCATGGTCCAAGCCTATATTTTTAGCATTCTGGCTCTGGTTTACATCGCGGCCGCCACCGGTACCGAAGACGGGCCAGCCGAGAACAAGACATCCTAACCAAGGACAAAATATGGACAATATGACTATCATCGCGTCTGCATCGATCCTCTCCGCCGGGCTCACCATGGCCATCGGCGCCGTGGGGCCAGGACTTGGGCAGGGTCGGGCCGTGGCAGCGGCGCTAAGCGCGCTAGCCCAGCAGCCCGATGCCTCTTCAACCATCACGCGAACATTGTTCGTGGGGTTGGCCATGATCGAATCGATGGCGATCTATTGTTTCGTTATTTCGATGATTCTCATCTTCGCTAACCCTTTTTGGAACCACGTCATCACCCAGGCGGCAGGGAAGTAAAACATGATCATCGATTGGTTCACGGTTGCGGCACAGGCGGTTAACTTCCTGATTTTGGTGTGGCTGTTAAAGCGATTTCTGTACAAGCCCGTCCTCGCGGCGATCGACGAGCGGGAAAAACGGATTGAGACGCAACTTCAAGATGCAGAAAAGCGAAAGGCGGAGGGCCTACAGGAGCAAACCGCTTTCAAGCATAAGAACGAGGAATTCGATCAACAACGCTCCGCGCTGTTCCTCCAAGCCACAAGTGCGGCAAAAAAAGAGCGCGAAAGACTCCTCGAAAGAGCACGCACGGATTCTGAAGAACTGGGTTCTAAGTTGCAGAAATCCGTATACGCCGAACTCGAGAACTTGAACGGGAAAATTGGAACGCTCGCCCTACAGGAAGTCTTTTCCATCGCTAGAAAGACTCTTGCCGACTTGGCGGACGTGAGCCTTGAAGAGCGCATGACGGACGTCTTTATCCATCGTCTTCACGACATGAATGAAAAGCAAATAGAGCAGCTAAAGGCGGGTTCGCCTGCGTCGTCGGGAGCTGCCCTGGTGCGCAGTGCGTTCGAGCTTGCCTCTCCGCAAAAAACGGCGATTGAGGACGTCTTCAAACCAATCTTCGGCGAAGGAACCCAAATTACATTTGAGACCAGGCCCGATTTAATCAGCGGGATTGAGCTGACCGCGAATGGGCAAAAGATCGCTTGGAGTATCGCGGATTATCTGACATCGCTCTCCAGCTCGGTGGACCGCTTGCTGAAGCCCAAATTCGATCCTGAGCCTGTCTCCCAAAAGGCTCTACCCATACCCCTGCCCCATGCCGCCTGATTCCTTGCTCACCGTTGTCGATCGCTCTTTCGCAGGAATGAAACAGGCGAGAGAAGCGTTTGTACCCTCATTCTCCGCCCACGAGACGGGTACGATCACCACGGTCTCGACGGGCATTGCGACGGTCGTCGGGCTGCCCAGCATCGGGTTTGAGGAATTAATTCGGTTCCCTGGCGATCTCTATGGCATCGCCTTCAACGTTGACGAAAAGGAGATCGGCGTCGTCCTGCTTGGCGATTGTTCGCACCTGCAGACGGGCGATCAAGTTGAGCGCACTGGCCGCGTGATGGATGTGGGTGTCGGTGACGAATTGCTGGGCCGGGTGATTGATCCGCTCGGAAGGCCACTGGATAACAAAGATTCCGTTGCCACACGAAAGCGCCTTCCCATCGAACGTGATGCCAAAGCAATCATGGATCGTGCGCCGGTTACTGTCCCCTTGCAGACGGGGATCAAGGTCATCGACGCTCTGGTTCCAGTGGGTCGGGGTCAACGCGAGCTGATTTTAGGTGACCGCCAGACGGGAAAGACCGCCATCGCCCTCGACTCTATTCTGAACCAAGGCGATCAGAACGTGCTCTGCATCTATTGTGCAATCGGCCAACGCGCTTCTGCGGTGGCCAAGGTTATTGCCGAACTTCGAACGGGCGGCGCAATGGACTATACCGTCGTTATGGTCAGCGAAGGCAACGATCCTCCTGGGTTGGCCTATATCGCGCCGTATGCCGCGACCAGCGTCGCGGAACACTTCATGGAAGCGGGGCGCGACGTTCTCATTGTTTACGACGATCTCACGCAGCACGCGCGCGCCTATCGCGAGCTTTCTCTTTTGCTTCGGAGACCACCTGGTCGCGAAGCCTTTCCTGGCGATATTTTCTACATTCATTCACGGCTGCTCGAACGGGCCACGCATTTGCGGAAGGAACTGGGTGGCGGTTCGCTCACGGCCCTGCCGATCATCGAAACTGAGGCGCAGGATATCGCCGCCTATATCCCGACCAATCTCATCTCCATCACCGACGGCCAGCTCTACCTTTCGCCCACACTCTTCGAATTGGGAACGTTGCCGGCTGTTGACGTGGCGAAGTCCGTTTCCCGCGTCGGGGGAAAAGCCCAACTTGCAGCCTATCACGCCATCGCCGGAAATCTTAAGCTGGCTTATTCTCAATTCGAGGAGCTTGAAGCCTTCTCCAGATTCGGTTCCCGCCTGGATGAAACCACTCGCAAGATAGTGAACCACGGCCAGCGTATCCGCGCCTGTCTCAAGCAGACGGAATGCGCGCCAGTATCTGTGGTTGAACAAATCAGTGTGCTTCTGGCGCTGACCGAGGACCTGTTCGATAGCGTTCCGCTCGGCCAGATGCGAGAAGCAGAACGGGCTCTTGGCGCAGCCTCAATGCAGATTGCGCCGGACATGAGAGAGCGTTTCGTTTCCGATCATAAACTTAATGACGCGGATCGAGAAGCGGTCCTGGAAGTCGCTCGCCAATCACTGGCGCCATTTCAAAAGAAGGCATGAGTGATACCCAGGTTAGTCTGCGGCGCAAAATCGATGGAGCCGTGAAGCTCGAATCCGTCGTTCGCACGATGAAGGCCGTAGCCGCTTCCGGCATCGGTCAATATGAAGCAGCCGTGCGTGCGCTGGCCGATTACGAACTTTCCGTGAAGCTCGGCCTGAGTGTCTGTTTCCGCCAAGCGGGACCTTTTGCCGCGCATTCGAGCAGCGAGACAGTCGGGGGAGTTGTCGGTGCGATCGTCTTTGGCTCCGATCAGGGATTGGTTGGACAATTTAACGAAACCATGGCGGAGTTCGTAGAGAAGTCGCTGGAAACGTTGCCGGGTGAAAAGAGAATATGGGCGGTGGGCGAACGCCTTTATGCGCGTTTAGCAGACGCAGGTCTTCCGTTGGCCGGCAAGTTTGCCGTTCCGAGTTCTGTCAATGCGATTACGTCGTTGGTCAGCCGACTTCAAGTGGCCAGTGAAGAACAAGGAGCTGGCGGGTGCGCACAGGTCTATGTCTTTCATCTCCGGCCCATGTCCGGCGCACTTTGTGAGCCGGTACGCCAGCGCTTGCTGCCGCTTGACCAACAGTGGCAAAAAGACCTCGCTGAAATTCACTGGCCGACTAAGAGTCTGCCGGAACTCTTCGGACATAACGAAACGACGTTGCGCGCTTTTATCCGCGAATATCTTTTCATCTCGCTCTTCAAAGCCTGTGCCGAGTCTTTAGCCAGCGAAAACGCAAGCCGTCTCGCGGCCATGCAGCGCGCGGAGAAGAATATCGATTCGTTGTTGACCAACTTGAACCGAACCTTTTATCGGCTACGCCAAAGTTCGATTGACGAGGAACTCTTCGATGTGATTGCCGGATTCAATGCTCTCTCGCAAAAAGCGGCCTCCACTTGGGCGCGGTAAGCCTAGTGTCAGGTGCATTTAAGAGAGGGAAAGCGCACCGGAGAGATCGGCCAAATCTTGAGTTCACCGGAAAGCTCTTGCGGACTCCCTGGAACGTAGTATGCTAAGTCCAACACGGAGGCACCGTGTCATCTTGGAGCGGTCGGCACCAAGAGTTCTTAACAGAGTCCGCCTCTCGGCGCTCATGCTCTGTTTAATTACGCCAGAAGCCGGATCCTTCGTCATACCTAGGGGCAACGCTAACCCCGTGGATAAAGAGTATGAGAAAAGCTGATTTAACGCGGGCACAACCAAAGAGCCTCCAGGTAAAAAACGACAAGTAACTAATTGAAAGACATTATGAAATTTTCATCTCTACACGATCTCTACCTTGAGCAACTCAAAAATCTGCACAGCGCAGAAACGCTGCTGATAACGGCATGGCCGAAAATGGCCAATGCAGCAACCACGCCGCAATTGAAGTCTGCTTTCACCGCACATTTGAGGGAAACAAAGGAACAGTTGGTGCGCCTGAATAAAATCAGCACGAAGCTAGGCAAACCTTTCACTGGTCACACCTGCGCAGCGATGAAAGGCCTTATTGAAGAGGGTAGCGAGTGGATGGCAGAGAATGCCGCACCGCAGGTCATGGATGCCGGTCTCATCGCGGCAGCACAGCGTGTGGAACATTATGAAATGGCTGGATACGGCACTGTTCACAACTTTTCTGAGCTGTTAGGTGAAAAAGAGGCAGCTGGACTCTTAGCCGAAACTCTACAAGAAGAAAAGGCGGCTGACAAACAGCTGACGGCTTTAGCCAAATCAATCGACGTCGAAGCCAAAGTGTGACCCGTCACACCGCAGAACACGGTTCCAAGTAAGAATTTGTACTGACTGAATAAAGGCGGCGCTCGACGCCGCCTTTCCTTTTTAGCGGGAGCCAGCCACAGCTGTCGCTTCGGGTCGCCCCTTAGTCACGCCGTTAAATAGACGTAAGACCTGTTAACGAAATTCAGGATGCATCGATCCGCAGCTCCTCGCCCTGGTGAAAACCTCACGATTTTGGCGGCGCAATCAACGGGGTCACCAGCCGTTCTGTCACTGACCATGCCTCTTCGAACTCTTCGATGGCCGACTCTATATCGGCGGCCGGCGCACCATAGCGGACCCTTTCTAGTAAGTTGACTTTAGCTTCCCGGAGATACTCGAACGCCTGGAAAGCTTTGTGCCGTTCTTCGGCATCCATATTAGAAATGGTTGACATAGTCCTAACGTTAAGGCTGTCAGAACTTCGCGGCAAGGGCGTGCGACGGATAGGAGCAATAGAGCGCAACCCAGATGCACCAACCGGCCAGCTAGCGTGATATCAATCCGCGATCCTGTCATATTCGTTCTGATGCTCGACTCTTGTCATACGCAAAGGTAACGGCAACATGTTGATAAGAGTATGCGTGCTGGCAATCTAACCCGTTGAGATTCATCGCGTCTGCTATGCCGTATTCCGCACCTAACTGGAGGCCGTGACATAGAAGCACCAAAAATGACCGCAATTGGCGAAAAAGTGCTCGCTGTTGATAACCTAGGCGCCCACCTATCGTGTAATCGTCCGAATCGGATTCCCAAGGTACCGAGGCTCGTTCCAAACCTTAAAGTTCGGAGAAAAGAAGCCTTTGGCCTAATCCGGAGAAAGTGATCTAACTTCCCCGGTCTTCAATCCTATCGCCCCAAGTTTGTTCGGGCTTGAGGTCTGCCGACTCGGTTGCGTGCTCCAATGAGCTAACAATCTTCTTTTTCTCTTCGTCGACGGAGGCCTTGCTTTCGGCCAACGTGCCGTCCAGATCAAAAACGATGAGCTTTTTCAAAGACTTATGAAGCCTCCGGTAGCGAAATTTCCAGCAAGCTGACTTCAACGAGCGGCCGGCAAGAACATGCTCCAACTACGGCCGGCAGAAGCAAAACGTCTCCTCTATCGAAGCCGTAATTGGCGTCGCCGTGCTCCAACCGACCCTCGCCGTCAATGCATACAAGTATGCGGGGCGTATCCGCGGCTCCGACTGTGAACGGAGCTTCTCCGCCGATTCGCCACACGCCGAAATGTTCACATAGAAAGAGTCGCTCTCGCTTGTGCGTCTTCAATTTCTCTACTACCGGTGCAACCGGACCGATGGCAACTTGCGTAAAATCAATGCAAGCCAGCGCTTGATCGACCTGCAGAGGCCGGCGCTGCCCAGTCTCGGGATCGACGTGGTCCCAGTCGTAGAGACGAAAGGTCACGTCGCTGTTCTCCTGGACTTCAAAAACCACAGCGTCGCTCAGCGAGTGCACGGTACCAGATCGTACCAAGATAGCGTCACCAGGCTTTGGCGTGAAGCTCGCCAGATGGTCCTCTAGGGTTCCATTGGTGATCGCCTCACGCAGAGTTTCTGCCGTGTTGCCTGGCTTCAGGCCTGCATAGATACGGCTTTTTCGCCCCGCTTCCAAGACAACCCATGCTTCGGTTTTCCCGGTCTCGCCCGGTGGAATAAGATCAATATTTGCGTCTGAGGGATGTACCTGAATCGAGAGCGTCTTACTCACGTCGAGAAACTTTAGAAGCAGAGGGAACCGAGGAAAGCGCCCGGCCAGCTTTCCCATTAACTGCTTCGGCGATTGCTCCAACAATTGCGCGATAGTAGTTCCTTTGAGCGGTCCGTCAGCGACGAGGCTGGGATGGTCATCGCGGTCGCTGAGTATCCAAGCTTCGCCAATCGAGCACTCCTCCGGCAGTGGAGCGGAGAGCAGATTGGCCAGACGCCGGCCACCCCAAAGTCGATACTGATAGATCGGTTTGAATCGAAGTGGATAGAGAGGTATTCGATTCATAGCTCGCAGGCCAGCAGGCCCTTTTCGCCGGCCAGCAACGTCCCAACGGTCAACAGGCTCTCGGACCTCACTTGGGGTTGCCCCATTTCCAGTCCCGAATTTCCGGCAAGTCTTGGCCGTGCTTGTCGATGTAGTGCTTATGCTCGACTAGCTTGTCCTTGAGCTGCTGCCTGAGGTAGATGCCCTTTTCGCCGGTCTCCGGTACGCGGTCGATGGTGTCCATCACTAGATGGAAGCGGTCCAGTTCGTTCAGCACCGTCATGTCGAAAGGTGTAGTGATGGTGCCCTCTTCTTTGTAACCGCGGACGTGGATGTTGCCGTGGTTAGTGCGGCGGTAGGTCAGCTTGTGGATGAGTGACGGGTAGGCATGGAAGGCGAAGATGACCGGCTTGTCTTTGGTGAAGAGTGCGTCAAAATCCATGTCACTCAACCCGTGCGGATGCTCGGTGTGCGGCTGCAGCTTCATGAGGTCGACGACATTGACCACCCGAATTTTCAGGTCGGGTAGATGCTCGCGCATAATAGAGACGGCAGCGAGGGTCTCCAGCGTGGGCACATCGCCACAGCAGGCCATGACCACATCGGGTGCAGTCGCCTGATCGTTGCTGGCCCATTGCCAGATGCCGATGCCTTCAGTGCAGTGCTTGACGGCGGCGTCCATGGTCAGCCACTGCGGCGCCGGATGTTTGCCCGCGACCACAACGTTGACGTAATGGCGGCTGCGGAGGCAATGGTCCATCACCGATAGCAAACAGTTTGCATCCGGCGGAAGGTAAACCCGCACGACCTCAGCCTTCTTGTTCACGACGTGGTCAATAAAACCGGGATCTTGGTGGGTGAAGCCGTTGTGATCCTGGCGCCAGACATGAGAGGCCAACAGGTAATTCAACGAGGAGATCTTCCGCCGCCACGGCAAGTGCGACGTCACCTTCAGCCACTTGGCGTGCTGGTTAAACATTGAATCGACGATGTGGATAAACGCCTCGTAGCAGTTGAACAGTCCGTGCCGCCCAGTGAGTAGATAGCCCTCGAGCCATCCCTCGCATTGGTGCTCGCTGAGCATCTCCATCACGCGCCCCGTCGGCGCGAGAAATTCGTCGTTTCGCACCGTGGTGGCTTCCCATTGGCGGTTGGTCACTTCAAAGAGAGATTCCAAGCCGTTGGAGAGCGTCTCGTCAGGACCAAAGACCCGGAAATTCCGTTGATCGCTATTCAGCTTCACCACATCGCGGAGAAAAGCCCCGAGCACGTGCGTATCGCCGATACCGCACACCCCCGGCGAGGGCACGTCGACCGCGTATTCGCGGAAATCCGGCATCCGCAGGTCACGCAGAAGAATACCACCATTAGCGTGAGGATTCGCGCCCATGCGCCGTTCGCTTTTGGGCGCAAGTTCGGCCAATTCCGGTTTCAGTCGCCCCTGCTCATCGAAGAGTTCCTCCGGCCGATAGCTCCTCAACCAGTCTTCCAAAAGCTTGAGGTGTTCGGGATGGGCGGCAGGGTCGGAGATCGGCACCTGGTGAGAACGGAAAGTGCCTTCAACCTGGCGGTCATCGACGGTCTTCGGCCCCGTCCAGCCCTTGGGTGAATTCAGGACGATCATCGGCCAGCGCGGACGCGCGAAGTTGTCGTTGAAGCGAGCGTCCTGTTGAATTTTTTTTATCTGCTCCACCGCCGTGTCGAGCGTCGCGGCCATGGCCTCATGCATCAGCTCGGGGTCGTGGCCCTCCACGAAGTAAGGCGTCCAACCATAGCCACGGAGCAACTGCTCCAATTCCTCACGGGTAATACGCGCGAGGAGGGTTGGGTTGGAAATCTTGTAGCCGTTCAGATGCAGGATCGGCAACACCGCGCCGTCAGTGGCCGGATTGAGAAACTTGTTGGAATGCCACGCCGTCGCCAGCGGTCCCGTCTCTGCCTCGCCATCACCGACGACGCAGGCAACAATCAGATCGGGATTGTCGAATACCGCCCCGAAGGAATGGCTGAGTGAATAACCCAGTTCGCCTCCCTCATGGATTGACCCAGGGGTCTCCGGCGATGCGTGGCTCGGAATTCCTCCGGGAAATGAAAACTGAATGAAGAGCTTCCGAAGCCCGGCCTCGTCCTGGCTGATGTTGGGATAAATCTCGCTGTACGTGCCCTCGAGGTAAGTGTTGCCCACCACCGCCGGGCCGCCATGACCAGGGCCCGAGACGTAAATCATGTCGAGATCGTATTTCTTGATAACCCGGTTCAAATGCACGTAAATGAAGTTCTGCCCGGGAGTCGTTCCCCAGTGTCCGAGCAACATGTGCTTCACATCCGCGAGCGTGAGAGGCCGCTTCAGCAACGGATTGTCGTAAAGATAAATCTGGCCAACAGAGAGGTAGTTGGCGGCTCGCCAATAGGCGTCCATCTTGGCGAGCAGTTCGGGTGTCAACCTCTGATCCATTTTCCCGAGCGGTTCCGGTGTTAACAGCCTATTCGTTACATTCATTTGGCTTGTTGTCATCATCGTGTTCCTTATTCAATTGTTAGACCCAAAATGCGGCAGACCATGCTCGCGATTACCCATTCCTCGTCCGTCCGAATGACGCGCACAGAGATCCTACTGGTTTCCGAGGAAATCACGCCCGCGTTAGCCACGTTGCGTTTCTCATCGAGTTCAATACCGAGAAATCCGAGTCCGTCGCAGATCCGGCTGCGGACCGTTGGCGCATTCTCCCCAATGCCACCGGCGAAAACCAGCGTGTCCAGTCCTCCCAATGCCGCCGCGAATGCACCGATCCACTTTTTCACTTGGTAGCAAAACAGCGCGATCGCTTCAGCAGCTCGAACATCCCTCGTTTCACAGGCCAGCAAGTCACGCATGTCCGAGCTGGTCTCCGACACGCCGAGCAACCCGGATTGGAAATTAACCATTTCATTGAATTGCTTCGCGCTCATTTTTTCCGTGCGCACCAGATACCAAATCAGCCCGGGATCGAGATCACCTGAACGGGTGCTCATCGGCACCCCGGCGGTCGGAGTGAAACTCATGCTGGTGTCCACCGATTTGCCGTCACGCACCGCCGCCAGGCTCG
>Ga0073928_10006200_pt1 | contig 16206 bp, 15 predicted proteins | sample PaiPotPPA55metaG_FD_76969 | JGI IMG/M metagenome (GOLD analysis project Ga0073928, IMG submission 76969) | Iron sulfur acid spring bacterial and archeal communities from Banff, Canada, to study Microbial Dark Matter (Phase II) - Paint Pots PPA... ... | reverse complement strand
TCCGGTCACCCCCCCGGTCGTGCCTGCCATCGCGGCGATTGGCGCAACGTAAAGAGCTAAAACGCCGGAAATGCAAAAAGCCAACCATGCCTTGACGCGCATTCAGTGCTCCTCCGAGAATAGCGTGCCTGGTTAGGGAGGTTGCTTTGCCGCCTTACGGCAGAATTACTGCCGCTCAGCTAACATAGCTGATGTTGACGGGGAAGCCTGCCTTTTCTGCGCGTTCGAGAATCGAAAACACTGCGTCGAGCTCGTCCTCGATGGCAACGATGTCGCGGGCGCTGATGCCAACGGGTACGGCATTTTCCCAAAGAATACGGCGCGCGGTTTCAAACGCCGCGCGAACGCGCTGCGGTGTCGACTCGAGCACGGGCCAATCATCCATTGAGGCCGGCGGTATGACGCGCCATCCGCGTCCCCAAGACGACTCGTCATCATCGAAGAATGCATGCGGGATCGCGGCGAGCATTTCGAGCGCTTCGCGATCTTCGCCGTGCAGCGGCAAGCCTGCCTCAGCCAGACGCACGATGTACCGAAAGAACGAAGCGTTTCCGACGGTGTACGCGCCCGCAGGCGAGGCTACGCTGATATGTACCTTCGTCGATCCCGGGTCACCGTGCATGAATAGGCCTACCGCGCCAGGTCGAACGGGATGCCAAGCTCGTTTGCCAGCTTACGCAGACCGTCCCAAACTTTAACGTGCACCGGCACGCCGTGTTCGCGGTGATACTTCGTCTTCTCGTACTCCGGTTCGCCCGCGACGTAGATCCGTTCTTGCGACGGAACTTTCTCGCTGTCTTTGAATGCGCGCAGCTCGCGGTCCATGTCGGACTTGAATTCAGCGGCATCGCGGAACGCATCGACGCGCAACGCCCGAACCAGTGTGAGATCGGCGCCGGGACGACCCGCCAGCCGCGTCCCGATCGTAGCTCTTCTTCCGCTTCGAAGGCACGGGGATCGCCGCGAGGACGTCGACCGCTTCCTGATCGTCTCGCGAGAGCGGCAGCTCCATCTCCGCCAAGCGAATGATGTAGCGGAAAAACGAGGAATTGCCTATCGTATAGGCACCGGCGGCGGAGGCGACGCCGACTTGGACGAGCTCGAGGTCGGGCTGGCGATGGGGACCACGCATGGATGCCTTATCGGGCAAGGCCAAACGGAATTCCTGGCAGCGCAAAGAACCGACGCAAAGGTTAACGACGGTCGTCCGGAGGTATTGTGAAAAAACGTCTCAAGGTGGCGGTCACGGGCGCAGCGGGTCAAATCGGTTATCAGCTGATCTTCCGCATCGCCAACGGCGAAATGTTCGGTCCCCAGACGGAACTCGAGCTCAATCTGCTCGAGATCGAGCAGGCGCTCGGCACGCTGCGCGGGACGCTGATGGAGCTTGAGGACTGCGCCTTCCCACTGCTCAAGAACGTACAGTACGGCTCGAACGCCGACGCGATGATGCGCGACGTCGATTGGGCGATTCTCGTCGGCGCCGTGCCTCGTAAAGGCGACATGCAACGTTCGGATCTGCTGCGGGTCAATGGCAAAATCTTTACCGAGCAGGGCCGTGCGATCGAGAACAACGCTGCCGACGACGTGCGCGCTTTCGTCGTGGGCAACCCCTGCAACGCGAACTGCCTGATCGCGATGAACAACGCGCCCAGCGTACCCAAGGACCGCTTCTTTGCGATGACGACGCTCGACGAGCTGCGCGCTCGAACCCAGCTCGCGAAAAAGGCTAGCGTCGACGTCTCCGAAATCTCGCAGATGATCATCTGGGGAAATCACTCCGCAACGCAGTTCCCCGATTTCGCGCACGCGAAAATCGCCGGCCGCCCCGTTCCCGAGGTCATCGACGACGAGGAATGGCTCCAGGGCAAGTTCATCTCGACCGTGCAGAACCGCGGGACGCAAGTCATTCAGGCTCGCTTAGCATCCTCGGCGGCGTCGGCCGCTCATGCGACCGTGACCGGCGTATGCAGGCTCACGCACGATACGCCTGCGGACGAGTGCTACTCCATCGCGCGATACTCCAACGGAGAGTACGGAATCGATCCTGGCCTCATCTTTTCGTTTCCTTCGCGCACCAAAAACGGCGTTTCCCGGATCGTAGAAGGTTTCGAGCACGACGAGTTCGGGCGCAAGATGCTCGAGATGACGCAAGACGAGTTGCGTAAAGAGCGCGATTCCTGTATCGAGTTAGGGCTGATTCCTACCGATGAGAGGGCCGCCGAAGCCGTCTCGTAAGAAAACGAGGAGCCCGGCCTTATTTCGCGAGGTCGAAGGCGATATTGAGCTCGCCCGCGAGGCGGTTGAGCCCGTCCCAGATTTTCTCGTGCACCGGAATACCGTATTGCCGGTGATATACGGCGTTGAGAATCTCCGGTTCTCCAGCGACCATGATACGTTGCGCGCCGTGCGCTACCGAGCTCTCTTTGTAATAGCGCAGCTCGGCGTCCATGTCTTCCTTGAACTCCGCCACGTCGCGGAATCCGTCAACGCGGAACGCGCCGAACCAATGCGAGATCGCGCCTTCTTTCGTTTCGTCGGCAAAAGGCAGCGTCGCACCGAAACAGCCGCCCGAAAGCACGCCGCAGAAAATGTCGGACAGCAAGCCCAAGCCATATCCCTTATGGCCTCCGCCTTCCGTGCCGAAACCGCCCAGCGGCAACAACGCGCCGCGTAACGCTTCGTCCGGATCGTACGTCGGATTGCCTTGCTCGTCGATCGCCCAACCCGGCTCCAACTTTTTGTGCTTCCGCTTATGAACCTCGATCTTGCCCTTGGGAACCGTCGTCGTCGCGAAGTCGAGCACGAACGCCGGCTCGTTGCCGGTGGGCACCGCAAACGCAAACGGATTGGTTCCCATCGTGACCTCACGCCCGAACGTCGCAGCCGCGTACTTGACCGAGTTCGTCGATGACATGCCGATCATATCGTGATCGAGCGACATCATCGCGTAATATCCGGCAATGCCGTAGTGGTTCGAGTTGCGCACGGCACCAAAGGCTGCGCCGTATTCGTACGCCTTGGCGATGACCGCTTCCATCGCCATCTTCGAAACCGGATGTCCCAGGCCGTTGTCGCCGTCGAAGACGATCGACGTCTTGGTTTCGCGAACGACGTGATAGTTCGGCTGCGGTTTCAAATGGCCGCTGCGAATGCGCGCAACGTAATACGAGTCCAAACGCGCGACGCCGTGCGATTCGATGCCGCGCAAGTCGGCCTCCACGAGGACCCCGGCGACCACTTCCGCGTGAGCGCGCGCCACGCCCGACCGCTCGAGCACTTCGACGATGAAGTGCTTCAGTTTCTCTTCCGTCGTGAGAAAGTATTTCGAGGTCGTGGCGTTAGGCAAAGAAGGGCCTCCAAGCGTAGCCGGTGATTCGCGCAGGAGAGCGTACGCCCATGCCTGCCTTCCAGTCTACCGGAAAGGTCGGAGCGGCCGGCGAACCCGCTCGTCGCATGGGGCGCACGAAATTCTACTGCGTCGCGGATGACGGATCTTTCCAGATTTCGGCCCGCGGCTTCGACGTCTTGCGTACCCCGCAAATTAATAAGGGCACTGCCTTTACTGAGCGGGAGCGAGAGGCGCTCAGGCTTGTGGGGCTGCTGCCGCCTGCCGTGCTTACCTTGGAGCAGCAGGCCGAGCGCGCGTACGAGCTCTTCGTGAAACAGGCGGACGACCTGGCAAGGAACACGTTCCTGACCGCGATGCGCGACCGCAACGAGACGCTCTTCTTCCACCTATTGGCGTCGCACGTCGTGGAAATGCTGCCCGTCATTTACACCCCTACCGTCGGCCTTGCGATTCAGCAATACAGCCACCAGCTCCGCAGGCCGCGCGGCGTCTTTCTCTCGATCGACCGGCCCCACGAGATCGAAAGCGCGCTACGCAACAACGAAGCCGGCGACGGACCGGACGATGTCGATCTCATCGTTGCGACCGATGCAGAAGCGATTCTCGGCATCGGCGACTGGGGCGTCGGTGGCATCGACATCTGCATCGGCAAGCTCTCGGTGTATACCGCCGCCGCCGGCATCGATCCGTCGCGAACGATTCCGGTGATGCTCGACGTCGGCACCAACCGGCAATCGCTGCTCGACGATCCGCTCTATCTGGGCTATCGCAATCGGCGCGTTCGCGGAGATCCGTATCGCGCGTTCATCGACGCCTACGTCTCGACCGCCTTGCGCGTCTATCCCAACGCCCTGCTGCATTGGGAAGACCTTGGGGCGAGCAACGCTCGTTGGGTGCTCAACACCTACCGTTCGTCGATCTGCACGTTCAACGACGACGTCCAGGGCACGGCCTCCATCGTGCTCGCCGCGGTCGTGGGCGCCCTCAAGGTTGCGCGGGGACGGTTACGCGACCAAAGGTTCGTCATCTTCGGAGCCGGCACGGCCGGCTCCGGAGTCGCCGATCTCATCGCGGAGGCGATGACGAGCGACGGACTCTCGCGCGAAGAAGCCGCGCGCCGCTTCTGGTGCGTCGACCGGAACGGTCTGCTGATCGAGGATATGCTCGACCTGTATGACTTTCAGAGGCCGTATGCACGGCCGGCGAGCGAAGTCGCGCAGTGGCATCGGGATCCCGAACGCGGCATCGCGTTGGCCGAAGTCGTGCGCCGAGTCGCTCCAACGGTTCTCATCGGCTCGTCAGGCGTCACCGGCGCGTTTGACGAAGCGATCGTTCGTCAAATGGCATGCGGAACGCCGCGCCCCATTATTCTGCCGCTTTCCAATCCGACGGCGCTGGCCGAGGCCGAGCCGGGCAACCTGATCGCGTGGAGCGACGGAAAAGCGCTCATTGCCACCGGAAGCCCGTTTGCGCCCGTCGAATACGGTGGTGCGATGTACTTCATCGCCCAAGCGAACAATGCGATGATCTTCCCTGGCCTCGGCTTAGGGACGATCGTAACGCGGGCGCGACTGATCAGCGACGGAATGTTCGCCGCCGCCGCTGCCGCGATCGCCGACATGGTCGACGCCTCCCAGCTGGGCGCGCCGATTCTTCCGCCGATGGAGCGCATGCGCGACGTTTCGATACGCGTTGCCGTCGCCGTTGCGTCACAGGCGTTGCGCGAGGGACTTGCGCGCGTCGTTCCGCCGGACGTCGAGGCCGCCGTTCGCAACGCGATGTGGCAACCGCGCTACCGCTGCATCGAAGCCATATAGGGAGTCTCACACCGTGCCTCACTCGCCGATCAGCTTCTCGCTCATCATGCGCGTCGAAACGCTGAACCATCCCGGCAGCTTCGCCGTCCTGACCGAGGCGATCCACGACGCGGGCGGAACGATCAGCGGGCTCGACATGCACGCGGCCACCAAAGAGCGCGTTGTGCGCGACGTCACCATCAACGTTCCGTCCGACGCCATCGCCGACGACGTGCGCGCAGCCATCGAAGCGATCGACGGAGCGCGAATTATCAGCGCTTCAGATGCGACGTTCCTCGCGCATCTGGGCGGTAAGATTCGCATCGCACCCAAGATCCCAGTGAAAAACCGGCAGGATCTTTCGACGGTTTACACGCCCGGAGTCGCGCGCGTTTCCATGGCGATCGCCGCCGATCCGCGCAAGGCGTTTCAGTTGACCATCAAACGCAATACGGTCGCCGTGGTAACCGACGGTACCGCGGTCTTAGGCCTCGGGGACATTGGTCCGCTGGGTGCGCTTCCGGTGATGGAAGGCAAGGCGATGCTCTTTCGCCAGTTCGGAGATATCGACGCCTTTCCGATTTGTCTCGATACCAAAGACGTCGACGAGATCGTTGAAACCGTCGTGCGCATCGCGCCGGTCTTCGGCGGAATCAATCTCGAAGATATTAGCGCGCCGCGTTGCTTCGAGATCGAAGAGCGTCTGATCGAAGCGCTCGACATCCCCGTCATGCACGACGACCAGCACGGCACAGCGGTGGTCATTCTCGCAGCCCTCATCAATGCGGCCGAGGTGGTGGGCAAAGAGCTGCAGGACTTGCAAATCGTGATCTCGGGCAGCGGCGCCGCCGGCACGGCTACGATCAAGATGCTGCTGGACGTCGGCGTTCGCGACGTGGTCCCGGTCGATCGCAGCGGCGCGCTCTCGCGCGAAGGCCGCTACGACAGCCCGTACAAGCGCTGGCTCGTGGAACGGTGCAATCGCGAAAACCGAAGGGGCTCGCTTAGCGACGTCCTTCCCGGCGCCGACGTCTTCATCGGCGTCTCGGCTCCGGGCATTCTTAAGCCCGAGGACGTGGCGCGCATGGCGCGCGACCCGATCATCTTTGCAATGTCTAACCCCATCCCCGAAATCATGCCGGACTTGGTCGCGCCCTTTGCCGCAGTCGTCGCCACGGGACGTTCGGATTTTCCGAACCAGGTCAACAATTTGCTCGCTTTCCCCGGCATTTTCCGGGGCGCGCTCGATGTGCGCGCGCGCCGCATCACCGAGCGCATGAAGCGCGCTGCCGCCTTTGCCATCGCGGGAATCGTCGGCGACGACGAACGCTCTCCGGAGTACATCATTCCGAGCATCTTCGATCCTCGCGTGCGCCACGCCGTCGGCAAGGCCGTCGCTGCGGCGGCCATCGAAGACGGCGTGGCGCGCAAGGCGCCGGTGAAGAACGAGGGCGGTTCGGTACAGTAGCGTGAGACCGCGATGATGCTTCCTTCGGGGTTTATCGGTGAGGACCAGCCCTCGCCGTCCGTTTACGACCGCTGCATTCACTGCGGCCTTTGTCTGCCGACGTGCCCGACGTACTTGGAAACTATGACAGAAACGTCCGGTCCACGCGGTCGGATTAGTCTCATCAAGGCAGTCGACGAGGGACGCATCGACCTCTTGAGCTTGGACTGCCGTGCCTGCGAAGCGGTCTGTCCTTCGGGCGTGCGCTACGGTGTGCTTGTTGAAACAATGCGCTCCCGTATCGAGTCGGCGCGCGAGCATGACCGCCCGGCAAAAGAGCGCGCGCTACGCGATCTTGCTTTGCGGCGACTCTTCACGAACCTCGGCTTGATGCGGGGGCCGCCGCAGCGCTCGTCCGCTTCGCGCAACGTACGCACCTGCAATCACTCGCCGCAATCTTCGGTCTCGGCGACGCGGCGAAGCTCGCGCCGGTAATTCCGGATCACTTCTTTATCGCAGACGATCAACGCTACGACACGCCGCGCGCCGAAGGAACGGCATTTCTTCATACGGGTTGCGTGATGCAAGTCGCTTTTCCGAACGTACACGAGGCGACGGTTCGCATGCTGCGCCGCGCTCGAATGAACGTTGTCGTGCCAAAAGCGCAAGGATGCTGCGGCGCGATCGCCGTCCATGCGGGCGACGATCAGCTCGCTCGCGACCTCGCCAAACGCAAAATCGAAGCCTTCGAACGCAGCGGTGCCGACGTCTACGTGGTCAACGCCGCCGGGTGCGGGAGTACGTTGAAAGAGTATACGACGCTCCTCGCCCAGGACCAACGCTGGCGCAACCGGGCACGCGCGTTCAGTGCGCGCCTCCGCGATGTGACCGAAGTCCTCGACGCGATGGACCTCGATGGCGATCCGCGTGCACTCGAAGCTAGTGTCACGTATGAAGAACCGTGCCATCTCGTGCACGCGCAGCGCGTCAGCGGTGCGCCGCGTCGATTGCTTGCAAAGATCCCGCGCTTGCGTTTGATCGAAATGCGCGAGAGCGCCGTTCGCTGCGGCAGCGCCGGGATCTATAATCTGACGCAACCGGAGATGGCGCGTCGCTTGCAAACGCGCAAAGTGCAGAACATCCTCGCAACCGGCGCGACGATCGTAGCGACGCGCCTTCCATCGTATCGGTGACGAGCGGTAATCCGGTCCCGAACTTTCCGCCGGAGAGCACGCCGCAAAGAATGTCGACGAGCAGACCAAGCCCGTAGCCCTTGTGGCCGCCGTGATCGGTGCCGAAGCCGCCGAGCGGTAATAGCGCTCCGCGCAATGCTTCATCGGGATCGGTCGTCATGTTTCCGTTGCGATCGATCGCCCAGCCTTCTTTGAGCGGCAGGCCTTTGCGCTTGTAAACTTCCAGTTTGCCCTTCGGAACAGTCGTCCTCGCAAAGTCAAGAACGAACGCAGGTTCCTTGTCCGCCGGAATTGCGTAAGCGAGCGGATTGGTTCCGAGCATCACGTCTCTTCCGAAGGTCGGTGCACCGTAGCGTACGGAGTTGGTCGAAGCCATGCCGATCATGTCGTGTTCCAGCGCCATCATCGCATAGTAGCCCGCGATACCGTAATGGTTCGAATTGCGCACCGGATCGAAAGCAGCACCGTGCTTGCGCGCTTTTTCGATCACGCGCTGCATCGTCAGTTTTCCGACCGGATGCCCAACCCGTTGTTGGCGTCGTAGGGCACCGACGTGTCGGTCTCGTGCACGATTTCGTAGTTGGGATTCGGCTTGAGTTTGTTGCTGCGGATGCTGCTCACATAGTAGGATTCCAGACGCGCTACGCCGTGCGATTCGATGCCGCGCATATCGGCGGCCACGGTGCTTTACTCCATTTGAAAGGCGCTACGGCCTAGCATCGGCTCTACGGACCTCCGTGTCCACGCCGAAATGCTTCCCATCCTGGTCGCGATGCGCGCCCCCATTGATGATGGGGCCCCCACAGACCTCACGGCGCGTGATGATTGTGCTATGACAAAGTCTCCCCGAGCGCCGCCAAAGCCGGTGCATTTAGTTCTGCGGTGCGAGCGCTAAATGCTTCGCATTGCAATGGTCGAACGATTGTTTGCATGATCGAGGCCTCCATATACAACAAATGCGTCCGGTGCGGCCTCTGCCTGCCTAGCTGTCCGACCTACCTGGAAACTATGACAGAAACGTCGGGTCCCCGCGGCCGGATTAGTCTGATAAAGGCCGTGGACGAGGAGCGTCTGGATCTGCTGTCCCCTGGTTTTGTCCATCAAATGTCGGAATGCTTGGACTGCCGCGCGTGCGCGGCAGTTTGTCCGAGCGGCGTTCAGTACGGCGAACTGGTCGAAGCGGCGCGCGCCCAAATCGAGCAAGCGGTTGCGCCCAGGCGAGGCTTGGCTGCGCGTTTTTTCCGCTGGTTTCTCTTACAGGCGCTCTTCGGAAATTTTGCGCTTATGCGCTGCGTCGCGGGTCTCTTGCGCTTTGCGCAGCGCTCCGGCCTACAAACGCTCGCGCGTAAAATCCGACTGCTTCGCCTTTTAGGCTTGGAAGAAGTCGAAGCGTTCGCGCCGCCGATCTCGCCGAGGTTCTTCGTGCCGCGAAACCAGGTTTTCAAAGCGCCTGACGCGAGCCATACGGTCTTTTTGCACGCAGGATGTATCATGCACGTCGCGTTTGCACACTGGGATGAAGCCACAGCTCGCGTGCTGCAGCGCAACGGATGCAACGTGCTTGTTCCCGCGGATCAAGGCTGCTGCGGTGCTATCGCCGTGCACGCCGGAGAGCTCGAATTTGGCTGCGAGCTGGCAAAACGGAACATCGAAGCGTTTGAAAAATCCGGCGCGGACTACTACATCATCAATGCAGCCGGCTGTGGGTCTACGCTCAAAGAATACGGGCATCTCCTTAAAAGCGATCCAAAGTGGGCCGATCGCGCGCAAGCGTTTTCTTCACACGTGCGCGACGTGCTCGAGTTTCTCGACCAAATCGGTCTTTCGCCCGAGCTGGGGCCGGTCGATGCGATCGTGACCTACCAGGATGCGTGCCATCTCGCGCACGCTCAGCTCATCACTGCGGCGCCGCGGCGCCTGCTCGCGCAAATCCCGGGGCTCACGTTAACCGAAATGAACGAGAGTTCGGTGTGCTGCGGAAGCGCCGGGATATACAACGTCACGCAGCCGGAGATGGCTAAGCGTTTGGGAAGCCGCAAAGCCGAAAACGTCGTCGCAACCGGGGCCGAACTCGTCGCGACGGCAAACCCCGGCTGCGCGCTGCAAATGGTTTCTCACCTGCGCGAAAAAAACAGCCCGATGAGCGTCAAGCACGTGATCGAGCTGTTAGATGAATCGTACGCGGGCTATATAGAGGCGACGAGCCGGTCGCGATCGTTCAACGCCGCATCGAGCGAAGCATAGACCGCGAAAACTCGCATTAAACCGGTAATCGTCAGCAGACGCTGAATCGTCCCATCCCCGACAACCAGGCGAACGCGGCCGCCGTGTTCGAGCGCGCGACGGTGCGCGCCGATCAGCGCTCCGAGTCCCGTCGAATCGAGAAACTCCAGGTGCGAGAGATCGACCAAGATATCGTGTTTGCCTTCGTCGGCAGCTTCGATGAGCGCAGCGCGCAGAGAGGGCGCCGTGGCAATATCCAAACTTCCCTGCAGCCGGTAAACGATCGCGTCGCCACCGTGTTCGGATTTTATCTCAACGGATAGTGCTTCGTGCGTCATCTTCTCCTCCCCGTTTTACAAACGTTTCGTGTTGGTCGTCCCAGCGCCAGTGGCGATCGCTCGTAAGATGTACGCCGCCGATCCACCGATCGAGCGGCTGATGCTCCAGCCAGTCGGCATCCCCGGCTAACACTCTTCGACCAAGCACCGTCATTTCACATCCTTGTTCGAGAAAAGTTAGCAACGGAGCGGGCTGCGAACAGAGTTGCTCGATCTCGGCGTAACAGGGAGCATCGCCCAGGAACGCCGCCTCTTCGCGAGCTTGCGAGAGCCGGAAAAGATCCTCCTTACGGCGCGCGCCCTGCGCGCATGCTTCCAAGATCTGTTTCTGCGTTCGAGACAGGCCGCTGTCGTGCGCTGGATACTCCTCGCATAGGCGGCGCATCGCGTCACGCAGGAACGGTAAACCGCTGTACCTTTCGGCGTCGGCGAGCAACGGCTCGGGTACGTCCGATGTCACTGCGGCCCACGCGCGCGCCGCGCGCTCTTCGACTGCGGTCGTCAGATAACGCCGCTTCGGATACAGCCCCATGATTTCGTCGGCACTGAGCATGCCAAGATATTGATCGGATTGAACCAGCTCTACTGACCCCGCGCCTAGTCCTTGCTCTCGTAAAACGCCCAGGATTTGCAGCAGCTGAAGTTGATCGTACAGATCGTGTTCGAACCAGAGCACGACTTCGTCGAAGTGATCCGTGCGCCGGATGATCGCATCGCGTTTTTCGAAGTCACGGTGGATCTTGATCGGATTGCCGTATCCGCGGTTTGCTAGATAATCTGCCCGAACGCGGCTAAGTTCTTCGAGAGACATGCCGGCGGGCACCGGACCTTCGTGCAGTGCGTCGCGCCAGGCCAGGTGGGTGCCGAGCAGTCCGGCTTTCTTCCACGTATAAAGCACGGAGTCGCCGTTGGTGACGTGCAGGCTATTCGTGCTCATGCCTTCGCCGCCGCGCGACTAGAGGAGCCCGGCGCCGTAGCATGAAGCTGATTCCTCGGTTGGAGGGACACCATGCGGCGAACCGCTGTTTTCACGGTTGCACTATTCCTCGCCGGAAGCGTCCTGGCCGCTTGCGCATCGAACACGGGCAACGAAGCCTCACTGCCGCCGGCCGCGTCCACGAGCGATTGGACGATGTACCAATACGCTCCACACCACAACGCGGTTTTTTCGCGACCGGGATTTCGCCGGCATTGGTCGTTCGACACGAACGCTAAAATCAACAGTGGATTTGCGCTCGTAGGCAACACGCTCATCGTCGACACGTTCGGCAAGGAAGTCATCGCGCTCGATGCCCGGACGGGCAAGCCGATTTGGCGCACCAAGTTACGCAATATCCTCATGTCGACGCCGGTGGTGGCAAACGGCCTTGTGTACGTCGGCAGCGGCGGCAACGACTTGCTCACCAAGCTCGGCTGGAATCCGCTTTTGCATCTGCAGTACTCCGGCAAGGAGGTTTGGGGTGTTCCCGGCGGCGACGAAGTTGTCGCCCTGGATTTAAAGAATGGCACGCCGCGCTGGCGGTACGCTACGCTCGGTGAAGACATGCCTGCGCCGGTTTACGACCGCGGCCGGCTGTTCTTTGCAAACGGTGACCGGCACGCATACGCCTTGCGCGCCGACAACGGCAAAGAGTTGTGGCGTCGCGATATCGGCGGAGTTTCCACAATGGCTTCGGCAACAGTGGCTGAGGGTCGGGTTCTTTTTGCCGAGTGCGCTAACGGCATACGGGACAGCAGGTTGATTGCGCTCGATCCGAATACGGGCGCAATCCTGTGGCAGGCGCGGTACGGTCATTGCGATGCCGCACCCGCTTACGCAGAGGGAAAGATCTTCACGGCCGACGTCGACCCTGGCCGGCTGAAATACGTTGGCCGCACGCGGGTGGCGGCGCTCGATCCAAAAACCGGAAAACCGGTCTGGACGTATCGCGCGCCCACGTTTGGGGTGTGGACGATGCTCGGATCGGACGAGTCCGCAATCGCGGGCACGTACGATAGCGGCACGTATTTTCAACCTGCCCCGCTCAACGATGAGATCATTGCGTTCAATGCCGCCACGGGAAGCGTGCGCTGGATATTTCATACCTCCGGGCCTGTGAAAATGAGCCCGGTAATCAAACACGGCCACTTGTACGTCGGGGACACGAGCGGTGTGTTCTACGAAATCGATAGCGGTAGTGGGCGCCTTCTCCGCGCGACGCCGTTCAAAAAACCGTTTTCGACCAGCCCGCCCGTTATCGTCGGAGAAACGATGTTTTTGGCTAACGACCAATCGGTATATGCCGTCGAAATGAATCCGGACTAGATCGAAAACTTCAGGGTCCGGCTAAGAAAAGCCGATCGTGAAGACCGGCTTTTTTGTTCTGGGGCGGCTGGATTCGAACCAACGCATGGTGGAGTCAAAGTCCACTGCCTTACCGCTTGGCTACGCCCCAATTGGTTCTCGCGTGCTGCGGACGGCGAACGAGAATTACCGCTTGGCGGGCACTCTCCTTGTCGGAGCCTCCACCACGACAAAGCCGGCTCGCATTCCACGTATTACTCGTAGAGTGCGGCCGGCCATACCGAATATCCCAGGGCGGCGTGATTAGCTAACGCCGGGCGATAACGCGCTTTGCTCCCAGATAGCGGACGGACCAATAAGAATCGGAGAGGCTGCTCACCATGACGCCGTGAGAGCTCGCATGGACGAATTTACCATTGCCCAAGTAGATGCCGACATGGGACGGACCCGGCTCATACGTTTGAAAGAACACGAGGTCACCGGTCTTTACTCCGCCCTTCGCGCGGTTGCCCGCGTAATATTGGGCGTCGGCGGTGCGCGGTACGCTCACGCCGAGCATCGCGAAAACGTGCTGAACGAACCCTGAGCAATCAAATCCCGACGCGGTCGTGCCCCCGAAAACGTACGGCGTCCCCAAGAAACGCAGCGCGTCGCGCGTAAGGCTCTTCGCGATCGTGGTGGTGCGGGAAAGAATCCGGCTTGCAAACTTGCTCAGACCGTGCGTGGAAGTGTGATGCGCAGCGGCAGCTTGCTGTTCGTGGATAAGCTGAGCGGTCCACTCGGCGACATCCGGGCTGTCGACCGGAGTTCCCGGCTCGGTGGCCTCGGCTTGGGCAGCTTTGGCGGCGGCCGGCGCGGTTACTGTAGTGGGGCTCGTGGTCTGGCCTGCGGGCGTGGTAGCGGACGGATCGGCCATCGCAAATGCGCCTGAACCGGCAAGCAAAAACGCCAACGCCCCAATGGATAGAAGATAACGCAAAAACTGCTCCTCTTTCAAACACTTGCGGGGTTAGTTGACGGGTTCGGGCGTGAAAGATCGCCCTAGGGCCGACCGGCCCATTCACCCCTACCGGCATATCCCCCGCTCCGGGCTGCTCCCGGACTCAGTGATTTTTTGGCAGGTTTGGAGGCGCCCGGCTGGGTAGCCCGCGGCGCTTGCCCCCCTGTTTACCCGTAGGCCGGAATTCCCTTCCGGCACTCTGCAAGGGAGCTTGTAATTAATATCGGCGTACGGTCATGGCACTGAAGCCGCTTGCCTTATGCACTCAGCAAGGTCGTGCGCCAACGCCTCGACCCGCTGCTGATTGTCGCCCTCGACCATAACACGTATTAGTGGCTCAGTGCCCGACGGACGAATCAGCAATCGTCCATTTCCCGTTAAGTTTCGTTCGGCTTCCTCGACGGCTTTTCGCACTCGCGGATTGTCTAACACTTGTTTGAAAGAAGTCTGAACGTTAACCAAAACCTGCGGGTAGATAGTGAGCTCGCTTGCCATCTCGTGCAGCGTTTTGCCGGTGCGCACGATCGTACTCAAAAGTGCGATAGCCGTCATGGGCCCATCACCGGTTGTGTTGTTCTGCAGATTGATGATGTGGCCCGACTGCTCGCCGCCTAATACATACTTGCCCTCGCGCATACGCTCGAGAACGTAACGATCGCCCACCGGAGCTCGAAGCAGCGTTATGCCGTGTGCGGCAAGCGCCTTCTCCAATCCGATGTTGCTCATGACGGTCGCCACAAGCGTGTCACCCGCAAGTTCGCCTCGCGCGTGTAAATCACGCGCGAGGATCAGCATGACGTGATCGCCGTTGAGGGCGGCTCCTGCCTCATCGACGAACAGCGCACGATCCGCATCACCATCGAAAGCGACGCCGATGACGTGCTTCTCACCCGCAGAGATGAGTTCGCGAACCCGCGCTTGCAGGGGACGCAAATCCGTCGCCCCGCACTGTACGTTGATGCGCCGGCCGTCGGGCTCGCAGTTGATCTCGTGCACCGTCGCACCGAGTTTGCGGAATGCGTACGGTGCATACTGGTACGCCGCGCCGAAGGCGCCGTCGACGACGATGGTCAGCCCCTGTAGATCCGCTGCGCGTGCATAGAGTTCGTCGTAGTAGTGCTTGCCGAGATTTAGGCCAAGGCTCGCAACGCCGATATCTTCACCCGTCGGCTGCGGAAAATCGTTCCAATCGAGCAAAGCCTCGATCTCGTCTTCAATTGCATCGGAAAGCTTGAAGCCATCGGGACCGAAGAACTTGATCCCGTTGTCGGCAATTGGATTGTGGGAGGCGCTAATCATTACGCCCGCCGCCGCACCGGTGCTCACCGTGATTGTAGCGACTGCCGGAGTAGGAACGATACCGACCGAAACGGCGTCGCGTCCGACCGACGTAATCCCTGAAACGATCGCTGCCTCGAGCATCGTTCCGGAGAGCCGGGTATCCCGTCCAACGATAATTGGACGATGCCGGTCGCTGCTCTTCGCCAGCACGTACGCTCCGGCGCGTCCCACTGCAAATGCGAGCTGTGGGGTGAGTTCGGTATTCGCGACGCCGCGAATACCGTCAGTTCCAAAAATCTGGGCCATTTAAAAGGCGCTCCGGCCTAGCCTGCGCGCCCCCCACTTCGCGGGGCCCCCAAAACGCATGGCGCCTACTGATGATCTCAATTTAAAGCCTCCCCGTGGGCGCCGCATCAATGAGTAGCCGGTAGGAATTGCGCTTGCACGCGGATTTTGTTCGGAGACACTTGTACGTCGCGAATCTCGCTCCCCGAAGAGTCTACGGGAACCGGTCTGATCATTTCGTTGAGTGAAGTCGCGGACGTGTTCAGCAGAATATCGACGCGTACGGTTGCCACCTGCGCCAGCTCGCTCGTCGGTCCGCTTACCGTTACCGTGGCTGGCGTGACCGTGAAGTGGCTGACGACCACGTTGCCCTGCCCGCCGTAATGCATCGCTACCGGGAGAACCTTTTGGTCGATTTTTTCGATAGAAAGCGTGACCGATGCGGGACTAAGCGATTGCACCACTACGCTGGGGGCGACGAGTTGGACTGGGACATTGTAGACTCCCGCTCCGCGATTGGACAAATCGAGGACCGCTTTGATTTCCTCCGGTTTAATCTGCGGTTCGCCCGGTTTTGGCTCAACCGTGACGACTGCGGCTTTGTCCGAGAAACGCGCGATATATCCCGAGCCCAGGTTAGCTGTCGTAATCGGCACGCTGAGCTGCTGATCGGAACGTGCGGCAATCACCGGATTAGTTGCAAAGCGGAAATACGCCCACGATAAGATCGCTAGAAAGAGCGAGAGCAGTTTGAGACCGAAGTTGCGACGGATTGCGGCGAGCATCTAGCCGTGCTCCGCCTTGTCCCGCCGATCGCGTTGCTGGGGACGGCTCAAGCGCGCTCGCAAGTGCGTTACGAAGTCGTTGCGCGTCGAGCGCAGATTGCGGCGCGGACGCGTCGACGCGAGCAAGAGGCGGAAGAGCCGTGTTTCTTCCTCTATCGCGCGAGAGAGTTTGCCTTCACGCGCAACCGAAATCGAACCGCTTTCTTCCGAAACCACGATCAC
>Ga0073928_10006199_pt1 | contig 16213 bp, 8 predicted proteins | sample PaiPotPPA55metaG_FD_76969 | JGI IMG/M metagenome (GOLD analysis project Ga0073928, IMG submission 76969) | Iron sulfur acid spring bacterial and archeal communities from Banff, Canada, to study Microbial Dark Matter (Phase II) - Paint Pots PPA... ... | reverse complement strand
TCGGCGACGTCGCGGAAGACGGCGTCGTTGTCGACCTCCTGGAAGTAGTCGCTGCCCGACTCGGCCAGCGGAACCTGGCCGCAGATCGCGAGTACCGGGGCGTGCGACTTCTTCGCGTCGTACAGGCCGTTGAGCAGGTGGATCGCGCCTGGGCCGACGGTGCCCATGCATACCCCGAGCGTGCCGGTGAGCTGGGCCTGCGCGCCGGCGGCGAAGGCGGCGGCCTCCTCGTGCCGGGTGCCGATCCACTCGATGCGCTCCTCGCGCCGGATCGCGTCGGTGACCGGGTTGAGCGCGTCGCCGACCACACCCCACACGCTGCGGACGCCGAGATCGGCCAGGGTCGCGACGATTTGTTCGGCGATGGTCGTCATACTGTGGCTCCTCGGGTCGTACGGATCAGGGGGCTGAAACGGTCGGGGTCGGCGGCGGCCCAGTCGGCGGCCCAGTCCGCGGGCGCGTCGACGAGCAGTTCGCCGGGCTCGAGCCAGTCGTAGAGCTCGGCGTAGGAGCGCACGGTGGTGTGATCGATCCGGCGGTGCAGCATCGCGGGGGTCAGCTCGTGCGGGCCGGCCAGCCCCATGGCGGCGATGATCTGCTGGGCCTGGGCGACGGTGGCCTGCTGGAAGCGGCGCACCCGCACGGACTTGTCCGCCACGTCTAGGGCGCGGGCCCGACGCGGGTCCTGGGTGGCGACGCCGACCGGGCACTTGTTGGTGTGGCACATCTGTGCCTGGATACACCCGACGGCCATCATCATCGCGCGGGCGGCGTTGGTGTAGTCGGCGCCCTGGGAGATCCGTTTGACCAGGTCGATGCCGGTCGAGACCTTGCCGCTGGCGCCGATTTTTATCCGGTCCCGCAGACCGGTGCCGACCAGCGCGTTGTGCACCGTGATCAGCCCCTCGGTCAGCGGCATCCCGACGTGGTCCTCGAATTCCAGCGGCGCCGCACCGGTCCCGCCCTCGGATCCGTCGACGACGATGAAGTCCGGCGTGACCTGCTCGGCGAGCATCGCCTTGCACACCGCGAGCAGTTCCCGCCGGGATCCGACGCAGAGCTTGAACCCGGTCGGCTTGCCGCCTGAAAGCTCCCGCATCCCGGCGATGAACCGGACGAGCTCGCGCGGGGTGTGAAAGACCTGATGCGCCGGCGGACTGACGCATTTCTCGCCTTGGGGCACGCCGCGAGCCTCCGCGATCTCCCGGGTCACCTTCGCGGCCGGCAGCACTCCGCCGATGCCCGGCTTCGCGCCCTGGCTCAGCTTCAGCGACACGCACTTGACCTGAGGGTGCGCCGCTTTGTCGCGGAAGATCTCGGGGTCGAAGTCGCCGTTCTTGGTGCGGGTGCCGAAGTAGCCGCTGCCGATCTCCCAGATCAGGTCGCCGCCGCCCGCCAGGTGATATCTGGTCAGGCCGCCCTCGCCAGTGTCGTGCGCGAAGCCGCCGGCCGCGGCGCCCGCGTTCAGGGCGCGCAGGGCGTTGGCGCTGAGCGCGCCGAAGCTCATCGCCGAAACGTTCAGCAGTGCCATGTCATACGGCTGTGTGCAGTCGGGGCCGCCTATGCGCACCCGGGGAACCTTGGTGCCGGTCTCCAACGGTGCGGTGGAGTGCACGACGTACTCGTATCCGATCTCGGCGACGTCGCGCTCGGTGCCGAAGGCCTGCTCGCCGTGAATGCCTTTGGCCCGCTCGTAGATGACCGTCCGGGTGTCGCGGTCAAAGGGCCGACCGTCGTAGTTGCGCTCGATGAAGTACTGCTGCAACTCCGGCCGGATGTCTTCGAGCAGAAAGCGCGCATGTCCGAGGACGGGGAAGTTGCGCAGGATCGAATGCCGGCGCTGGAGCAGGTCGTAGACCCCTACCAGGAGCAGCAGCGCGAGTGGCACAGCGGCGATCAGCCACCAGGCCGAGGCGGAGGCTGCCGCCCAGCCCGTTGCCGCCGTGAGCAGGAATAGTACCGGCAACAGCACAAGCGCCATGCTTAACCCTCTGATCGCGAAGTCACGCGCCCGAACAGGCGACGCCCAACCCCGGTCTCCGCATCCGCCGGATTCATGCCCGGCGCTGCGTGGGAATCCGGCCGCAGTGTCTCGGTAGTAAGGAGCCGGGAGGCGAGGTGCGGAAATTCCCCTCGCATACCGTGTTGAACCCGTCCGGGCGGGTACTCGCGAAGCCGCCGCGGCGGATTGCCTCCCCCTCCGCAGCGTCAGCTCCCTCCCGGTGATCCTCTCCGACCGGGACGTCGAGCACTTGGCGCCCGTCGACTCGCAGTGTCGGCGGGCGCTGTGCTCTGCGTCAGTCGTCGGCCCCGGATTGGCTTTGCCGCGTCGGGGTACTGCGGAACCCGGCGGGTCAGCGGCCCGCTATAGGGAAAGCCGAGAGCGAGGAGTCGTCGATGAGTTCGCCGAGTGGACCGTGGCGCGCGGCCTTGGACGATGTGGATCGGCGCCTGGGCGACCGGGTGGACCGCTTCGTCTGCGCCCACCACGTGCGGAGGTTGCGCCGCTTGGGCTGGTCGGCCGCGCTGTCCGCGGGGCCGGGCGAGGGGCGGGAAGAGCGTCCGGCTCGCGAGGGAAACAGCGTCGAAGTACTCGTGGACGGGGAAGAAGCGCTGGGAGCCATGATCGAGGCCATAGTCGGCGCACGATCGTACGTTCATATCGCCGGATGGTTCGCCTCACCGGATTTCCGGCCTATCCGGGAACCAGGCGCGCCCACCCTCGCCGAGATACTCACCGAGGTCGCCGAACGCGTCCCGGTCAGGATCCTGCTGTGGGCCGGGCCGCCGGTCCCGGTGTTCAAGCCGACCAGGGGTATGGTCCGCGCCTCTCGCGACGACTTCATGCGTGACTCGAAGGTGCGCTGCGAGCTCGATCGCAGGGAACGAACCATGCACTGTCACCACGAGAAGCTCGTCGTAGTGGACGACGAGGTCGCGTTCGTCGGCGGCATCGACTTCACCGACCTTTCCGGCGACCGCCTTGATTCGAGCGCCCACGCGCCCGACCGGGCGCTCGGATGGCACGACCTGGCCACTCGGCTACGCGGCCCGATCGTCGCGGACGTGGCCGGCCACTTCGCCCAGCGCTGGTCCGAGGTCGCCGCCGAGCCGCTGCCCGAACCGGTCGTCCCCGCACCGGTCGGGACGACGTCCGTCCAGCTCGTGCGCACCGTCCCGGAACGTACCTATGAGTTCGCCGAGAAGGGCGAGTTCACCATCCTCCAGTCGTATCTGCGTGCCCTGCGATCGGCGCGGTCGCTCATCTACCTCGAGAACCAGTTCCTGTGGTCCGGCGAAGTGGTCGACGTGCTGGTGGACAAGCTGCTTCGGCCGCCGCAGGACGATTTCCGGCTGCTCGTGCTGCTGCCGACTCGGCCCAACGACGGCGCGGACACCACCCGTGGCCAGCTCGGCCGGCTGATCGCCGCCGACGCCGGGCATGACAGACTGCTGGCGGTCACGATCAACTCGCACGCCGACGACCGGACCGGCCCGCTGTATGTGCACGCCAAAGTCGGAATCGTCGACGACTCGTGGCTGACCATCGGTTCCGCGAACCTCAATGAGCACTCCCTGTTCAACGACACAGAGGTCAACGTGGTCATCAGAGATCCGGACGAGGTCCGCGCGACCCGGCTGAGGCTGTGGTCCGAGCACCTCCAACTGCCGGAGACCGAGATCTCGGGCGATCCGGCGAAGGTGATCGACGGCCTTTGGCGCCCGATGGCCGCCGCGCAGGCGCAACTGACTCAGTCCGGCTCACCCCGCACGCACCGGCTCACCCTCCTGCCCAACCTGTCCCGGCGCGCGGAACGGCTCCAGGGCCCGCTGCGGGGACTTCTGGTGGACGGCTGACTTCGTCGCCTCTGCTCGGCGCATCGGACGTGGCGGGTTTGACCGTCAGTTAAGGTCAGAGGTCTTGACGCCTTCAATGGTCTAGTCCAGTCTTCCGTGGTGCGGCACCCGCGGCGCGAAGTGGCGCCAGGGGCCGTCACCGTGAAGGGACCTCACCCCACCCATGACGCGAAATCACCCGCCCAGCAAGCGCACCCGCGCCGCGCTGGCCACGGCGGCGGCCGCCGCTCTGGCCGTCGGCGGCGCGGTGTTCGCCGCCCAAGCACAGGCGGCGAGTACCAATCTGCTGACGAATGGCAACTTCGGCACCGGCGACCTGACCGGCTGGACCTGCGACGCGGGCACCGCCTCCGTCGTCAGCAGCCCGGTCTACACCGGTGACAGTCACGCCCTCGCCGGCGCGGCGAGCAACTCGGACGACGCCCAGTGCACCCAGACGGTGTCCGTCCAGCCGAACAGCAGCTACACCCTGTCCGGTGAGTTCGAGGGCGCATACGTCTACCTCGGGGTGACCGGCGGCGTCGACACCTGGACGCCGTCCGCCACCTCGTGGACCCTGCAGTCCACCAGTTTCACCACCACGTCGACGCAGACCTCTGTCACCGTCTACACCCACGGCTGGTACGGCCAGGGCACGTACTACGCCGACAACCTCGCGCTGACCGGCCCGGCCGGCAGCGGCGGCGGCAGCCCGTCCGCCTCGCCGACCACCACCACGGCCTCACCGAGCGCCTCGCCCACCAGCACCGGCAGCCCCTCGTCGTCGCCGAGCACGTCCCCGTCCTCGTCGGCGACCGGCACCACGCCGCCCGGCGGCAGTACCTGCGCGGTCAAGTCGCGGCCGGCCGGCAAGGTGATCCAGGGATACTGGGAGAACTGGGACGGTGCGCTCAACGGCGTGCATCCGGGGCTCGGCTGGATCCCGATCAACGACCCGCGGATCCTGCAGCACGGGTACAACGTGATCAACGCCGCGTTCCCGGTCATCCTGTCCGACGGCACCGCCGAGTGGCAGGACGGCATGGACACCAACGTGAAGGTCGACACTCCGGCCGACTACTGCGCGGAGAAGGCGGCCGGCGCGACGATCCTGATGTCGATCGGCGGCGCGACCGCGGGCATCGACCTCAGCTCCAGCACGGTGGCCGACAAGTTCGTCTCGACGATCGTGCCGATCCTCAAGGCATACAACTTCGACGGCATCGACATCGACATCGAGACCGGCCTGGTCGGCAGCGGCAACATCAACACGCTGTCCACCTCGCAGGCGAACCTCGAGCGCATCATCGACGGCATTCTCGCCCAGATGCCCTCGAACTTCGGCCTGACCATGGCTCCGGAGACCGCGTACGTGACCGGCGGCAGCATTACGTACGGGTCGATTTGGGGTGCGTACCTGCCGATCATCAAGAAGTACATGGACAACGGCCGGCTGTGGTGGCTGAACATGCAGTACTACAACGGAAGCATGTACGGCTGCTCCGGCGACTCGTATTCGGCGGCCACGGTCCAGGGCTTCCAGGCCCAGACGGATTGCCTGAACAATGGTCTGGTCGTTCAGGGTACGACGATCAAGGTGCCCTACGCCTACCAGGTACCGGGTCTGCCCGCGCAGCCGGGTGCCGGCGGCGGGTACATGACGCCCTCGCTCGTGTCGCAGGCTTGGAGCAGCGTGAGCGGACAAATCAAGGGCCTGATGACCTGGTCCATCAACTGGGACGGGTCGCTGGGTTGGACTTTCGGGGACAACGTCAAGGGGCTGGAAGGCCGCTGACGTCCTCACGCGTCGCGGGGTGCCACGCCGGCCGGCATGACACCCCGCGACACTCCGCCGAGCGCGGGTGCGTGCTGTCAGTCCTGCTATTCCGTCGCGATGGCTCGCAGGACCTTCATTCGGGAGGCGCGCAGGGCGGGGAGCAGCGCGGCGAGGAGGCCGACGACTCCCGCTCCCGCGAAGACGGCGGCGATGGTGGGCCACGGGATCGACAGGACGTCGAGTCCGGCGCTGGCCAGCAGGTGCTGGGCGCTGATTCCCCAGCCCATGCCGAGACCGAGACCGAGCACCGCGCCGAAGAGTGCGATCAGCACTGACTCCAGGCGGATCATCCTGCGTACCGACCGCCTGCTGAAGCCGACCGCGCGCAGCAGGCCGATCTCGCGGGTGCGCTCGACCACCGAGAGCGCCAGGGTGTTGACGACGCCGAGAATCGCGACGACGATCGCGAGGCCGAGTAGACCGTAGACGAGGTCGAGCAGCTGAGCCACCTGGTCGTGCAGCAGCTTCTTGTAGTCGGCCTGGTTCTTGACCTGCAGCTGCGGGTACGGCGCGAGCTTGCTCTGCAGAGCCTTGTACGCGGCGTCAGCCTGGCCCGGGTCAGCCTTCGCGAAGAGCATCAAGTCCAGCGGCTGCGCGCTCGCCGGGACGGACTTCGTCAACGTGTCCAGGCTGACATACGCCTCGCCCCGATTGAACACGGTGTCTTCGCTCGTGATCGCCACCACGGGCAGCGTCGTCCTGGTGCCCCCGGCGAAGGTGACCGGGACGCTCTCGCCGAGGGTGATGTGCTGCGCGGTCGCAAAGCTCTGCGGGAGCGCGATGCCGTCGCCGCTGAAGACGTTCGCCATGTTTCCCTGCACGGTTTTCGCGGTGAAATCCTGCGGCATCGTGACGCTGGAGGCGAAGAAGTCGGCCTGCACCTGCTGAGTGCCGACCTTGCCTTGGATGTCCTTGTTCTCCGTGACGTGCGCCAGGCCCGGTGTCGACTTGGCCGCCGTGATGGCTTGCGCGGTGACAGGCAGTGAGCCGTTCGCGGTGATGATGAAGTCGGCGCCGACGGACGTGTCGAGCTGCTCCGAGGCCGAAGCGAGCAGCGAGGAGCTGACCACCGACAGGCCTGACACCAGTGAGAGGCCGATCATCAAGGCCGCCGCGGTGGCGCCGGTCCGACGGGGGTTTCGCAGGGCATTGCGCTTCGCGAGCAGGCCCGCCGGGCCGAACAGCCCGGGCAGTGCGGCGCCGAGTACGCGGATCACACCGGACGCGAGGAACGGGCCGATCAGCACCGCGCCGATGAGCGTGGTCAGCACGCCGAGGCCCAGCAGCGCGCCGCCGGATCCGCCGGAGCTGTGCGCTGCGGCGACCAGGGCGGCCGCGCCGGCGCCGGTGACGAGCAGGCCGACGGCGGTGCGGATGCGCCCGGCGCGCCGGTCCTCCGGCACGCCCGCGTCCCGCAGTGCGGCCATCGGGGAGATCCGGGCCGCGCGGCGAGCCGGCATCCAGGCCGCGGCGAGGGTGACGAGGATTCCCACCGCGTATCCGGCGATCGGGGTGGTCGCCTGGAACGCCAGGTGTCCGGCGGGCATGGTCAGTCCCGCGCCGCGCATCAGGACGATGAGCCCCGAGGCGAGGCCGAAGCCGGCGCCGATGCCGAGGGTGGAGCCGATGACGCCGAGCAGCAGCGCCTCGGTGCGCACCGAGCGGTTGATCTGGCGGCGGCTCGCCCCGAGCGCGCGCAGCAGGCCCAGTTCGCGGGTGCGCTGGGCGACGAGCATCTGGAAGGTGTTGACGATCAGGAACGCGCCCACCAGCAGCGCGATTCCGGCGAAGCCGAGCAGCGCGGCGCGCAACACGGAGATGAAGCCGAGGCTGTTCATGTTCGACGTGGTCTCCTCGGCGGCGGTCTTCACATCGTAGCCCGCGCCGATCGTCTTGATCACGTTCTGCTTGAGCTGGTCGTCGCTGACCCCACTCGCCGCCGTCACATCGACGCTGGTGAACACGCCCGTCTTGCCCAGCAGCTCAGACTGAGCGGAGGGAGTGTCGAAGTACACGAACGCGGCACCCGGGTTGAGCGTCTTGAACTTGGCCAGTCCGACGATCGTGACGTGGAACGTGCCCGGCCCGCTGACCACCTTGAGCTGATTCCCGATCACCAGGTGCTGCGACGCGGCGGTGTCGGTGTCGATCACGACCTGGCCCGGTCCTGTGGGAGTGTGTCCGGCGGACAGGGCGGTGGACTTGCTGTTCGGATCCCAGTTCATGCCCAGGGTCGGCGCGCCGCCGGAGGAGGTGAGCTGGTTACCCTGCGCATCGACGACGACGAGCTGCTGGGTGGAGACGTCCCCGCGGGCGGCGGCCGTGCCGGGGACCTTGGAAAGCTGCGTCACCAAGCCGGCCGGCACGGTCGGGTCCGCGGCGCCCTGGCTCTGGTTCTGGCTGCTCGGCGTGCTCACGGTGACGTCGGCCGAGGTGGTGGCGAACATCGTGTTGAAGGTGCGGTCGATGGTGTCGGTGAACAGCAGGGTCCCGCTGACGAAGCCGACCGAGAGGACGACGACGAGCAGTGAGAGGGCCATGCGTCCCTTGTGCGCGAAGAAGTTGCGCCATGTCGCCTTGAACATCTCGTCCGCCTCAGCTCTCGCGACGGCCGTCGAAGCGGCGCATCCGGTCCAGGACGGCCTCGGCCGTCGGGTCGGTCATCTCGTCGACGATGCGCCCGTCGGCGAGGAAGAGCACCCGGTCGGCGTACGCGGCGGCGCCCGGGTCGTGGGTGACCATGACGATCGTCTGGCCGAGCTCGTCGACCGAGCGGCGCAGGAAGCCGAGCACTTCGGCGCCCGCGCGCGAGTCGAGGTTGCCGGTCGGCTCGTCGCCGAAGATGATCTCGGGCCGGGAGGCGAGCGCCCTGGCCACGGCGACGCGCTGCTGCTGGCCGCCGGAGAGCTGGCCGGGGCGGTGCTTGAGCCGGGCGGACAGGCCCACGGTGTCGATGACCCGGTCGAGCCAGGCCCGGTCGGGGCGGTGCCCGGCGATGTCCATCGGCAAGGTGATGTTCTCCAGCGCGTTGAGCGTGGGAAGCAGGTTGAAGGATTGGAAGATGAACCCGACCCGGTCTCTACGCAGCCGGGTCAGCTCCTTGTCCTTCATCGAGCTCAACTCGGCGTCGCCGATGAAGATGCGCCCCGAGGTGACCTGGTCGAGTCCGGCCAGGCAGTGCATGAGGGTGGATTTGCCGGAGCCGGAGGGGCCCATGATGGCGGTGAACCGGGAGCGGTCGATCTCGACGTCCACCGACTCGAGCGCGGTGACCCGGGCCTCGCCCGAGCCGTACGCCTTGACGACCCGCTCGGCCCGGGCCGCGACCGCGGACCTGGTACCGGTAGTGATCATGACCATGGGAATAACTCGTCTCGTCTCGTCTGGAGGCCCGCGGAGAGCGGTTGGGTGACCGTCATCGAGCCTTCCAGGCGAGCCGGTCACGGTCAGTGGTGCCGCCTAGTGTCTTGGGGGTGGGGCTAGCCCCACCCCTGGCGAGGTCGAGCAGATTGGTGATCACGGTCAGATCGGATAATTGCGATCTCCTGGCAGGATTCGAAGTTGCCTGTGCAAGCGCTAGGTTCGAGGGCTGCGCTGCTGAGAAGCCCGGATGCACCCAGTCGGCCGCCAAGCCACCTGCTCAGCCGTGATCGATTGCTGATCCCCTTCGCCGAGGCGGCCTGATTGCAATGATTTGCAATGTGTGACGCGCATATTACGAAAGTTGCTTGCGACTCTTGCGGCCGTGTGTCCGAGGTCATACTCTCTGGCACAGCAGCCGAACCCACCGGAGCCGCCACCCGAAAACGCCGGGAGACAGCACCCTGACGAGCGCCTCAGCGCCGTAGCGGCGGTCGAGGTTCCCCGCCACGACGTCAACCAGGGAAGCAAGACGATGAGACATTCCGTCCCGCCCGCGCAGCCGCCGTCCGTCCGCCGCCGATCGCGCAGGCTGATAGCCATGTGCACCGCCGCGGCCACCGCTTTCGCCGGCCTCATGCTGGTGGTCCTGCCGGCGCCGGCCGCGCTGGCGGCGTCCTCCGCCGCGACCGCGTATCAGTCTCCGGGTACGCCCTCGCCGAGCACGGCGGGCGCGACCACGCCGTTCAGCACGTACCAGGCTCCTGAGGGCCAGCTCGGCGGCGGGGCGAGCGTGGTGTCGCTGACCTCGGCGCCGACGTCCGAGTACGACAGTCCGCAGGGCGAGGCGACCGGGCATGCGTACGTACAGTTGACCGGCACCGGGCAGTCGGTCCAGTGGACGAACGAGACCGGTACGCCGATCGACTTCGTGAACATTCGCGCCTCGATCCCGGACTCGTCGGCCGGCGGCGGGATCACCGCGACGCTCGACCTGTATGTGAACGGCACGTTCCGCCAGGCGATCAGCATGAACTCGATCCAGACCTGGCAGTACGAGGGCAACGGAAACTACAGCTCGTCCGTGCCCGACCAGAAGGCGGCCGACGGCGACCCGCGCGATTTCTGGGACGACTTCAGCGCCACCGTCACCGGCAGCGCGATCGCGCCGGGATCGACGATCTCGCTGGTGAAGGACTCGTCGAACACCGCGTCGTTCTACTGGATCAACTCGATCGACCTGTTCAACGCGCCCGCGCCGCTCGCGCAGCCGGCGAACTCGATCTCGATCACCAGTTGCGGAGCGACCGCCGATAACACTCCGACCAACGGCAGCGCCGCGCCCGGGGCGACGGACAGCACGGCGGACATCCAGAACTGTGTGAGCCAGGCAGAGTCGCAGAACAAGATCCTGTGGATCCCGCAGGGCACCTTCTACGTCATCGGCACGCAGAGCATCCCGGTCACCAACATCACCATCGAAGGCGCTGGTTATCTGTACAGCGAGCTCTACCGGGACGTCCCGCTGCCCAACAGCACGCCTCTCGGCTCACTGCTGCAGTGCTACTCGTGCCACATCCAGAACTTCCACATCGACACGAACTCGCTGAGCCGCGGTGAGGCGGACGGCGGCGGCGGTGCCGAGGACACCACGGGCACCAACTGGTCGATCGAGAACATGTGGGTCCAGCATGTGGAGTCCAGCGTCTGGGCCTCGGGCACCGGCGGGACTGTGGAGAACAACTTCTTCACGGACATCTTCGCGGACGGCTGCAACATCAACAACGTGTCCCTGACCGGTACAACGGGCAGCAACATCACGGTCGAGAACAACTTCATCAGAGGTACCGGCGACGACGCGATGGCGATCAACTCGGTCGCCAACAACGGCTCGACGACTTATACCGCGATGACGAACATCACCATGGAACACAACTCACTGCTCGCACCGTGGGCCGGCAAGGGCATCGGCGTCTACGGTGGTTCGGGTCATCACGTCGAAGACAACTACATCGCGGACACCGCGCGCTACATCGGCCTCGGCGTCGGGCGCTTCGGCACCAACGGCAGCGACATGACCGGCGCGACCGTCTCCGGCAACGTCGTCGTCCGCTCCGGCGGCAACGCGTACTTCCAGGGCCAGCCGGCGATGCAGATCGGCAACGGCGGTGACGGCCAGAACGTCGGCGTCGTCTCCAACACCGTCGCCACCGGCAACACGATCATCAATGCGGTCTACGACGGGCTCAACTTTTCCACGTCGACCAGCACCACACTCTCGGGCAATCAGATCATTGATCCGTGGCGCAATGGCATCGTGATCTCCCCGCAGTACTACCCGGCGCCCAGCGGAAACGCCACCATCACCGGAAACTCGGTCACCGGGCTCGCCTCCGGCATGTCCGCCTTCCTCAACGACTCCAGCGGCTTCACCGCGACGACGAGCAACAACAGCTGGCAGAACAGCACGGCCGAGGCGCCCTACGGCGGCAACTCCGCTGCGGTGCCCGGCACGGTACAGGCGGCGAACTACGACACCGGCGGCCAAGCCATCGCGTACAACGTCAACTCCGTCAACGGCACCGATACCGCCTACCGGTCCGACGCCGTGGACCTGGAAACGACCTCTGACACCGGAGGCGGCGACGATGTGGCCTGGACGGCTGCCGGCCAGTGGTTCAAGTACACGGTCAACGTCGCCACCGCCGGGACCTACACCCTGAACATCCGCGCGTCCTCGACGAGCGGTGTATCCGATGCCTTCCATCTGACGGGTTCCGCCGGCAACGCCCTGACCGGCGCAGAGGCCATCCCGGCCACCGGCGGCGCACAGACGTGGACCACGGTCTCCGACACCGTCACGCTGGCCGCCGGTCGGCAGACCATCACCCTCGACCAGGACAACTCCGGCTGGAGCCTGCACTACCTGGCCTTCTCCACTGGTGTGTACACAACTCCGAGCGCGTTGAACTTCGGCTCGCTGGCGGTCGGCCAGACCAGCTCCGCGCAGAGCGTGTCAGTGCTCAACCCGACCAGCTCGGCCGCGGCGGTCTCGTCCATCGCCGTCGCCGGCCCCTTCGCCGAGACGAACAACTGCGGTTCGTCGATCGCGGCGGGCGGCTCGTGCACGGCCAGCGTGACGTTCACCCCGACCGCCTCCGGCGCGCAGAGCGGAGTGCTGACGGTCACGGCCGGCGGGGTCACCAGCACGACCACCCTCTCCGGTACCGGCACCGCGCCGGGCTCGGTGCTCAACGCCTCCCCGGGCGCACTGAGCTTCCCGAGCGAGGTCGTCGGGGTGGCCGCACCCTCGCAGACCGTCACGGTGACGAACTCGGGCACCACCTCGGCGACGGTGTCGTCTGTCGCGGTGACCGGCCCCTACGCCGAGGCCAACAACTGCTCCACCATCGCGGTCAACGGATCCTGCACGGTGACGGTTGGATTCACCCCGACCGCCGGCGGAGCCAACCCGGGCACGCTGACGATCACCAGCAACGCCAACAACAGCCCGACCACGGTATCGCTGTCCGGCACCGGCATCGGCGCGACCACCAACCTCGCGCTGACCGGGACGATGACCGCCAGCAGCAACGCATCCGGGTACCCGGCGACGAACGCGAACGACGGCAACACCGGCACCTACTGGGAGAGCCTGGACGGGTCGGCCTATCCGCAGACCCTGACCGCGAACCTGGGCCAGTCCTACCCGCTGGCTTCGGTGACGCTGACTCTGCCGCCGCCCGCCGCGTGGTCGACGCGCACTGAGACGCTTTCAGTGCTCGGATCGACCAATGGCACCACATACAGCACGCTGATTCCCTCCGCGAACTACACCTTCAACCCGGCGACGGGCAACACGGTGGCGTTCGCCCTGCCCGCCGGCGCGAACGACCAATACCTCGAGCTGTCATTCACCGCGAACACCGGCTGGTCCGCGGCTCAGCTCAGCGAGTTCGAGATCTACCCGGCTGTCGGCAGCGGCGGTACCGGCGGCACGGCCACGCTCTCGGCCTCGCCGAGTTCGCTCTCCTTCGGCAACCAGAACACCGGCACGACCAGTGCCGCGCAGAAGGTGACGATCTCCAACACCGGTTCGGCGGCGGCCTCGATCAGCTCGATCTCCACCGCCGCGCCCTACGCGGAGACCAACACCTGCGGCAGCTCGCTCGCGGCCGGCGCGACGTGCACCGCCTCGGTCACGTTCGCGCCGACCGCGACCGGCTCGAGCACCGGGAGCCTCACCGTCGCCAGCAACGCGAGCAACAGCACCCTGACGGTGCCGCTCTCCGGCAGCGGGATCGCCTCGAGCACCGACCTGGCCCTGAACAAGCCGGTCACCGCGTCGAGCACCACCCAGAACTACGGGCCGGCGAACGCGGTCGACGGGAACACGAGCACGTACTGGGAGAGCGTGAACGGCACCTGGCCCGCCACGTTCACCGTGGACCTCGGCTCGACCAGCACGATCGGCAGCCTGGTGATCGACCTGCCGCCGTCCTCGGCCTGGCAGACGCGCACCCAGACCCTGTCGGTGCTCGGCTCCACGAACGACTCGACCTGGACCACGCTCGTCGCTTCGGCCACGTACACGTGGAACCCGTCGACCGGCAACACCGTGACGATCAACCTGCCCGCGGGCACCGCGGAACGCTACGTCGAGCTCAGCTTCACCGCGAACAGCGTGCAGAACGGCGCGCAGATGTCTGAACTGGAGATCTTCTCCTGACCAGATGAAACTCGCCCTCCGCGCGGTGTGCCGCACCGCACCGCGCGGAGGGCGTTTCCGCGCTCCCCGCAGGTGCCGCCCGAGTCGCGGGCATCGTACGTCCGCGCAAAACTGGAGATATCCAACTTCATATGCGCTGAGACTGACCGGAGGTTGACTATGGCAGTCCATGCACCGCAGAGAGTCGGCGGCAGGACCACCGATAGCGACCGTGGTGCCCGCGGTGCCGCGTTCGCCGGGGTGATCCTGCTGGTCGGCGGCGTGTTCGGGGTGCTTCAGGGCGCCTCCGCGATCGGCCACAGCACCCCGTACGCGAGTCTGGTCACCTACACCTACCGATTCAGCATCACCAGTTGGGGCTGGATCCATCTGGCGATCGGCGTGGCTCTGCTCGTCGTGGGCGCGTGCGTGCTGCTCGGGATGCCGTGGGCGCGGTTCGTGGGAATCGGTCTGGCATCGGTGAGCATGGCGATGCAATTCATCTTTCTTCCGTACTACCCTGCCTGGGCGTTGGTGGCGATCGCATTGGACATAGCGGTTCTCTGGGGATTGCTGATGCAGGCATCAGCCCCGGATAACTGATTCCGGGATGCGGGCGGCCGCGCGGTCCGCCCAGCCGAACGGAGTAGCGGCGCCTGCGGCGACGCGCCGACCGGCCGTGAACCGCGTGACGATGGAGCAGTCGCGCAATCCCTCACTGAACGGTGGGCATCATGGACCTCGCTCTTCTCCGGCCCCTCTACGCCGCCCCGGTGAACGCCGAGGTGGTCACCGTGCACATGGACACCAGCCGGGAGGGCCGGGACGCCGATAAGCGCCTGGAGATCAGCTGGCGTGATCTGCGCCGGACGCTGGAGGAGCAAGGGGCGGACGAGCCGTCGCTCGCCGCGCTGGACACTGAGGCGGGCGCGTCGCCGCAGATCTTCGGTCCGCACGGCGAGTCGCTGTTCGCGGCGGACGGCCAGGTGCTCGGCACCTTCGTGCTGTCTCGGCCGCCCGCGCACAACCAGGGCGTGGTCGGGCCGGTGGTCGACCCGCTTGAGACCGTGCTCGACTTCGACCACCAGCTCGCCTACGTGGTGGTCGCGCTGGACCGAGAGGGCGGGGACATCGACGCGTACCCCGCCGGGGCGTTCGACCCGGAGTCCAAGCGCACGTACGACGGCACCACGCTGCACCTCACGCGCGTCGGCGCCGGCGGGCCGTCCATGGCGTCCTACCACCGGCGCTCCGTCAACGCGTGGACGAGCAACGCGGCCGGGGTCGCGCGGGAGGTCGTCGAAGCGGCGGCGGAGGTGAAGGCCGCGTTGGTCTTCGTCGGCGGCGATCCCAAGGCCATTCCGCTACTGCACGAGCATCTCGCCGCAGCCGGGCTGGAGGCAGAAGTGGTAGGGGTGCCCGGTGGACGCGGCGGCCGTGACGCGCTCGCCGCGTTGCGCAAGGCGGTCGACGAAGCGCTCGTCGAGGCCTCACTGGACAGCCACCGGAAGATGATGGACGCCTACAGCGACGCGCTGGGCGAAGGCCGCGCGGTGCACGGGATCCCCGCGGTCAGCGAGGCCCTGTCGAACGGCGCCGTCGAGACGCTGCTGCTGGCCGCCGACCGCGAGGCGGACCCGATGAAGTGGGCCGCGGCCGCGGATCCGCGACTGATCGCGAGCGCCCGCGAAGGGCTCGGCTCGGCGGCGGACGACGCGTTCGAGGCGCCGGCCGGCCTGCTGATGCTGCGTGCCGCGACGGCCACGGACGCGACTTTCAGCGAATTGCTGGCCGGCACGCACGCCGACGATGGCTGCGCGGCTATCCTGCGCTACAGCTGAGCCTTTATGGAGAGGGCGCCAGTGCGAACGTGCGTCGCGCTGGCGCCCTCTCCATACGTTGCCTGATAATCCAGGTTAGTGGGCGATGAGCTGGAAGGACTGTGCCGTGGTGCCGTTACACGTGTACTGCTGCAGCTGCACTCCGCTTGTGGTGGAGGCGTTGGGAGTGTCGATGCATAGCCCTGAGTTGTCGGCGGTGAAGGTGTAGTAGCCGCCGGTCTGCGAGTTGGCTGCGAACAGGGCATTGGTATTGCCGGTACCGCCGTAGTTCCACGTTTGGAGCAGGTCACCGCTGGCGGTGGCCCCTACTCCGCCGGTGATGTTCCAGCTCTCACCTTCGGACAGCGAATTCTCATTCACGACTTCGTAGTAGCCGGTAATGGCCGGGACGAACTGCCACAACTGACTGGTAGCGCCGGTGCAGGCCAGCTGTTCCACGGCCGTGCCGTTGGCGGTCGAGCCGCCGGCGGCACTGGCGCACAGGCCGGAGTTCTGGTTGACGACCTCGTACCAGCTAGATGAGTTGATTCCGGTTCCACCGCCGGACGAGGCGAAGGTCAGATAGTTGATGTTCCATCCGCCGTTGTCCTGGTCCACTGTCAGCGTTTGCGTTCCCGCGGCCAGGGTGAC
>Ga0073928_10006197_pt1 | contig 16221 bp, 15 predicted proteins | sample PaiPotPPA55metaG_FD_76969 | JGI IMG/M metagenome (GOLD analysis project Ga0073928, IMG submission 76969) | Iron sulfur acid spring bacterial and archeal communities from Banff, Canada, to study Microbial Dark Matter (Phase II) - Paint Pots PPA... ... | reverse complement strand
TCGCTGCTTGACCGGCTACTCTCGAAATGCCGGAGATCGCGTCACACCGAATTCCAACACCAATCGCGACGGCACCCACAGCTGCAAAAACTTCTCAGAGCTACATTGCTCTTGATGCGAACGAACACTGGCCAATCAAGGAAGTGAATCAAGCCCTTCTGTTGTCGATCGACGGGTTGGCGATAATGTCCGAGCATGATCCAGAAGGCTCGGAAGCCATACTCGCTCGACATGTCGAAACGTGGATGGGCGAGATTGAGCGCGGCACTATTGGACCAATCTTAGCCGAGATTGATGCGCTGCCCGCCGCTCTGGACCGCACAAAGCCGCTCCTCAAGCTTCAAGTGATGCACAAGGCGGGACTTCACCCGATGGTGGAGCAAACGCTGCGGAAAGAGCCGGCGTTGGCCGAGAATTTGGCGCCTTTGCCTTCTCTGCAAGTCGCTGAAATGGCGGTCGATGCCGGGGCCGCCGATATCGCGCGCAGTCTCATACAGAGAATAGCCGTCGAACGCCTGCCCCTAGAAGCGCTGGAGAGCGCCATGGCGCTTGCCAAGCGCACTGGGGAGCAGGCATCGATCGATAAAATCGAAACACTGCTAAGTGAGAAATATCCAGCGTCACTGGCCCTACAGCAGCACCGTGCGGACAAACTCTTTCAAGCCGCCGATTTCCGCGGTCTCGCCAAATTGTTGTTTGCCTCGGCTATTGAGGAGGATCAACGGTTGGGGGGATTCTATGATGCCCTTGCTAACGGGCTCGCATCTCCAAGCCTGGACTATCAGCGCTTAGCGCAATCAATCATCGCCGCTTACCCGACAGAGACGGCGCGAGCCAGAATGATCATCGCTAGGGAGGCGATTCGTGCAAAACGGTACAACGGCGCACTCTCCATAGCCACCGATGACGCAGAAGATGACGTCACATACGGCATGACCGCGACCGTTCTTAGTGCGCTCGAAGCGGCCCTTCTTACTCGTGACAAAAACAAGAAGATTGGCCTTGATACCCAACACGCGCCGGCCGGCGTTTTACTCGCACTTCGCTACCTAGTGCAACACCCGGCTGATGCCCGCGTACGGGTCAGGCTTGTGGATGTCTTGTCGGCTGAGTCGATGGGGCTTCTGGGGATAGCGTTCTTGGTTGAATCTGCCGTCAGGCTCGCAAGCAGACCACTTTCTTTGCGAGACGTTCGGCCCCTTGAGACCTGGACGACGGCGCCCCCGCCGGACGACACGCTGGCGTTCCTAAGAGTCGCGTTGCCTTGGTTGCGGTCCGCAAGCCCCGTTTTTGTAGGTCGCTTGGACATTCCGAAAGACCTGCTGACACTACCTGCAGACAAGCTCGTGAGGGGAATTGGCCAGCTGTTGGAGCACTATGAGCCGCTGGATACAGCGAGCGACGTCGCTACGGTGCGAAATATACTGGCCGTGGGTGTGGCGGTCGCGCGGCACGGCTCGATCCCCGATGCCGATCTAACGCTCGTTCGAATACTTGCTGTCCGGTTAGCCTTGGCAAGCCAGTTTCAGGCGGCACGGGATTATGCCGAGCACGCTCTTCAGTTGGCTGGAGATTCCGCGGCGCGTGCTCGATCGGCGTGGCTCTGCTACGGAGACGTCTATCAAAGGACGGGCAACACAATCGACGGACTCGTTGGCGCTCTATGCTGCTTGTCAGCCGACGACAAAGCCACCCCCGAGCAGATCTTCTATGAAAGCGTTCTTCTCTATCGTCTGATGCGCGATCTTCGAATGATCGAAGTGGGGCTATCGTTTCTTGAGGCAGCTCGCAAGGCACTCGAACAATTCAGTGCACTTGAGAAGTATATTCATCGCATCCAAACGCTCGAGCTGCAGGCCAAATTCCTGCAGGCACGGCAGGATCCGGGTCACCTGATTGGGCAACTCGTATCATTGCTGCCTGATTTGGTTCGCAACGCACATGCGGTATTGACGAACCACGACGAACCAGCGCCGGCTGCGGCCAATATGGCCGAAGTCTTACGGCTATTGGAAGCGGCTGGCGTGAAATTGCCGGCAGATGCACTCGAGGCCTTTGATCGTTTGCTGGATAACGCCCATGCACCACTTCGCGCGACAATTGCAGCCAGCCGACTTGAGCACCCAACGGCAACACATGTTCTAAACGCCCTGCAACAACTGGAAGCAGCAAGAGACGCGAGTGATATTGCATATGACGTTCGCCAGATTTCAATGCTGGCGGAGCGGCTGCTTGGCAGCGTAGAAGCACTGGCGAGTCCAAACATCACAGCATTTGCGGTCGAGGTTCAAGCCGACCGCGCGATCCCAATGCCTGGGGATGCGGACGCTCGGCAAGATTGGACTCCGATGACTGTTGATGCGCCGGGCGCGCGGGCCGCCGAGTTGTCGGTATCGTTGGAGATGCCCATTGTCTTGATGGGCGTCGACGCCAAGGGCATGTTGACCCGCTGCGTCGCGGACAAGGGACAAATCACATCACCTATTCGCGAAAGCTCAGACGTATTTTCAGAAGACCGGCTACGACAATGGTCACAAGAATTTCCTTTTCGCTACGGCGTCGACGAAGAGACTGCCAACCTATTTTATACAAGTACAGAAGGGATTGGTGTTGGCGATTTGCCATCGCGAGCCGTCCTCATCACCGGCGCGAATATTCAGCACTGGCCTCCAAACCTCATACGCATCGGCGAAGAGTTTGCCGGCCAGAGACGTAGACTCGTTGCGGCTCCATCGCTTGCATGGCTCAGGGCGGCGAGACTTCGCCGCATCACCGATCGGCGTGCGCTTGCATGGATTCCAAAGGAGCCTCTGACGAAGGGGGATACACGCTTCAGTCAGTCATAGATCGGGTTTCGGACCCGCTTGCCGCTCACGGCGTGAGCCTCGATACCGCCTCGGCTATTGCCTACAAGCTTGAGGGGGCTGAATTGGTCATCGTTACAGCGCACGGTGGATTGGTGCCTGGTAACCGGTATTTTCAGGTCGTGAAGGACGACGCAAACCTCACATTGACCGGTTCCGATCTTGGCTCCGCTTTGAAAAACGTCGGCGTCGCTATTCTTTTCGTCTGCAGCGGCGGTCGGCTCGATCCTCACCCGATGGCGATCACGACCCTGGGGCTCGCGCGGCAAGTTCTCGGAAACGGGTGCACGACAGTCATCGCCTCGCCATGGCCGATTGATTCTAGGATCCCCTCACATTGGCTCCCCGCATTCCTTGATTCTTGGGATGCGGGAGTACCGGTTATTGATGCGGTATTTGACGCAAACACGCGAGTGAGGGACAGCTTCAGTTCCGAGTTTCGCGACTGCCTAGCAATGAGTGTCTATGGCGACCCATTGCGCACAAAGGCCTAATGACCAGAACGCGAATTCTTTATCAGCTACTGGCAGACTTGTTATCTAGGCGGGTCAGTGACGAATGAGACGCTGTTTAAGCCATCCACAAACGCGTCGCTGTCGTCCGGATGAAATCAAAATAGCTTGCTTCCAAACGCAGAATCTTGCGAGAGAGCGAAGTATCGCCCGCCAAAGTGGAAATGTAGCGCTCTCCGATATTACCGATGTCGATTGGAGATCATATCCGTGGCTCACCTTACCATGGACAATGGAATTGCGGAACGTGGAAATGGCTTCACCTAATAAGCTCGAGTTTGCGCTGCTGATTAATCCTGCTGTAGTGGCTTGTTGGAGTGCCTGTGCGCCGGCTATCTGATTTACGAGCTTTAAAAGTTGACCTTTTTCATCTTTTGTAATGAGCTGGAGAATTTGCTTTGTGAAGTCATCGTCGCTGAGCGACGTATCATGTCGAAATCCACTCATCTGCCTTTTGTTGGTAAGGAATGAATAGTACTCTAAAACTCGGTAAAAATAAATGCACGCCGCAGCGTCGTCCGCTTGTGAAAGGCCGTAGTAGAAGAATCGAATTGGCTCGATGTCCCGAATAGCTGGTCCTGCGTGAGGACCGTCTCGCCTGGCTGTTGCTGCTCGTCCTCGTCGCCAAATAATAGCGACTCGTCCATCGCAAAGATCGACGGCACTATCCCAGTTGCCTCGCTATAACGAATTGCACCGTTTACGAACGCTATTTCCACTTCATCACTGGACGCGCCGAGGATTCGGGCTGTGGTGATCGTGTCCCACATGCCAAAATACTTTTCACGGTGGTAGCCATGAAAAAGATACGCCATCAGAGGAGTGGCATTGCCAAAAGTTACCTCGATCTTGCCCATCTTGAATCCAATATGGGTCGGCAACTCTTGCACTAGGAACTCGTGATAGGAGCCAACAGAGAAACCTTTTAAGCTATGAAACTTAACGAGCCCGCCGTTAGCCTTTTCGATGTCGTCAAAATCCGGTGAGTATTCGTGCGGCGGAACAACAATGCCAACTCCGATCAGTGGCCATGTGACCAATTGGCCGCCCTGCACGCTTTCATACCGCAGGTGATGCTCTTCGAACTCCTGGGCCGGAGGATCAAATTCAAAAGGGATTATCGTCTGCATAGCCTGCTTATACAGCAAAATGCCGTTACGCCGCGGCAACCCTGTTGGCTGTTAACGCTTCAATGTGCTTTGACCATAACTCAAAAGCTTCGCGCGCTTCCTTCGCATAACGGTGTCGCTGGTAAATTCCGGCGACGCCACTGAAAGTGCCGCTGCGGTGGTTCGACGCGAGGTCCACGATGTGCGGAGCCACGCCAGTCGTTGCAGGCCGCTGGCAAAGCTCCGTCGCAGGTCGTGAAGCGTCCACGGTCGGATCTCGGGTGCAACTCTTTCCTTCGCACCACTGTGGTCGCCGAACGGTCGGTCCGTGCCGTTAAGCACGAACGTGCTGGTTCTTGGCTGAGAGTGCAGCACTCCCTGGATCATTGGGGTGATCGGAATGGTATGTGGCAAGCCATTCTTAGTCCGCTCGCCCGGCAGCTCGATCACTTCGGTCTTGATCTCATCGCGCGCCAGCTCTGTCATTTCGTTGCGGCGAGCGCCAGACAGAATCAGCAGCTTGACCAGAGCACCGGCAGCGCCACCTTCGGCGTCTGAAGCCTCCCAGGTGAGCTTGAGTTCGTTCTCGTCCAGCACCCGGTCGCGCGATTTCTCCTTTGCGGGTTTGCGAATTGATCGGGCGGGGCTTGCGAAATCATCCTCCCTCGCCTCACACCAGGCGACGAAGGACTTGGCAACCTTCCCAGCGGTCACCCCAGCGACGGACCGCGCTTCATCGCCTGTGACCGCGACGACGTCTTTCTTGGAGATCGATCGGAGCGAGCGGCCTGGCCATGCATCCTGCTTGAGCAAATTCGTCATGACCTGGAACACGCTGGCGATCACTACCCTCGGGACAAGGTTCGTGAAGCTCTTGCGTATTGGAAAATTACGCTATGAAAGTGGAAGCAGCGCGTTATTTGCGTAAACAGCGCGGAAGCGATGCGAATGAATTGACGATTACTGAACCATCTATTGCTTGAGCAGCGAGACAATCTTTGTTCGTCGCCAATGTTCAGCAAGCGCTTCTTTGAGCGGCAGCTCACTGCAAAGTTTTATCGGTTTACCTTGAGATTTCGCAAGTTCATCCATGAGCGACGAGTGCGCGAGAGCGGCTTTGGACGTCGGCCGAACAGCGGACCCTCAGCTCTTCCAACCGTTAGCGGCAAGCCCCGCGCCGATATGACCTCTCCGATTTGAAACCGGAGAGGTGCCGGACAATTCATACCCTCCCCACAATGTAACCGGCGGTCGGGTTGCCCGTCGAGAGTGAGGAGGGTGTCGAATGAAAGCCGACAAACCAAAAGCGTCACTGAAATTCTTCACGATCGGGCAGATCGCCGAATGCACTGAAAGCTCGGAGCGCAGTGTGAGGCGATGGATCAAGGACAAGCGCCTTATCGCGCACCGGATCAACGGACTGGTCCGGATCTCCGAGGCAGATTTCCAGGCCTTTTTAGCGGCTCATCGGGACCAATAGCAGCGTCCGCAGCCGTTCATCAGAGGCCAGCGTTGTCAATAGCTTACAAGAGATCGGGAAAACTACATAAGAGCATATGCTCCAGATACCATATGATAGAATACCCGAATATCATCAGGTGGCCGTTCGTGTCCTGACCGGTCGCCGCCTGTCCAACGAGGTCAAAGGAGATGAAGCACAACAGTTTTCCAACGCCGGCGGCTCCCGTCACGCTGCAGGACGTCATCGATCGGCTCAGCGCCAAGGTCGACCTTTCCGACACCCGCAAGCGCGACCTGCGATCCGCCATCGTGACCTACAGCAAGATCCGCGGCGAATCGCCCGCGGCGATCCCAATGGATCTCGCGGCAATACGCAGGACGCTGGATAGCGTCGTGCCGCTCCAGGCCAAGGTGTCCCGCAAACGGTGGGCTAACCTGCGCAGCGACATCGCTGCGGCGATAGCGGCGTCAGGGCTGCAGCCGATGCTTAAGACAGCTGACGTCGAACCCGACCAACATTGGGACCGGTTACTCGAAGCAGCAAAAGACAGGAGGATCGGCAACGGACTTTCCCGCCTAGCGCGCTGGGCGACGTTGAGGCAGATCACACCAAAAGAGGTCAATGACGCAGTCTTGGCTCGGTTCTTTTCAGAGCTTGAGACAGGGAGCCTTGTTCGCAACCTTCGATTCCAGCGGCGTAACGTTGCTAAAATCTGGAACAAGCTAGTGTCGCTATCACCGGACCGAGGTTTGCAGCTCGTTCAGGTCCCAGAGAAGAGCGTTATATGGCAACGGATATCCTGGCTCGAGCTTCCTGCATCCTTCAGGCAAGAGACAGAAGATTACCTGCTGTGGTGCAGTGTCCCTGATCCACTCGACGAGAATGCGCGTGCGCGCGCGCTGGCTCCCGAAACGTTGCGACTGCGCCGTCATCATATTCATCTGGCGGTAAGCGCAGCGTGTAACGCGGGGGTCAATATAAGCCAACTCACCTCTTTAAGTCGACTAGTCGAAACAGAGACCTTCAAAGCAATTCTACGGCAGCAATGGAATAAGAACGGAGGAAAATTATCGGGTCATCTTGCAGACCTTGCCAACGTGTTGATCACTATTGCTTCGGAGTGGGTGAGGGTATCTGCCGATCAACTTATCGCGCTGAAGAAAACCCGCAGCAGGCTCGGTAGCCTGCGACGAGGCTTGACCGATAAAAACAAAGGTTTGTTGCTAAAGTTCGATGATCCTCGGCTGCTCGGTCGGTTGATTGATCTACCGGACCAGTTGTGGCGCGTTGCGCGGAGGAATCTACCGACCTCAAAACGCTGGTTTGTCGACCTGCAAACGGCCTTGGCGATCGACATTCTCCTGCATGTGCCGCTGCGGATCGAAAATCTCAGCGCATTAAAGTTCGATGAGCACCTGAATTGGCCGCAAGGCCGCGGCAAGCCGGCGCTTTTGGTGATCCGGTATGACGAGACAAAGAATGAGGAGCCGCTGGAGTTTGAGTTGCCGCTAGGGCTTTCAGACCGGCTCTACGCGTTTCGTAATGAGATCGCGGTTGCGGTCATTGGGCGCCGTTCGGATATTTTGTTCGTGTCCCAGAAAGGGAAGCCGCGAAGCCTCGCAACGCTCAGAGTAGCGATCCAGCGCACGGTGCTCAGACGCGTTGGCATAAAAATTACCCCGCACCAATTCCGGCATCTCGGCGCCAAAATTCATTTGGACGCGAACCCGAGCGCTTATGAGACGGTTCGGCAGATTCTTGGGCACAAGGAGCTGAAGACGACCACAAGATTTTATGCCGGGCCAGATACACGCCGGGCGGGCAGGGCGCATGCCGAGCTGATCCGCAGGCTGCGAGAAACGAGACTAAAACGTAAGAAGTAAGAGTAAAAGGAGTATCTGATGTCGGGTCCGCAACCCAGGTTGCATTTGCCATTTTCCGATTGGCCGGAGGTCGATCGGCTGATGTGGAACAGCGCTGTCAACAATGACGATCCGTTTGCCGATGGCGTGGGAGCTCGGCTCTCGAAGACTACGCTCCACAAATACTGGATGGGATGGCGCCGCTTCCTTGGCTTCCTGACAATTACCGAACCGGACGCGCTGGAAATTGCACCGCCTAAACGGCTCACAACTGAACGAGTGCGGCGGTTTGTCGAGCATTTAAGGGAAACCAATACGCCTCATTCAGTCGCGATCCAGATCGATAGCCTTTATGGAGCAGCCCGCACTTTGATCCCAGAGGGGGATTGGAACTGGTTGCGGGACATCAAGACCCGTCTCTACTCTGCGGCTCCGCGGGGGAAACACCGCCCGACCGGTAATCACCAGTGTGCAACTCGTCGATCTCGGCATGGAGCTCATGCAGGAATGCACCATAACGGCAAATGCCCCGATCACGATGGCTGATGCTGTACAGTACCGAGACGGGCTGATGATCGCGCTTTTGGGCTACGTGCCGCTGCGCCATAAGAACTTCGCAGCGATTGAAATCGGCCGAGATCTGATCAAGGAGGGCGATCACTGGTTCATTGTCATCCCGCCGGAGGAAACCAAGACAAAGACCTACCTTGAATTCCAGATTCCTGAGGATCTTCATGATGAGCTTGCAACTTATCTCACTCTTGTACGACCACGGATGCTCCGCCATGTTGGATGCAAGGCCGTTTGGGTGAGCCCAAAAGGCGGCGCACTGTCATATTCAGCGATGGGTCCCGTCATAACGAGACATACAATCAAGCGTCTTGGTATTCGGGTCACGCCCCACGATGCCCGTGACGCAGCAGCGACGACGTGGGCTATCGCTGCACCTGAGCAAATTGGTGTTTCGCGCGATTTGTTAGCTCATAGCGATTTGCGAACCACAACCAAGTACTACAATCGTGCAAAAGGTATCGAGGCCAGTCGAGTACACGGCCAGCTGATCGCGCAGTTACGACGAAAACTCAAGCCTCCTCGGCATTGAGCTAAGCGCGATCGCGGTTCGCCTAGTATGGCGCGAAGGATGCGTTCCAGTATCTCAACGTGCTCGCCATCGACCGCGAAGGTCGCGCCTGTCACGAAGCTCGACTAGCGCGTCTTTATGATTCAAGTATGCCATGAAGATATTCAAGTTTGCCTTTTGGTCCGAGTACAAGGCATTGAGAGCTCTAATGCCAGCGACGATGACATTGGTCTGCTCAGCATGACTGGCAAAGATGTTATAGATGAATTGTCTGTGTTCTTCCCCCGAATCGACAGTGAGTCTCATAAATAACAGTACATTGGAACGGACCACAGTATCGGACGTCTCGTCAAATACAGCTCGAGCTATCCTAATTCCGTGACGATTTTTCTTGTCCCTTAGTAATTTCTCGACACCTAAAATCGTATTGCACCAATAGTCGTTTTTTAGTCGAGTGACCTGTCTTGCAATTGCCGGATTGTCCGCCAAAAATCGATCGCGCGCCAGCCTGTAGGAAAACAACGAGTCACCTATATTAGCTTGGTCGAGGATCGTTGTTTTATCCCATCTGACATTTACGCCTGTTGCTCCCTGCAAATCTGCGCCAGTAAAGTCATAACCTCGGACGTCTGAATTTGTAAAATCAACGCCCGATAAATCTGCGAATCTAAAATCCGCGGTCGGGTCCAAGCTAAGAAGCTGCACATGGGCATTGAAGTTTGTGTTCTCAAACGAGAGAAATCTCGCGGACAACTCGAGGACATTGGGCGTAATCAGCTCATCTAACGTGGGGTTAGTCTTCAATATCGCTCTCCGATTTGGAGAATTCAACAGTGCCGTTGAACTTCGTACCCGAAGCAGATAGCGCCTTTGCGATCAGTATCTTCATCATTTTTTCATGATTTAAGCTGGGAAATGGAAATCTGCAATTGCTCTTTAGTAACCGCAGCAAAACATCTCGCTGTTTGACGAAGGCAGCTAGTTGGATGGTCTTTGCGTTGGCGCCACTTTTGGGTTTTACTCGGCATAGGATCTCATTATTCAAGAATGTTCCGTCCAATTCTCCTGCCAACGGTGAATCGGTAATCTCCCACATGAGATTGCCTCGCGCTTTCACCCGAATATGCGGCGTCGCTTCGGTAGACGTCGTTGATGAAGTTGTTTTGCCTGTGGATTGATGCTTGCCGCCCAAACCTATCTCTACATTTGCTGAAGTTTTGTCGGCTCTAACGCCCGCCTGGGCGGTTATTTGATTTTGTGTCACTATTTCGTGGGAAGTCTTGTGCTTCACGGAAACTTCGTTGGGCTTCGTCGGCTCTCCTAGCCGTGAGCCCGGGACGGTTTCTAATCCCATTAAATCAAGGCTTAGCCAAGCGCGCCTTAAGGAAACCGTGAAGCAAAGGCCGTCCGGTCCGTCCACTGTTGCGCTAGAGATGCGTAACTCGGGCAGTATTTCCAATTCCTTGTCTTTTAATTTGGTTTGGGACACCCTCACCAAGAGTTCTACGAGTTCCGGCAAAGCGTTATTGTCGTCTGGCATTGCAAAAGCCCATAAAGGCCAAGCTGAAAAATACACGCCTTATGCGATAATCGAGTCCCAGGTTACACCTGGATCACCTGCCAAATCCACACGTTCAATTTAAGCGATCGGTCGCAAATGGCAACAAATCCAGATGACTGGACGAAAGAACTTGAGGAGGAGTTGGCCACGCTTGCGCTTGATATGTGGGCGACGCAAAAAAGGCTCGAAGAGAAAGGCTTCAGGGTGGATGGCGGCAACAAAACGCCGAACGGGTGGTGGTTGACGGCCTACAATCGGAACATCAGCCCCAGCAGTATCAAGGTGCAGTCGGACGGCACCAAAATAGCAGTGACTGTTGAAGGGTAGATAGGCGCCGCGCGTCGCCCTCGAGATGGCGCCGGCGCCGTAGACGGCCTGCGCCATTTGAGGCACAAGTTTTCCCTCCGTGCGTTGTCACATGCAGCGCAAATGCAACAAGTGGAAGCGGCGGGATGTCCGAAGTCGAGCGTGTAGCGGTTGGCGGCCTGAAGGTTACCAAAATCCTCCACGACTTCGTTGTCAATGAAGTCATTCCCGGTACCGGGATCGAGGCCGCTTCGTTTTGGCGAGGGCTCGATCGCATCGTTCATGATTTCGCGCCGCGCAACCGCGCGCTGTTGCAGAAGCGGGACGAACTGCAGGCAAAGATCGATGACTGGTATCGCGGGCGGCGGGGACAGCCGTTCGATGAGGCCGCGCACAAGACGTTTCTTGCCGATATCGGCTACCTCGTACCGGAAGGGCCGCCGTTCAAGGTCGATACGGCCAACGTAGACGCGGAGATCACCGCCATCGCCGGTCCGCAGCTCGTCGTGCCGGTCAGTAACGCGCGCTACGCCCTCAATGCCGCCAATGCGCGCTGGGGCTCGCTCTACGACGCCCTCTATGGCTCCGACGCCATTCCGCGCGACCCTCTTGCCGTGCAGCACAAAGGTTACGATCCGGCACGCGGCAAGCTTGTCATCGCCTGGGCGCGGCGTTTCCTCGACCAGGCCGTGCCGCTTGCCTCCGGCTCGCATGCCGACGTCCACGGCTATGCGATCAATAACGGCGCGCTCGCCGCGACGCTCCAGAACGGCAACGTGGTCGGACTCAAGAACCCCAAACAGCTTTGCGGCTATCGCGACAATTCGGATGCGCCCGCGGCAATTCTCCTCGTCAACAACGGCCTGTATATCGAGATTGTTATCGATCGCGCGCGCCCGGTCGGCCGTGACGATGCGGCGGGTGTCGCCGATGTCATGCTCGAAGCGGCGGTCACCACGATCATGGATCTGGAGGACTCGATCGCTGCGGTCGATCCGGCGGACAAGGTCGCGGCTTATCGCAATTGGCTCGGGCTTTGCCGGGGAACGTTGGTCGAGGTGTTCCAGAAAGACGGCAAGCCGCTCATGCGCAAGCTCGCCACGGACCGCAACTACACGGCGCCCGACGGCAGCACGCTGACACTGCCGGGCCGCAGCCTCATGCTCATCCGTAACGTCGGTCATCTGATGCTGGACGAACGCGTGCTCGATCGAGACGGGCATCCGGCGCCCGAAGGGGTGCTCGATGCGGCGATCACGAGCCTGATCGCGCTGCACGATCTCAAGGGCGCGGGCTCATTGCGCAACAGCCGCGCCGGCGCGATCTATATCGTCAAGCCGAAGATGCACGGCCCCGAAGAGGTCGCGTTCGCCGACGATTTATTCGCCGCCGTCGAGGACATGCTGGCGTTGCCGCGCAACACCATCAAGATCGGCCTCATGGATGAGGAACGGCGAACGACCGTCAATCTGAAGGAATGCATCCGCGCCATCAAATCGCGGGTGTTCTTCATCAATACCGGCTTCCTCGATCGCACCGGCGACGAGATCCACACCGCCATGGAAGCCGGGCCGATGATCCGCAAAGGGGCGATGCGCGACCAGCCCTGGCTCAAGGCGTACGAGGACTGGAACGTCGATATCGGCCTCGCCTGCGGCCTTCCCGGGCACGCCCAGATCGGCAAGGGCATGTGGGCGATGCCCGACATGATGGCGGCCATGCTCGAGCAGAAAATCGCCCAGCCCGAGGCCGGTGCCAACACCGCCTGGGTGCCGTCGCCCACGGCAGCGACGCTGCATGCGACCCACTATCACAAGGTCAATGTCGCCAAGCGCCAACAGCAATTGATGTCGCGCGCCCGCGCCAGCCTCGACGATATTCTGACCGTCCCGGTTGCCCGCGGCGTCAACTGGTCGCCCGACGAAGTGCAGCAGGAGCTCGACAACAATGCCCAGGGCATCCTCGGCTACGTGGTGCGCTGGATCGACCAGGGTGTCGGCTGTTCGAAAGTTCCCGACATCAACAACGTCGCGCTGATGGAAGACCGTGCAACGTTGCGCATCTCCAGCCAGCACATCGCCAACTGGCTCCGGCATGGCATCACCTCGGAGCGGCAGGTGATGGAGACGATGAAGCGCATGGCGGCTGTCGTCGACAAGCAGAATGCCGGCGATCCGGCCTATCTGCCGATGGCGCCGGACTTCGAAAAGTCCATCGCCTTTGCCGCCGCATGCGATCTGGTCTTCAAGGGGAGGGTTCAGCCCAACGGCTACACCGAGCCGATCCTGCACGCGCGCCGGGCCGAGTTTAAGCGCCGCCAAGGAATTTAATGCGTTCGCGGCAGCTCACGAATTTTGCGGCGCGGCAGCCGCCGATTTTTTCGGCGCGAGACGATGCACTGCGTGCGTCCCGTCCCAATCCTTCGCCGCCTAATACATCCGGTGATATTGCGCCTCGACGTCGGCGGTCATTTCGATGATTTCGAGCATGCCGGGCAGGGCGGCCGAGGTGTCGAGATAAACGACGCGCACGCCGCGCGGCGAGATATCAGAAAAAGCTTCGCGGTAACCTTGCGCCTTGTACTGCGCCACGGCGGCATCGAAGGCCCGCGCACCGATCGCCCAATGATGGAAACCGTGGGCACCGCGCGCCTTCAGCGTTTCCTGATAGACCGACGGCTCCCGGTCATGCTGCTCGATCAGTTCGACCATGGCCTCGCCGGCAAAAGCGACGGCCAAGCTGATGTTCATTGTCGTCACGGCCCCGCGATAGATGCCTTTGGCCGGCACAAACGGTCCGATCAGAAACCAGGGCCCGATGTGCAGGAGCTCAGTGTAGCGGCGCATCCCTTGCTGGATGTCGTCCACCGTATAGGCGAATTGAATGATGCTCCGATCAGGCGCGCCAAAACTATATCTTTCCATCACGGCTTCTCTGCCTTTCTCGGCTTTTGTACGGGGCGGTGTCGCGCAATCTGAAAAAGCGAGCTTGTCAGGCCCGTATCGCTTGCTGACGCGCGAGTTCTTTCAGCACTTGTTCGGTGGCCTCGGTCAGATCCGCTGTCAAAGCGGCGCGCGCCGCGATCGGATCGTGCCGTTCCAGCGCGCGCACCAACAGCTGGTGCGGGTCGGCGCTTTCCTTCAAAGCGCGGGAAACGGGGATGCGGGCCAAAAGCGGGCCGAGCTGCAGCCACAGCGATTCGATGATCGACAGCAGCAACGGGCTCGCGCCAACTTCATAGATGGCAAAGTGCAGCTTGAGATTCAGCGCCCAGAATTGGCCGCGCCGTTCGCCGTCGAGGCTCTCAAGTTTCTTGAGGATAGTCCGCACGTTACCAAGCTGGCGCGCCGATATTTTCTCGGCTGCCAGCGCCACCGCTTCGCCTTCGAGAAGCAGCCTGACCCGGCGCAATTCGAGGAATTCGTCGGCACTGAGAACCGGTATGGCGATCGTCCGCGACGGCCGCATTTCCAGCCCTCGTTCGGTCACGAGACGGCGCATGGCGTCGCGCACCGGCATGAAGCTCGTTCCCAGCGCCTCGGCCACCGAGCGGAGCGTCAGCTCCGATCCCGGCTTGAACGCCCCGGCCATGATCGAGTTTTTCAGCTCGCGATAGACCCGATCGTTGAGCGTTTCGCGCTCGATCGGGCCGATCGACGAACCGAGATCCTCGACGGTCTTGTTGCGCGGCATCGTTAAACCCAAAAGGCGATGGCCTGGCGGATCGGCGCCGACCGGTGCGCCGCTGCCCGCGGCCGAGACTCCTTCACTTTCAGGATTATAGGACAGAAGGCGGACATCGAGCACAAGGAATTCCGGTCGATTGTTTGCATCGTCTAGTCGGCGCGGCCGAGCAGCTGGCCGCCGTCGAGGTTATATTGCGCGCCGGTGACGAAGCGCGAAGAATCGGAAGCAAGGAACAATGCGACGCCCTCGATTTCCTCGGGCTGGCCGATGCGATGCATCGGCGACCCGGCGGCGAACACCGGCACCAATTCGGGAAAGGCAATCCGTGTCTGAAACGGTCCGGGTTGGATCGCATTCACCGTGATCTTGTAGCGCGCCAGTTCGAGCGCCAATTGCCGGACCAGATGCGCCGCGGCACCTTTGGTCGCGAGATAGGGCGTGCCGACCATCGGCGACGCTTTGGTCGCGGCCGTCGATGTGGTGACGATGATCCGGCCACCGCCGCGCTTTTTAAGATGCGGCACCGCCGCCTGGATGGTCTTGAATACGCCGTGGAGATTGACCGCCAAGACCTGCTGCCACAGCTCATCCGGTACGTTTTCGATCGCGCCTTGCGGATCGCGTTCGCCCGTCGTGGCGAGAAAGCCGGGGCCGGCGGTGATGCCGGCATTGGCGAAGACGACGTCGAGACCGCCGTCGCGCGCCGCAATGCGCTCAAACAATGCGCGCAGCGACTCGCCGTCGGCAAGATCGGCGATCTCGCTGCGGACCTTGCCGCCGCGCGCCGATAATTCGGCAACCGCGCCTTCGGCGTCGGCGCGGTCGCGATCGACAATGACGACGCCGGCGCCGTTGTCGCTCATGGCGCGCGCCATGGCGAAGCCGAGGCCGTTGGCGCCGCCGGTCACCACGACGATCTTGTGGGCGACCTTGTAGAGTTCTTCAGCTTTCACGTGCGTGTCCTTTAGTCGGCCAGTCCCAGACTGCCGCCGCCATCGATCGCGAGCTGCGCGCCGGTGACGTAGCTCGACGCCGGCGAGGCGAGAAACAGCGCCAGTCCTTTGATCTCATCGGGTGTCGCCATGCGGCCGAGCGGATTGGCGGCGGCGAAGCGCTTTTGCACTTGTGGGTCCGCCATGCGGCCGCCGCCGATACCGGTCAGAAACGAGCCCGGCGCCATGGAATTGACGCGGATATTGTACCGCGCCAGCTCCAAGGCCACTTGCCGGACCAAGTGAGCGGCGCCCGCCTTGGCGGTCAAATAAGCGGTACAAACAAAATTCTCCGTCTTCAGCGCGGCGACGGATGTCGTGACAATGATGCTGCCGCTGCGCTGGGTGCGCATAACCGGCACGACGCTTTTGAGCGAGACGAAAACGGAGGTGAGGTTGCCGGTGACGTGGCCGTACCAGAACTTGTCATCGAGATTCTCGACCGCGCCGGCGGGGTTGCGGTTGCCGCTCATGTCGAGGAAGCCCGGTCCGCCGCCGATGCCGGCATTGATGAAAGCAATATCGAGCCGCCGGAAACGGTCGATCACGTGCCCGACGGCTTTGCGCATCGACGTCCGATCGGTCACGTCCGCCTGCTCGGCCATGACATCCGGCGATATCGCCGAAAGCCGGGCTTTCGCCTCACCGAGCTTGGCGGCGTCGCGATCGAGAATGCAGACGCGTGCGCCATTGTCGGCGAGCACTTCCGCGCACGCATAGCCGATGCCGCTGGCCCCGCCGGTGACCAGCGCGACCTGACCGTCAACACGGAAAAGCTCGGCGAT
>Ga0073928_10006195_pt1 | contig 16225 bp, 14 predicted proteins | sample PaiPotPPA55metaG_FD_76969 | JGI IMG/M metagenome (GOLD analysis project Ga0073928, IMG submission 76969) | Iron sulfur acid spring bacterial and archeal communities from Banff, Canada, to study Microbial Dark Matter (Phase II) - Paint Pots PPA... ... | reverse complement strand
GGTCCGGATGACCGCAATCGCTCGCGATCACATTCATCAGGCGACCCGATATGACCTCCTCGACTTCGCGCTGCGTCGACATCGGCGCGGAGTATGCGTCGATAACGTACGGTCCGTACGTGGAGATCGTATGATCCAGCGCTGCGATCAGGAAGTCCCAGCGTCTCTCCCGAACGACTTCATCGGGCACGCGAAGGATGCGGATATGCATGGGCACAGCCGGGGCGGCAGGCTCCGGATTGCGGGTCTGAGCCTCGGCGACACCGGTCAATGAAAGGCTGGCCACGCTCGTCAGCAACAAGGCATAAGCAAGAGCACGAATGCCGGCAGTCCAATCCCTTCGCATGTGCTTTCCCCTGACGGGGGCCTCCAACTGGGTTCGAGCGCGGTGCGCTCCTGAAATTCAAATCGACGTGGCGTGCGTGATTGGGGGCCGCAGGGGGATGAGCTTGAGGGTGCTGTCGCGAAGCGGACTGAATCCTACGATAGACACACTGCGCGATCAATAGAATCAGGGCTTGCTCCGAGGCGCTGCTGGGCAATTTCCGGTTGCCGAATGTCAGGAGGTCCAACGCCGTGCCGGTGCCAAAACGGATGCGCAGGGTCTTTCACACGTCATCACCCGCGGACAATTCTTCCGGATCCCGAGGCATCTTTCGGTCGATTCGGCCGATTCTGCGGCAGCCCGCCTTGCACCTTGTCAGCATTAACCAGAGTCCCACGGGCACATACTACTTTTCGCTTCGTCTCAGGAGCACTATGCTTTGCACGGCAAAGAGAAATGAACATTCGTCCCAAAATCGATGTTTTAAAACTCTGACTTAGGGGAAGGCCAGTGGAACTTGAAAACCGTACTTTGGCACGCGTGACGAAGCGGCTCGTCCCGTTCCTGATCCTCTGTTATTTCATAGCGTACCTGGACCGTGTCAACGTCGGTTTTGCCGCGTTGCAGATGAATAAGGACCTCGGGTTTTCCTCAAGTGCGTACGGCTTTGGTGCCGGGATTTTTTTCATCGCTTATTTTTTCTTCGAGGTGCCGTCCAACCTGCTGCTGGAGAGGTTCGGCGCGCGCCGATGGATTGCGCGGATCATGTTCACCTGGGGCATCCTCGCCGGCGCGATGGCGTTCATCCCGGTATCTCGCGGTTGACAGGCCTCTCGGCGGCGCACGTGTTCTACACCCTGCGGGTGTTGCTCGGCATTGCCGAAGCGGGATTCTTCCCGGGCATCATCTTCTTTCTGACCTTGTGGTATCCGGCGGTCTATCGCGCTCGCGTGGTCGGTTATTTCATGGTGGCCATCCCGTTATCGACTGTCATTGGCGCACCCATCTCCGGCGCGCTGCTGAACCTGGATAAACTCGCCAGTCTGGCGGGCTGGCAGTGGGTCTATCTCATCGAAGCGCTACCGGCCCTGTTTTTGTCATTCGTGGTCCTGTTTTATCTCACCGATAAACCGGCGGACGCGACCTGGCTTGCGGCCGAGGAGCGCGACTGGCTCGTGAACCGCCAAGCCCAGGAGCGCGCGCAGCGCGAGGCCGTGCGCACCTTCAGCGTGCGGGAAGCCTTGTTCAATCCGCGGGTTCTCGCAGTGGCACTCATCTACTTCGGCGCTAACGCGACGAACTATGGCCTGAGTTTCTTCCTGCCGCAGATTGTCAAAGGGTTCGGCCTCGGTAATGTCCAGACCGGCCTCGTGACGTCGCTGCCTTACATTGTCGGCGCGTTTGGCATGGTCTTGTGGGGGCGCCGCTCCGACCGCAAGCTCGAGCGCAAGTGGCATGTGGCCATCCCGCTGCTGGTGGCGGCCGGTGGAATCGCGGCATCGACGGCACTGGACGATCCGGTGCTGAAGATGATCGCGCTGTCGATTGCCGGCTTTGGCATATTCGGCTGCCTGCCAGTGATCTGGACGCTGCCCGCCGCCTTTCTTTCGGGAGCGGCCGCAGCGGGCGGCATTGCCGCGGTGAACTCGCTGGGCAATCTGGCGGGGTTCTTCGGACCCTATGCGATGGGGTGGATCAAGGACAGTACCGGCAGCTTCGCCGCCGGATTGCTCTGTCTGGCAGGGGCGGGGCTGGTCGGCGTCGCAGCCGTCCTCCTGCTTCGTCACGACACCGCTCTGGAGAACGCGCCGGGTCCTCTCGTCGAACAAGGCTCACGACGACGCGCTTAAGCGTCTGAGCCATGGGCATGGCTTGCCCTTCGTTGCCGCTCCGGGCGTGCATCGGCTATAAGGATTTCCCTACAGCCGAATCAGCATACGCCCATGCCCATTTTCCGCGTTTCCTGACTGCGTGAGCCCGGTCGCGAGCCTAGAATTTGACGATCGAAATGGCCTTACCGGTTAGCCGCCATGATCCCGTATCTATCCGAGCGCGAGAATGCTGTGGAGCATATCCACACTATCTGCCTGCGCTTGTTCGATTCATGGTGTGAGAACAGGAACGTCATTCCGCTCGCGTACCTGATGCATTGCTGGCCTCTGATCAATAGTGGTCCCGTATCGATCAGGCGCCTGGCGGACACCATGTGGGAACTGCGGAAATACCACGCGGAAACGCTCGATGGCGAGGAATCGGGTGTGCTGTGCGATCTGGCCGATTGTATCGACGAGATTCTCGGCAATTCGTTTGGCCCGTTCCATATTGCCGCAAACGGTTAGGTTCGCATTGATCGTTGTTGCGGGGGCGAACCGGAATGAATTTGAAAGCTCGGCGCAATCCGTTCGATGTACGCCAACTGTCTGCCGACGTGCTGATGAAAAAAACGCATTGAAGCCGTCGTCTCCCGCCATCGGGTTCCCAGTCTTTAACGGGCTATAAGGGGGCGTGCGACGAGGCGCGGCGCTGGTCTGCTCACATAAAAGATCTATATCGACGGCAGGCGAACAGCGTGTCGTCCCCAGTGAGCTCACGATAACCGCCGTTACGCACCGAGTGCAGATTGGCGAAAACGAGGATCAGGGCATTCGCGGGGGGATATGGTTCTCAACACGTTCAGCGCGCTGTGCGGATCGCTGGGCCGCTTTCGCCACAGCGTGCTCCTGCGGCTCCTCGCGACCGTCCTCCTGTTCAGTTGCGTGGTTACGCTGCTGCTGACCGCGCTTCAACTCTACGGCGACTACGAGCGCGGGATCACACTTATCGAGAGCCGGCTGTCGGATATCGACCGGAGCTATCGCGACAGTCTCAGCGAGGGTTTGTGGCGGCTTGACCGGCAGCAGCTTCAACTCGAACTGGAGGGCATGCTTCGTCTCGCCGACATCCGCGCCGCCGAGGTACGCGAGTCCGGCACGATCGCCTCGCCGCTGGTGGTGACCGCCGGCAAGCGCATGAGCGAGGCGGTCGTGTCGCGCGAATTTCCGATTTCGTATCACATCCACGGTGCGGAACGGAAGATCGGCACCTTATATGTTGAAGCGACGCTCTCTGATCTCTATCGCGCGCTGGCGCAAACCGCGCTCGTGATCCTGGTGAGCCAGGCCGCCAACACGTTTCTCGTCGCGCTCTTCATCATCTATATTTTCTCGCGGCTCGTCACGCGGCACCTCGCCGCCATCGCGCGGCTGGTCGGTCGTTACGATTTTCGCGAGGCGCCCCGGCCGTTCAGCCTGCAACGTCGCCAGCCCCGCCGGTCCGACGAACTCGATCGCGTCGTCGCCGCGTTTCATTCAATGGGCACGCGTCTGCACACCGCCTATCTCGACGAACGCGCCGCCGCGGCGCAACGCGAAGCGCTGCGTTCGGCCGAAGCGGCGAACCGAGCGAAGGGCGAATTCCTCGCCAACATGAGCCACGAATTACGTACACCGCTGAACGGCATCCTGGGCTATGCGCAGATCCTGCAGCGCGACAGTGCGCTGAACGAACGGCAACACGCCGGCGTGGCCGTCATCCAGCGCAGCGGTGAACATCTGCTGACGCTGATCGATGACACGCTCGACTTCGCGAGGATCGAAGCGGGCAAGCTGCGGCTGGAGATCGGCGACGTGGCCTTGCCGGGCCTCGTGGATGTGATTCGCGAGATCATCGGCGTGAAGGCGGAAGAGAAGCAGCTTGAATGCGTCTGCGAGATCGCGTCCGACGTGCCGGGCGGCGTGCGTGCCGACCCGCGACGGCTGCGGCAGGTACTGTTCAACCTGCTCGCGAACGCCGTCAAATTCACCGATCGGGGCAGGGTAAGCCTGCTGGTCACGAAGACGCTTCCCGGCGCTGTACGGTTCAACGTGCACGACACTGGAATCGGCATTTCCCCGGACCAGTTGGGAACGGTCTTCGAACCCTTCGAGCAGGTCGGTAGTCCGGAGCGCCGCGCCGAGGGCACCGGGCTCGGGCTTGCAATCAGCCGGGAGTTCTTGCGGGCGATGGGAAGCGAGATCCACGTCGAGAGCCGGGTCGGGCAGGGCAGTACCTTCTGGTTCGAACTGGCGCCCGCCGCGATGCTGCCGCTCGGCATGTCCCACCAGCCGGTCACACATGTCGCAACCGGCTACGAGGGGCCGCGCAGGAAGGTGCTGATCATCGACGACGTGGCCGTCAATCGCACGGTGATTGCCGAGTTGCTGAACCGGCTCGGCTTCGAGACCGTCGAGGCGGAGAGCGGCCTTGAGGGACTGGCCAAGGCTCAAAGCGAGCGGCCGGCGTTGATCATCACGGATATCGTGATGCCCGGCATGGACGGGCTCGAGGCCGCGCGGCGGTTGCGTCAGACGCCGGGCTTCGCCGATCTGCCGATCATTGCGGTGACCGCGAGCCCTTCCGGCAGTGACGAGAAAAAGAGCCGCGCGGCTGGGGTGAATGCGTTTCTCCCCAAGCCGGTCGAGTTCGACCGGCTGCTGGCCTGGATTGCTGCGTTGCTTGAGCTCGAGTGGACCTATGCAGCGACGGGCATGTACCCCGCGCAGCCCGATGTGCTTGCCGTGCCGGCGGGGGAGATGGACGAGCTGCATCGTCTTGCGCGGCTCGGCAACATGCGGGATATCGTGTTGTGGGCCGACCGTGTTGCAGCACTCGATTCGGACTACGAGCAATTTGCGACGCAACTGCGTGGTCTGGCGAAGGGCTATCAGTCGAAAGCGATCCTCTTGCTTGTGGAACGGCATCTTGATGCGAGGTCCGCGCCATGAGCGAGTTCAAGGCGAACCCGGGCGCCGGTATGAGCGAGCCACCGGCAATTCTCATTGTCGATGACATGCCGGCCAATCTCAGCCTCGTGGTCGACAGTCTCGCGGACCAGGGCTTTCGCGTGCTGGTCGCGCTCGATGGTGTGGAAGCGCTCGAACGCGCGCGGTTTTCGCAGCCTGATCTCATTCTGCTCGATGTGAAGATGCCCGGCGGCATCGACGGTTTCGAAACCTGCCGCCGGCTCAAGATGAACGAGCAGACGCGCGATATTTCGGTGATCTTCATGACGTCGCTTACCGGCATCGAGGATCTGATCGAAGGTTTCGCGGCGGGCGGCGCCGACTACGTGACGAAGCCTGTCCAGATCGACGAAATGATGGCGCGCATCGGCACACATCTGTCGTTGCGCGCGATGCACAAGCAGCTTGTCGCACAGAACCGGCAATTGTCGAACGAGGTGAGCGTGCGCCAGCACGCCGAAGCGGCGCTGTCCCGTGCGCGCGACGAACTCGAGGCGCGTGTCGCGCTGCGCACCGCGGAACTGGCGCGGGCGAATGCAAGCCTTCGGCTGGAGATAGAGGAGCGCAGGCGCGCCGAAGCGAAGTTGCTGTCGAGCGAGGCGCGGTTTCGCACCATTGTGGAGACGAGTCCGCTGCCGTTTTGCATCACGTCGATGCTCGACGGAACACTGCTCTATATGAACGAGCCGTTTCGCGAATTGTTCGGTTTGCCCATGCACACGGACACGATCCTTCGTGTTGTGGACTTCTATGTGAACCCTGCCACGCGCAGCAGGCTGGTGCAGTATCTGCGCACAGAGGGAAGTTTTCGCAACACCGAAGTCAATTTCAAGCGGCCCGACGGCACCACGTTCTGGGCGATGCTCACCGCACGGGTTGCGGCTTTCGACGACGCACCGGCCATCTATGTCGGTCTCAACGACGTCACGGCGCGCAAGCAGGCCGAGGTGAAATTGCGCGCGAGCGAAGCGAGCCTTGCTAACGCGCAGCGGCTTGCGAGGCTCGGTGACTGGGAGTGGGACACCACAGACGGCGTGATCCATTGGTCCGACGAAATGTACCGGATCCTCGGGTTGACGCCGGATGGTTCGCGACCGGATTACCGGACCTTTCTTGCGGCCGTGCATCGTGACGACCGGGCGCTGGTGCGGCGTGCTGTACGCGCGTTGCTGGCCGAGCGGCGGCCGTACAGTCTCGATTGCCGCGTAAGAGGCGCGGACGGTGTAGTGCGAATCGTCCAGTTCCAGGCCGAGGCCGTGCCCGGCGCCGCGACGCAGCCACTAAAGGTGGTCGGCACGATTCAGGACGTTACGGAGCGCAAGGGCATCGAGCACGAGCTACTGGAGTCGCGCGAACAACTGCGCGAATTGTCCGCCTACATGGAAGCGATTCGGGAAGAAGAGAGAAAACGCATTGCGATGGAAATTCATGACGAACTCGGGCAGTTGCTGACCGCCCTGAAAATGGACGTTTCGCTGCTCAAGATGCGCCTTACCGGTGATTCGGACGCCTCGAAGAAAGCCGACGAGATGCGCGAACTGGTTGAAAAGACCATCTGGATGGTGCGCAACGTGGCCAGTCATCTTAGGCCCGCCGCGCTCAACTTCGGCATTGTGTCGGCGCTGGAGTGGCTGGTGGAAGACTTTGGCCGCCGCAAGGGCGTGGCCTGCCAGTTGTGGATCAATGGCGGCGAACCCGTTCTTGACGATGCCCATGCCACTGCCGTGTTTCGTATCGTGCAGGCGTCGCTGACCAACGTCGCGCGCCATGCGGGCGCGTCACGGGTGGACGTGACGTTGACCAGCAGCAACGCGGTGCTTGATCTCCACGTCAGCGACGACGGTTGCGGTTTCGATCCGGCAGCAGCGAGCATGGGGTATTCATACGGATTGCTTGGCATGAGCGAGCGCGCACGGCTGATTGGCGGATCGCTGCGGATCGACAGCTCGCCCGAGACGGGCACGGTCGTTTCGATTCACGTCCCGTTGGACGATGGGCCATGCTCATGATCAAGATCCTGATTGCCGACGACCACGCGATCGTGCGTGGCGGATTAAAGCAGATCATTGCGACGACGACGGACATTGTGGTTGCAGGCGAAGCGGCGCAGGGCGCCGAGGTGATCGAGAAGCTGCGCACGTGCCAAGTCGACCTGTTGCTGCTGGACATGACGATGCCCGGCATCAGCGGCGTCGACCTGATCCGGCGTGTGCGCACCGAACAGCCGGTGCTACCCATCCTGGTGCTGAGTATCCACAACGAAGCGCAGGTCGTCGCGCGTGCCGTGCGTGCCGGCGCAACCGGTTATGTCACGAAGGACAGCGATCCTGACATCATTCTCGCCGCTATTCGCAAGCTTTCCGACGGCGGCCGGTTCATCGATCCGAAGCTGGTCGATGTCATGGTCTTTGACACCCATTCCAGCGATGCCGCGCCGCATGAGATCCTGTCCGACCGCGAGTTCCAGGTGCTGCATCTGCTGGCTGCGGGCAAGAGCATCAACGCTATCGCCGAGGTGCTGGTGCTCAGTGCGAAGACCATCAGCACACACAAGATGCGTCTCATGCAAAAACTCGGTCTTGACAACAACGCCGAACTGATTCGCTATGCGATCAAACATGGTTTGAGCTCCGAGCGAGAGCGGTCGTAGGGAAAATCCGACAAGAAAACCAGCCGCTCCTGAAGCCACAATCTACTTCTCCCGACGGACAAGGTCTTGTGAAGCTCCTAGCATGGTCATATGGGCACGGTTGGACAGGATGACGAACCACGGAGAGTCATATGGTTGCGGTGGAGCAGTCTTTGCGCGTACTGGTTGAGAAATGGCTTGGCGCGGCGCACGCCGTGCCTCTTCGCGTGCGCTCGATTCATCGGATTCGCTCCAGGCGCAGACGGTGCGTGTGCATCGAGGTAGAACGCGCAGCCGACTTCACGACGCACTCCTTCATGCTCTATTTCTTTCGCCACGACGACGGCGCCTGGCACATCTATCCGGCCGAAGCCGTGCGCCCCGCCATGAGTATCGAGCGGCTGGCCGCATGAACAGACATGTATCGCTCTGATCGGCCAAAATCTAGCGAAAACATGCGCGGCCGCACTCTTCAGTGCACGCGCCGATAAGCACCTCAACGAAACGCATCATCGTCCTTCATTCTGGATTCCGAACGTTTATCCCTCATACTATTGATGGGCCCACGCTCCTGGACTACGGCACTGTTGCGTGTCGAACAAAGGACGCCGCTGCGCGATGTTGTCTGAAGAAATCGATTTGATTAAATGTTCCGGGAAATGTGTGCGCCTGCATATAGGAAATGCTTTTGCTCGCCGAAGCTTGCGAAGCGTCACGATGGCGAGTTGATCCGGCCTGCCCCGCGGCCTGTCGTGACTCAACCCTGAAACCCATTCCTGTGAGAGATCATCCGATGAAAACCGACTTCACCCGTACCGGCGAACTCAAGAACATCGCCAGCTATCCGCAATGGCTCCAAAACGTCGTCAAGGATTGCGAGGAAGCAAAGCGCAAGGTTGTCTATCATCCGTTGTGCAAGGCGATGAAGGACGCGACCCTCGACCTCGAAAGCACACAACGCTTTCTTATCGGCTTTTTCCCCGTTATCGAGCAGTTTCCGCAGTTCATGGCATCGAACCTCATGAAGGCCCGCTTCGGCCATTCGCAGGGCGAAGGGATGGCACGCTCTTATCTGATCCAGAACATCCGGGTCGAGAACATGCATGCCAAGCACTGGCTCCAATGGGCAGGTGCGAGCGGCCTCGAACTCGACGACTTGCTGACCCAAGAAGTGCCGAGCGAGATGCACGCACTCGCGCACTGGTGCGGACACGTCAGTTTGACCGATGAACTGGCGGTGGCGGTGGCGGCAACGAACTATGCCGTGGAAGGCGCAACGGGGGACTTCTCGTGTTTTGTATGCTCTGAAGAAACATACGCAATGACGTTCCCGGAGCCCATTCGCAAGTCGGCCATGCGCTGGCTCAAAGTGCATGCCCATTACGATGACGAGCACCCGTGGGTGGCGCTGGAAATCGTGGCTACGCTACTGGGTACGAATCCGACGGTGGAGCAGATCAACAAGATCCGCGCCGCCATTCGCAAGAGCTACGACTATATGCGCATGACACTCGACTACGCCTACGGAACGCCGGCTGAAACGGTGACAGTGCGCGCAGTGGAGGAGGAGCCAGTGGCGGCTTGACCTAGCCTGGTCTCACTCGTTGAATAACGGCGCCTGTCGACGAATGACAGGCGCCGTTTTTGTTGTCGACCGCAATCTGCGTGTGACCGATGCGATGCATCGCATTCAATGCGTGGTCACGCTAGCGGCCAGGCGGGCGTCGTTGCGACAACACTCGCTTATACGCTCACGCGCCTTTCTGCTCGCGTGACTCGGTCCCGGTAGTCAGCGGCTTCTGTCCCTTGCTGCACAGAGCCACCAGCAACCCCGCCAGCGGCACGCAAAAAGCGAGTGTCGTTGTCACCATACTATTCGCCAGGCCCTGCGTGACGAGCGGCATGACGATCGCGATCGCCGGCCCCAATGGCAGGATGACGAGCAGATACGCACTCCAGCTCAAACCTCTCTTGCCTGCAATCGCGGCGACTATTACTGCGAAGACGCCGTATAGCATGAAGCCCGTGATGGGATCCATCGCCTTCCCCGGTTTTACGATCTAGTCAAAGTGTATCGGCGACGAATAATGCGACCAACGGGAATACCTTCCGATGTGTGCGGTACATCACAACAATAAGCGGGCTGCTGAAATAGGGGTGCGTTCGCGCTCATAAAACCGCACCGCAACGGGGCTTGATGCCTGATTGCTAGCTTGCTGGACAGTGATTCGACGGACAATGTCGAGCCCTTTTGCGCCAATCGCGCTCGGGTGTCGAATCGCGCTCCTGTAGTGGTCAAATTAGCGATCGAGCCGCCACATGACGAGCGTGTCTGCTCCCGCATGCGCGCCGGCGGTTCGTTGTGTGGCCCGCATGCCGGAGCTTTGCGCGAAGCAAGTCAGCAGGAACGCGTCGGCGTGCCGTGTCAGCCCGGCGATCGTATTGCCGGGCGAAGCGGCCAAGGGCATCAGGCGTTGAAACCACAACTCGCCGATATCGTTTCGAAGCGGCACAACGCGCGCACCCATCGTGCGCGATCTGAAAGCAAAAGCGCGGCTGTCGGCTAGCCGTTCATCGAATACGATGATGAGCGAGTTGGCACGCGCTGCTTGCTCGCCCGATTGCGCCATTGCCCGCGCGGGCCATAACACTCGCGCACTTGCCGCTGCGAGCGATGCGGCTGCCAGGAAATCACGCCGGCCGGTTTTCATCAGTCGCGCTCCGAGATTCTCTTAGGCCAGATTCCTTGTTTTCCCGGTGACAGGATGCCGTTCGGATCGAGCGCTTCCTTGATGGTTTCGCTCATGCGCATCAACGCGTGATTGTTGAAGTCATACTGGGAGGCGGCCAAGTCCATGAATGCGAGGTGCGTCCTGTATTGAGCATAACCGGCCGCGCCGAAGTCGTTTATCAACGTCTTGAGCAAGTCGCCCGCGCCGCGCGCTTGCGCCGGATCGTCGCGATTGAAGATGGCCGCAAAGATGTGATGCATGCTGCGTGGGCCGACCGTAAAACCGCCGTAATAATCGAAGCCATATGACGCCGCCCGATCCCTGATCATTCGATATTGCCGGACCGCGTCGCGGCCGAGCGGCGGACAAATGGGCGAAAAGTCGATGTGCGCGCCGGCGCCGCCGCGCCAGTTGAGCAAGTTGAATGCGTCGAGATTGGGAATGCCGACCTGGCTGCGATCGCCGCCGCCTTTCGGTTCGACGCTGGCATGGGCGTAGGGCAGCTCGATCAGCTCCGCATCCTGTATGGATGAAAACCGCTGGCGGATGACATCGCGACGTGCCTTCACTAGCGCTTCGGGACCATATAGGCAGAAGCGAAGATTCCAGCGGCCGATGCCGATCTTGCGTGTCATGGTCTCGATGGCCGCATCGGGCGTCGCGCCCGGACCGTCGTACCACTGCTTGCGGGTCGACACACCGGCGGCCCAGCGCACCGCACTTTCGATGACGGCGTTGCTTTGTATCGTGTCGTCGAGTTTCAAAGGCCGCAGCGTCTCGACAATAGGCTCCAGATCGGCGTCGTGCCTGAACGTATAACGGCACAACATGTAGCCCTCGGGTTTCGGCATCAGCCAGAGTCCGAGCTTCGTGACAATGCCGAAGTTCGACTGCATGAACATGGAGTCGTAAGACGGACCGAAACCCGCCTTGAACACCTGCCAGTCCTGATTGCCGTTCATGGCGCCCATGCCGGTGCGTACGATCTCGCCGTTCGCCAGCATCACTTCCATGCCGCACTGCATGGCAGCGTGATCGCCATACGCCGTCGTGCCGAAGCCCCGCTCCAGCGTATTGCCGATCACGCTGCCCCAACCGGCGGCCGGCGGGTCGAGCCACAACTTGATGTCCCGCGCTTGCAGGGCCTGATAAAGATCGTAGTAGCTGACACCCGGTTCGACCAGCGCATAACCGAGCGTCTCGTTGATGTCGATGACGCGGTTCATGCGCTGCAAGTCCAGCACGACGCATCCTTTCAGACGGGGCGCTGCGCCGCCATAGGCGAAGTTGCGTCCGGTCGATACGCTCCATAGCGGCACGCGATACCGGTTCGCCACGCCGAGCACCGCGCGAAGCTGCTCGACATTCGACACCATCACAATGGCCGACGCTTCATGAGCGCGCGCGTCGCCAGGCGCGAACGGATCCAGATACGGCTGCGCCGCGCCGTCTCCGGAGAGAACGGCGTTTTGGCCGGCGATCGCCCTGAATGCAGCGAGTGCCTGCTGGAAATCGGACTCCGGCATCCCGGGCGGACGTGGCGGACCGCTCACGGTCCCGGCGCCCGGAATACGTTCATCGACGCGATGGATTTAATCGGTTCGATTAATAACCGCCGCTGCTGCTGCCACCCGAGCTCGACCCCGAGGCCCCGCTTGATCCGTCGGCGGTTTGACATCCGGACAGTGAGACGGCGAGCGAGACGGTCAGTACGGCCAGCAACATCGATGCAACACGTTTGAAGTTCATTTGGTTTCCCCATGGGTTCAGGACGAGCGCGCAGCGACGGCGATAACGATAAGGCTGTGCGGCGCTCATGAACTAAACGGATCATCACGACAGAATATTCCCTTGATCGCGAAGTGGGCAGTGTTTGATGTTGTGCACTTGCAGCATTGAAGGGACGCATGACATTCCTTTCGATGCCAATAACCCTCAAGACGGAGTCAGGGGGAGATCGAGCGCGTGTTCACCGCTTGGGTCGGAGGGGGAAGGCGAAGCGCCCCGTTTCTGCCCGGTGATCAAGCCGACTAATTGGGTCACGCGAGTGGCAAGTGCACGGGCAGTCTTTTTGCCGCGAAACGCCAGCACGCCCCAAGGTGAATTGGCAAACGGCACGCTCCACGCCCCGGTAATGTTGTTGCGGCTCCAATAGGCCTTGAAACGTTCGGTGCCCACGCCGAACTCGACGTTCAAGCGTTGATCAAATGCCCATTTGATGACGTGCTCAACGACGATTGAGCCAGGGCCGAACTTGGCGTACAGGGGGTCGAAACTGGCAATGAGGCCGTCGACGCAGGTCTTGCCCACACCGACAACCGTGGCCGCGACCGGCGCGCCATCCAGGGTGACTACGAACAAGCGTGCCATGGCGCGACCATTCTCCGGGCAGAGCAAATTGACGAGAAAGTCCCAGTAGTGCGGCGAATCGAGCCACTCGCCCCTTTTACCGACCCGATCGCCCCATGTGCGTTTGCGCGCCTGAATCCAGTCGACCAGCGCCGCGTTTTCCTGGGCGTTGCCGGGCTCCGTCTGGCGTACCACTAGTTGTCCTTCCTTGGAGAAGCGGCGTTCGAGCGCTCCGGGTTTTTTCCCGCTCATTGTGCCCAGCGTCTTGCAGTACGTGTCCCAATCGGTCTCGTCACGGAGCTTCGCGAAGGCGGCGACAGTGTGCGTGGCGATCATCACATGGCGTTCCCGCGAAGCGATAGCGTGCAGCTCAGAGCCTTCGTTCAAGTACGGCAACTTGATGAAATCGGCACCGCAGCGCCGCTGCGCCGTCCGCCGCGCGCCGGCAATCAAGGCGGGCGCGGACGAGCCGTCGGCCACGAGCACCCTGGTGTAGTCGCCGGCTTCCGGGCTCAGCGGGCAAAGATAAGTCCACAGGAGCCGCCGGTAAGTCACGAGGGGCCAGACCATGATTAGCCGTCCGTCCTCACGATGCACGATGCAGCAGAGCCTTCTGCCGCGAGGCTTGGCTGCATGTTGCCAGACTAGCCAGCACACGTTGAAAGCCTGGCCGTACTGGCCGTGTGCGCTCGACCAGAGATCGTCCCATTCGCGCTGTAAAGCCCGAAAGCCGTCTGCGTCGCTCACGATTTCAAACTGAGAGTTTGCGTGGATCATAGTGTCCCGGGGAAAGAGTCGTTGCTGTCTGGCTGTCGCGCCGGCGGCTCGCATAGCCGGACCAGCAAGTTATCGGGAAGCCAAAACGAAGGGCAGAACACGGACGGACAGGTCCCAGATGCCGGCTGCAGGCGGCAGGAGATGTTCGACAGTGCACAATCATATGAAGAAAACGATGAGGGCGTTTGAACCGGACGCGCGGTGGAAACCGGCAGGGGTGTATCGGGGCAAACCTTAGTTTAGGAATTTCAAAACTAATTGTTTTGTTTTCAGGATTTTTTACCGCCTACGCAGTGTGCAACATTGCTTTCACAAGAACGGCGCGGTGCCGGTCCCCACGATCAAACTCTGCCAATGCAACTGGACATCTTTCGCTCGCTTTGGGGCCATCAGGGCGACCGGCGCACTACCTTTAGCGACGTCCGCGCGGCCGGCCTTGCCGGTGTCGAGGCGCGCCTGCCGCTGACGGCGGACGAGCGGGCAACGCTTGCGCAGGACCTGAAAGAACACGAGCTCGATTACATCGCGATTGTCTTTACCGATAACGCCGTGCTACCCGACCAGCGCGCCACGCCCGCACAGCATCTGGAGGACCTCGATCGCAAGCTCGGAACGGCTGCCGATTTGTCGCCGCGTTTTATCAACGTGCTGGCCGGCAATGACCGTTGGCCGCTCGCGCAACAGGTCGAGTTCTTCGGCAGTGCGCTGGAGCTCGCCGCCCAACACGAGCAGTTTTGCAGTTTCGAAACACATAGGGCCCGTTCCTTGTATAGCCCGTGGGTCACGCTCGACCTGATCCGGCAAGTGCCCGGATTGCGCTTCACCAGCGACATCAGTCATTGGGTCGTCGTATGTGAACGCTTGCTCGATGACAGTGAGGACGACCTCATGCCGTTCATCGAACGTGTACATCACATCCAGGCACGCGTCGGTTATGACCAGGGTCCGCAGGTGCCGCATCCCGCCGCTGCCGAATATTCATTGCCGCTCGCTTTTCACCAGCGCCACTGGGCTGCCATCTGGCGCTCGCAAGTGGCGCGCGGCTATCAAACCACGACGCTCACACCCGAGTTCGGACGGGATGGCTACCTGCATCATCTGCCGTTCACCGATGTTCCGGTCGCCGATCTGTCCCAGCTCAACGAGTGGATGGTGCACGCGGAGCGCCAGCATTTCAGTCAGATCATGGACCCGCACTGACCCCAGGAGTAATACGCGATGCAAGCGAACCACGCCGGAGAAGCCGTGCCGGAAAAAAATTTCACATCGATCCCGGTGCTCGACATCTCGGGCCTGTTCAGCGACAAGCTGGCTGACCGTCAGGCAGTAGCGAACGAGCTTGGGCGAGCCGCCCGCAATGTCGGTTTCCTGTACATCTCCGGTCACGGTATCGAGCCCACTGTCATCGATGGCCTGAGACAAGCGGCCAAGGATTATTTCAGGCAGCCGTTCGAGAAGAAGATGGAGCATTACATCGGCGCGTCGGATACCCACAAGGGATTCGTGCCCGAGGGTGAAGAGGTGTACGCCAAAGGCAAGCCCGATCACAAGGAAGCGTTCGACGTCGGCTTTGAAGTGCCCGCCGACGATCCGCTGGTTCTCGCCGGGACGCCGTTGCTCGGACCGAACCACTGGCCCGCGCTGGACGGTTTCAAGCCGGCTGTGCAGCGTTATTACCAGCAGGTGTTCGCCCTTGGACGAATCCTGTTCCATGGCTTCGCGCTCGCACTGGGCCTGCCGGAAGATCACTTCGATTCACTGGTCACGCGGCCACCTTCGAAGCTGCGTCTGATTCACTATCCCTTCGACGGCGTCGCACAGGATGCGCCCGGCATCGGCGCGCACACCGACTACGAATGCTTCACGATCCTGCAAGCCGACGCACCCGGCCTCGAGGTCATGAACGGCCTTGGCGAATGGATCGATACACCGCCGCTGCCGGGTACGTTCGTGGTGAATATCGGCGACATGCTGGAAGTGATGACGGCCGGCGCGTTCGTGGCCACCGCCCACCGCGTGCGGACCGTGCGCGAAGAGCGTTATTCGTTCCCGCTGTTCTACGCATGCGACTACCACACGCTCATCAAACCGCTGCCGGCCTTTGCAAAAGAGGGCGACGAGTATGAGGAGCTGGCTATTGGCGAACACATGTATGGGCAGGCGCTGCAAACCTACACGTACCTGCGCCAGCGTGTGGCGGAAGGACGCGCGACGCTGCCCACGAAAGCGCGCAAGCCATCGAGTTTCGGGCACCTGAAAAAAGCCGGGCAGCCGGGCTGATCTGCGGCCTGGCGCCTAAGTACGTTCTTCAACACCACCACCCTTCTTCGAGCGGAGTCACACGATGATTTTCAAGCCGGACACCAAGCGCTTCCTGATCGCAGCCGCGACTGCCGCTATCGCCGCCACATGTGCCATGAACGGCGCGTTTGCACAGACGCCGGCCGCCGTTACGTTGACGCCCGGCCAGTTCAAGGTCGGCATGGAGATTACCTACCCGCCGTTCGAGTCCTACGACGGCGACAAAGTGGTGGGCTCGGATCCCGATTTTTCGCGGGCGCTTGCGAAGCAATTCGGTGCGAGCGCGAGCTTC
>Ga0073928_10006194_pt1 | contig 16225 bp, 15 predicted proteins | sample PaiPotPPA55metaG_FD_76969 | JGI IMG/M metagenome (GOLD analysis project Ga0073928, IMG submission 76969) | Iron sulfur acid spring bacterial and archeal communities from Banff, Canada, to study Microbial Dark Matter (Phase II) - Paint Pots PPA... ... | reverse complement strand
TGGCTTGAAGGTCGTGCTGGGCCGCCGGCTGTCGGTTCGCCAGACCGAGAACTGGGTCAGGACGTACAAGCCGCGCCGCACGCCCGCGCGAGGCGAGTCGGCGGATATGCGCGCGCTCGGCGCCGAGATCGAAGCGAGGCTCGGACTCCCGATCCGTTTCAAGGGCACGGGCAAGCGCGGGCGGGTGGAGATCCGCTATTCGAGTCGGGAAGAGCTGGAGCGGGTCTGCGCTAAGCTCGTCTCTTAACTCCAGGTGAGCGAGTAGTTGGCGATTTCAAAACAGCCGGTTGCGGCACCTCAACAGGCCGATACTTCGACCACGTCTTCGCTGCTGCGAGAGCTGTTCGAGGTCATCGTGCTCGCGGTCATCCTCTATTTCGGCATCAGCTTCGCCGTGCAGACGGTCCACGTCGAAGGCCTTTCCATGTTCGCGACGCTGGACGACAACGATTACCTGATCGCCAACAAGATCGACTACCGCCTGCATCCGCCGGAGCGCGGCGACATCATCATCCTTCGCCCGCCGACGCTGAGCACCACCGACTACATCAAGCGCGTGATCGCTCTTCCGGGCGAGCGGCTGCTGATCAAGGACGGCATCGTGTACATCAACGGACACAAGCTCGATGAACCCTACCTGCCGGAGGCCTGGACGGTCGGCACAGAATGGGGGGGTCCGAACGGCACGGTGATGCCTCCGAACGACTACTTCGTCATGGGCGACAACCGCAACCGCTCGCAGGATTCGCGCGTCTTCGGGCCCATAGGTCGCGATCGAATCGATGGCAAAGCGTGGTTCCGCATCTGGCCGCTCGTCCATTTTGGAAACATCTACTCGCAGGTGCCGACGCTGGAGAGCAGCACCGTCTTCGTCGGTTGACGGCGACGCGAGGCGGCGCGTCTAGCTGATGGCGGTTCGGAATCCCGTGCTCTTGGCGAACGGTCCAATCACAGCCATCTGAATCGGGCCGCTCAGGATTTCGCCCGCGACGCGGCGCACGTCCGCCGCGGTGACCGCGTTCACCATGGCGATCTCATCCTCGATGCTGCGGATCTCTCCCATCACCAGCTCCTGATACGTGAGCCAGAACGCGACGCCGTTGGTCGTCTCGAGCTCCAGGCGCAGCCGGCCATTCGTGAACTGCTTGGCCCGCTCGAGCTCTTCCTCGGCCAGCTCCGTTGTCACCAGCGCGCGCAGCTCGGCCACCGCCGCCTCCAATGCCTTGACAGCGCGAGCTGGATCCACGCCCAAGTAGATGCCCAGGTAGCCGGTGTCGCGGTACTTCTGCGTGAAGCTGTGCACGTCATAGGCGAGCCCGAGCTTCTCGCGGATGTTGAGAAAAAGACGCGAGCTCATGCCCTCGCCCAGCACTGTGTTCATGAGGTCCAGCGCGTAGCGATCCGGGTGCCGGTAGCTGAGGGCACGTACGCCGAAGCAGATGTGGGCCTGCTCGGTTTTTTGCCGGCGCAGCAGCACGGTCGCCTCGGCGAGCGGACCAGGCGCCTCGGCGACGGGCGCGCCGTTGAGGTCGCCGGGCAGGGTGAGCCGCGACTCGACCGCGCCGCGAATGCCCGCCTCATCGAGGGAACCCGCCGCGCCAATGACCAGGTTCGGCAACCGGTAATGCGCGTTGGCGTACTCAAGAATGTCGTCGCGCGTCAGGCTCGCCACCGACTGCTCGGTGCCGGCGATGTCCCGCCCCAGAGGGTGGCCCGGCCAGATGATCTCCTCGAAGAGATTCTGGACGTGCTCCTGTGGCTGATCCTGGTACATCTTCAGCTCTTCGAGGATCACCGACCTCTCGCGCTCGATGTCGGCCGGAGTCTGCTTCGAGTTCGAGACGATGTCGAACAGGACGTCGATGCCCAGGTCCAGGTGCTCAGCCGGCACGCGCGCCCAGTAGGCGGTCAGCTCCTTGTCGGTCGATGCGTTGACAAACCCGCCGATCGACTCGATGGCGACCGCGATCTCCTTCGAAGTCGGCCGCCGCTGCGTGCCCTTGAAGTTCAGATGCTCGATGAAGTGAGAGACGCCGGCGAGCCGGTCGTCCTCGTCGCGCGAGCCGCCCGCGAACATGAGCACGAGGCTAGCGGAGAGACGCTCCGGCATCGGTGAGGTGACCAGCTTCGCCCCTCCCCGAAGTTGTTGAAGCCGGTGGGAGGCGGCCATTGGAATGGCCAGCTTACGGGAGCGCCCCACCATGGCGCTTAGTTCAGCGAGTGGCCTTCGCGCAGCGCTCCGAGGGCGGCGTAAAGAGTCATCGCCACGAAGTCGGCGGGCATGCCGTCGGAGGTCGCGTCGAGCGCCTCGCCGAGATACTTCCGCACGTTGGGGATGCTGGCGATCTCGGGCAGCTCGAGGCAGTCGCGAATCGCCTCGGCGATCTCAGTCGGTGTGATCTCTTCGTCGCCCGCGCCATCGGCGGCGGCGTTCACAACCGCGATCGCCTTCCGGATCCGCTCGGCCGCGGGCACGGACAACTATTACTCCGCGGGCTTGCGCGGTCCGACCACTACCCGCCGCTCGGGTTCTTCTCCGATGCTCGAGCTGGTCACGTCAGGGTCGCCCTCAAGAGCCAGGTGGATCGCGCGGCGCTCGAACGCCTGCATCGCGTCGAGCGTGATGGCGTCGCCGGTCATCTTCACCTGGCGGGCGGCCCGCAGGGCGATCTCGCGCACCGTGTGCTCTCGGCGCTGGCGGTAGCGCTCTACGTCGACGATGACGCGCTCGCCCTCGTTCAGGTGCTTGCCGACCATCACGTTGGTCACCGACTGAAGGGCGCGGAGCGTCTCGCCCCGCCACCCGATCAGCGCTCCCAGGTCGTGGCCGCTGACGTCGAGCGTGATCGGATCGCTGCCCACCCGCACCTGCACCGATGCGCGCACGCCCATGTGCTTCAGCAAGCCTTCGAGCAGCGAGCGCACGGTCTCGGCCTTGCCGTTGACGGGTGTCGCGGAGGATGCCGTTGCCTCCGCTGTCGGGTCGATGACCACCACCTCGACGACCGTCTCGTCCGGACTCTCGCGAAGCACTTTGACGTCGACGTTCCGGCGCGTCTCTCCAAGCTCGATCAGGGCGGCATCGACCGCCTCATCGAGGGTGCGGCCCCGGCCTTCTGCTGATCTCATCGGCTTGTCCTCACGTTGATTAGTGGGGCGTTGGACGCCCCTATTTGGCTCGTTTCTTATGCTTCCTGGCCTGCTGGGCTCCATTGGACGTCGACCTGGGCAGGTCCTTTGACATCGCCCCCGGCCCCGGCCGCGGACCCACGATCTTGGTTTGACCGGTCGCTGCCGGCCCACCGCCGCGCTTCGGCAGCACGTTTCCCCACCCGACCACGAAGCTCTGCTGAATGATACTGACGCAGTTGCCGATAAACCAATACAGGCCGAGACCGGCCGGCACCTGCAGCGCGAAGTAGCCGATCATCAGCGGCGACAGGTAGACCATCGTCCGCTGCATCTGCTGGGTCTGCATCTCCTGGTCGGTAGGGTTGACGGGCGTCGGCTGCTGCAGCATCTTCGACTGGACGTAAGTGGTCCCCGCCGCGAGCAGCGGGAAGATCAGGTACACCAGGGCCGGAATGGGCAGGCCGGCGATCGCGAACGTGTGGCTCGGCAGGGCCATCAGGTTCGGGATGAACAGGAAGTGCGGTGCGCTCACGTTGGCGCCCCGAAACACGTAGTAGAGGGCGGTCAGCACCGGCAGCTGTACCACCAGCGGCGCGCAGCCGATCAGGCCTCCCAGTGGGTTGACCCCGTGCTCCTGATACATCTTCATCATCTCGGCGTTCAGCTTCTGCGGGTCTTTCTTGTACTTCTTGCGCAGCTCCGCGACCTGGGGCGCGAGCTTTCGCTGCTCGGCCATCGTCTTGCGCTGGTTGACCAGCTGGAACTGCTGCAGGGGCGCGAGCGCGAGCCGGATGATGATCGTCACGACGATGATCGCGATGCCGTAGGCGCCGATCTGCTCGACCACGGGAACGCCTTGCAGGTGGATGTAGATGTAGTTGAGCAGCCACGCCAGCGGGTTCTTGATCACGAACGTCCACAGCTGGACGATCGGCAAGAAGATGTCGAAGAACGAGCTTAGAAAGATGGCGGGTTAACTCCTAGAGGTGATGTGGATCAAGGGACGGGATCGTAACCGCCTTTGGCGAACGGGTTGCACCGCGCGATCCTCACGGCCCCCATCCAGCCACCCCGAAGCCATCCGTACCTCTCGACGGCCTCGTAGGTGTAATGGGAGCACGAGGGGTAGTAGCGACACGAGGGCGGCATGACTTTGGAAAACGACATCTGGTAGCCGCGAATGAGGACGAGGAACGCTCGGGTCATGGCTCGAGGCGCCCACCGGCGAGCCGCCGAGCCGCCTGCTCCGCCTCCTGCTTCAGGTCGGCGTAACGCAGCGTGAGCGCCGCGGGCCGGGCGATCAAGACCACGTCATATCGTATTCCCAGGCCGGGGACGCCTGAATCCGCCTGGAGAATGGCCGATCGGGCCAGCTCGCGGAGCCGGCGCCGCGCTCTGTTGCGCTCCACGGCGCTCCTCAGCTTGCGGCTCACAGTCACCCCGACTCGAGTCTCCGGCCGGTTGCTCGGGACGGCGAGCACGACGAGGGCCTGGCCGCTGTAGATTCTCCGGCCCTTGAGCGCCGACTGGAATTGCGCCTTGCGGCGCAACCGGTAGCGCCTCTTCATGGGAAGAGAGCTAGGCAGTCAGGCGCAGGCGGCCCTTGCGACGGCGGTTCTTGACCACGCGGACTCCGCCGACCGAGCTCATCCGGCGAAGAAAGCCGTGGACGCGGCGGCGGTAGCGCTTTTTGGGTTGGAATGTTCTTTTCATTCGGGACCGCGGTAGTGTACCGAAGCGCGGAGGCGCCGATCGTGATACCGGTCATGTCAGTTCATCGCATGGCATTGTGCCCTTGCGAGGGCGCCTGGTTGTTGCTACAATCCCCGGCCGGAAGCAGCCCCAGCCAGACACACACGACCGTCCCAGTACAGCCTGAGCCCGACAGCTACAGGAATCGCCCCAGAGCCACACAAAGAGAAGCCTACAGTCCCGCTTCCATAATCAATTAGAGACCGGACGGGAGATTTCCTACTCGCTGAGGCCGCCAGGCTGTGGAAATCCGCTCCGATCTTTTCCACAGACACATGGAGGCGGAGCTGGTCAGTCAAAGGTTCTCGGTTGAATATGCGCGCGCGTGCCAGGCCTGGCAAGGGCCTGGCACCCGATAAGGCCGCAACTGTCGTGACCCCCAGCCTGACCCCAGTTTATCCACAGCATTTGCGGTGGTTTGTGGCGCGTCGCCCACAGGGGCGGAGCGGATGTCCACAGGCCTGGGCCGCTCATCAAGGCACGGGAGGCGGGTCGTGAATCAAGACCAGATCTGGTCGCAGGTGCAAGAAGAGCTGAGGTTTCAGCTCGCCAAACGCACCTATGACATGTGGCTCAAGAACACTTCGGTCGTGTCGGCCGACGGCAGCACTTTTCGGATCGGTGTACCGAGCAAGCTGGCGAAGGACTGGCTGGAGGATCGATTCTCCGGCCTGATCCAGGAGACCTTGCAGGCGGTTACCGGGGCAGAGGTCGACATCGACTTCGTCATCTCACCGAGCGGCCACCGGCCCCCCGTGCTCACGGGGGATCACGACGGGATGGAGCCCCCGCACGAAACCGGGCGCGACAACGGGCGCGACAGCGCCGTCGAGGTGCAGGAAGTCGAGCCCATCCTCTCGTCCGACCTCAACGCGCGGTTCAAGTTTTCGTCGTTCGTCGTCGGCCACAACTCGCAGTTCGCGCACGCGGCGGCCAAGGCCGTCGCGGAGGCGCCCGGCGACAGCTACAACCCGCTGTTCCTCTACGGTGGGGTCGGCCTGGGCAAGACCCATCTCATGCACGCCATCGGCCACGAGGTGCACGACCGCTTTCCGCGCAAGCGCGTCGTCTACCTCACATCGGAGCAGTTCACCAACGAGGTCATCACCTCCATCGCCACCGCGCGCATGGGCGAGTTCCGCCACAAGTACCGCACCGTCGACGTGCTGCTCATCGACGACGTCCAGTTCCTCGCCGGCAAGGACCGCACGAAGGAGGAGTTCTTCCACACCTTCAATGCGCTGCACGAGATCAACAAGCAGATCGTCATCTCCTCGGACCGGCCGCCGAAGGAGATCCCGACCCTCGAGGACCGGCTCCGCTCGCGGTTCGAATGGGGCCTCATCGCCGACATCCAGTCGCCTGACTTCGAGACCAGGCTCGCCATCCTGCACTCCAAGCTGGGGGGCAACACGAGCCTCGTGCCCGAAGAGGTGTTGAGCTTCATCGCCCACAAGGTCCAGCGCAACATCCGCGAGCTGGAGGGAGCGCTGACGCGGGTCCAGGCCTTTGCCGCCGTGCACCAGCGTCAGATCGACGAGGAGGAGGCGGCACGCCTTCTCGCCGACATCATTCCCGCCGGCACCCGCAAGCCGATCAACGTCGAGCGCATCCAGCTGCTGGTGGCCGATTTCTACAACGTGACCCTGGACGACATGAAGGGCAAGAGGCGCGACAAGCACATCGTCTTTCCGCGCCAGGTCGCGATGTTCCTGGTCCGCGAAGAGACGCCGTCATCGCTGCCCGCGATCGGCAAAGCCTTCGGCGGCCGCGACCACACGACGGCGCTCCACTCGATAGAGAAGATCGCCAACGAGCTCAAGGAAGACGAGCGGCTGCGCTACGAGGTGCAGGCCATCCGCGAGAAGCTGTACGCCGAATGACGCGCTTCTCCACATCTTCCGCCGTGGTCGTGGGGAAGGCCGTTGGACAATCGGCTCGGCGCCGACTATTCCCCACCGTGGCCACAAGCAACGACCGTCTGTCGGGCGGTTACGCGCCGCTTATCCCCGGTTCGGAGCGATCTGCGGATGATCTTTACGTCCACAGTTCCCACAGCGCTTACTGTTATCCATTACGGGTTAATTCAATTAGGAAGACCGATATCAACGGGGGACAACGCTCGTGAATGTCAAAGCCGTAGCTACTCAGATGAAGGTCACTTGCAGACCCGCGGTACTCAGTCAAGCGCTGCAAGTCGTGTCGCGAGCGATCTCGAGCCGGACAACGCTGCCGATCCTCAACAACATCCTGATCGAGACCACTTCCGAGGGACTGGCCCTGACCGCGACGAACCTCGAGATAGGCATCCGCAAGGTGGTCCCGGCCGAGGTGGCCATGGAAGGCAGCACGACTGCGCCGGCTCGCCTGCTCACGGACTTCGTCGGCACGCTGCCCGACCAGGACCTGGAGCTGAGCCTGGACGCGGCGACGCAGTCGCTCGGACTTCGGTGCGCGCGTTTCGACACGCACATCAAGTGCATCGAGGCCGAGGAGTTTCCGCCCGGGCCGAGGCCCGACGAGGGCGACCGGCTCGAGGTTCCTCTCGATGAGCTGATCAAGGCCGTCGAGCAGACGCAGATGGCCGCCTCGACCGACGAGGCGCGGCCAGTGCTAACCGGCGTGCTTGTCCACATCGAGGCCGGCAACCTGACGCTGGCGGCGACCGACGGTCACCGGCTGGCGGTGCGGAAGCTGCCGGCGCATGGCGCGGGCGACCTCGAGGCCAGCCTCATCGTGCCCGCCCGGGCGCTGGCCGAGCTCGCCAGGGTCCTGAAGGGTGAGCCTGGCCGCGTGGAGGTCATCACCTCCAAGGCCCGCAACCAGATCTTCTTCAAGGCCGGCAACTCCGAGCTGACCTCGAGACTGATCGATGGGAAATATCCCAACTACGCACAGGTTATCCCCAGCAAGAGCTCGACCAAGGTTCGGGTCTCGACCGCCGAATTGACGCAAACCGTACGGGCGGTGTCCCTTTTCGCCCGCGACAGCGCCAACGTGATCCGAGTTAAGGCCCAGGCGGGCGCCGTCATTTTGTCGGCGACTACGAACGAGGTCGGGGACAGCCGCGCTGAGATGGCCGCCGACGTAGACGGATCAGAGATCCAGATCGCCTTCAATGCCCGCTACGTCCTCGATGCCCTGGGGGTGATCGGCGAAGACGAGGTTGAGCTCCTCTTCGACGGTCCGCTCAGCCCGGGGCTGCTGCGCCCGCCGGGCAAGGAGCACTACCTGTACGTGATCATGCCTGTGCGGGTGGCTATGTCGTAGTCGAGCTTCCACAAAAGTGGAGCTCAAGCGACTCCAGCTCAGGAACCATCGCAACTACGCGCACCTGGACCTGGAGCCCGGTCCGGCGATCAACCTCTTCATCGGAGCCAACGGGCAGGGCAAAACCAACCTGCTGGAGGCCGTGGCGATGCTTGCCCTGTCCTCCTCCCCTCGGGCGCGGAGGGAGATCGAGCTGGTCGGACCGGTGGGACCCGCCTCGAGGATCGAGGCCGCGGTGGAGGCGAACGGCCGTGGCCTGGACATCACCATCGCTCTCCAGGTGGAGGGCGATCGCGCTCGGCGGGTCATCGAGGTGGACGGCGTCCGGCGCCGCGGAGTCGACCTCCCGGGCAACTTCCGAGTCACGCTCTTCTGGCCTGACGACCTCGGCCTGGTGAAGGCCGGTCCAGAGCTCAGGCGGCGGTTCCTGAACCAGATGCTGGTGCAGGTCGAGCCCGGATACGCGCGGGCGCTCGCCGGGCTGAAGCGGGTGCTCGAGCAGCGCAACAGCCTGCTCAAGCGGATCGCGGCCGGCGACGAGGCGGCCGGCGTGCTGGACGTCTGGGACGATGGGCTCGTCGCTTACGGGACCGAGATAGCGCGGGCCCGGGCGCGGGCGGTCAACGAGCTGCGGCCCGAGGCGGCTCGAGGCCACGCCGAGATCGCGGACGGAGAACGCCTGGAAATCGCGTATTCCGGGCCCCCCGACGATTTCGCGGTGGCTGTGCAAAAGTCGCTTGGCGACGACCTGCGCAGAGGCGTGACCACTGTGGGGCCGCACCACGACGATCTCGCGATCTCATTGGGCGGCCGAGAGGCCCGGAGCTACGCCTCGCAGGGCCAGCAGCGCACCGCGGTGGTGAGCCTCAAGCTCGCCGAAGCGGAGCTGGTGGCCCGGCGCACCGGTGAACGGCCCGTACTCTTGCTGGACGACGTGCTTTCCGAGCTCGACGCCGAGCGGCGCGGCGCTCTGCTGCGCAAGGTGGCCGGCGCAGGGCAGGTCGTCATCACCTCAGCCGAAGCGGGACCGTTTCCGCCCGATCTGATCACGGACGCGAGGGTCTGGACCGTCACGGCGGGCAGGATCGAGGCCTGTGGATAAGCTGGGCAATATCCTCCCCACAGTCCTCAACCGGCAGCCGGGTGGAGGTCGGATGCTGGGAAGCCGGGTGGCGGCCGAGTTCAGGGCGATTATCGGGCCCGAGCCCGCCGGCCTCTGCGAGGAGGTGGAGCTGAAGTCGGGGGTTCTGATCATCACGACCTCCAGCCCGGCGCTCGCCCACCAGCTCCGGCTCGATTCGGAGATGGTCGTGCAGCGCCTCAACGACGCCGACCTGGGCCGGCACGTGCGCTCGTTGAGGGTCCGCATCGGAAGGGCGACGCCAGGGTGATCAGGCTGGATCCGGCCCAGCGCGAGGCGGCCGCCATCGCGGGCGCGCTGCGGGTGATCGCCGGCGCGGGCACAGGCAAGACGGCGGTGATCGCCGAGCGCTTTCGCCGCCTGGTTGCTGCCGGAGCCAACCCCTCGTCGGTGCTGGTCATGACCTTCACCGAGCGGGCCGCCAGGGAGATGCGCGACCGGATCGAGCAGCTGATCGGGGCGGACGCGCCGGCGGTGGGCACTGTCCATTCGATCGCCCTCGGCTGGCTGCGCGCGGACGGCTGGCGGGTGGGCGTACCCGCGCGCTTCCGCATCGTCACCGGCGCCGAGCGGTGGATCCTCGCCCGCGAGCTGATGTGGAAGCTGGCGGACCCTGCGCTCACCGGCGACGAGCGCCCCGACGACCTCGTTGGTCCCGCGCTGCAGATGCTGGAGCGGCTGAAGCAGGAGCTCGTCCCGCTGCGCCGCCTCACACAGTGGGCGGACGCGGCCGAGGATGCTGAGAAGGCCGAGCTCATGCGCGCATGCGTGCGTCTCTACAGCGCGTACCAGCGCGAGTGCCGCCGGCAAGGACTGCTCGACTTCGACGACCTGCTCGAAAAAGCCGTCGCGATGCTCGCGGACAACCCTGCCCTTCTCGCCGCTTACCGGCGGCGCTACCCGCACGTGCTCGTGGATGAGTACCAGGACCTCAACCTCGCCCAGGAGCGGCTGGTCGAGCTCATCGCCACCGAGCCTTTCGTTGTCGGAGATGACGACCAGAGCATCTACAGGTTTCGCGGCGCGTCGAGGGCAAGCCTGGAGAGGTTTTGCGCCCGCTTTCCGGCGGCGCAAACGGTCGCGCTCGGCCGCAATCACAGGAGCTCGAAAAAGATCGTTGCCGCGGCCGCGGCGCTGATCGCGAACAACCCCGAGCGGCTCGCTAAGGACCTCGTCTCGGGCCACGCCGGCCCGCGCGTTGAAGTCTGGTCCTGCCCGGACGGCGAGTCCGAGGCCGTCGCGATCGCCGCTGAGGCGGCGAAGCTGCTGGGGTCGGGTGCTGCCGCCGGTACCATCGCGGTGCTCTGCCGCACCAACGCGATCGCTCGACCGGTGGCGGATGCGCTGGCCGCGCGCGCGCTGCCCTTCGTGGTGGTCGGAGGTCAGGGCCTCCTGGACCGGCCCGAGGTCCGCGACGTGATCGCGCTGCTGCGCATCGTCCGCGACCCGACCGATGTCATCGCGATCGCCCGCTCCCTGACCCGCCCGCCATTCGGCCTCGACCCCGGAGCCGCGCTCGAGACGCTGCGCGATCGCGGAGCCGACCCTCCGCTTGCGGCGCTCGAGCGATGGGCGCCGGCCAAAGCGTTCGTCGGTTTGCTGCGCGAGCTCAGTCGCGACGCGAAGTCGATGGACGTGCGCGACCTCTTCTTCGAGCTCATGAACCGCACTGGCTACCTCGAGTCAGCGACCGCCGGCCTGGAGCCGAGCGCCGCGGCGCGAGTATCCGCCAACGTGAGCCGGTTCGAAGAGCGCATCGCCGAGTTCTGCGATGCAAACGCCGACCACTCGCTCGCCGTCTACCTGGACCACCTCGACCTCGTACTGATGTCCGGCGAGGACGAGGCTCCCGGCGCGCCGGAGATGCAGGGCGACGCCATCACGGTGATGACGATCCACCAGGCGAAGGGCCTCGAGTTCGACTCGGTCTTCGTGCCCTCGCTGGTCGAGGGCCGGCTCCCGCAGTCGGGTCGCTCGCAGCGCTTTGAGCTGCCACCCGCGGTGCTCGAGCCGCTGGTGCGAGGGCGCGAGGATGTCATCGCCGAGGAGCGGCGGCTGCTGTACGTCGCGATGACACGGGCGCGGCGGCGCCTCATCCTGGCCCGCGCTTCTCACTACGAAGGCGGTCGCCGCTGGCGGGATTCGCGGTTCCTGGAGGAGATCACCGCGGGCGGAGCGGTGCGACCGAGAGAAATTCCTGGGGCGTTACCCGCTACCCAGACCCTCACCGCGAGCGGCCAGGGATCAACCCCTCCTCCTCCACTCACCCTCTCCTATTCGTCGATCCAGGCGTATCGGGATTGTCCCAAGCAGTACTGGTATCGATACGTGCAGCGGCTGCCGGCGGTGCAGAGCGCCGAGGCCGTTCAGGGCGTGATCCTGCACGAGGTCCTGCGCCGAGCCGGTGAGGCGCGTCGGGCCGGCGAGCCGGTGACCAGCACTCGCATGCGATCGCTGCACGCCGCCGTTTGGAAGACCGCTAACTTTCCTGACGAGCGTCGCGCGCCCGCGTTCAAGCGCATCGGCCTCGGGCAGCTGGAGGCATTCCGGACAGCCGGTGGGTTCGAGGGCACGCCCGAGCTTCTCGAGCGCGACTTCACGTCGGCGGTCGACGGCTTCACCCTTCACGGCGTCATCGACCGGGTCGACCGCACCGAGTCCGGCTGGCGGATCATCGACTACAAGACCGGCCGGCCGATCGGCCGCGCGCGCCGCGATCTCCAGGTCGCGCTCTACGGCCTGGGCGCCGCGGACGCGTTGCGCATGGCGCCGGTGGAGCTGGAGATCGTCTACCTCGCCTCTGGAACGCACGTCGCGCTCGAAGGGCCGGAGTCCCTGCAGGTCGAAGCGAAGCGAATCGCCGCGGAGGTCGCCGCAGGAATCCGCTCCGGCAACTTCGATGCCAAGCCCGAGCGCAGGAAGTGCCGGCTGTGTCCTTACCGGCTTGCGTGCACCGACGCCCTGTAGCGGTCGGCCAGCAGCAAGCACTCGCGAGCTATGTCCGATGAGGCGTAGGGATGCGACATATCGCCGGCCCGACGTGACATCGACTGCCACGTCGGACCGCCTTCGGCCAGCACTCGCACCTCGTCGAAGATGTCGTTGACGCGCGGCGCGTAGAGGCCGACTCCTGACTCGACGACGAAGTCGACGTTGGGCGCCTCCTGGCCGGGCAGGAAGCCGGTGATGATGAGGGGCAGCCCCGTCGCCAGCGCCTCGGTGATGGCGCCCGGCCCGGCCTTGGTGACGACCACGTCGCAGGCGCGCATGAGCTCCGGCATGTTGTCGACGAAGCCCAAGACCAGGGTGGGCGTGGCGAAGCGCAGGCGGGCCAGCCGCCGCCGCAGCTTCTCGTTGCGCCCGCAAACCGCGACCAGCTGCCACTGATGCGGCTCCCAGCTGAGCACCCGGACCTGGTTGAGCAGGCCGCCAACTCCCGCGGCACCGCCCATCACGAGCACGGTGAACCGGGACTCGTCCAGCCCGAAGCGCCGGCGCAGCGCCTGCTTCTCGCCCGGTGCCGGCGGCCGGAAGCGCATGTCCACCGGGAGGCCCAACAGCTTGACCCGGTCGGGCGGAACGCGGCGCCGGATGGCGACCTTGCGCGCGACCTCGGTCGGGGCGATCACGAGGTCGGCCTGGCTGAAGGTCCAGCCGCGGTGAAAGTCGACAAGGTCGGTGATGACGGTCATGAGGCCGCGCGGGCGGCCGCTGCGCTGGATCGCCTGGTGACTGATCTGGTTCAGCAGCGGGTGCACCGAGAGCACGACGTCAGGGTCGTGCTTGCCGATGAGCTCGACGATGACCTTGCGCACTCCGGGCCCGAACACGGCGCGGATGGCGGCGAACGTGGGCTTGGTGTTGCTGCTGTGATACACGGCGCCCCACGCGGCTCGTGAGCGCTGGATGACCGGCGAGTAAAGGGACGCGAGGCGGCGCACCACCGTCGGGCCCTGCGAGATCAGAGGGTCGGCCACGTGAACGATGCATGTCGGGTCGAGCTGCTTGAGCGCATCGGTCAGCGCGCGCGCCGCGGCGCGGTGGCCTCCGCCGGTGTCACTGAAAAGGATCAGGACGCGGGGCGCGCCGCCCGATGGTGTGGGCTGAACCGGCGGCGCCGCCAGCGGTCGGACGTCCGCCCGGTCTTGGCTTACCTGCGTCGCGCCGCCGCCCGGCGGGCGATCCAGCGCATGTTGTACTGGGCCAGCAAGTAGGTCACGAAGACCATGCCGAGGATGCCGATGCCGACCCACAGCATGGTGCGCTTGGCGAGCTCGCCAGGTGCGAGCGGCGCGTTCCCTGCGCCGAGCTGGTTCTGCTGGATGATGTACGCTGCGACGTCCTTTATCTCCTGGGCGCTGAGCTTGCCCGGGCTGCTCCACTCGGGCATGTCGGTCTGCTTGGGGTCGCCGGGCTGGTGCGTCCGTCCGTTGCTGATGATCTGGATCAGGAACGCCGGGTCAAGCGAGTTGGGTACCCCTGGAAGCTTGTCGATCGGGTTGAGCACGGCTCCGATGCCGCCCTCGAGGCTTTGGCCGTGGCAGGCGGTGCAGTTCTGCGCGTAGACGGTCTGCCCGTTGTTGGGGTCGCCCGGAAGGGCCGCGCCCGAGGCCGGCGGGGTAGGCGAGGCGTCAGCCAGCGTCGAGATGCCGGTGAGAAGCAGCAGGCCCGGCACGGCGAGCAGGACGAGGCTGTATTGCTTAATACCCCTGGGGAGGCGCATCTGCGCCCATTCTATCGATCCCGGCATCCGGGGCCCGCGCGGGAATAGTCGGGAACGGCGTACGTTTTTAGGCTGTATGGGTTCCTGTTCGCCGGTCTCGAGATCGGGGTTTAGCTGCGTCTCACGGCGCTGGCTGGATGCGAGATCGGCATACCGTGGCTGAGGTCAGCGAGCTGATCCCCGACCGCTCCGCGCGCATGCGGGTCGCGGTCATGTCGATGCACACCTCGCCGACGGCCCCGCTGGGCCAGAGCGCCAACGGCGGACTCAATGTCTACGTTCGAGAGATCTGCTCCGCCTTCTCAGATCGCGGAATCGCCACCGACGTCTACACCCGCATCCAGTCGGCCGACGATCCGGTCACCGAAAAGCTCGCCCCGCTCTCGCGGGTGATCTACTTGCCGGCCGGACGCGACCTGGACAAGTACTCGCTCTACCGGGAGATCCCGGACTTTGCGGCCCGCATCTTCGACCGCGCCTCCGCCGAGGGCCTGAGCTACGACCTGATCTACTCCCACTACTGGCTGTCCGGCGAGGTGGCTTGCCTCCTTCGGCCGCAGCTGGCGCCGGCGTGGGCGCACATCGCCCACACCCTCGGCCTCGTCAAGAACCGCCGGCTCGCGATCGGCGCCCGGCCAGAGCCGGCGCTGCGCATCGCCGTCGAGGGCGAGCTGGCCCAGCAGGCGGATCTCCTGATCGCCTCGACCGAGGACGAGAGCCGGGACCTCATCGAAAGCTATGGCGCCGACCCAGAGCGCGTCTCGGTCGTCGCGCCCGGCGTGGACCTCGCCACCTTTCGGCCCATCGACCGCTACGAGGCGCGGCGGAAGATCGGAGCGGGAGCGGGTTCTCTGCTGCTCTTCGTCGGACGCCTCGAGAGGCTGAAGGGCGTCGACATCGCCATCCGCGCGCTGGCCGAGCTGCGCCGCCGCGGCCACGCGGACGTTCGCCTGCTGGTGCTTGGTGAAGACAGCCGCGAGGGCGACGAGAGCGAGACGGAGCGTCTCAAGCAGGTCGCCGCTGCCGAGTCGGTGCGCGACCGCGTCGAGTTCGTGGGCTCCGTCGCGCACCATGAGCTGCCGTTCTTCTATGCGGCGGCGGACGCCTGCGTCATGCCCTCCTACAGCGAGTCGTTCGGGCTCGTCGGCCTCGAAGCGCAGGCGTGCGGCTGCCCCGTCGTCGGGTCCGGTGTGTCGGGCATCCGCTCGGTCGTCCGCGATGAGGTCACGGGATTTCTCGTCGACGGCGACAACCCGAATGACTACGCCGACCGCATCGGCCGGCTGCTCGACGACCCTGACCTCGCGCGCCAGATGGGCCGCCGCGGCCAATTGCTCGCCCAGCGCTTCTCCTGGAATCGCACCGCCGACCGGCTCGCCGAGCTGTTCAGCTCAGTAGTCGACTCGCATACACGCGTCCAGCTGAACGCGGGAGGCGGTCAGGCCCGCTTCAATTCGAACGCTGGAGCCGGTCAGGCCCGCTTCAATTCGAACGCCGAAGCCGGTCAGGCCCGGCTCCATGCCGGTATGAGGCACGAATAGGGAAACGACTGGGGGTCGAACTGCGTCAGCGGGACCGGCCGCGTCCCGTCAGCGTTCATCAGCCAGACCTGGTTGCCGCTCAGGAAAGCAATCTGGTGACCGTCAGGCGAGGGCACCGGATCTGTGACCTCGATCGACGGATCCGAGGGCAATGCGATGCTCAGCGTCAACGATGGTGGGGGCGAGGCAACGTTGAGGAGGAAGGCCTTGCGCACCGGGCCGGTCGCCGACTGCGCTGTGGCCGCCACCAGCAGATGAGTTGAATCGCGCAGCCAGGCAGGTGGGCCAAGATCGCCCGTCGCAATTGTCGTGGTGGTGGCCGTGCCGGACAGGTTGCGCACGCGCAGGATCGTCCGGCTCGTATCGATGCGCAGGTAAGCGATGCGGTTGCCCGCCGGCGCCCAGCTCAGGTCCTGGACATCGCTGGTTTCGGAGGCGAGCAGATAGCGCGACCGCAGGCCCACGTCGTATCCCCAGACGCTCGTGGTCCCATCCTGCTGCCCCTGTGCGAACGCCACCCGCTCGCCGTCTGGGCTGACAGCCGCGTCGGCCACCTGCGTGGCGATCGCGTAGCTCGACTGATCCGGAAGCTCGCGCTGAAGGGTGCCGGCGCTGTCGAGGTAGAGGTAGCCGAGGCCCGAGGCCAGCGCGGCCGCCCACTGACCG
>Ga0073928_10006192_pt1 | contig 16230 bp, 28 predicted proteins | sample PaiPotPPA55metaG_FD_76969 | JGI IMG/M metagenome (GOLD analysis project Ga0073928, IMG submission 76969) | Iron sulfur acid spring bacterial and archeal communities from Banff, Canada, to study Microbial Dark Matter (Phase II) - Paint Pots PPA... ... | reverse complement strand
GGGACACTTATCGCTGAAACACTTTGCGCCTTTGAGGAACAGCTTCATGCCCTCGCGGCGGCATAGACGGCAGACTGCATCGGTATAACGTGCCAAGTTTCTTCTCCTTTAGATGACCGGTTTACAGGTTTGGCTTCACCCTTCGTCCCGGACAAAATCAATGTTTCAATGTTTCGAGGATTTCAATGTTTCAAGGTTTAACTTTGAAACCTTGAAACTTTGCCACCTTGAAACCTCGCCCAACTGCGGGCAGATTAAACGCGCCGTCTCTTCGGCGGACGGCAGCCGTTATGCGGAATTGGCGTCACGTCGCGAATCGAGCGCACTTCAATTCCCGAAGCAGCCAGCGCACGCACAGCGGACTCGCGACCCGAGCCCGGACCGCTGACGCGCACATCCACGCTGCGCACGCCGTGATCCCGCGCCATGTTCGCGGCATTCGACGCGGCCTGCTGGGCCGCGAAAGGCGTGCCTTTGCGCGATCCGCGGAAACCGAGCGATCCCGAACTCTTCCACGATAGAACGTTGCCATTCATGTCGGTAATAGTCACGATCGTGTTGTTGAAGGAAGCCTGCACGTAGCACAGCCCGTGCGGAACGTGCTTGCGCTCCTTCTTCTTGAAGGTTTTCTTCTTGCCCTTTTTGTCCGGTGCGGCGGCTGCGCCGCCCGCTGCTGCTGGTTTTGCCATAAAAAGTCGCCTTTAGCTCTGGTCCTTTAGCTCTTAGCTCCAAGCCAAAGGCCAAGAGCCAGGAGCCAATGGCAGATTTTATGTTTTCGACGTCGCCTTCTTCTTCTGTGCGACCGTTCCCTTGCGCGGACCCTTGCGGGTACGGGCATTCGTATGCGTGCGTTGGCCGCGGACCGGCAGGTTCCGGCGATGGCGAAATCCGCGATAGGAGCCGATTTCGATGAGCCGCTTGATGTTCATCGAAACTTCCTTGCGCAGATCGCCTTCCACCAGACCCTCGGCCTCAATGACCGTACGGATGCGGTTAACCTCTTCTTCGTTGAGGTCCTGCACCTTTTTCATCGGATCGACCTTGGCCTCATCGCAGAGGCGACTGGCGCGCGGATGACCGATACCGTAGATATACGTCAGCGCAATGTTAATGTGCTTCTGGCGCGGAAGATCGACGCCTGCAATACGTGCCATATTTTCTTAACCCTCGTAGCCTCGGCCGGGTGCCCCACCCGAGCCGCGCACTTTGCGGCTAGAGTGGGGATTTTGAATTTTCAGCCCTGGCGCTGTTTATGTTTCGAGTTGACGCAAATCACCCGCACCACACCCTTGCGGTGGATGACCTTGCATTTGTCGCAAATTTTCTTTACCGATGCTCGTACTTTCATAACCGTTCTCGATTCCTGACCTTGTGGGGACGGGCACTCTTGCCCGTCCGCCGAGCGCAGTTCGGCGCTTTTCTACTTGTAGCGATAGACAATCCGTCCGCGATTCAGATCGTAGGGCGAAAGCTCGACCGCGACCTTGTCCCCAGGCAGAATGCGAATAAAATTCTTGCGCATTTTGCCCGAAACATGCGCCAACACCTGATGCTTGTTCTCCAGTTCCACCCGGAACATGGCGTTGGGCAGAGGCTCCAGCACCACCGCCATCACTTCAATCGCGTCTTCTTTGCTCATCGACTCCTTGTAGAGACGTTGCTTGCAACGTCTCTTTTCGCCACACGCTGCATTCCTGCGCCAGGAAGACGTAGCAAGCTACGTCTCTAGGAATGATCACTGCGTCAAAATCACCGGACCGTCCCTGGTCACCGCCACGCAGTGCTCAAAGTGCGCGCTGCAACTGCCGTCCGCCGTGACCGCCGTCCATTTGTCGCCCAGCACTCGCGTCTCGGGCTTGCCGTAATTGACCATCGGTTCTATGGCAATGACCATGCCCTCGCGCAACTTGGCGCCGTGGCCACGAGCTCCGTAATTCGGAACCTGCGGCTCTTCGTGCAATCGCGTTCCGATCCCGTGTCCCACGAACTCTCGCACCACGCTGAATCCCGCGGCCTCCACGTGCGCTTGCACTGCAGCGCCCACATCGCCGATCGAGTTCCCAATCCGCGCCTGCTCGATTCCGCGGTACAGCGATGCTTCCGTCACTTCCAGCAGCTTCTGTAACTCCGGCTTCACCGCCTTGCCCACAGGAACTGTGATTGCGGCGTCGCCGTAGTAACCATCGAGCACCACGCCGCAGTCAATCGAAACGATATCGCCTTCCAGCAGCACGCGCTTCTCCGATGGAATACCATGCACAATCTCTTCATTCACCGACGTGCACAGAACGCAGGGATAATCGTAGTATCCCTTGAACGCCGGCTTGGCCCCGAGTTCGCTGATCTTCTTCTCGGCGGCGCGCTCCAAATCCATCGTCGAGACGCCCGGCGCCACCAGCGTTCTGACATAGTCAAGAACCTGCCGTACGATGCGGCCGCTTTGCCGCATCTTGTCAATCTCCGCCGATGATTTACACACAATCGCCATTCTTAATTAAGCTTGCTTTTCACGCGCTATTCTCACGCATGATGATCTTCCAGGATCCGGAAAATCTGTTCCGTGACAGCATCCACCGGCAGATCTCCATTCACCGAGATCAATCTGCCCGTGCGCTGATAGTAATCCGCTACCGGACGAGTCTGCTCCTGGTATGCCGTGAGTCGGGGCTGAATTACTTCCAACCGGTCATCATTGCGGGTTACCAGCTTCTCCCCGGTTACATCGCAGACTTCATCCACGCGGGGTGGCTGGAAGTGGATGTTATAGATCCGGCCACAGGAAGGACAAGAACGGCGTCCAGTAATCCGGAGCAGTAATTGATTATAGTCCACGTCCAGGCGGATCACAATCGGCCAAGCCCGGGTCGGACGCGAGTTGTCAAAGAGCTCATGATCCAGCAGCGCATCAAGCCACCCGGCCTGGGCTGCCGTCCGGGGAAACCCGTCCAGAACGTAACCGCGCTTACAATCCGGCTGCAACAGCCGTTCACGGACCATGTTGCAGACCAGATCGTCGGAAACAAGCTCCCCCCGCGCCATGACTGCCTTGGCAGCCACGCCGAGTTCCGTTCCGCGCACCACGTTCTGGCGCAGCAGGTCCCCGGTCGATATCTGGGGAATTCCGTAGCGCTCCATGATGCGCTTGGCCTGGGTCCCTTTCCCGGCACCTGGAGGCCCGAGCAGCACCACAGGACCAACGTCACGCGAGGTTTCCTGCACCATCGGCCTGACCAAAGCCTCCCGAGCTCAGTCTCCCCAGCCGCCCCGCCGAGGTGCAGCAAACTCAAAATCGTAGAGGCGTCGCTTGCAACGTCTCTGCTGGCAGCGCAACGCCCCGGTGGCGCAGGCAAGACGTGGCCAGCTACGTCTCTACGAGTAACGTCTTTACGAACCCGCGAACTACCAGGTGCGGCGGCCACGAATGCGTCCGCTGCGCGGCGTGAAGCCGTCGTAGTGGCGCATGATCAATTGCGCCTCAATTTGCGTGACCGTATCCATCGCCACGCCCACCACGATCAGCAGCGACGTTCCACCAAAATAAAAGGTCACACCCAACCCGTTCGTCACCCAGTTCGGTAGAATTTCAAACCATCTCCCAATCGGACCGTAAAGATGATTGAGGTGAATACCGGTGATCATCCACTCCGGGATGAACGAAATAATAATCAGGTACAGCGCACCTACCAGAGTGATACGCGTGAGAACTTCATTGATGAAGTCCGCGGTGCGCTTCCCCGGACGAATGCCGGGAATAAATCCGCCATATTTCCGCATGTTGTCGGCGACTTCGCTGGGATTGAAAACGATGGAAACATAAAAATACGCGAAGAAAATAATGCCGACCGCATAGAGCAAGGTATAGAGCGGCTCACCCCAACCCAGCCAGCGAAACAGATCGCCGAAATAGCGGTTGTTGCGCATTCCGTAGCCGATCGTCTGCGGCAGCGTCAGAATCGAAGACGCGAAAATCACCGGCATCACGCCACCGGCATTAACCCGCAGCGGCAAGTGTGTCGACTGCCCGCCCATCACCTTGCGTCCGACGACGCGCTTGGCGTATTGCACTGGAATTCGCCGCTCGCTTCGTTCCACATAGACGATGAATGCCACCACTGCGACCATGAAGACGATCAGGAATACCATCAGCGGGAAGGTCATCGCGCCCCACGCCGCGTTTTTGGCCTTGTCGATTAAATCCACCACCCCGCGCGGCAAACCCACCACAATACCGGCAAAGATCAGCAGCGACATTCCGTTGCCTACGCCACGATCCGTAATCTGCTCACCCAGCCACATGATGAATGCGCTGCCCGTAGTAAGGGTCAGCATTGTCATCAGCCGGAAACTCCAGCCAGGATTCAGCGCGAAGCCACCTTTTTCCAGGCCAACCGCGATGCCAAACGATTGCACCGAACTCAAAATGACGGTGATATACCGCGTCCACTGCGTGATCTTCTTGCGGCCGAGTTCACCTTCTTTCTGCAACTTGGCCAGCGGCTCATACACCACGGTTAGCAACTGCAGAATAATCGACGCCGTGATGTAGGGCATGATGCCCAGGGCGAAAATCGTCATGCGGCGCAACTGCCCGCCCGAGAATAGGTCGACAAATCCCAACAATGAACCGCTCGTACTACTCTGGGTAAAGAAACTTTCCAGCTTGGCCGTATCGATTCCGGGCGTCGGAAGGTGACCGCCCAACCGGTACACAAACAGCATCGCCAGCGTAAACAGGATGCGTTTGCGCAGGTCTGGAATGCGAAAAATGTTGGCCAGTTTGTCGAACATTACTGCAAGACCTCAACTTTGCCGCCCGCCTTGGTGATCTTTTCCTGCGCCGACTTGGAAAACTTGTGCGCGTGCACCGTGATCGCCACTTTCAATTCTCCGTCACCCAAAATCTTCACCGGATGCTTGGTTTTGATGACTCCTGCTTTGCGCAGCACTTCGGGAGTGATGGGCTCGCCATGAAACCCCTTGCCCATTTCCATCAGGCGCTCCAGGCTCACAATGTTAAATTCCTTGCGGAAAATGTTGGTAAACCCGCGCTTCGGCATGCGGCGATGCAGCGGCATCTGGCCGCCTTCAAATCCGCGAATCATGCGCGAGCCGGTGCGCGAACGCTGCCCTTTGTGTCCGCGGGTCGAAGTCTTGCCCATGCCAGAACCCATACCCCGCCCTACGCGTTTGCGCTTCTCCGTAGCCTTTTTCGGTGCTCGAATATTAGATAAATTCATAATTAAACTCAGGTTTCAAGGTTTCAGGGTTTCGAGGTTTCCACGTCTCAAGTCTTCATTCTCACGATCCTTGAAACTTTGAACTATTCCACAAACTCCACCAGATGCGGCACCTTCGCCACCATGCCGCGAATCGCCTGGTTGTCCGGACGTTCGATGACCTGATTCAGCCGGGTGAATCCTAACCCCTTGATCACCAGCTTCTGTTTCACCGGTGCACAAATGGCGGAGCGCACCCACTTCAACTGGATTTTTCCGCTGCTGCCCGGTTTCGTTTTCTTCGCCGTCATTTCGTATACCTCAATGTCTTGTGGAAGGGCACGACTTCAGTCGTGCCGTCCGGTACCGCAAAGCAAGGGCTTTAGCCCTCAGGCCTCTACAGTTCCTGCGCCGTCTTGCCGCGCATGGTCGCGACACCTTCTCGGGTCTTCAATTGCTTCAGGGCGTCGAAGGTCGCCTTGATCACATTGTGCGGATTCGTCGTGCCAATAGATTTCGTCAGCACATTCTGCACGCCCACCGAGGTCATGACCGCGCGCACCGCTCCACCTGCAATCACGCCTGTGCCTTCCGGCGCCGGCTTCAGCAGCACCTTGCCCGACCCGTAACGTCCCAGCACGAGATGGGCGATACTGGTTTGCGTAAGGTTGACCTTGATCAGATTCTTTTTGGCCGACTCGATAGCCTTGCGAATGGCCTGCGGAACTTCCTTGGCCTTACCCGCGCCATGCCCCACCACACCGGCCGAAGGGTCGCCCACCACGACCAGCGCCGCGAACGAAAGATTCTTTCCGCCCTTGACCACCTTGGTCACACGGTTGATGGCAACTACCTGGTCCTTCAACTGGTACGACCCCGCATCGAGCTTCTTAATGATTGTTGGCATTCTTTAAACCAGCTTTCAGCTATCAGTCTTCAGCTCTCAAGCCTGCCGCTCTTGCTGATAGCTGAGAGCTGACAGCTGAGAGCAGTCTAGAACTTCAATCCCGCTTCGCGCGCCGCGTCGGCCACAGCCTTCACGCGCCCGTGATAAATGTATCCGCCCCGGTCGAAGACCACCTGCGTCACGCCCTTGGCCTTGGCCCGCTCAGCGATGGTTTTACCGATCGCTTTCGCCGAGGCCACGTTGCCGCCCGTGCGCCGGTCTTCTTTCTTACCCTCCGCAGTGCTAGCAGAGACCAGCGTGTTGCCGTGCAAGTCGTCGATCACCTGCACGTAAATATGGTTCAGGGAACGGTACACGTTCAGCCGCGGACGATCCGCAGTTCCCTGCATCTTTTTTCGAATGCGGTCGTGTATGTGCCCGCGCTTCTCGTTCTTGGTAATTCTTGTCAGCATGATTAAGCTCTCAGCTATCAGCCGTCAGCAATCAACCAAAACCCAACTCGCAGCACTTCCTAATGACATGAAGTTACTGAAAGCTAACCGCTGAAAGCTGACAGCTAGTTCTTACTTCGCTCCGGTCTTTCCAACCTTTTTCTTCAGCCGCTCGCCCGCATAGCGGACGCCCTTGTTCTTATACGGATCGGGCGGACGCAGCGACCGCATCTCCGCCGCCACCTGTCCTACCTTCTGCCGGTCGATCCCCGTGAGCGCAATCTTCGTCTGCTTGGGATCCACCGAGGCCTCCACGCCTGTGGGCAACGGGTATTCGATCGGATGCGAGTAACCCAGGTTGAACACGACCATCGCCTTGCCTTTCATTTCAGCGCGATAGCCGATACCAACGATCTCCAGTTCGCGCGTCCAGCCCTTGGTCACGCCCTCAACCGCATTGTTGACCAAAGCTCGCGCCAGCCCATGCAACGCCGCCTGCGAATCGTCCTGGCGAACCGCGACGATAATTCCATCCTTCTGCTGGAACGTAATGCCAGCCGGCACTTCCGTGTCCAGCTTGCCCTTCGGCCCCTGCACCGCGACCGTACTGCCTTCGATTTTGACCGTCACCCCTTTAGGGATCGGGATCGGCTTTTTTCCAATTCGTGACATAAGCTTTCAGCTCTCAGCTCTCAGCTTCTTCAAAACCGCACGCCCTTACTGAGAGCTGACGGCTGATAGCTGATAGCTTCTTTTCTAATAAATCTGGCACAGCAACTCGCCGCCCACGCCTTCCCTGCGCGCCTGGCGGCCGGTCATCACGCCGCGCGGGGTGGTGAGGATATTGATCCCCATGCCGCCCAGCACGCGCGGGATCTCACTGCGGCGCACGTAGACGCGGCATCCGGGGCGCGACACGCGCTCCACCTTCGAGATTGCCGCCTCGTTGTTGGCGCCGTACTTCAGATAAATCCGGATGACCTTATGGCCTTCCTCTTCGGTCGGCTTGAAATTGGAGATGTATCCCTCTTCCTTCAGGATGCGGGCAATCTCCAGCTTCAACCGCGAAGCCGGAATATCCACCTTCTGGTGCCGGGCCTGGAGTGCGTTTCGCACTCTCGTCAGCATGTCTGCCACCGGATCGGTCAACCTCATCGTTTGCTTCTCCTCTAGCCGCCCGTTCGCTCCGCGTCCAGCGGAGAACCTGCAGCAGCTCGTGACTCATCTCGCAATTGCTTTTGAGGATGTCATCCTGAGCGGCGCAGTTTGCCGCGAAGGATCCATACCTCGCCACGACTCTCGCGTGTCGCGAAAAATCGCGCCTCCTACCACGACGACTTCGAAACCCCTGGAATCTCCCCGCGCAGCGCGAGCTGCCGGAAGCACAACCGGCAAATGCCGAATTTCCGCAGAAAAGCGCGCGGCCGCCCGCACAGCTTGCAGCGATTATGTCTTCGCGTGGAAAACTTGGGCTTTGGCTCTTTGTTGTCACGCGCCTTTTGAAAGGTCGCCTGAATCTTTGCGTCTTTGACTCTTTTTGCTGTCGTCATGCCATCCTCAAAAAAACTCTGCCGTCAAACGGACACGAAATTCTGAACGCTTTACTAAGCCCGGAATGGCATCCCCATGTGCTTCAACAGCGTCCGCGCCTGATTGTCATTCGCGGCAGTCGTCACGATGGTGACGTTCATGCCTCTCTGCTTGTCGACCCTCTCGTAAGAGATTTCCGGGAAGATTAACTGGTCGTGCAGGCCGATAGTGTAATTCCCCCGGCCATCGAACGACTTGCTGGACACTCCGCGGAAGTCGCGCACGCGCGGCAGGACGATGTTTACCAGCCGGTCGAAAAATTCATACATTCGATCGCCGCGAAGCGTAACCATTGCGCCAATCGATTGCCCCTGCCGCACTTTGAATGCCGCGATCGATTTCTTGGCCCGCGTGACCACCGGCTTCTGTCCGGTGATCTGTCCCAGTTCGTTCACCGCCGGATCGAGAACTTTCGAATTCTGCGTGGCTTCGCCCACGCCCATGTTCACCACGATCTTGTGCAGCCGCGGAACCGCCATCACGTTCTTCAGTTCCAGTTCCTTCAGCAACGCCGGAGCCACTTCCTTCTCAAATCGCGAACGCAGCCGCGGGCGTTCCTTCGCGCTATGCCGCGCCTGATCCGGTGCCTTCTGTTCCTGCGACGATTCCTTCTGTTTTTTATCTTTTCCCATTTCGTTCCGTCAACTTCCTCTCACGGTTTCGGGTTGCAGGAAGCCGTCAGCTACCAGCCTTCAGTTTCAAATCCCTACGTGCACCGGTTCGTGAGACTAAAATTCTTATCTATGCGCCCGCCGCCACAAGCTGAAAGCTGACGGCTGATAGCTGACAGCTACTTATCCAATGTCGTTCCGCACTTCTTGCACACCCGCACCTTCCGGTCGCCCCGCACTTCGTGGCCGATGCGCACCGGCCCGCAAGTCGAGCACACCAGTTGCACATTGGAGATCGCAATCCTGCTCTCCTGCTCCGCAATGCCGCCTTTGATGTTGCGCTGCGGGTTCGGCCGCACGTGCTTCTTCACCATCATCACGTGCTCGACCAGCAACTTGGCGTCATTGGGAAACACGCGCAGCACGCGCCCTTCCTTGCCCTTATCGCGCCCAGTGATCACCTTTACGGTGTCATTCCGCCGTAGATCCACTCGCTTGTTTTCCGTGCTTACAGTTCGCATGGCCTAAACCTATATTTCTTAATTTGGTAATTAAATAATCAGGAAATTGAAAATGAAAAGCGTCCCCGATTTTCAGTTACCAAATTACCCAATTACACAATTTCCCAATTTCTTCAAATCACTTCCGGCGCAAGGGAAACAATCTTCAAAAATTTCTTCTCGCGCAATTCACGCGCCACCGGACCGAACACGCGAGTCCCCACCGGCTCGCCCGCATCATTGATCAGCACCGCGGCGTTCTGGTCAAAGCGAATGTAGGTTCCATCGCGCCGCCGATGCTCCTTGCGCGTGCGCACTATGACCGCCTTTACCACTTTGCCCTTCTGCACCTGGCCCTCGGGCGCCGACTCTTTCACCGCCGCCGTGATTATGTCACCCAGCCCGGCATTCAATCCCGTCGATCCTCCCAGCGGCAGAATCATCTGCAGCTTGCGGGCGCCGGAATTGTCGGCCACCTCCAGCATCGATCTCATCATCACGGCCATGGCGTCAATCTCCCTCTTCTATTTCGCGTGCTTTATGTCCCCGGAACTTCAATCGCCGCTTCCGGCACCAGCGGCGCCTTGCGCACAATGTCTTTCAGCTTCCAGCGCTTCAGCTTCGACAGCGGACGCGTCTCCTCAATCCGCACCACATCGCCCACGTGCGCTTCATTCTTCTCGTCATGCGCGTAGAACTTCTTGTTGCGCGCCACTACGCGCTTGTAAAACGGATGCGCCCTCTTGCGCGTCACCTTCACCACAATCGTTTTCTGCATGCGGTTGGAGACGACTTCTCCCACCACTTCCTTGCGGCGGCCCTGGACCTTTTCCGCGGTCAGGGCTGATGTATTGGTTTCCGCCATTATCGCTTCTCCGTTGCGGCCGAGCGTTCACGCTCGCCGCGTATCGTCTTGACGCGCGCAATGTCCTTGCGTAGCCCGCGAATCTTCTTCAGGCTCTCCGTCTGCCCCATGTTCAATTGAAATTTCAGCTTGAAGAGCTGGTCGGCGAGTTCGCCTTCCTGATTGCGAAGCTCGTCTTCCGACAAGTTTCTGATTTTGTCTACTTTCATAAAAGTCCTTAGCAGCTCTCAGCTATGAGCTCTCAGCTTTCGGTTACTTGATTCCAAACTGGCTGACACCTTCTTCCTAGTGCCCCGTGCCTTCGCGCTTCACCAGTGTGGTCCGCAATGCCAGCTTGTGCGACGCCAACCGCATCGCTTCGCTCGCATCGGCGAGAGTCACACCTTCCATCTCGAACAGAATCTTTCCCGGCCGCACCACCGCAACCCAGTGATCCGGCGCTCCCTTGCCTTTGCCCATACGGGTTTCGGCCGGTTTCTTCGTCACTGGCTTATCGGGAAACACGCGAATCCAGATTTTTCCGCCACGCTTCACGAAACGCGTCATAGCCACGCGGCTGGCTTCAATCTGCCGGTCGGTGATCCACCCCGGCTCCAGCACCTTGAGCCCAAAGTCGCCGAACGCCAGCGTCGATCCACGCCAGGCCTTGCCGCACATGCGGCCGCGTTGCTGCTTGCGATACTTCACTTTCTTTGGCATCAACATAACGAATTCCCTGTAGAGACGCTGCTTGCAACGTCTCGTCTCACCACATGCTCGTCTGCCGTTGCCGGCAGGAGACGTAGCCAGCTACCTCTCTACGACAAAATCTAGAATCCGCCTGCAGCAGTCGCGGTTTCCCGTTTCTTCTGCGGCAGAATTTCGCCCTTGTACACCCAGCACTTCACGCCGATCACGCCATAAGTAGTCCGCGCCTCGGTGAAACCGTAGTCGATATCCGCCCGCAAGGTGTGCAGCGGCAACCGCCCCTGCAGATACCACTCGGATCGCGCGATTTCGTTGCCGTTCAGACGCCCGCTCACGCGAACTTTAATTCCCTTGCAACCAAAGCGCAGCGCTGAATCCACAGCCTTGCGCATCGCCCTCCGGAAACCCACGCGCTTTTCCAACTGCAGCGCGATCGATTCCGAGACCAACTGCGCGTCCAACTCAGGCTTGTGCACTTCCTGGATATCGACAAAAATATCCTTGCCCGCCGTGCGCTTCTGCAACTCGGCCTTGAGCTTGTCGATCTCCGCGCCCTTGCGCCCGATGATGATGCCCGGCCGCGCCGTCTTGATGATGATGCGCAGTTTGTTGCCCGGCCGTTCAATTTCGACCGAACTGACGCCTGCCGACTTCAGCTTGTCCTTCAGTTCAGCTTTAAGCTTGACGTCCTCGTGCAGCTGTTTGTCATAATCCCGCTCCGCAAACCAGCGCGACTTCCACGGCTTGGTGAAGCCGAGCCGAAAACCGTAAGGATGGACTTTTTGTCCCATTGCATCTCCTAAATCGAATCTACTCACGTAGCCCCGGACGCATTCGGCCGGGCGAACCTATTTCGCCATCAGCTTCTTCTTGCCCGCCTTTTTTGCAGCCGGAACGCGCCGTTTCCCCTTGGCCGGAGTCGCAGCCGCTGTCCTGGCATCGCCAGCATGTCTCGCACCCGCGTCGCCACTCTTTCCCCGCTCCGCCAGGATCAACTCGATGTGCGAAATACGCCGCTGATAGCGATACGCGCGCCCCTGCGGCGCCGGTCGAATACGTTTCATCCGCGGCCCTTCGTTGGCGATCGCACTCTTCACGTACAAGTTGTCGATCTCGACGTCAAGATTTTTCTCAGCGCTCAGAAAATTCGCGTTGTCCAGCGCCGACTGCAGCAGCTTGCCCACGTGCGCCGCCACCCGCTTCTTGGTGAACGCCAGTGTGTTGCGCGCCTCTTCCACGCGCCGTCCCTTGATCAACTCCAGGACGAGCCGTGCCTTCTGTGGCGAAACTCGCAAGTACCGCATTTCAGCTCTAAATTCCATAGTCGTATCTCTGTACCTTTGTCTTAGCTAAGAGCCAAAGGCCAATAGCTTAAGACCTGCCTTTACCCCTTCGGTGCCGCAGGCGCTGCCGGCGCCGCAGGAGTAATTGCCCCCGGACCGCCCGGAATCCCCGCTGGCTTGGCCGCTACTTCTGTTGCCGCCCTCATGGAGTGCCCTTTAAAGTTGCGCGTGAAACTGAACTCGCCCAGCTTGTGCCCCACCATGTTCTCGCTAACGTACACGGGAATGAACTTCTTGCCGTTATGCACCGCGATCGTGTGCCCCACCATCTCGGGAACCACGGTGGAACGCCGCGACCAGGTGCGCAGCACCTTCTTTTCGTTGCGCGCATTCATGCCCTCGACCCTCGTCTGAAGGTAAGCATCCACAAACGCGCCTTTCTTGGTTGAACGTGCCATAAAGTCAGTTCTCAGCTTTCAGCCGTCAGCTTTCAGCTAACAGCTTCTAAAATCTCTGTCATTCCGAGCGAAGTCGAGGAATCCCTAACTTCACCAGAAACCTACTTGCTGCGCCGGCTCACAATAAATTTATCCGTGCGCTTGTTGTTTCGCGTTTTGTACCCGCGCGTCGGCTGACCCCATGGTGTCACCGGATGTCGACCGCCCGAAGTCTTGCCTTCACCACCGCCATGCGGATGGTCCACCGGGTTCATCGAAACGCCGCGATTCACCGGGCGCCGTCCCAGCCAGCGCGTGCGGCCCGCCTTGCCAATCGTGATGTTTTCGTGGTCGATGTTCCCGACCTGCCCGATCGTCGCCATGCAATCCTGCGAAATCTTGCGCGTTTCGCCCGAAGGCAGCTTCACCAGCGCGTACTCTTCTTCTTTCGCCACCAACTGCGCCGATCCGCCCGCCGAGCGCACCATCTGCCCACCCTTGCCCGGCTTCAGTTCAAGATTATGAATCTGCGTACCCGGCGGAATATTGCGCAGCGGCAGCGCATTTCCCACCAGAATGTCGGCGTCCGGTCCGCTCAAAACCTTCTGTCCCACCTTCATCCCTTCAGGTTGCAGAATGTAGCGCTTCTCTCCATCGGCGTAGGCCAGCAACGCAATGCGCGAAGAGCGATTGGGATCGTACTCGATCGTCGTCACAGTCGCGGGAATCCCGGTCTTGTCGCGCTTAAAATCGATAATGCGCAGCTTGCGCTTGTGCCCGCCGCCTCGGTGCCAAATGGTGATGTCACCCGAGTTACGGCGTCCGCCGGTGCGCTGCTTGGGCTCGACCAGCGGCTTGTGCGGATGCTTCGTCGTGATGTCGTCATTCACGATCGTCGTGCGATAGCGCAGCGTCTGGGTTGTCGGTCTGTATGTCTTGATTGCCATAAAATCAGCCTTTAGCTCTTGGCCATTAGCTCTTAGCTTCTGGCTCTTAACTCAAATGCTTGTCATTCCGAACCAGCGCTTTTGCCGGTGAGGAATCTGCTTCTTTCCGCACTCCGGAAGCCGAACGCCGGATAGCGGAAGCCGCTCCTATAGATTCTGTGCGTACTCCGGCATCTTCTCCCCGGAGCGCAGCCGCACATACGCCTTCTTCCAATCCGGGCGATAGCCCGCGAACTTGCCGCGCCGCCGTTCTTTCCCGGGATACATCGCGGTGCGTACGGAATGCACTTTCACTTTAAAAATCAACTGGACCGCCTGTTTGATCTCCGTCTTGGTCGCATGGGGCGTCACCTGAAAAACCAGCGTGTTCTGGTTTTCCTTGATGGCCAGGCCCTTCTCGGTAATCACCGGACGGCGAATAATCTGGTATGCGGATTTCATCAGGCCACCTCCGCCGCTTTATCGTGCCGTGGACGCCGCCGGCGCTCACTGATTGCTTTCTTGCCGCCGTCATCTTTCTCTTTCGGCTTGTGCTGCCGCTTCGATACCGAAGACTTCAGCGAAACCTGCAGCTTCTCGATCGCCGGATGCGAGAAAATCACCCGATCGTAGCGCAACAGGTGATAAGGATGCACTTCGTTGCTCCGTATCAATTCCAGACCTTGAATGTTGCGCGCGCTCAATCCCAAATTGCGATTCTCGTGTTTCGCCTCTTCAACGATCAGCACCGTCTTATCCACCTTCAGCGAGTTCAGCGCCTTTCGGAAATCTTTCGTCTTTGGCTCTTTCACATCAAACGCATTCACCACGATCAACTTGCCGTCCGCCAGCTTCGCGGCCAGCGCCGAGCGCAACGCGCCCATCAGCTTCTTGCGCGGGAAGGTGTAGTCATACGAACGTGGTTGGGGACCATGCACAGTCGCGCCATGGCGCCACAGTGGCGACCGGATCGATCCGATGCGGGCCCGGCCAGTGCCCTTCTGCTTCCAAAGTTTCTTGCCGGAGCCGGAAACTTCCCAACGCGCTTTCGTTTTATGCGTACCGGCGCGCTGCGAGGCGCGGTAATGCTTCACTGCTTCCCACAACAGGTCCTCGTTGACCGCTCCGAAAATTTCATCGGCCAGATCGAGCGTCCCGACTTTCTCGCCGCTCAGGTTATGTATGTCAATCGTCGCCATATGTCTCTTCTCTGCCTGTGTGGAGCGGGCACTCTTGCCCGCCTGCCTGCAGCACCACGTAAGCAGCGGGCAACAGTGCCCGCTCCACACGAACTTACGCTTTCTTCGCCGCCCTCTTCGCCGCCTTCAACGGATCCACCGTCGCCGACCCCGCGAATCCACGCCGTTCTCGTGGCGGTTTCTTCGCCTTCGTAATCACGATGTAGCCGCCCTCCGGTCCAGGCACGCTACCCTCAACCACCAGCAAATTCTCGTCTTTATCCACGCCCAGCACCCGCAGGTTGCGCTGCGTCACGCGCTGGTGGCCCATATGCCCCGACATTCGCATTCCCTTGAACACGCGTGACGGAAATGCCGACGATCCGATCGAACCTGTGATCTGAAACATTGAACCGTGCGACTTTGGACCACCTCCAAAATGATGCCGCTTCACCACTCCCTGGAATCCTTTGCCTTTGCTGACGCCCACAATGTCCACAAACCGCTCGCCGTCTAAAATCTCCACCAGCACGCGGTCGCCAACTCTTACCGAGCCATCTTCATCGGCCGCGCCCTCAACTTCAAGGGGAACTTCGCGCATAAATTTCACTGGAGGAAGATTGTTCTTCGCCAGGTGTCCCTGCGCCGGCTTGGTCAGCCGCGACTCCTTCACAAACTCCACCAGTCCAATCTGCGCGGCTTCATACCCATCACGGGTCGCCGACTTATGTTGTGTCACCACGCACGGACCAGCCTGCAGCACCGTGACCGGACGAACGTCGCCCTTCGAGTCAAACAACTGTGTCATCCCGACCTTCTTGCCCAGAATTCCCGCGACCTTCGTTGCCATTTCCCTCTCCATGCCCAGCGTGGCTCGCTGCTCTCCAGCGGCTATTGGCTAGGGAGCTAATCTGCTCGTGTGAACGGACGCATTCGTCCGTTCCGCGGGCGAAGCCCGCGCACTCATCTACTTATGCTCTTTGCCGAACGCCTTAATCTCCACGTCCACACCCGCTGGCAGATCGAGCTTCATCAGCGCGTCCACGGTCTGCGCCGTCGGATCCAGAATGTCGAGCAACCGCTTATGCGTGCGGATCTCAAACTGCTCCCGCGACTTCTTGTCCACGTGCGGCGAACGCAGCACGCAGTATTTGTTCTTCATCGTGGGCAGCGGAATCGGTCCCGCCAGCCGCGCTCCCGTACGCTTGGCCGTCTCCACGATCTCGGTTGTCGACTGATCCAGAATGCGATAGTCGTAAGCCTTCAGCCGTATCCGAATTTTCTCGTTTCCAATCACTATTTCATCTCTCTAACCCCTCCCGACTGATCTTCACTAGGAAGCCCCGGAAGGAAAGAACTGGCGGCAAGCCGCAAGCCGCTTTGTTTTTTGTCGCTCATGTGGAGCGGGCACTCTTGCCCGCTGGCCGTCAGCGCCTAAAACCTCGCCGGCAAAAGTGCCCGCGCCACACATTCATTCTTACTGGACAATCTCCGCGATCGTGCCGGCGCCTACCGTGTGTCCGCCCTCGCGAATCGCGAAGCGCAGGCCTTTTTCCATGGCCACCGGCGTGATCAGTTCGATCACCAGGCTGACGTTGT
>Ga0073928_10006189_pt1 | contig 16241 bp, 15 predicted proteins | sample PaiPotPPA55metaG_FD_76969 | JGI IMG/M metagenome (GOLD analysis project Ga0073928, IMG submission 76969) | Iron sulfur acid spring bacterial and archeal communities from Banff, Canada, to study Microbial Dark Matter (Phase II) - Paint Pots PPA... ... | reverse complement strand
GCCGCCGGCCGGCACGGCTCTCGAATCCGGTGTGAGGTTGCTGGCGCGGCGGGCGCATTCGAGGGCCGAGCTGCGCCAGAAGCTCGTGCGCAAAGGCTTCGATCCCGAAGACGTGGCCGCGGCTCTCGGGCGGCTGGCCGAGCGAGGCTACCTCGACGACGAGGCCTTCGCGCGCGGGCTGGTCAGGCGCCGGAGCGTCACGCGCGGGCCGCTCGCCCTGGCCGCCGAGCTGTCGGCCAAGGGCATCGACCGGGCTGGTACTGCCGCCGCCCTGGCCGGCTTCGATCCCGAAGCCCAGCTCGCCGCGGCAACCGCGCTCGCCGAACGCCTGTACGCGGCGAGGCCCTTACCGGGCTACCGCGAGACGCTCGACAGGGTGGGGTCGAAGCTGATGAGACGGGGCTTCTCGGCAGGAGTGGTGAGAGCCGCATGCCGGGCGGTGGTCTCGGACGCGGCTTTCCCGCCAGACGCGTAGGCCTAGAATTCATCTCCACGCGAGGCGCTGCCCCAGCGCCTCCAGTCATCGAGCCAACCCATTCGCGGGCACCCCGGCCGGGTCCAGGGCCCTGCGGAGGAACCGCACTTTGACATAGCGAATATATGAGGTGCATGTCACATGCCTGTCTACGTCTTCGTACCAGTACTGGTGGTGGCACTCCTTGTCGGCTTTGGCGCTGCCTACCTGATCTATCGGCGCCGGAGCAGCGATGGCGCCAGCGCCATCGAGGCCAAGGCCCAGCAGGCCCTGTCCGAGGCCGAGACGTCGGCCAAGGAGAAGCTGCTGGAGGCCAAGGAGGAAGCGGTTCAGATCCGCACCGCCGCCGAGCAGGAAGCCCGGGAGTACCGGGCGCAGTCGCAGCAGATCGAAAAGCGCCTTTTGCAGAAGGAGGAGAACCTCGACCGCAAGGGCGAGGACCTCAACCGCCGCGAGCGGGAGTTCAGCACCAAAGAGAAGGGGCTGGACGAACTGAAAGCTCAGCTCGAAGACCACAAGCGCCTTCAGTCGCTCGAGCTGGAGCGGGTCGCGCAGATGACCCGCCAGGAAGCCGCGGGCGTCCTGATGGCGGAAGTCGAGCAGGAGCTCCGCAACGAGGTCGCTCGCAAGATCCGCGATTCGGAGCTTGCGGCGCGTGACGAAAGCGAGCGGCGCGCTCGCGAGATCGTCACCGAGTCGATACAGAGGATCGCGGCGGACCAGACCGCGGAGGTCTCGGTCTCGGTGCTCCCACTGCCGACCGACGAGCTCAAAGGCCGGATCATCGGCAAGGAGGGGCGCAACATTCGCGCTCTTCAGCAAGCGACAGGAATCGACCTGATCGTGGATGACACTCCGGAGGCGGTGATCATCAGCGGTTTCGACCCGGTCCGCCGCGAGGTGGCGCGGGTCGCGCTGAACAAGCTCATCGTCGACGGCCGCATCCACCCGGCACGCATCGAAGAGATCGTGGCCAAGTCCCGCCAGGAGGTCCTGCAGAGGGTCAAAGAGGAGGGAGAGGCTGCAGTCCTGGAGGTCGGCCTTCAGGGTCTGCACCCGGAAGTCGTCCGACACCTCGGCATCCTGCGGTTCCGCACGAGCTACGGACAGCAGGTGCTGAACCATTCGAAGGAAGTTGCCTATCTCGCGGCCATGATGGCCGCCGAGATCGGCGCTGACGTCCGCATCGCCAAGCTATCGGGCCTGCTTCATGACATCGGCAAGGCCATCGACCACGAGGTCGAGGGCTCACACGCCGTGATCGGGGCAGACCTGCTCCAGCGGCACGGGGTTCCGGCCCCGGTCGTCCACGCGGTGCGAGCGCACCACTACGACGAGGAGCCGCATTCGATCGAGGCGCTTCTGCTGATCGCGGCAGACGCCATCTCAGCCGCCCGCCCGGGGGCACGCCGGGAGTCGCTCGAGGCGTACGTCAAGCGCCTGGAGAAGCTCGAGGAGATCGCCAACTCCTTCACGGGAGTCCAGCAGTCGTACGCGATCCAGGCCGGCCGCGAGGTGAGAATCCTCGTCAAGCCGGAGCAGATCGACGATGCGGCAGCCCAGATGATGGCGCGAGACATCGCCAAGCGCATCGAGTCGGAGCTCAGCTTCCCGGGGCAGATCCGGGTGACGGTCGTCCGCGAGACGAGAGCTGTCGAGTACGCGAAATAGCCAACCCAAAGGGAGCCCATCTCGGGCTCCCTTTTTTGTTTGCCCGACAATCCATGTATGAGCGAGTGGCCGGGCGATTGGGAGGAGCGGGTGCGCGGCAGGGACTGCCCCATGTGCGCTGGTGGCCGCCCGGACGAAACCGAGTACGGCATCCGTATCAAGGCCGGCGAGAACAGCGACGTCTACCTCCAGAAGCGTGGGACTGTGCGCGGCTACGCCATCGTCATCTGGCGTGGGCGCCACGTCGCGGAACCGACAGAGCTTTCGTGGGAGGAGGCTTCCGGCTACTGGCGGGAGGTGCTGAAGGCTGCAGCAGCCCTCGAGAAGCAATTTCGTCCCGTGAAGATGAACATCGAGATGCTTGGCAACACAACTCCGCACCTGCACACGCACCTGCGACCTCGCTACCTGGACGATCCGGCGCCCTTTGGACCGCTGCCCCACGGGTCGGATTACCCACCCTTTCCTGAGGATCAGCTCAGGTCTGACGCGGAAGCGCTAAAGCGTCTGCTCGCGTCATGAGCGGGGATGAGTTCCGAATTCTGTTCGTGGCTGATGTTGTCGGCCACCCTGGGCGCGAGGCGGTCAAGGCGCTCCTTCCTCCCCTGAGGAAGGAGCTCAGCCCAGACCTGGTGGTGCTCAACGGCGAGAACTCCGCCGCCGGCTTTGGGCTGACAGCCAAGCTGGCCGGGGAGCTGATGTCCTACGGCGCCGACGTGATCACCACCGGCAACCACGTCTTTTCCCAGAAGGAGTTCGTCGCCGAGCTGCCGACACTCGAGCGCGTGCTGCGCCCCGCCAACTACCCACCCGACGCCCCAGGCAAGGGATGGTGCGTGGTCGAAGCTGCCGGAAACGAGGTGCTGGTCATGAACCTGATGGGCAGGATCTTCACAGCCGACAACCTGGATGACCCGTTCCGATCCGCGGACGCCATCCTGGCGGCTCATCCCAACATCCGGCTCGTTTTTTGCGACATGCACGCCGAGGCCACCTCGGAGAAGAACGCGATGGGCTGGCACCTCAACGGCCGGGCCAGCGCTGTGGTGGGCACTCATACGCACATCCCGACGGCGGACGCACGCGTGCTGCCGGGGGGCACGGCGTATGTCACAGACGTGGGCATGGTCGGCCCCCGCGACGGTTGCATAGGCATGGACAAAGACGTGGTCTTGAAGCGTTTCCTGACCGGGGTCCCCAACCGGTTCGTAGTGGCCGCCGGAGTCGTGACTTTCAACTCGGTACTGGTTACCATTAACGCCCCAAGCGGCCGAGCCACATCGATCCAGCGAATCGACAGAGAACACACTTAACGGGAGATCCAGCAATGACAACGGAGGGGCGCGTCCCGGTGGAGGTGCTGAAAGTATCAGCCACCTCAAAGCCGGTCGCCGTCGCCGGGGCCATCGCTGGAGTGATCCGAAGCAAAGGCCGGGTCGAGGTCCAGGCGATTGGCGCCGGGGCCATCAACCAGGCGGTCAAGGCGATCGCCATCTCGCGCGGTTACGTCGCCCCAGGAGGGCTGGACCTGGTATGCATCCCGGCGTTCATCGACATCTCCATCGACGGCGAGGAGCGGACCGGCATCCGATTGCTGGTGGAGAGCCGCTGACAGACACGACGTTTCCTCTCAATGGGGGGAGGACCCCCCATGCGGCGGCCGGGCAGAGCCCTTCCCCCGCCGCACCCCCCCGGAACCGGGCCCGCTCCTTCCACATCTGGACCATCGGTTGCCAGATGAACACAGCCGACTCGGAAAGCCTTGCCCGCAAGCTGCTGGCCGCCGGCTACGTGGAGGACTCGTTGGACCGCGCCGACATCGCGATCCTCAACACGTGCGTCGTGCGCCAGGCGTCTGAAGACCGCGCGTACTCCAAGCTCCATGAGCTCCGGCCCTGGAAAACGCCCGAGCGCACGATCGCAGTCACGGGCTGCATCGTCGGCAAAGAGGGCGATGACCTGAAGCGCCGGTTTCCACAGATCGACGCCATTGTCCCGATCGGCGAGTACGACGGCTTCATCGCGCAGCTCGAGTCGCGTTATGACTACTCGCTGGGCGAGGCCATGCCGCGGGCCGGCCGCACCGGTGTGAGCCACTTCGTCCGCGTCATCCAGGGCTGCGACCACAACTGCACGTTCTGCATCGTCCCGCGCGTTCGCGGCCGTGAAAGCCACGTGCCGATCGAGGCCGTCCTCGCCGAGTGCCGCGAGGCCCTCGACGTCGGCGCGCGCGAGATCGTGCTCCTGGGCCAGAACGTCGACGACTACCACGATCCCTCGGGCCGTGGGGGTCTCGCCGCCCTGGTGCGCGAGGTCGAGCGGCTGCCGGGATTGCTGCGCCTGCGGTTCATGACCTCACACCCTCAGGACCTCGAGGACGAGCTGCTCGAGGTGATGGCTGCCAGCAGCGTGGTGTGCCGCGAGCTTCAGCTGCCGGTTCAGTCGGGCGACGACACTGTCCTCAAGCGCATGGCGCGCGGCTACCAGATGCGCCACTACCGAGCGATCGTCGAGAAGGCCCGCGCGCTCATGCCCGACCTCGGACTGGTCACCGACATGATCGTCGGCTTCCCCGGTGAGTCGGAGGCCGCTTTCCTGAATACGCGGCGGCTGATGGAAGAGATCGAGTTCGACGTGGTGCACCTGGCCATGTACTCGCCCAGGCCCGGCACATACGCAGCGGCGAAGATGCCCGACGACGTGCCCGATGCCGAGAAGCTCCGCCGGCTCAACGACCTTCTCGCCCTGCAGAAGCAGATCGCCGCGCGGAAGACGGCGCGGTGGGTGGGACGGGACGTACAGGTGCTGATCGAAGGGCGCGACGAGCTGGGGCGGGCGTACGGGCGCATCCGACAGGGCAAGCGGGCGATCGTCCTGGGCCGCTCTGACGTCGAGGCTGGAACGCTGGTCGACCTCCGAGTCGTCCAGGCGACCGCCGGCCAGCTGATCGGCACCATCGTGGGCGCCCGGGCGGCGTGAGCACCCCCACCCTGCTCTCCCCCCATGGTGGGGAGGGAGGCTCTCCGCTGACCCCGGTCATGCGGCAGTACCGGGAGGCGAAGCAGCAGCATCCCGACGGGATCCTTCTGTTTCGGCTGGGCGACTTCTACGAGATCTTCTTCGAAGACGCGGTGACGGCGGCTCCGATCATGGGGGTTACCCTCACTTCGCGCCCGCTCGGCAAGGCGGGCCGGGCGCCAATGTGCGGCGTCCCGCACCACGCCTGGCAGAGCTACGTCGGCAAGCTTTTGCGCGCGGGCCACAACGTCGTCATCTGCGACCAGGTGGAGGCGCCATCAGGCAAGACAGTGGTGAAGCGAGAGGTCACCCGCGTGCTCACTCCGGGAACGGTGGTCGAGGAGGCGTACCTCGAGCCGGCCAGGCCCAACTACCTGGTCGCGTGCTGGACCCACGGTGACGAGGCGGGCCTGGCGGCGTGCGACGTCTCCACCGGAGAAATGCTGCTGTGCCAGATGCCCGCCGACCGGCTGGCCGCCGAGCTGCAGCGGCTGGCCCCGTCCGAGCTCCTGACGCCTCCCAAGGTCGAGGAGTACCGCTTCGACGCCGTGCGCGGACAGCAGCGCCTCCGTGAGCTGCTGGGCATTGCCTACCCCGCGGCCGTCGGGGCGGCGGATGCTCCGCTGGCGCTGGCGGCCGCCGGCGTGGTCCTCGAGTACCTCAAGGCCAACCAGGCGCGCCTCGGCCCAGGCACGCTGAGCGTACGCACCTACTCGCCCGACGCGACCATGCCCCTGGACGCGGCCACCGTACGCAACCTGGAGCTGCCGGCCCTGGTCCGCCTGGTCGATCGCACCCGAACGCCGATGGGGGCGCGTCGCCTTCGCGACTGGCTGGGCGCACCGTTGCGCGATGCCGAGTCGATCGAGTTCCGGTTCGGAGCAGTCGCCGAGCTTGTATCGACTCCCACCGTACGTGAGCGCTTCGGCCACGCCCTCAAAGAGGGCGGCGACCTCGAACGGCTCACGTCCCGCGCCGCCCAGGGTCATGCCTCGGCGCGCGAGCTGGGCGCCCTGCGGCGCTCCCTGGAGTCGATACCCGCGATCAGGGAGGCGCTCGAGGCTTGCGAGGCGCTGGCGGTGCGAGAGCTCGCGGCCGCCGTCAACCCAGCGGAGGACCTGGCCGGCGAGCTGGCTCGCGCGCTGGTCGACTCGCCGCCCACGGGCCGTGACGCAAGCGCGATCCGCGCCGGCTACGACGCCGGGTTGGACGGGATCGTCGAAGCGTCGCGAAGCGCGCGGGATTGGATCAACGGGCTGGAAGCCTCGGAGCGATCGCGCACCGGCATCCGGTCCCTGAAGGTTGGCTTCAACAAGGTCTTCGGCTACTACCTCGAGGTCAGCAACGCAAACACGATCGCGCCGCCGCCCGACTACCAGCGCAAGCAAACGCTCACCGGCGCCGAGCGCTACATCACTCCGGATTTGAAGGAAAAAGAAGCGATCGTGCTCAGCGCGCAGGAGCGGATGAGCGCGCGCGAGCAGGAGATCCTGCGCGAGCTGTGTGAGCGCATCGCCGCGTCGGCGCCCGAGCTTCGTTCGACGGCTCAGGCGATCGGCGCCGCCGACGCATTTCTGAGCCTCGCTGTCGCCGCGGCGGACCTCGACTGGCGCAGGCCCACGGTTAACGCCGGGCTGCACCTCGAGATCAAAGGCGGCAGGCACCCACTGGTCGAGCAGAGCCTTCCGGCGGGAGTCTTCGTCGCCAACGACCTGGAGCTGAATCCCGACTCGGAGCAGATCACCATCCTCACCGGCCCGAACATGGCCGGCAAATCGACGTACCTGCGCCAGTGCGCGCTCATCGTGCTGCTTGCGCAGTGCGGAAGCTTTGTGCCGGCGGAGAGCGCGGTGGTCGGCCTCGCGGACCGCATCTTCACCCGTGTCGGCGCCCACGACGACATCGCGTCGGGCATGTCGACCTTCATGGTCGAGATGACCGAAACGGCCTACATCCTCAATCACGCGACACGCTCATCCCTGGTGATCCTCGACGAGGTGGGGAGGGGGACGTCGACGTACGACGGGGTGTCGATCGCGCAGGCGGTGGTCGAGCACATTCACGATTCGCCGAAGCTCGGCTGCCGCACCATCTTCGCCACCCACTACCACGAGCTGACCGCGCTTGCTGAGCGCCTGCCTCGCGTGCGCAACCGGCGCGTTGAGGTGCTCGAGGAGGGCGAGACGGTTCGCTTCCTGCACCGCGTCGTGCCCGGCGGGGCGGATCGTTCTTATGGCATCCACGTCGCCGCGCTCGCCGGCCTGCCGGCGTCAGTGATCGCTCGCGCACGCGGCGTCCTCTCCGAGCTCGAGCATCAGAAGCCGCTGGAGCCGCCTGAGCAGCAGCTCGGCCTTCCGCTGGAGCTCGCGCCGGACCCGCTGCGTAAGGAGCTCGAGGAAATCGAACCCGATTCGCTGAGCCCGCTCGAGGCGCTGCAGAAGCTGTACGAGCTGCGTTCCAGGCTGCACTAGTGAGCGGCATCCACCGGCTCGCACAGGAGGTGGCCGACGCCATCGCCGCGGGCGAAGTGATCGAGCGGCCCGCGTCGGTCGTGAAGGAGCTTGTCGAGAACGCGCTCGACGCCCAGGCCCGCCGCATCACAATCGCTGTGCGGGGTGCCGGCCGGACATCGATCAGGGTCAGCGACGACGGCTCGGGGATTGTCGGCGACGAGCTGCCGCTTGCCTTTCTCCGCCACGCGACCAGCAAGGTGTCGACGCTCTCGGATCTCGAGGGAATCACAAGCCTGGGATTTCGCGGCGAGGCCCTGGCCAGCATCGCGGCTGTGGCGGACGTGGAGTGTTCGAGCGGCGGCGCCCACATTCACGTACGCGCGGGCGAGGTGCTGGAGCAGGGACCAGGTCCATTGCTTCCCGGCGTGGTCATCGAGGTGCAGGACCTGTTCGCCAACGTCCCAGCGCGTCTCAAGTTCCTGAAGTCCGACGCGACGGAGGTGGCCGCGATTCGCGATGTCGTCAGCGCGCTCGCTTTGCTGAATCCTCATGTGAAGTTCCAGCTGACCGTCGACGGCAGGTCATCGGTCGCCACCTCAGGCGATGGCGACCGGCGCCGCGCCAGCGCGTCGGTGCATGGGTCCGCCGTGGCGTCGGAGATGCTGGAGATCGTCGGCATGCCGCTGGTCACGGGCCTTGTTTCACAACCGCGGGTGAGTCGCGGGAGCCGAGACTGGATCGTTCTGGCCGTTAACGGCAGGCCAATCACGTCGCGGTCGCTGCTGTTCGCGCTTGAGGAGTGCTACCAGGGCCGGCTCGAGCGAGCGCGCCACCCGGTCGCGGTGATCGACATCGGCATCGACCCGCAGCTCATTGACGTCAACGTGCATCCGACCAAGCGGGAGGTCAGGTTCAGGGACGAGAACACGGTGTTCTCGGCGCTGCAGCGCGCCGTGCGCGCCGCCCTGGGCGGCAGCGAGCCGTTCTTCTACCGGGCGCCGGCGCCTTCGGCGATGTTCGATCATCGCACCGCCCAGCTGGTCACGCTGGCCGAGCCGCGCTCGGCGGTCGCGCTTCAAGAGCTGGTCACCGCCCCGGCCCCTGCGGGCGTCAAGCTGAGGCCGCTCGGACAGTTCGGTCCGGGCTACCTGGTCGCCGAGGGTCCTGACGGCCTGGTCCTGGTCGACCAGCACGCAGCCCACGAGCGCATCCTCTACAACCGCCTGCTGGAGCGGCTCCGCAGCGGGCGCGGCATGAGCCAGCAGCTGCTCATGCCTGCCGCGGTGGATGTCGAGCCGGCCCTGATGGCTGCGGCCGCGGACCACCGCTCGGAGCTGGCCGCGCTGGGGCTGGAGCTCGAGGAGTTCGGCCCGCGCAGCCTGCGCGTGACGGCGGTCCCGGCGGAGATGCCGGCGAGTCGCGCGACCAAAGCCGTGCAGGAGACCCTCGCCGCGTTGAGCGAGAACCGGTCGGACGGCGCGGTCGAGAAGGCGGCCGCCGCGCTGGCCTGTCACTCGGCGGTTCGCTTCGGCGACGTTCTCGACGCTGCCGAGCAGCGCCGTTTGCTCGACGACCTGGAGGCCGCGGACGATTCTGTCACGTGCCCTCATGGCCGGCCGACGCGCCTGCTCGTGGAGTGGCAAGAGCTCACGCGTCACTTCAGGCGCAACTACTGAACGACAAGCGGGTCGTCGTAATCGTCGGGCCGACCGGCATCGGCAAGTCGCAGCTCGCGATCGAGCTCGCCGAGCAGTTGGATGGCGAGGTCGTGGTCGCGGATTCGCGACAGGTGTACCGGGTGCTCGACATCGCAACCAACAAGCCTTCGCCCGAGCAGCGAGCCCGCGTCCGCTACCACATGATCGACTTCGTCGACCCGGCGGCATCGTTCAATGCCGCCGAATACACGCAGGGAGCGCGCGCCGCGATCGAAGACATCCTCGGCCGCGGCCGCTCGCCTATCGTCGAAGGCGGGACGATGCTCTACGTCGACGCCTTGACGGAGGGCTTCTGCCTGGCGGGCGTTCCTCCCGATCCGAGGCTTCGACGGGCGCTAGAGCTGCTGGACGCCGACGCTCTGCGCAAGCGGCTCAACTCGCTGGATCCGGATTCGGGTGTGGATCTCCAGAACCCCGTGCGCATGATCCGCGCGATCGAAGTTTTGGAAGCGGCCGGCCCGCCGCTGCGGCGGCTCCGCACCCGGGAGGCTCCGAGCTGGGACATCGCGCGCGTCGGCCTGACCGCCCAGCTCACGGTGATCGACCAGCGCCTGGCCGAGCGTAGCCTCCGCCAGGTCGCGCGCGGCCTCGTGGCGGAGACCATGGCGGCCCTGGACGCGGGCGTTCCAGAATCAGCGCCCGTGCTCACGGGTATCGGCTACGCGGAGGCGCTGGCGCACATTCGGGGCGAGGTGTCGCTCGCCGACCTGCCTGGCGTGATGGCAGCGAGCAATCGGCGTTACGCCCGGCGTCAGCTGAGATGGTGGCGCCGCGATCCACGCATCACCTGGTTCGAGATCGAGCCGAATCCGCTGCCAGCTATCCTCAATTACGTGAGACGGACGGATTGAGCAAAGCCTTGAACACAAAGGCCTCGGGCGCCAAGCGCCTGGGCCAGATTCCGCCCTACCTCTTCGCCGAGATCGACCGCAAGGTCCAGGAGAAGAAGAAGGCCGGCGTGGACGTCATCTCCCTCGGCATCGGGGATCCTGACCTGCCGACGCCCAAGCGAATCGTGAGTGTCCTGCAGGAAGCGGCGTCCGACCCGGACAACCACCGCTACCCGTCGTACTTCGGGCTGGCGGAGCTGCGTGGCGCGATCGCCAACTGGTACGAGGACCGCTTCGGCGCCACTCTCGACCCGAAGACCGAGATCCTGCCGACGCTGGGCTCGAAGGACGGCATCGCCCATGTGCCCCTGGCCCTGGTCGATCCCGGCGACATCGTGCTCGCCCCTGACCCTGGCTACACCGTCTACGTGACCGGGGCGCTGATGGCCGGCGCCGAGCCCTACCACATGCCGTTGACCGCTGAGAACGGATGGCTCCCCGACCTGGCCGAGATACCCGGCGAGGTCGCCAGCCGGGCGAGGCTCATGTGGCTCAACTACCCCAACAACCCGACCGCGGCGGTGGCGGACCGCGAGTTCCTGACCAGCGCGGTCGAATTCTGCGCGCGCCACGGCATCGTGCTCTGCCACGACGCGCCGTATTCGGAGATCGCCTTTGACGGCTACCGGCCCCTCAGCCTGTTCGAGATCCCCGGCGCCAAGGAGGTTGGCCTCGAGTTCCACTCACTGTCCAAGACCTTCAACATGACGGGCTGGCGCATCGGCTGGGTGTGCGGCAGGGCGGACCTGATCGCCCACATCGGGCAGCTGAAAACGAACATTGACTCGGGCATCTTCCAGGCGGTCCAGTGGGCGGCCATCGAGGCGCTCAACGGCGGGGAGGAGGAGACACGTGCGTCGTGCGAGGTCTTCGCTCGCCGGCACAAGCTGGTCGCGGACACGCTCAATGGTCTGGGCTGGAACATCAAGCCCCCGCGCGCGACCTTCTATGTGTGGGCGCCGGTGCCCGCCGGGTATGACTCGATTGGATTTGCCGGACACGTTCTGGACGAGGTTGGGGTGAACATAACCCCGGGCGTTGGATTTGGAGCCCACGGCGAGGGCTACTTCCGGCTGTCGGTGACCGCGCCGGACGAACGCCTGGCCGAAGCCATGAAGCGCATGGAGAAGTTGCGCCTCTGATCACCACCAGGACGCCTCGCGAGAGGGCTTATCTGGTCGGCGTGCTCCTTCCCGGCAACACCGAGGAGAAGGTCCGCGAGCAGATGCTGGAGCTGGCGGATCTCACGCGTACGGCGGGCGCCGAGGTGGTCGGAACCGACGTGCAGAAGCGATCAGAGATCGAGCCGGCGCATTTCATCGGCATGGGCAAGGTCGAAGCCCTCCGCGAGCTGATCCTGGGCGGCGAGTTCGACCTGCTCGTCTGCAACGAGGACCTCAGCCCGCGGCAGCAGCGCAACCTGGAGCGTGAGCTGAAGGTGCGCGTCTTCGACCGCACCGAGATGATCCTGGAGATCTTCGCTCAGCACGCCAGGACCCACGAAGGGCGTCTGCAGGTCGAGGCCGCCCGGCTGCACCACCAGCTGCCGCGGCTGATCGGCTCCTACTCGTACGACCGCCAGGTCGGTGGGCGCCGGGGTGGGGTAGGGGCGCGGGGCGGACAGGGCGAGCAGCAGATCGAGACCGAGCGCCGCCGCATCCGCAAGCGCATCCGGGACCTGGACCGTGAAATCGAGCAGGTGCGCTCCCAACGCCAGCAGCAGCGCACCGGCAGGCGTCGTGCCGAGCTCGAGACAGCCGCGATCGTCGGCTACACCAACGCCGGCAAGTCAACGCTGCTCAACGCCCTCACCGGCGCCAGCGTGCGGGCCGAGCACCGGCTGTTCGCGACGCTGGACCCGACCACCCGGCGGCTCGACCTCCCCGCCGGGCGCGGACTCCTGCTCACCGACACAGTCGGCTTCATCCAGAAGCTGCCCACCGACCTGGTTGCCGCGTTCAGGGCCACGCTCGAGGAGGTGACCGAGGCCGACCTCGTGATCCAGGTCTTGGACGCGAGCTCGCCGGCGGTCGAAGAGCAGGCCAGCACGGTGGATGAGGAGCTGGCCACGCTCGGAGCGGGGGACAAGCCGCGGGTGGTGGCGCTCAACAAGGTCGACCTGTTGGGGCCGTCCGCCAGGCGCCGCGTGGTCGGTTCGCTGTCGGCTCGCTACCCAGGCCTGGTCCCGATCTCAGCCACCCAGGGCCTGGGCCTCGAGGGCCTGCAGGAAGCGATCGACGCGGCCAGCCGCGGCGAGATGGTGGGCGTCGAGATCCTGGTCCCGTACGGCAGCGAGCGCGTGCTCGCCTCCCTCCGCAAGATCGGGGGCATCGAACGCACGGAATACGTGGACGCCGGCACGCGCGCCTGGGGCTGGGCACCCCGCCACGCCGCCGGCCGGTTCGAGCCTTACAGCGTGCTCAGCGGAACAAACGGATCACGCCGCGGACGACGCCGACCAAGCTGACGTTGCTGGACACGATCGGCTCGTAGGCCGGGTTCTCGGCGATCAGCTTGACGTGGCCGTTGCCGCGCTCGAGGCGCTTCACGGTGGCGTCGCCGTCGACCAGGGCCACGACGATCGAGCCGTTGGGAGCCTCTTGCTGGGGCCGGACTAGGACCATGTCCCCGTCCAGGATGCCCGCGTTGATCATGCTCTCGCCGCGCACCTTGAGGAGGAAGAAGCCGTCCTGGGCGACGTCGGTCGAGAGGAGGACGTGGTCCTCGACGTTCTGCTCGGCCAGGATGGGGGCGCCGGCGGCGACGTTGCCGATGACCGGCACCGAGACGGCGTTGCGGCGCTGCTTGTCGAGCTCTTCGTCGCCGACCAGCTGCACGGTGCGGGACTTGCTGGGGTCGCGGTGGATAAGCCCACGGCGCTCCAGCTGGTTCAGGTGGTTGTGGACGGTCGAGCTCGAGCTCAGGCCCACGGCCTCGCCGATCTCACGCACGCTCGGGGGGTAGTTCCGGACCTTGGTCACGTAGCGGATGTAATCGAGGATCTTTGCTTGCCTGTCCGTGAGTTGATCGGTCAATTTGGATGTCATCTCCGCTCAGTTTTCTCACGCCGGATCGGCGCTGCGAACCCATGCTAGCAAAGGCCCCCGAAAAGTGCAAACCTTTGTTCGATGCCTTGACAGCCAAACGCCCGTTCGCTAGACTCCCAAACAAATGTACGCCGCCGGCTCGTCAATCCGACCCCTGCGTTCGGCTCACTCGGGCAGCCAGGCGCACCTGCGCCACCTCGGGCGCTGGGCCCTGGTGGTCGCCCTGATCGTGTTCGCCAGCCTCGCGCTGGCCCGGGTCGCCCTGGGCGGCACCGTGCCCGCGACTACAACGGTGGTCGTCCAGCCCGGCGACTCGCTGTGGGCGATCGCGGCGGCTCGCTACCCGGGCGCCGACACTCGGGAGCGGGTGGACTCCATCGAGCGGCTGAACGGGCTCAGCGGACCGGTGATCGTGGCGGGGGAGACCCTGCAGCTGCCCAACCCCTGACACTCCTCCCAGGCGACCCCACGGCGTAGGCTGCGGCCGTGAGGGTCGTCCTGGTCACCCGAGCCGGCTGCCACCTCTGTGATGACGCCCTGCGCCTCCTCCGCGAGCTCGGAATCGAACCTGAGCTCGCGGATGTCGACGCCGACGACGCGCTCTTCGCCACCTACGACTGGCGCGTCCCGGTGGTCCTGGCCGACGGCGTGGCCGTGGCCGAGGGCTTGATCAAGCGCCAGCACCTGGAGAGGCTCAAAGACGGGTCGGGAAGGGACTCTAACCCAGCCTGACCTTTGAGGTAATGGTGACGATAATTGATCTAATCCGGTCCATAAGGTCGCACTAGGAGGTAGGGTTGTGCCGATCCCTCGGCCCGAACCATGGCCCGTTCGCGACTAATTCGGCGCGGAGAGTGCATCGGCCTCGCCACAAACTCGGACTTTCCTCGATGATTGACCTCGCGCTGCACCCAGTAGAGCTTTTCTTGCTCGTCAAGCCACTCCGGCGGCAACGGCGCCCGGCCAAGCGTCCGTCGGCTTCGCGCTAGAAGCTCGGCCATTGCTAGGGCGTTGTGGCACTGGCGGTCCTTGATTCGTAGCCAAGGCCGCAGTCCACTGAGAAAGGGCTTAGCACCGGTAGTTGCCAACCTCCAGGTCCAGCCAGATCGAGCATTGCTACCTCTTGATGAAGACTGCGCCACCGCCGTCACCCAGCCGCCCCAGATTTGTTGCATCCAGTCAAGAACGGAGCGTTCGTTGTTCGAAACGACGACATTGACGCCATAACAATAGCGCCCACGCCGGGGCTCAAACGACCTGACAACCGCGATGCAGCCTTCGCCGTCGACGAACCCGGCCGCGTAGGCCCAGTCGGTGTCAGACGGCTCCGGCATCGCTCAGGCCGAGCGCTGTAGCGCCGGCTGCACGTCCAGGCCGCGCAGGAACAGCTCCAGCGGCAGCGCCGCGTCCTCGAAGTCGTCCTGCAGCAGCCTCAGGTCGGCGCCCGCCTGGCCCAGGCCCATGATTGTCAGGTCGATCGTCCGCAGCGACTGCTCGGCGAAGCGCTCCACCGGCTGCTCCGAGTGCCCGAGGCTGGATTCCCGGCCCCATGACTCCCGGACGCCCGCGGCGAGCTCCTGGAGCCTCAGCACGACGCTCGAGGCGACATGACGGTCGGTTGGCTCGGACAGCAACCGCTCCAGGCTTTCCGAGAAAGCCCGAATCAGCCGTCGCAACCGGACCTGGGTGCTCAGCGTACGCATGTTCGGTATCATCATAGCCGAACGGGCGTTCGAGAGCAATCCACCTTAACCGGAAACGTCGATCAGGCCCCGGGCACCCGGCCCACGATCAGGTTGAATACCCCCAGCGCCCACCGATCGATCGATTGAATCTCGACGCCACAGCGCCGGACCACGTCCGCCGTCCGCCGGTTGAAGTGGTCCTCCTGCAGGGGTGACCAGGATCGGGTTCAGGGCCTCCTGGAGCAGCGCGACCGGCACCAGGTTGGCTGCGGACGTGCTCCAGGAACACCATCGGCGCCCCAGGCCTGGCCACGCGCACCGCCTCGTGGACCGCTCGCTCCGGATCCGGGATCGTGCACCGCCGGCCCGACATCGCCGGAGTGCCGCGCGCGTACGCGAGCATCCCCAGGCTGGCGTCGGTGCCCACGATTTCGACGTCGGGCGGGTAGTGGGCGAGGCTGAGCCCGGTGCCGAAACCCACATCCAGCACTCTCCCCCGCACGATCTCCCCCACCTTCCTGCGCCGGGCGCCGATGAGGCGGTCCGTCAAGCCCATGCCCCGGTGGTACGCACCTGTGGTGGTCGCGGGCCAAGCCGATGATAAACCTCGCCGACATCGCGTGTTCGACCCAGTCGCCTTACCGGTCGGACCCGACCTGCAACGCGAGCACTGTGACCCAGTACTTCCCGAACCTGAAACAGAGTCCGCAGACCCTCTATATGGTCTGGGCCGGCTGCATCGACTGGTCTGGCGCGGGCGTGATCATCCCGTGGCAGGGCTACAACGTGGAGTATTTCCCCTCGAACCGGCAACTGGTCTTTCACTGCTACACCGCCAAACCGTGGGTGTACTTGCCCGATCGGCTCATGGGCGTGGCCGCCTTTCCCACCCTCGCGCTCTATGCGGTGCCCACCGCTGCGATGGGCGCCGGGAGTCTCAGCATCGTCGAGGATGACCGGCTCGAGCATCTTATGGGCGACCAGAGCACGGAGTTTCAGCTGGCGACCGCGACCCTCTCCTGAAGCCCTTAAGGGGCAAAGATCCTGCACAGGTTCTCGGCGACAGCGTCGGCATCCGCACCGGGGTGCCGGAGGAAGAAGCTGACAGCGTCACTGGCGGCCCCGACCACCGCCCGCCCGAAGACCTGGGGGTCCTTGTCCGCGTAGAACGGATCGTGGGCCCTGGCGTGGCGGACCTCCTCCGCCACCGCGTCGGCGAGCCGGCCCTGAACTTCCTGACGGACCTGGTCGACCGAGGCGCTCAGCCCGACCGACTCCACGATC